>JAABUS010003156.1_pt1 | contig 27676 bp, 29 predicted proteins | sample 5560161 | NCBI WGS metagenome assembly JAABUS01 (sample SAMN10711885, study PRJNA513376) | rock metagenome | isolation source: Antarctica rocks | place: Antarctica: Victoria Land, Trio Nunatak nord | collected 2016-01-04
ACTGAATCGATCAAAGAAGAATCAGACTGAAGTCTTTGCTCTATTCATGACTGATATTGATAGAGAAATCGCGTACAATACTCAGTGCGATTTGAACGTTCTAAACGTCTCTTCAATCGATGAAACGGCTCAGAATTTGAAAGATATTAAAGTCAAGCTGTCATCAGAATATCATGAGTTTCTAGATGTTTTTGATTGAGCTCAATCGAATAAACTATTCTCTCATCGCTTCTACGATCATAAAATCGAGCTCATCAGTGATTCAACGTCTTCTCGCTGTCGAGTCTATCGAATGTTCTCTGTCAAACTTCTGAAAGTAAAGAAGTACTTAAACGAGAATCTGTCGAAGAGATTCATCACTTCTAGTCAGGTTTTCTATTTCTTTCCCGTTTTATTCGCTCTCAAAGCAAATGAAGATCTTCGATTCTGCGTGAACTATCGAAAGCTAAATGTCATTTTCAAAAGAAATAGATATTCTCTATCGCTGATAGACGAGATCATTGATAAAATAGTGAATTGCAAGCATCTGACTAGATTGAACATCATATCAGCATTCAACAAACTTCGAATGCATCTTGATAGCGAGAATTACATCACTTTTATCACTGCTTTAGAAGCATATAAATACAAGATGTTATCATTCAAACTGACTAATGAATCGATCTTCTTTCAGCAATATATGAATGATGTTCTATGAGACTTTCTGAACGACTTTTGTCAAGTCTATCTAGATGACATTCTCATCTATAGCAAAACGAGAAAGAAACATAGAGATCACGTCAAACTAGTATTGAGTCGACTACGCGAAGCTAAACTGCAGATGAATATTCGAAAGTGCGAATTCAATGTAGAAGAGACTGTCTTTCTAGAAGTCATTGTATCAGAACTAAATCTTCGTATGAATTCAAGCAAAGTGACAGTCATAGTCAGCTGAATTACTTCAATCAACCTAAAAGAAATTCAGAGCTTCGTGAAATTTGTTAACTTCTATCGTCGTTTCATTAAGAATTTCTCGAAGCTAGTCAAATCGTTCACTCAGCTGACTAGAAAGAACACGTCTTTTGTTTGAAACAAGATCTGTATTCAAGCCTTTGATAATCTAAAGAAACAAGTCAGCTCGATCTCAGTACTTCGTCACTTCAATCTCAAACGATAAGCTATTCTGAAGATTGATGCTTTGAAATATGTAAAAGGTGAAATACTATCTCAGTACAATGACGAGAAAGTTCTTCATTCGATGATCTTCTACAGTAAAAGCATGATTCTCGCTGAAATCAATTATCACATCTATGACAAGAAATTGCTAGTCATTATTCGATGCTTCGAACACTGACGACTCAAGCTGAAGTGCACTGAACTACTCATTTAGATATTCATCGATCATCAAGCTTTGAAGATCTTCATGAAAAATAAACAGTTGAGTCGACAACAAGTCAACTATCTGAACATTCTGTTGAAGTTCAACTTTCAGATCATTTTTAGATCAGGCAAAATGAATACTAAAGTCGATGCTTTAACTCGAATGTCTCTAGCGAACGTCTTTGAATCAGCTCAACGACTTAAAGATTGTTTTCAGACTATTCTGATCTTCGATAGAGTCGATGTTCTACTCGTTGAACCGAAAGCAAATCTCTATCAGCGAGTGCATATGATCAATCAAATGAATGAGCTCTGCGACGAATATAGACAAGCTATGAACGAGAACAAGCTTAAATTTCATATCACTAAATTGAAGAACTGCGAAATTATTGACAGCGTTCTCTTTAGAAAAGACTTACTGTGAGTTCTCGAGAATATGCATATGAAACTGCTACAAGAAGTGCATGATCAACCTTCAATCTTTCATCTCGACAATAAACGAATCATTGACCTAGTTCAGCGTTTCTACTATTGATCAGGTCATTGAGTTACTATTTGACAATACATTCGAAACTGTCATGCTTGTCAGCGAAGCAAAGTCTCTAGAAATAGCATCAATGAACTTCATCATTTTCTTTCAATTTCACAGAAACGCTGAAAAGATATAGCTATGAACTTCATCACTGAACTATCTCTGTCAGAAGACTATAACGTCATTTGCACAATCATATATCATCTCATCAAAGAACGTCACTATGTTTTCTGTCATTGAGAAGACAATGACATCTCTGTCAAAGAAACGGTTTGAATCATGCTATGAAACGTCTATCGACTGCATGATCTACTCAGTTCTATTGTTTCAAACAGAGACTTTCAATTTATATCAACTATATGAAAAAGTCTTTGCAAGCGACTGAGAATCACAGCTAGTTTATTCACAGTCTATCATTCAAAGATTGATGATCAGACGAAATGAGTCAATCAAGACGTTGAACGCGAACTTAGAATCTACTGCAATTACATGCAGAACGACTGAGTCAAATGAATATCTATGATGAAATTCAGCGACAATTTCAATATCTTCTTGATCATCTCAATGATCTCTTTCTACTTCAATAAAGAATTTCACCCTCGAATGAGTTTCGATTCAGATACGACTGACTACGAAACAACTCGTGAACGACTTGAAGCTAGAAAAGCAGATGATATTGTCATTTGAATGAAAGAGCTACTGAGCTTCGATCGTCAACAATTGAAAAAGACGAAGCTGATCATCGAAGTTCAGATCAATAAACATAGACGAAACGTCATCTATGAAGTAGATGACTGAGTTTGACTATCTTTCAGAAACGTCAAGACAACGAGACTCTGCAAAGATTTGAAAGACAAACAACTAGAATTGTATCAGATCACTGTCAAAGCGAGAGTCTTTTATCATCTTCGTTTATCAGTCAGCATAAAGCATCTGCATTCAATGTTCAGCTCAAAGCTACTGCGATCGTATTCAGAAGACTCTCTATCAGAACAGCATGCAGAATCTCTCAGACTCATCATTATTAATGACGATGACGATGAACACTGAAAGATAGATGACATTCTGAACTTTAGACGTTATCGAGATCGAATACAGTACAAGATCAAATGAAAAGATCTAGATAAAGACAATGAATGATACTATGTTGATAAAGATGAATTCGATGACTTCGAGAAAGTTTTGAACGAATTTCATGCGCTATACTCAAGAAAGTCACGCTAGTATCGAAATAACTCAATAAGAAAGCAAGCAAACGAGCGACATTCATGTGAACATGAATTTTCGAAGAGAAAGATAATGTTACGAGCGTATCAAGACTGAATAAAACTAGTCAATGTCTCTAGCTCAGATCTGACTCAGTCTCTATTTTCTTTCATCAACATCTCTTTGTTCAACATCATCTTTCTTTCTACATCACATTCTACTCATGTCACAAACACATTCTCTTCAAGCTTAGCGCAGTCTCTGAATATTACTTAAATAGAAGCTCTTGTACTCATCTTCTTCTGTATTCTTAATATTCAGTTATAACTATCTCTAAAGATCAAGCACTATTCAACCCTGACTTTCGCTGATTGACTCATCTAGACATGATTCTGACAAATAATTTTATTGATATTAAAATGATCAATGTTGATTTCTAACTTGTCATGAAACTTTTCTTATCAGTTATTTCAGATAGATTCTTTTTCATCAGTAAACAAAGATGAATTTGAAAGCTTTTAAGATCGCTTGAAGAAATTGAACAAAGTAGAAAAGAAAGAAGTAACTTTTTTAAATAATTGCAGTTGATGTTGCAATTCAATCACTTGATTTCAAAACATCTGATTTAATTGATTCAAGCGTTTTTTGACTTTATTCATTTTCTTGAAACGAGTCTTTCATATTTGTTCGCTTGATATCTTGTTAAATAGCTCACAAGCTTTCACGTTTAAATCTCGTTGAGTTCAAAAACTGTTCAAATCTTCTAGAAAAACTTCTGAGTCTTGTTTGACTCAGTGTTGTAGCTGCTTTACATTTTTTATATTTCATGAAGTAAAAGCTTCATAAGATTCATTGAGAGTCTGAGAATAAGACAAAGAGTATCAATGTTTTTATACGACATTGATTCTAAGATATTTCAATATGCGAAGTGATAACTCAGAATAAATGACTGAATTTGTAGTGTCAGAAGAAATAAAACTTTGATTACTTTTGAAGAGATTGTTCACAGATGATTGAATCATAGCAAAGATTTAATGATCGAGCGAAGAATGATGCTCAATAGTATGTAGTGAGATCATTTGTTAAAGTGTTTAATCTTCAAAAAAGAGTGTTGCTAATTTGAGAGAGTTTTTTGTGATTCTTTAAACAATCAATGAAGATTCTTTATCATTGATTCTATTAATCAATTTGAACTTATGCTACTGATTGAGCAATAGATTCTCTAGCAATCACATGATTGTAAGTTTTCGTTGATTTTATTAATCTTTTGATGTTGTTCTGTCTTTTAATGTCATCAATCATCAAATACACAAATTTCTTTATATTCATCTTGTTGTCAGTTGAGTGAACTTAAATGAGTAATGAGATCAGTATCATGTGATTAACAAATTCTTAAAGTAATGTTGAAATCATGTCTAGAAACTAATCAGAGTGCGTGCATGACTAGAATGTTTAATTTATAAAGATAGCTATAACTAAAACTTTAAGAATACAGAAGAAAGAAGATACAAAAGCAAGAAGAACATACTTTATATAGTAGTTACTCAGATTGACGCTAGTCTCAAAGAGAACATGTTAAAACACAAGAAAGATGTTGATTTGAAAGATGTTTGTGACACAAAGAAATGTGTTTGTCATAAACATCTGTTAATTACTCGTAATACAAAGAAGTGTGTTTATCATAAAAGACAATAGAAATGAGTTAGAAGATGTTAAAGAAAAGAAAAGATGTTAAATCATATCTGAGTCAAATTTGAGTCAGATTCAGGTCAGATCTTGACTAGATCTTGACTAGCTTTAATCATTATACAAAAAACTCACTAGCATTCATTATGAATTGATTAAAGCTTTAGTCTTGTTCAGTCTTGATACACTCATAACAGTAAGTTCACTGCATGTTAATTAGAACTAGTCAATGATCTAGTTGAGATTTGGTCTAGATCTGACTCAAATTTAACTCAGATATAACTCAGCATTTTTTTTCTTTTCTAGCATCTTTTAATCAGCTTCTATTGTCTTCTAAACAAATACACTTCTTTGTGTTGTGAGTGATCAACAAATTTCTATAACAAATATATTTCTTTGTATTGCAAACATTTTTTTGAATCAACATCTTTCTTGTGTTTCAACATGTTCTTTTTGAGACTAACGTTGATCTGAGTAACTATTATATAAAGCATGTTCTTCTTATCTTTTGTATCTTCTTTCTTCTGTATTCTTAAAGTTTTAGTTATAACTATCTTTATAAATTAAACATTCTAGTCACGTATGCACTTTAATTAGTTTCTAGACATAATCTCAACATTACTTTAAGAATTTGTTAATCACATGATACTGATTTCTATATTCATTCAAATTCACTCGACTGACAATGAAATGAGTATAAAGAAATTTGTGAATCTGATGATTGATGACATTAAAAAACAGAATAACATCAAGAAATTAATAGAATCAACGAAAATATATGATCATGTGATTGCTTGAAAATCTATCACTCAGTCAGTAGCATTAGTTCAAATTGATTAAAAGAATCACAATTTTTTTTTTAAATCAGCAACACTTTTCTTTGAAGATTAAAACACTAGAACAACAATCTCATCACGTACTGTTGAGCATCACTCTTCGCTCAATTATTAACTTTTTATTATGACTTAATCATCTGTGAAAAATTTCTTCAAGAATTATCAAAGTCTTTATTCTTCTGTCACTTCAGATTCAGTCATTTATTCTGAGCTATCACTTCGCATATCAAAATATCTTGAATTGACTTTGTACAAAAACATTATTAAAGTTTGTCTCACTTTCAGACTTTTAATGAATCTCTGAAAGCTTTTATTCTTTGAAATATCAAAAATGTAAAGCAGCTACAACACTGAGTTAAACAAAACTCAAAAATATTTCTAGAAGATTTAAACAATCTTTGAACTCAACGAGATCTAGATATGAAAGCTTGTGAGCTATTTGACAAAATATTAAGCGAACAAATATGAAAGACTCATTTTGAGAAAATGAATTAAGTCAAAGAATGATCTGATTAATTGAATCAGACGCTTTGAAACAAATTGACTGAAGCACAACATTAACTGCAATCATTTAAAAAAGTCACTTCTTTCTCTTTTATTTTATTCAGTTCATTCAAACAATTTTAAAAGCTTTTGAATTCATCTTTGTTTACTGATGAAAAAGAATCTATCTGAGATGATTGACAGAAAAAGATTCATGATAAGCTAGAAATCAACGTTGATCATTTCAACAACGACAAAGTTATACTAGTCTACATTCATTTTCAAATCAGCGAGAATGTAGTTAAAGTCACTTTAGTCAGACGTTAGCAAGATTTATTGAATCTTTATTCAATGATCAATGATCTACTAGATGAACTTGCTCAGCTATATCATGATTTTGACAAAGAGACAAACTTTCAAAGAAAATACGCTAATCTCACTCAAGAAAAAAGTAAATTCAATGACTTTTATTTAATGTTTCAACGTCTGTTCTTCTATCTAGAATATCATGAAAAGCAAATGATCATTGATTTACAAAACAAGATAGTTTATTGTCTTCATGCAGCTTGAAGTAGTCAATTGATTCAGTCAGAATCTTTGAATGAAATTCATAACTATTTGATTTATTTGAACAATGAGCATCAAGTCATAAATGACATCAAAGAAAAGAAATTTCTGAACAAAGTCAGAAAGTAAGTCATCTTTGCTGACGAAGTTTCAAGAACTTTTTATAGAAAGATCATAGTTACTACACTTGTCAATCATTCAAAGTTGCATAACGCGATTTTGACTAACGTCAAAGACATTGATTTACAAGCTGAAATTTATTTCATCTGTCACAAATCAGATCATACTTCTAAAGAGTGCTCTGATCAATCTAAAGTCAATGTATTAAAAAATGATGAGTTTGATTGATTTATATTGAACTCTGAGTCAGATTCTGATTCAAAAAACTAATTATCTCTTTCAAAGTTATTGAAGAGATAGAAATTATATTTTTGTATCATCAAGTCAAAGTTCTATTGAAAGAAAACTATTTTGAGAAGTCATTTCTGATCAATGCTTCTTTTATCTCTTAAAGCAATTCTTTCAGTCTTTGCTCTTTGATAAACAGTGATTTTGTCATCTACACGCTGATACATGACAAGCTAGTCAATAAAGTATGCAAGAAACTTGAAATACAATTTATATTACTAGCAAAAGAGAAGTTAATATGAGAATATAACGAGAAGCTAGCTAGAAAGATTATTACTCATAAGATTCTACTCAATCTCACGATTGAAAGTCATAAAGAATTGACTGTATCAATGCTGATAACTGATATCAAGCATCATGAAGTTATATTGAGCAAACTCTGAATGAACAAAAATGAAATATTATTGAACATGAGACATAATAATAATAATAATTTATACACTTTTATGACATCGATTAGATTGACTCATGAGAGAAATCTATGCTATGTGTGTTGAGTGAACAAAACTCTCTGAAGTATAAAATCGCTCGCTGTTTATACAACTGCTATATGCAGTCGAGATAATAAAACTGAGACTTTGTATCAAATTTGTTTGCGATGATTGCACGTTAGAGAATGAGTATTCTTGTTATTCTAAACTGCTTCAGCAGCTTCATTTTTATCATCATTCTCGCTGTTGTCTTGAGACTCTTCGTGATTGAGATGATGATTTAATAGTTTGTGAAGTCAACGTTTCATAGCATATTTGATCGAAGATGCATTTCATTCAAACAATGCATCAGAATATGCTTGATTGTCTAATGATTTCATTCGCAGTTGCATCAAAAACTATTCACGTTTGATACGTTTCTTGAGTGCAGATAAACATTCAGCTTTATGCGTTTAATTCTGATGTAAGTTGCAAGAATGCTTTTAATCTTCTGAAGATCATCACGCATTCTTACTGACTTCTTGAATAGATGAAATCTTTGAGCGAGAAATGTGTTAATGTCTGTAATGCATTTCTTGTAGTTTTTTCATCAAAGATCTCATTGACTTTTATGAAACTGTGCAATTGCACGTTTACTTGTTTGAGTCAACATTAAGAGATTGAGTCATTTGCATCTAAACTGTATCTTTGCTCTCTTGCGAATTGAAACGTTCAGAAACGTCATTTTTTTGAAGATTAAAGAGCGAGAGATGAGTTTATTAGTTTTTATCAGATGAGCATGTATGATCTTGCATGCTCATCAAGTCTTCTGTGTTCTGTCGTTGATTCAACTGCGTAGTGTGACTTGATTCTGTAGCTTGTTCAGATGAACATGTAGCGAGAATGTATATATTTCAACTTTCAGCGTTTTGATGTTCACTTTCTTGAAGACGTCAATCACATGATGCAGCGCTTGATTCTAAAGAGTTTCTAGTCTTTGTTTCTTTTTTTTTCATTTAAGTGCATGCAGTCTATGACTATGACACTGTCTAGACACTATGTGTATGCTAAGTTACATGTAATCTGATCAAAGTCGCTGCTTTATATCTTTTCATTGATTAATCACATTGATAGTTTGTGCATATGAGCGTGTGAACTGTTTATATGATCAAACAATCATCTAGATAACTCAAAATTGTGAAAGCTGATCACTTTGACGTAAGCTTTCAACTTGTCTGTATGATCATCAAGTCAAGCGAGCTAAATGAGCTTTGATTTATGTAGATGAAAGTTGATCACTTCGACGTGAGCTTTCGAGTTCGCTGTATGATCATTCAGCTGAACGAACTAGATGAGCTTTGATTTATGTATTTGCGACGCATGTAAATCGATCAGAAAATCGAAAAAATCGATCGATTTACTGCATCATGCAAGCATGTAAATATGCAAAAGCTGAATCGTGCCTTTGCAATGTGTATGTATGTGATGTATATGAATTGCAGCGCGTGCGCAAAGACGTTGCTGTTATTCTGTGTATATGAGCAAAGACTGTGTTGTGTCTTTGCAATGTATGTGATTGCAATGCATGTAAATCAATCTGATAAAGCAAAAAATCGATTGATTTACTGCATCACATGAGCATGTAGATGCGCAAAAGCTGAGTGATGTCTTTGAAATAACTGTGTGAATGTTGTATATTAGTTGCAGCATGTGCGCAAAGACGTTGCTGTCGTTCTGTGTATATTATAACGTATGTTTTTTTCTTTCTTCATTAAGTGCATGCAGTCTATGACTATGACACTATCTAGACGCTGTGTGTATTCTAAATTACATGTAATCTAGTCATAATCGCTGCTGTATATTTTTTCATTGATCAATCACATCGATAGTTTGTGCAAACAAGCGCGTGAACTGTTTATATGATTAAACGATCATTTAAACAATTCAAAATTGTGAAAGTTGATCACTTTAATGTAAGCTTTCAACTTGTCTGTATGATCATCAAGTCAAGCGAGCTAAATGAGCTTTGATCTATGTAGATGAAAGTTGATCACTTTGACGTGAGCTTTCGAGTTCGCTGTATGATCATTCAGCTGAACGAACTAAATGAGCTTTGATCTATGTATTTGCGACGCATGTAAATCGATCAGAAAATCGAGAAATCGATCGATTTACTGCATCATACGATCATGTAGATGCGCAAAAGCTGAATCATGTCTTCGCAGTATATGTATGTGTGATGTATATAAGTTGCAGCGTATGCGCAAAGACGTTGCTGTTGTTCTGTGTATATGAGCAAAGACTGTATTATATCTTTGCAATGTATGTGTTTGCGATGCATGTAAATCGATCAGAAAATCGAAAAATCGATCGATTTACTGCATTGTATCAATGTGTATGTGCGCAAAAGCTGAGTCGTGTCTTCATAATATATGTGTGTATGTCGTATATGAGCTCAACATGTGAATAAAGCGCTGTTACTGCTCTGTGTGTGATTGCGCTGCGTGTAAATCGATCTGAAAACGCGAAAAATCGATCAATTTACTGCATCACGTCTGTCTGTATGTGCGTCAAAGCTGAGTCGTGCCTTTGCAATATATGTGTGTATGTTGTATATGAATTCAACATGTGAATAAAGTGCTGTTACTGCTCTGTGTGTGATTGCGCTGCATGTAAATCGATCTAAAAATGCGAAAAATTAATCAATTTACTGCATCACATCTGTTTGTATATGCGCAAAAGCTGAATCATGTCTTCGCAGTATATGTGTATATATTATATGTGAATTGCAATATATACGCAAAGACGTTGCTGTTCTTCTGTGTATGTATAAGCTTCAATGTGTTGATGATCGCGTTGTTATTGTCTCGCTCTTCGACTGTGTGTAAGTTCAATGCATAAGTAAAGCGCTGTTACTGCTTTATCAATGTTGATGAGATTATTCAGCTCTTTTGACAAGCATAGCTTGCAGAAGATTCATAGTCAGCATCTCATACAGATAAATCTCGTTGTTGATCTAGTCTTTGTTTTGTACTTGACAATTCTTCTTCTTTATTGCGTTGATGTTATATTAATGCTTCGAACGTCATTTCTGATCTTATCATCGCTGAGTATATCTGTCTTGCTTTTGCGAATGTAGTTTCTCAGAACATAAGACATGATATCATAGTATTTTCTGATCAATTAAATATTTCGATTTCGATTTTTTCAATTTTGTCAAATACAAAGCACTCAAGTTGATCATGATCAACTTTTATTTCTTCAGCAACTCATAGTAATGCTTCAAAGATTCTCAAGCACTCAGTTTCAATCATTTAGAAAAAGTTATTCTTGATTCAAAATATAGATGTCATCTTTTTTCAAGCACTAGTAAAACGAAAAAAGAAGAATCAGACAGAGATTTTTGCTATGTTCATTGAAGACATCAATAGAAAAATCATTTACAATGCTCAATGCAAACTAAATGTTATAAACATCTTCTCAGTTAATGAAATGACTCAGAATCTAGAAAATATTCAAGTCAAGTTATCATCGAAATATCAAGATTTTCTAAACGTCTTTGATCAAGTTCAAGCAGACAAGTTATTGTTTCATCATTCATATGATCATAAGATTAAGCTTACTAGTGACACTACGTCACTTCAATGTTGAGCATATTAAATGTCTTTCTACAAGCTTCAGAAAGTAAAGAAATATTTGAATGAAAATCTTTTCAAAGAATTTATAATCTCTAGCAAAGCTTCGTATTTCTCACTTATTCTGTTCATTTTAAAAGCAAATGAAAATCTATGATTCTGCGTTGACTATTGAAAGCTTAATGCTATTATCAGAAGAAATCACTATTCTCTATCACTCATAGATGAGATAATTGATAAAATAGTTGATTGCAAGCATCTGACTTGATTGAACATCATTTCAACGTTCAACAAACTGCAAATGCATTCTGATAGTGAGAACTACACTATCTTTATTATCGCTTTAAAAGCATATAAATCAAAAGTGCTTTTCTTTGAACTTATTAATGATCTCACCTCATTTCAGCAGTATATAAATGATGTTTTATGAGACTTTCTAAATAACTTTTATTAAGTCTATCTAGACAACATTCTGATCTACAGCAAAACTCAACGAAAACATAAACAACATGTCAAAATGATATTGAGTTGTCTACAAGAAGCTAATTTACAGATGAATATTTGAAAGTATGAATTTAATGTAGAAGAAGTCATCTTTTTAAAAGTCATAGTTTTAAAACAAGATATTCGTATAAATTCTATCAAAGTGAAAGTCATAGTTGACTGAACTACGTTGATCAATCTAAAAGAAGTTCAGAGCTTTGTGAGATTTGTTAATTTCTATCGTTGTTTCATTAAAGACTTCTCGAAGCTAGTCAAATCATTCACTCAGCTGACTAGAAAAAACATGTCTTTTGTTTGAAATGAAGTTTGTGTTCAAGCTTTTGACAATTTAAAGAAACAGAACAGCTCAATCTCAGTACTACGACATTTTGATTTCAAACGACAGACTATTCTGAAAATCAATGCTTTAAACTGTTAGAGATCAATCTAGAGCGAGTCATAGAAGTGTCATTTAACTAATAGATAAATGCTAAGAAAGAAAAGTATATACAAATAAGAACTTGAGTTCTTATATGTGTTTTTCTCAACTCTGTGCTAAACTCGAAAGTATTGACGTCTTACACATATGATGCAGAGTTTCAATGACATCATTACTAGTTTGAATGCTTACTAAACTTGATTAGAATGAAACTCAGATTAGAACTAGAAAGAATAAATGAAGACTAGAATCGTAACATTACTTTCTTTTCTTGACTATTTATGTTCACATGAATGTTTTTCCTAGCGCGCTTTTCTTGAATATTTGATATGAAATTCATCAATCATCTCTTGAGTGTTCATAAACTCGTCGTCGTCAGCGTTATATCAGTTGAGATCGTTGTCATAGTTGTTTCATTTGATTCTATATTGAAGTCATCTTCTATAGCATTGAAAGTTCAGTATATCATTGATTTTTCATTCATCTTTATCGTTTATCACTATTAACTTCAAAGATTCATTCTTTTGATCAGACAGAGAATCATTGACAACAGAACGAAGAAGTTCTGAATGAAATACGTTGTGTATATGCATAGTCTCTGATAGTTTCAACTTATAAAATGAGTCAACAGAGTCAGTGATCTGAAATAAGTTAAGCATCTTGTCATTCAATTTTTTGAAAGATCTCGCTGTAATGATGTTTCGTTCGTTCAGAAACATCTTTGATTCAATTTCATAATTAATTTTCTTTCTATGCTTGTTAGTCTGATGCATCATTTGCTCTCATGTTTTGATCAGAGCTTCACGAGCGAAAATCAGTGTCTTATTCATGTGATCAAATATATCTTCGATTCAAGCAATCTGCAGATGTTCGCGAATGCTTTTATACTCAATGATGTCAGAGTCGAAGCTCATATGAGAATAAAAGTTCTTGTTCATGAAGAAGAAAATCAAGAAAATAACTGAAGACAAGATGTTATTGTTGACAAACTCAGTCATGAATAGTCACTTGAATCAGTCATTCTGCATGTATGAACAGAAGAAACGAAAATATCGCTCAACATTCTGATTGACTCATTCACTTTGATCGTTGATCTGAGAATGATAGATGATGAACAATCAAAGAGAAATGCTCAGTCATTTGCAAAGAAACTTTCAAAGAATGAAGATGAACTGAGAATCTCAATTGAATACAATGAAGCTTGATAAATCGTAAATTTAATATACTCATTGAAGCAACATTTCAGCTGTCTTTTCGACTGTGATATCTTCATCATCAATGATGCAAAAAATATAATATCTTTCTTTCAACAATTTGCAGATGACAGTCAGAATAGCGTTGTAGTCGTACGAATCAGATAAATCAGTAATGAAGTTCATGACTATGTTCTGTCATCGCTGTTCAGATATAAATAGAGATTGAAGTGAGTCATTTGATTTATTTCTTGATGTCTTTGAACGTTGACATACGTAGCAGTTTTAAATATATCGATCTATCGTTTTTTGCATAAAAGATCAATAGTAATTTCGCTTTATGATCTTCACTGTTCTAAGAATTTCAGAATAATCAATCAATGACTGATCATGTACTTCATGAATCAGATTTATTTGTAGAAGTTCATTGAACAAAACTCATAACTGACTATCATGAAACAAGATTTCATTCTGACATCTGCAATTTGTAAAGAGTGACAGAGACAGATTTTAATGCTTTTAGCGATCAATATCTCAAATATTCATTTAATCTCATGTCTCAGATTTGCGTCACTTTTAGCTAATGCATATTCATAAAAGCGTCAATATTCTCAACATCTTTAACATCTTTAGCATTCTCATGAGCGCAGTATGCATCTTTATCATTTAATTCAATAAACATGACTATTTTGATATTTGTAGCATTGATATGTAGTTGCAACGTTGAATAATTAATGATTGATTTGACTATCTAAATAATAGCATTTAATATATACATCAAGAAAGTTAATGAGAAAGTTAATGAGAAAGTTAATGAGAAAGTTAATGAGAAAGTTAATAAGTAAACTAGAGAGGTAGAAAGTCATGTAGAATGATTGATAGAATCATGTTTGAAGCTTGATAGAAAACAAATTTGATTCTTGATTGCGAAGCAATTCAAAGCTTGGTGAAAAGTCATGTAGAAAGTCATGAAGAGAGTCATGTAGAGAGTCATGTAGAAAGTCACGTAGTAAAAAGATCAGTAGATGACTCAATTGAAAGATCAGTAAAAAGCTCACTAGATGACTTGATCGAAAGATCAGTAGAAAGATCAGCGAAGATGCTTGATAGAAAAACATGAAGAATGCTTGATAGAAAGTCATGAAGAGTGCTTGATAAAGAGTCATGTAGAAAGTCATGTAGAAAGCATTGTTTGATTTGTGTTATGCGCTTGATTGACGCGTATTTTGAAGCATGTAGAATGTTTGATAAAGTGTTTGATAGAAAGCTCAGTCGATAGCTCAATAGATAGCTCAGTAGAAAGATTGATAGAAAGATTGATAGAAAGATTGATAGAAAGCTCACTAAATGACTTAATCAAAAAATCAGTAGAAAGCTCACTAGATGACTCGATTGAAAGATCAGTAGAAAGCTCACTAGTAGAAAGATCAATAAAAAGATTGATTGAAAGATCAGTAGAAAGATCAGTGAAAAGCTCAGTAGAAAGCATTGTTTGAAGCACTGTTTAACTTGTGTTATGCACTCAATTAACGCATGTAGTAGAATATTTAATAGAACTTTTGATAGAGAGTTTAATAAAGTATTTGATTGAGCATTTGATAAAGCTTTTGATAAAGTATTTGATAAAGCGTTTAATAGAGAATTTGATAGAAAATTCAATAGAGCGAGAAGATGAACGAGTAAGTGAGCGAGTAGATGAGCGAGTAGAATGCTGAGCATGTAGATAAGCGAGTAGATGAGCGAGTAGAATGCTGAGCATGTAGATGAGCGAGTAGAGTGCTGAGCATGTAGGTGAGTGAGTAGGTGAGCGAGTAAATGAGCGAGTAGATGAGCGAGTAAATGAGCAAGTAAATAAGCGAGTAGATAAGCGAGCATGTAGAATGATGAGTAGATGAGCGAGTAAATGAGTGATTGTCAACATATGCAACATATGCATGAAAGCGAAATTCAGCTCAGCGCATATGAATAAACGCAGATTTTACCGGCAAAAGCGAGATACAGTTCAAAGACATATGAATAAACACAGATTTTGTTGACAAAAGCAGATTGCAGCCTAACAAGATCAGCTTAAATTTAAATTTTATTTCGCTTTAAGCGATAAATGTTACTTTAGCTAAACTCTAAAATTTTGTTTACTTTACAAACTGTCGATGAAGTTTGACAGTTCTTCAATTTGATATCTTCATATTATGCTTCGTCTCTTGCTATTGCTTCGCGAAGTAGTGTACAATTCTCATCGATTTCATTCATATCAAGAACTTGTTTATAGATTGATTGATCATTATTCTTCTTTAAATCAGTGATCTTCATTCAATTCAATGTCAGAATAGTAGTTCTTTAATATTGAATGCATTTATTGTCAAGATTTCTAGGCACGAAGTCAGCTTGACAAGTTAATGCATCAATCTTAATGTTCTGTTTGTCAGATTGATACATTATCTTGAAGTTGAAGTCAGCTAACTTCTGAACTCAACGCATCTGTCATTGACTCAGCTTCTTGTCTTTCATCAATGAGATGAGCGCTTGATGATTGATGAACATCTTGATAGAAATGTTGATCAGCTTCAGTTCAAATCATCAATGTTCAAAAGCTTGAATTATGATCAGCAGTTTCTTATCATATATCTTGTAGTTGCATTCAGCAAAAGACATGTTCTTGCTATAAAAGATAATCAAATGTAAAACATTTTCATCATTATATTGAGACAGAACTTTATCGTTGACGTAGTTGAATGAGTCAATTTCAAGAATGAAATTGCAAGTCTGATCAAAGTGACGAAGTATAAAAGTCTCAGTCATACATCTCTTCATGTGATTGAATGCAGTTTGACAGACTTTGTTTCATTCAAATATGATTTTCTTTTGAGTGAGTTGAATTATTGAATGAACAATTTTTGAAAAGTTCTTGATAAAGCGTTGATAGAAGTTGCAGAAGTCAATGAATGACTGAATCTGAGTGAGATTATTGAGAATAAATCAATTCACTACTGCTTGTATCTTTCGTGAATTCATCTTAAGTTTCTCGATTGACATCAAAAGTTCTAAAAAGATGATTTTCTGAACATGAAACTTGCATTTATTAATGTTTATCTGTAGATCAGCTTCTCGTAGTTTATTCAAGATTAATTGTACATGTTGCTTGTGTTTCTTCAAGATCTTGCTGTAAATGATAATGTCATTTAGATAAATCTGACAAAACTGATGAAGATATTTGAACAGCACGTCGTTCATATAGTGTTGATAGAACGTTGATTCGTTGATTAATTCAAAAAGCATTACATGATATTTGTATGAGTCAAAGAAGATGATAAAGATAGTCAAATTTTCGCTATCTGAGTGCATTCGCAGTTTATTGAACGTGACAATGATGTTTAATTGAGTCAGATACTTGCTTTCTTGTATATGAGCGAGAGTCTCGTCTATCAATGACAAAGAATAGCGATTTCGTTTAATCAAAGCATTGAGCTTTTTGTAATCAATGCAGAAACGCAGACTATCGTTTTTCTTTTCAATAAATAAGATGAGCAAGACGTATGATGTAAAGCTGAAGAAAATGAACTCTTTGTTTAGATGATTGATCAGATACTTCTTTATCTTCTGAAGCTTGTGATTGAACATCTGATATAGTCTGCTTCGAGAAAGCATTTCTTCATTGATCAACTCAATTTTATGATTGTAGAAACGATGCAATGATAGCTGATCAATCATTGCTTGATCGAAGATGTCTAGATAATTGTGATATTCAGAGAGAAGCTTGACCTTGACTTGCTCAAGAGCTTCAGCGTAAGAAAGCTCATGCAGATTTACTTCTTCAGACTTGTTTTTAACTGTAGTTATGAGTCAATCAATTTTCAAGATGATAACAGCAAAGATCTTGACATTTGATCATTTGACTAACATTCTATATGCAACTGTCTCTATCATTAATATGTTGATTGAACCGAAAGCTGGTTTCAGACTAAACGTCGGTTTAAAGTTGATGCTAGACGAAACTGCTTTGAGCGATTTTGACTGTTTAATCGATTTAACGAACTTCTTTTTTGACTGATCAAAAGAGAGTGATTTCTGACTGAGTTGAGAGATAACAAAAGTAAACGATCTTCTTAGTATATGAATAGAAGTCAAACTCTACTGTTTCGTGATTGTTCTATGACTTGAGAGTAGAACAATTGATTTCTGACTAGAAGTGAAATTCGAAAATCAAAGAGAATTGATTTGCATATCTATTACTAGATCAGTTTTATTCATTCATGTTTTTTCAAGAATCATTTGATGTTGATTTAATCAAGTGATCAACATAGAAGCTGTGTCAATCGTATAATCTTAAACAGTCAGGTTCAAATAAATGACATGAGTAATGAGTTTCTTAGCATAATGATCATCGAATTCTTGAATTGACTTCGTCTTGATCAAAGTCAGAAGCTCAATTTGCAACTGATCACAAACAATCTGCGCGATCACTTCATCAATAAACGAATAGTCAGCAGCTTTGATGTCAATCAATGATTTCAATGAGTAACTAATTTTATTGCTAGAAAGTACACATTCAATAGTCAAAGATTCAGAAGCAAAAGAATCATTTGACATGCTCATCGTTGAAGAAATTAACACATCTTTCATCACGTCTTTGATGAAAGTCTCTAGTTTTTTGCCTCGCTATTCTTGAAAGACATAAGTTGAGATCAGTCATTACTATTCTGAGCGAGATAACGCGACTACTTTGATATCTGAGATATAAAGCAATTGCGTTAAGCATTTTCTATCAAAAAGAGTAATTTAGACTCTTGCAGACTAAATTTATATCATTTTCATCTGACATAAGTCAATAATAGAAGACGATTTATTGCAGATTTCGAGATAGAAATTGGGAAATCTCTGCACTAAAGTTACTGTTTACATGAAACGCTCTGAATAAGAGATTAAAGAGATATTTAAGTGATGTCAAGTGAATTTTCTAGAAGCTCGAAGCTCAAAACTCGAAAAAACTCTCTATGAAAAGAAATATAAAGAGTCACTTTATGCGCTCTTTCTCGTCTTGTTTCGCGAATAGTAACGTGAAACTCAGCAGAAGCAATAGCTCAGCGTCAGAACTCAAAACGTCAACAATAGAAATCAAAAAGTTAACATTAAAGATTGAAATAAATTTATGAAATGAACTTAGCATGAGTTCATCAACAAGCAAACAACTGCAGAACGACATTGTTGATTTATTTTGCAGTCAACAAAAATTGCTTACATCAGTAAATAGAAAAACGCAATACATGTTTAGTTCACTTGATGCATTGATGCTAAATTTACATGCAAACGCGTATAATGACAAGAATACAATCAATCTGCGAAATGCAAATTCGCAGCAAAAAGAGCAAACATGAGCGATTGTGAAATTCAAAGAAATGAAAAAGCGAAAAGCAATGAAAAGTTTGCAAAAAGAAGTCAGCATTGAAGTTGATACTAGCAAGTGCTACGATGTCATCTCTAAAAAGATGCAGATAAAGAGACTGCGCGAAAGAATTGAATTTGCAGTCAATCAGCTAAGACAAGCAATATCAGAACAGAAAGAGACTATAAATCATAGCTTAATCTACATTCGAAGAGCATGCAATGAAAGCATAGAAAATTCAATTCAGAAGCAAATTGATCGACTTTAAAGTCAAACAAACAACAAACTGAAGATTATTCTACAATTGATTCAACAAAATGCTGAAAACATCAAAAAAAGAATCAATGCAAAAAACTCTATTAGAACGAAAGCGTTAATAAGTTGTAAATGAATTGACGACAGCGATTTATCGAAGCATATGATATATCAAATCGATCATCAAGTTATAGAGCACAATCGTACGATCAAAACAAGCTCTCATTCGACTCAATAGCTTCACAGATGACTGCGTCGCAAGTCAAAAGTCGAAAATCGAAATTTTTCGTGCTCACGCAGACCAAAATCGGCGACGAAATGAGAGTTCATCAACGCAGAAGAAAGAATCATCAATTCAGACAGTAATTTGACTGACAAATCGAAGAGCAAACTCACACAAAAAGAACAAGTCGTCAATCGACTATAGAACAGCACAGAAGACTGTGTACTGATGTAAAAATCGAAATCGAACTCTTTTGTGCTTGAAGATCGCACAGATTTTTATTTTTTATTTTTTTAATTTCTTCATGCAGTCTATGACTATGACACTGTCTAGGCGCTGTGTGTATGCTAAGTTACATGTAATCTAGCCAAAGTCGCTGCTTTATATCTTTTCGTTGATCAATCACATCGATAGTTTGCACATACAAGCGCTCTCGCTCAAACTCTTGCACTCGTACTTTCATTTTTCTTCGTTTCTTCGCACTCTTCGCGTTCTACTCTTTCGTTTCTAATAATCATTTTCTCGTCGCAATTCGAGTATTTTTCAAATACTCTAGTGTTGCGATTCTTTCGATTTTGATGATGAACAGCGTCAATATGATGTCTGTGTTTTTGAGCTGAGTCTTTTTCTTAAGCTTTATCTGCTCTGACCTATAATGCTTGCAATTTAGTAGTAAATGCTCTGACGTTTGACTCGCATTGCATATTTCATAGCATTTGTTCGAATTATTCTCTGATAATCGATGCAAATAGCTCTTGAAATAGTTGTGTCTCATTTTCGACTGAATAAAGATTGAAAATGTTAGTCTATCGATTTTTCTAAACTCTTTTAGTGATTTCTGACTTAGATTCACGTTTGATATGTGCTTTCGATACTGGTTTCCCTTCTTGATGCTGCTTTTTCAGACATTTAACCATTGTACTTTCGCCTCTTTGCAAATTTGCTTTTTGACGAAGCTTATGATGATTGCTTTCATGTTGTCAATAACTGGTAATTCTTGAGCCGCGCTTTTGATCAACTGATCTGCTTTTTCGTTCCCAATAATGTTCTTGCGACTCGATATTCACTGTATGCGAATTTGACACTGATTCTGCCGTAAATTGATCAAGTTTTGTCGTATGTCATCGAATAACTTCGCATTGACGTTGCTCTTTGCGTTTAGTCTTTGCAAAGTCATTTGACTGTTCATGTACATTCAAATTTTGCTGTTTTTGAGTGCTTTTTCGCTGCACATTGCGATTGCATCGCTAATAGCTTGCAGTTTCGCTTTTGTTATGATACTTTTGCCTGAAACGCTTGTCGCTTTGCTGCATCTGACGGGTTCATGCGTGAATATCACTGTCGTTTCGATTTCTGTTTCGACTTCTGCTATCTTTTTCCGAATTTGCGATGCGTCGATATACATCACTATGCTCTTCATCTTTTTGGTAATTCTTTCTAATTTCCTGTAGTGCGTATTGATCGTTTCGCTGGTTTCGCTTCTTGCAAATTCGGTTTGAATTTTTGCTAAATGCTCGATTTCTTGATCTCACGGTTTCTTGAAGTGAGAAATTTCGATTTCTTTTATTAAATTCAGTGTTTTTTGCACTTTGTTCAATATTCAATATATCTGCGTAAGTCTGTCTTTGCACTTCTTGACTTTTCGAGGTAAATTCGTCTTCGTCTCGTTTCAGTTCAGGTATTTCGATGCGTTTAGATCTAGGTTCAATTCGATAGAGTATTGAGATGAGTACGAAATAAACGTTCTTTTCCTAATAGAGTGTTTTTTCGGTAACTCAACTATTCAAATTGCATAGTTCTTGCACTTTTGATCTAATTGCATCTTCATCGACGGAATTTCGACTTCTATTTGCATAGCATTTATCGATGATGTTCGAAATGCATTCAGAATTTTTCGTAATGCAGCGTTTTGCAGTTTGCGAAATTTGACTAAGTAGCTTTTTTGATTGTTTCACCATATTTCGGCGTCATAATCGCTAATAGACGTGACGCATGTCAGATATAACTGCTTTTCTGATTTGACATTTAATTCTCACTCGCTATTCATTAATCTAAACAACGAGTGTAGCGTTCTTGTGACTGTCGCGATTTTCGTTTGCACATAAACTTTGAAGTTGAGCTTTCGATTCAGTCAGACTTTTAATCATTGTACGCATGTCTTTGATTTTATGATCGTGTTATTGAGTAGAATAATCATTTGATTGAGTGTCGTCTTGTGACTTTCAAAGTGTATTAATTCAGATTTCGAGTCATCGAATTGCACTGCGTTGTTCTCAGCTCATGTGAAAGCGATTTTTGCTGCGTTTTCCAGCATTTTCACATTCTTGTCAATATTTCTTCCCTCAATGTATAGCGTCACGTCGTCAATATAGCTGAGTGATTGTAAATTTTCGAACTTTGCGCGAATCTTTGAAAACAAGTATCGAATATAAATTAGAAATAAAATGAGCGAGATAAATGAGTCTTGTGATATTTCTGTGCTTATTTTCTTTGATTTCTGACGTTCGTCGTCAAATGCTAAGCCTATAATTCGATTTTGTAAGAAACATTTTACTCAATTGATTAAATTGATCGATATTTTCAATTTAATCAATTTTTTGACCAGCTGTTTCAACACAACATGATCAAAGACTTCTTTGACATCTAGAAGTAGGCAGATAAGCGTGTTTTCTCGACTTTTCATCATTTGCGCATCATGTACTAGATTTAGTACTGCGTTTATAGCTGATCTTTGTTTTCTGCCTTTCATTTGATCACAATTCAGCAGCTTATTGTTAATTTCAGCTGTGTACGACAGTTGCACTGCTATTATTTTTTCTGCTACTTTGCCTAAACAGTTTAGCAGCGTAATAATTCTGTATGTCTTTGAAATTAAATAATTTGACTTGTCTGATTTTTTTAGAATAATTCTCGTGCCTTCGCGTCATATCTTTGAATGATAGTCATTTTCGATCAAATCTGAGTACACTAAATTGAAGATTTTCGATATAGTTTTGTACGCTCGCTGTATGATTGCGAATGACATTTCGTCTGATTCAAGTGCTTTTCTGAGTGCTGAGAAGTTAATAGCGTACTTGATTTCCCCTTCGATAACTCTTGATCACTGTATACTTTCGTTCGATAGTAATTCTTCATTGGTTTGAATTTTCAAGAATGATGAGTACATTGCTTTCAGAAAAGTCTCGCACTTTTCATTGAATTCAATCTTCAATTCTTTTTGCAAGTTTTGTATTGAAGATAGCTTTTCAATTAGACATGATTTAGTGAACTTGTATGTCTGAAACACTTCTTTCTCTTTGATGTTGTTCAAAAAATTGGTTCAGAATTGGTTTTTGATCAGCTTTATTGCATCATGATACGAATTTCGCGTTTGCACTATCTCTGCTCATGCGTCGTCATTTCTGCATCTTTTTCAGATTCGCTTTTTTGACGACAGCGTCTTTCGCCTTTTGATGAGCTCATTGTTTCATCAGAATTTTGATTTTGCGCATATTCGCTGTTTAAATACGAATAATTTCACTGTATTCTTGATGCATTTCATCAAGTAAATGACTTTTGCTTCTAAACTCGTGATTCTTTGCATCTTGACAATTATTTTGTCTTTCGTCTTTTGCAAATGCTCATCAAAGTCTTTTCAGTCGATTTTTTGCAAATTGTATGACGCGTTCAACGAATTTTCGATCAACTTCATCTTTTTCATAACTATTGTAAATAGAATTACTTCATGATTGAATTCTGTGTCTGCATTCTCGTCTATATGTCAATTCTTGATGTGATTGCGCATATTCTTTGATGCAAATGCTAAGTCAAGTATCGAGCTTGACTGACTTAAATAGCTGTGATATGTGTTTATATCAGAAGTGTTAATCAGATTGCACTTACGTAAATTTACCCAACTTATTAACGCTTTCGTTCTAATAAAGTTTGAAATTTTTGCGTTTCATCAGCTATGATGTGCATTAAAGTCTTCAACGATAATAACTTTTTGCTCAGAATTTAGCATAACTTTTGCTAATTCTCGCTCAATCATGTATGATTGCTCGTCATCTGCATTCTGTGACTTTTCGTTGTAAATATTGAACAATAAAATTCTCTTCTGAATTTTATTGTTCGCTATTGATATCGCTTGCATATCTTCGCTATTGACTATGTCTGATCTTGATGTGCATGTAAATTTCTTTGCGTTTTTCGTAACAAATATCAGTACTCTGACATGAGCATTCTGAACATTTGATTTGATGCAGATAAACGACGAATGCGAAATTGTTATATTTTCGTCTCTTATTCACAATTCTTGTAGTATAACAATATCTGTCTTGTTCTTTGCAAATTTTATGCATGCGTGCATGATTTGCGTTGACCTTGCGCAATTGTGCTGTAGAATTCGAATATTCGACGTGTTTGCAAAGCTTTCGTCATTTGCGTTGTTTTGTGACATTTCGAATGCAATACTCATTACAATTTCGTGACTAGATGATCTTTTTATGAGCTAATAGACTGAGCTGTCTGATATGTTTTGCACATTGCGCTATTTGCGAAGTGCGCGTTTTGACAGTTGCAACATCTAGAAATCATGTGATTGCATGATTGCTCATCTTTGCACGTAGGTAATTGACATTTATGATTTCAGATCTGATGATTTCGCTCGCAATACAAGCATCTTAACAATCTGTTGCATTTGTTTTGCAAATGCTCGAATGTTTGACATTTTTGACATTGATTATTTGATCGATAGTCTTGATATTCAACTGTTCGATATGTCAATCTCGCAGCTAAGAGTCGTTTTTTCAGATGTCTTTGTGCTTCTGCTTTGATTTTGAACGTCAGTATCGTCGAAGCATGATTCTTTCTTGCTTTGTTTTCACCTTTTGATAATCATATTGAATTGATTATCAGCTTCAATTCAGAATTGTACTTCTCTAGCTCGATTCTCAGATATTTCATTTCGATCTTCATGTTGAAGATTTCAATTTTCAGACTGTGTATGACTATTTTGTGTCATTTCTCATCTTTCTTAATGCTTTTAACATCAAAAACATGCTTTCATATTGCTCTTTGCGCTAGTAAGACGTCTGCGATGTATTTTTTCGAGATCGTCAAAGCAATGTTGTTTTCCTTTAGCGTTTTGACTATCGTGACGACTATTAGATCGATTTTCGTCTTTTTCAATGTGTTATTCATCGAATCTCGCATTTTCATCGCCTTCAACGTTTAGTTCTCATTTTTGAGATTGACAATGAGTCTTCTTTCGTGATACGATATTTCTTGTGATTTTGGCGAGGATTTCTTGATAATCAGATTTCATTCGCCTGCATTTGCATTCGCATTCGCATTTGCATTTGTGTTTGCATTTGCATTTGCATCTGTGACTTGAGCTGCTTTTTGCACATATGTGAGCTTCTGCGTTGGTTTTTGCGAATTTTGCATGACTTGCAACGTTTGCGAAATCTGCGTCTTCTGCAAGATTTGTGAATTCTCTGTCATTTGCTTTGCATTGATTCTCTTTTTAATGTTTTCAGCATTTTGTTGAATCAATTGTAGAATAATCTTCAGTTTGTTGTTTGTTTAACTTTGAAGTCGATCAATTTGCTTCTGAATCGAATTTTCCATGCTTTCGTCACATGCTCTTTGAATGTAGATTAAGCTATGACTTATAGTCTCTTTCTGTTCTGATATTGCTTGTCTTAGCTGATTGACTGCAAATTCAATTCTTTCGCGCAGTCTCTTTATCTGCATCTCTTTAGAGATGACATCGTAGCACTTGCTCATACTAACTTCGATGCTAGCTTCTTTTTGCGAACTTTTCATCGCTTTTCGCTTTTTCATTCCTTTGAATTTCACAATCGCTCGTGTTTGCTCTTTTTGCTGCGAATTCGCATTTCGCAGATTGATTGTATTCTTGTCGTTATGCGCGTTTGCATGTGAATTTAGCATCAATGCATCGAGTGAACTAAACATGTATTGCGTTTTCCTATTTACTGATGTGAGCGATTTTTGTTGACTGCGAAATAAATCGACAATGTCGTTCTGCAGTTGTTTGCTTGTTGACGAATTCATGCTAAGTTCATCTCATAGATCTGTTTCAATCTCTAACGTTGACTTTTTGATTTCTATCGTCGACGTTTTGAGTTCTGACGCTGAGCTATTGCTTCTGCTGAGTTTCGCGTTACTATTCGCGAAACGGAACGAGAAATAGCACATAAAGCAACTCTTTATATTTCTTTTCATAGAGGGTTTTTTCGAGTTTCAAGCTTCAAGCTTCTAGAAAATTCACTTGACATCACTTAAATATCTTTTTAATCTTTTATTCAGAGCGTTTCACGTAGACAGTAACTTTAGTGTAGAGATCTCTCAATTTCTATCTTGAAATCTGCAATAGATCGTCTTCTATTATCGACTTATGTCAGACGAAAATGATATAAATCTAGTCTGCAAAAGTCTAGATTACTCTTTTTGATAGAAAATGCTTGACGCAATTGCTTTATATTTCAGATATTGAAGTAGTTGCGTTGTGTCTTTGCAGTATATGTATAACAACTTCTTTCTTTTGTGCTTTTATTTTCTCGTTTCTTCATGTTCTTTTCGCTTTACTCATTTTCTTGTTGCAATTCGAGTACTTTTCAAGTACTCTAGCATTGCGATTCTTTCAATCTTGATGATAAACAACATCAATATAATGTTCATGTTTTTGAACTGTGCTTTTGCTTTAAGCTGTAACTGTTCTGCTCTATAATGTTTGCAGTTCAGTAGTAAGTGCTTCGACGTTTGTCTCGCCTTGCATATTTCATAGCATTTGTTCGAATTATTCTCTGATAATCGATGCAAATAGCTTTTGAAATAGTCATGTTTCATTTTTAGCTGTATAAATGTTGAAAACGTCAGTCTGTCTATTTTTCGAAGCTTCTTTAGTGATCTGTAACTCAGATTCACTCTCGCTGTGTGCTTCTGATACTGATTTTCTTTTTTGATGCTGTTGTTTCATGCAATTAGTCATTGCTCTTTTGTCTCTTTGTTTATTTGCTTTTTGATGAAGCTCATGATTGTTCTTTTTCTGATGTCGATTGTTAATCTTTTTTGTGTTGCGTCTTTGATCAATTGATTCGCTGCTTCGTTTTCGACGATGTCTTTGCGACTTGATACTCATTGTATGCAAATATGACATCGATTTTGTTGCAGATTGATCAAATTTTGTTGTATGTTATTGAATAACTTCAAGTTGACATTGCTCTTTGTCTTTAGTCTTTGCAGCGTCATTTGACTATCTGTATACATTTAAATTTCGCTGTCTTCAGATGCTTCTTCGCTGCATATTGCGATTGCATCGTCAATAGCTTGCAATTTTGCTTTCGTTATGATTATTTCGTTGATTACGCTTGTCGCTTTGCTGTATCTAACAGGCTCGTGCGTGAATATCATCGCGATTTCGATTTCTGTTTTGAACTCTGCTATCTTTTTTCAAGTTTGCGATGCATCAATGTACATCACTATGTTTTTCGTCTTTTTGACTATTGTTTTCAGTTCTCTATAGTGTGTATTTATCATTTCGCATGTTTCATCTCTTGCGAATTCAATTTGCATCTTTGCCAGATATTCAATTTTCTGATCTCATGATTTCTTAAAGTGAGATATTTCAATCTTCTATATTGAACTAAGCATTTTATGCACTTTGTTCAATATTCAATATATTTGTGTGAGTTTCTCTTTGCAATTCTTGACTTTTTGAGACAACTTTGTCGTTGACTCGTTTCAATTCAGATAATTTGTCACGTTCAGATTCAGATTCAATTCAATGATGTATTGAGATGAATACAATATGAGTGTTCAATCAACAACGAGATTTACCTGTATGAAATGCTGACTACGAATTTTCTGCAAGTTATGCTTGTCAGAAAAGCTGAACAATCTCATCAACATTGACAAAGCAGTAACAGCACTTTACTCATGCATTGAGCTCACACACAGTCGAAGAGCGAGACAATAACAACGTGATCGTCGACGTGTTGAAGCTCGCACATACACAGAAGAACAGCAACGTCTTTGCATACATGCTGCAATTCACATACGACATACACACATATACTGCAAAGACACGACTCAGCTTTGATGCATACACAAACAGATGTAATGCAGTAAATCGATCGGTTTTTCGCATTTTCAGATCGATTTACACGCAGCGTAATCACACACAGAGCAGTAACAACGCTTTATTCACACGTTGAGCTCATATACAATATACACACATATATTGCGAAGGCACGACTCAGCTTTTGCGCATATACACATCGATACGATGCAGTAAATCGATCGATTTTTCGATTTTCTGATCAATTTACATGTGTCACAAACACATACATTGCGAAGACATGACACAGTCTTTGCTCATATACACAGAACGACAGCAACGTCTTTGCGCACACGCTGCAACTCATATACATCACACACACATACACTGCGAAGGCACGACTCAGCTTTTGCACATCTACATGCTTGCGTGATGCAGTAAATTGATCGGTTTTTTCAATTTTCTGATCGATTTACATGCGTTGCAAATACATAGATCAAAGCTCATTTAGTTCGTTTA
>JAABUS010003157.1_pt1 | contig 27675 bp, 28 predicted proteins | sample 5560161 | NCBI WGS metagenome assembly JAABUS01 (sample SAMN10711885, study PRJNA513376) | rock metagenome | isolation source: Antarctica rocks | place: Antarctica: Victoria Land, Trio Nunatak nord | collected 2016-01-04
CGATCAGGGCTGTCACCTTCGGATACCGCTCAAGGTAACGCTCGATGTAGCGATCCGCCTCCTTCGGGTGGATGCCGCTCCCGAGCCTTGAGGCCAGCCCGAAACCGGAGATCCCGTACAGAATCCCGAAGTTCACCATCTTCGCCCGCCGCCTTAGCTCGGGCGTCACGCTCTCCATGCGCAAGTCGAAGATCTCCGACGCCGTCCGCGTATGGATGTCCGCGCCGTTTCGGAACGACTCGACCAGCGCTGGCTCGCCCGTCATGTGCGCCAGAATACGCAACTCTATCTGCGAGTAGTCGGCCACGACAAGCTTCCTGCCCTCCGATGCGGTGAATGCGTCGCGGATTCGCATACCAAGCTCGGTGCGGACAGGGATGTTCTGGAGGTTCGGCGAATCGCTGGAGATACGGCCGGTCGCGGTTGTCGTCTGGTGCAGCTTGCCGTGGATGCGACCGTCATTCCGGATTTCAGCCCTCAGCCCATCCACGTACGTTCCCCGCAGCTTGGTCAGCTCCCTGTAGCGTATGATGCGGTCAGCGATGGTGTGGCCTTGCAGTGCAAGCTGCTGCAAGACCCTGACATCGGTTGAGTAGCCGGTCTTCGTCTTGCGTGTGGGCGGTATGCCCAACCTCTCGAAAAGCACCTCGCCGAGTTGCTTGGGCGAACCGATGTTGAACTCGTATGGTTCGTCGTCATCCCCTTTGGCATCCTCGTAGATGTGGCGTTCCAGATCCTCGACTTCGACCTCGATCTCCTCGCCCACGTCGTCGAGTACGCCGACCTCGACAGGCATCCCGATCCTCTCGATGTCCCCAAGAACGTCTGCGAGCGGCAACTCCACGTCGTAGTACAGGCGGGAGAGCGCCATCTCCTTCAGTTCCTCACCAAGCTTCGGGGAAAGCGCGTGGATGAGGGCGGCCCGTCGGGCCGCGTTCTCCACGTTGGGATCTTCGTGCGACACTTCGATCTCAGGCAGGCTCCGATCCGAGGCTAGCGCGTCCAGCTCGTAGCTGCCGAGGCCGGGCTTGACAAGGTAAGCCGCAAGATACGTGTCGAACTGGGCGTCGCGCACCCCGAGCCGCTTGGCGTCGTGTACCCGCAGCGGGCGATCCGGAATCCCCTGTACGTGCCTGGCCTCCCCATCAGAGACCATCGCGACCCATGAACCATCCCCAACGGGAGCAGTGGCCGCAGACTCAAAACTAGGCCCGACGGGCTCAGATGAGATACGGATAGTAGTCGTCTCCGTCGGCGCAAGTTCCCCGCCGCCAGCGACAGGCAGCTCGCCCACGCGGGAAGTCAGTGTACGAAACTCGTAGCGTCGGAAGACCTCCCTGCATCCAGGGTCCACTCCCTCGAAGCGCAGCGACTCGGCGTCAAACTTCACAGGCGCGTCGAAGCGCATCCTCGCAAGATCCAACGACATAAACGCGCTCTCGCGCCCCTCCTCCAACTTCTTCTTTGTACCCTTCGCTGAGATGTTCTCCAGGTTCTCGTAGACGCCATCGAGCGTGTCATATTTCTGCAACAAGCTCGACGCGCCTTTTGGCCCGATCCCCCGCACGCCTGGGATGTTGTCCGAGGTGTCGCCGGTGAGGGCTTTGTAATCCGGAATCTGCTCCGGAGTCACCCCATATTCCTCTACTACCTGATCCCGCCCATAAGTCTTGGTCTCGGAGACGCCGCGCGTGGTCCTCAGCACCTTCACGTTGCCATCAACGAGCTGCATGGCGTCCTGGTCGCCGGTCACTATGAACAGCTCCACGTCGTCCGGGATCTGGCGTGACATGGTGGCAAGCGCATCGTCCGCCTCGAACCCTTCGGCGCGCACGGTCGGGATGTTCATGGCCTCCAGGATCTCATCCATGTGGTCGACCTGTGCCCTCAGCTCGTCCGGCATGGCGCTGCGCTGGGCCTTGTATTCGGGGAAGATCTCCATCCGAAACTCGGGCTGGCCGCTGTCCCAGACAACCCCGATCCCGACTTCCTCCTCTGAATCCAGGAGCTTGAGGACCATGCTCGTGAACCCGTAAAGGGCGTTGGTCGGCAGGCCGCTGGATGTGGCTATGCTCTGCGGCAGCGCATAGAACGCCCGGTAGAGCAGCGAGAAACCGTCGATGAGATAGACACGCACTCGACGGATTATACCGAAGGAGCCACCGAAAAAGAGACCCATTTCGACAGACCTTCGGGTAGCGTCCGTGCCGGGCGAATCGTATACTGCCAGCCAGCCATCCCGGCGGCCGATGCGTCTCCATCAAACTTTTGGATCATCCGCACTACCGGCCAACGTCACGCCTATCGTGCGTGCGACCCACCGCAAATAAGGAGACGATTCACATGAGCACGGCCGAAGTAAACGGCGCTTCCATACACTACGAAACTCTTGGCGAAGGCGAGCCGCTGGTGCTGGTTCACGCGGGAATAGCGGACAGCAGGATGTGGGAGCCGCAGATGGGGGAGTTCGCGCGGCGATACCGTGTGATCCGGTACGACATGAGGGGCTTCGGAGAGACGAGGCTCATCCCAGATCCTTACTCGCACCACGAGGACTTGCGCGGTTTGCTCGACCACCTCGGCGTCGAGCGCGCCACTTTTGTGGGCTGTTCAATGGGCGGCGGGGTCACGCTGGACTTCGCGCTCTCGTACCCGGAAGCGGTCGCGGCTCTCGTGCTGGTAGGTTCGGCCATTGGTGGGTTCGATCCCGACGTGGAACCCCCCGAGGAGTGGGACGAACTGGTGGCCGCCGATGAAGCAGGCGACCTGGAGAGGATCTCCGAGCTCGAGGTTCGGATGTGGGTTGACGGCCCCGGTCAGGGGACGAACCGTGTGAAACCGGAGATCCGGGATCTCGTCCGGGAGATGAACCTGATCGCACTTCGCAACGAAGACTCAGGGGTGAGCGAACAATTGGGGCTGGAGCCTCCGGCCGCGGATCGCCTGCACGAGATACAGGCGCCCACGCTCGTCATCATCGGAGACCTGGACCAGCCACGGGCGATACAGGGCTCCGACCTACTATCACGGAGCATCCCCGAATCCCGCAAAGTCGTCATGCCAGGCACAGCGCACCTGCCAAACATGGAGCGTCCAGAAGAATTCAACCGGATCGTTCTCGAATTCCTGTCAGAGCAATCGTAGCGCACCGGAGAAGCCCGGCGCATGTTTCTCGCGCCGGGCTTCTGCTTTTCGCGGAACGGGTCGTTACTGTCTGGGCACCTTAAAGCTGAATCGCCATGGACCCTTGATAGTATCTCTCACCTCTGGATCAGCAGCATAGAGTTCGGTAACCGTAAGATAATGTCTACCCGGTTGATCGTACAAGGTTTTGCCGAAGTTGTAAGTGGCGCAACCCTCTGCCGCAACTCCACCAACGTCGTTGCGGTGGTTCACGGGTATGTCCGCAATGTGCCCTCCTCCGAGTCCGAGGAACCCAGTCTTCACCACCGGCAAGTCGTATTTGCCTTTGGGGGGATCGAAGCAAAGATGCGCGTAAGCTCTCGCCGGCGAGTTCACAACGCGGGTTAGAGTGATGGGAATTTCGTTCGCCTCGACGGTTTGGTTGACTTCTATGACGGGCGCAGACTTGACGGGAACGTCGAGGTCGAAGACAAACCAGGGCAAAATGGGTCTTCGTGAATCTATACGATTGAAGAGACTCACCTTAGCCTGGAAACGATAATTCTCTCCTGAGTTCAGCCTCGTCGGAGATTCGAAGACGACTACGCTTGCCTGAGACCCTTTGGGCGGTGTGGGAACACCGGGGGCAGCGTCGTTGGAAGGCACCCAGCTCTGCCAATGACCGCGGGTCATAACGAACTCCTTGCTTCCTGTCGGGTCGGAGAGTCCCATACGAGCAAAAAGGTCGTCGCGTGGATTGTCCGATTTGTCACCGAGTTTACCCAAGCCCTTGACGTGAAAGCCGACCACCACGTAGGCGGAGTCCGCGTAGACTCGGTCTATAGTGACGGTCACTCCATCCCTGGAGATTTCCTCTCCGACAGGAGTACCCAGCTTGTGCTTTTGGATGTAGGGCACCGTCTCCCCAGAGATAAAGTCCAAGACATCCATGATCCCTCCGGTAGCCAAAGCGCCTGTACTCACGGCGAACAACGCGATAAGAGCCGCGAAAGTCCATCCCATTTTCATCCTCGGCGCGAACCGGGGCCGCTGAGATGAACGTCGCCCGGAGCGCTCCCCGATCGCCACTTGCTCCCGGATCTCGGGCCACGGGTCCGCCGTCTCCGGCACCCGCATCTCAGCATATTCATGCAACGCCGCGCTTATGCGCTCGTGTTTATTCATGACCGTTCCTCGTTCCTGCTGAATCTGCGGATAGCGCACCAAACGTCACCGGCTGCTCCTGGTTTGTGGATGAGTCCTTTGCACGGAACTGTGGACGCAGTAGGTTCTTGAGACCTTTCCGGGCGGCGTTGAGGCGGGATTTGATCGTGCCGGATGGGATCTCCGCGCTTCCTGCCATCTCGGCCTCGCTCATCCCCAGGTAGTAACGCTGGACTATTACCGCCCGCTGGGCCGGGGGCAACTGCTCCAGCGCGCGCCACACCCGACGTTGTGTCTCCGCCTCCTCCGCCTGCTCGTGCGGCCCCGTTCCGGGGTCCGCGAGGCGAGAGAGCAAGTCCTCGGTGTCTCCCCGGTAGAAGGAGACTGTACGTTCGCGGCGGGATGCGGCTTTGATCGCATCGTTGACTACGATCTTCATGAAGTATGGGCCGAACGGACGGCCCGCGTCGAACTGCCTGATCCGCTCGTAGAAACGCACGAAGGCCGCCTGCACGATGTCGTGGGAGAGTGCTGTATCGTGGACGATCAGATCCACCGCCCGCACGGCCCTGGTGTGGTGCAGTCGCACCAGCGCCTCAAGCCCGCCGATGTCGCCCCCTTTGAGGCGCTCTATCGCCCTTCGCTCATCCATCCTCTTCCTTCTCTCGCTGGTTGCTCGGTGAGGATCCTTACTTCATATATCCCTGGGCAGCGGAAAAGGTTCGAGTGATGGGTTTCGGGCGGCGCCGGTTTGAGGCACTTGAAAGGGAACCAGGCGACAGCGGCTCGGAGGTATGACCGGGCCGTGCGCGCCTACTCTGTATTTCGCTTCTCGCGGGGAAAGCCCCGAAAAACGTCGACGGAGATCAAGCCTCCCCCGAGGATAAAAAGCGCGGTCCCGAGTACAACGCCGATTGTTGGTTGCGGCTTGACGAAGCTGGAGACGAGCGGGGCGTGAAGTCCCAGGGAGAGTGCCGCTCCCCTGCGCTACACGCCGGAACGCCATATTGCGACGCCGATTAGGATGAAGCCAGCTGCGTAGCAAACAAAGATGATGTCGAACAGGCGGTCGAGCGTCTCCTCTGCGAGGTCCGCGCGCCCGTCGATACCGTACATGAGCTGCAACGGCCCCATGGTGGTGGAACGGTCGTCCCGGACGCGCTCGGTCAGCCAACCCACGAACGACTCGGCTTCTTGTGTGAAGCCCAGGCGCCAGCCAGGCACTGTCCATAATGATCACGCCCGCCGAGCATCCTTCAGCGCCGAGGTGAGTCCGGGAAGAGTCCAGGGTCCATCTCAAGCCAGCGATAACGGTAAGATTTCCTCTTCTCTACAAAGGGCGAAAGACCGGTCCCGCTTGGGCCTCTTCCCCGCAGGTCAACTCGTAGCGTTCGAGTTGGTAGGACTCGTACATCTCGGCGGTGATGCGTGCCGCTTCCTGATGCAGTTTCCCACCTGAGGCCCTCCTGGCCGATTCCCGATCCTCCCACAGGCAGAAAGACAAGCATTCTCCGCCATCGTTTGCATCGCCCTTGAAATAACGGAGTAGTCCGCCGGACTTTATGGCCTCTTCGTGGGCGCGGTCGTCGTATGCACACAGGAGATCCAGGTCCGCCGTCTGGAGGCGCACGGAGCGGAAGACTACCAGGTAAAGTTCGTCGAACTCGCAGCCAGCGAGGGCCGACCAGTCGAAACCGCTCTGGATCCGCAACATCGCGTAGTTTTTATGGATGGGGAATACTTGCTGGCAGGCTTCTTGCAGGCCCACCCGAAGGTCGTAGGTCATGCGCCACCTCTCCGAACTCTATGCTCTGAACATCACCTCCTCTCGCATAGCCGGTCCCTTGAACCTTCCCTTCCTGCCGATGGCGGTGCCACGATGGTCCCCTGGCTCCCGCATTGACGTGTGCCCGAACCCGTAGCGACCGTACGAGAGCCGCTTCAACCGGATGGAAGGCGCATAGAACGAAGGCGCGCACCGAATGTGTGATTTAACGTACACGCAGCCCAATATACGCGTTTGCGTGGGCAAAGTCCATCAAGTTTATGAAGAAATCTATTTTATGATTCGCCGAGGTAGGCTTCGCGGACCTTGGGATCTTCGCGCAGCTTAGCGGCTGAGGCTGAGGTGACTATGGAGCCGGTCTCCAGTACGTAGCCTCGGGTGGCAATTTCCAGGGCTACGTTGGCGTTCTGTTCGACGAGCAGGATGGTAGTTTCCTGCGCGTTGATCTCTTTGATGATATCGAAGATGCGCTCGACGAGCACGGGTGCTAGGCCCATCGAAGGCTCGTCGAGAAGGAGGAGTTTCGGACGGCTCATAAGGGCGCGACCGATAGCGAGCATCTGCTGTTCGCCGCCCGACATGGTCCCTGCCTCCTGTTTGACGCGCTCCTTGAGGCGGGGGAAGAGGTCGTAGACGCGGTTCATATCCTCGCGGATGCCAGGACGGTCGTTGCGGTGGAAAGCGCCCATCTCCAGGTTTTCGAGGACCGTCATGCGGGGGAAGATCTTGCGTCCCTCCGGGCTCTGGGCGATGCCGCGTGAGATCATCCGGTGCGCTGGGATACCCTGTATCTCTTCGCCATCAAAGACGACCTTCCCCTCCCGAGGTCGCATCACGCCGTTGATGGAACGCAGCGTCGTGGTCTTGCCAGCCCCGTTGGAGCCGATGAGGGTCACCACCTCGCCCTCCTCCACAGAGAGCGAGATGCCCCGCAGGGCCTGGATGTTCCCGTAGAAGCTGTGCATGTTTTCTATTTCGAGGAGCGCCATGCTTCAGCCTGTCTTCGCGGTGCCCAGGTACGCCTCGATGCATTTCGGGTCCTCGCGCACCTCTTTCGGGAGGCCCTCGGAGATCTTCTCCCCGTGGTCTAGCACCGTGACCCGATCCGAGATGCTCATAACCACGCGCATCTCGTGCTCGATGAGCAGCACGGCTATCCTCCGCTCTTCCCGTAGTCGGCTTATCAGCTCGGTGAGCCGCGCGGTCTCCTGCGGGTTCATCCCCGCCGTCGGCTCGTCGAGCAGGAGCAGGTTCGGTTCGGAGGCAAGCGCGCGTGCGATCTCCAGCCGCCGCTGGTCGCCGTACGAGAGGTTCCTTGCGAAAGTCTCCCTGCCGCGAATGCCCACGTATTCCAGGAGTTCCGCAGCCTTGTCCCTCGCATTGCCCTCCTCGCGGCGGGTGCCTGGGAGGCGCAGGATCGAGCCGACGATGCTGCCTTTCAGGCGCGTGTGCATCCCGGCAAGGACGTTATCCTGGGCGCTCATGGTTCCGAAGAGCCTGATGTTCTGGAATGTGCGCCCGATCCCCATCCGTGCCCGCCGGTGCGCCCCGTAGCGCGTCACGTCGCGTCCCAGAAGAGTGAAGGTTCCAGATGTAGGCTCGAAGAGCCCGCTCACCATGTTGAAAAACGTGGTTTTGCCAGCGCCGTTCGGCCCGATCAGGCTGATGATCGAGCGTTCCGGGATGTCGAAATCCACCGAGCTGACGGCCACCAGCCCGCCGAAGACCTTGGTAATTCCACGGGCTTCGAGTACGTTCGGGGTCTTCTCTCCGTTGGCTTGTGGGTTCTCATCAGGCACGGGTGGCCCCTTCCATCGCATCCCCGGAGCCAGGGCCATGGTCATGCAGTTCTTCGGCCCGCTGGCGGTTCGGGATGATGCCCTCCGGCCTCAGTAGCATCATGGTAACCAGGATGACGCCGAAGATGAAGAAGTTGTAGCGGGGAAGGTCCACGCTGCTCAAAGCCTGGTTGCCAACGGCGGCGCCGATGGAGTGAACCCACTCGTTCATCTGCGGCAGGAGGTAGAAGTTGACCCCTTGCAGCAGGACCGCGCCCAGTATCACACCGTAGATGCTGCCCATGCCGCCGAGGATGACCATACACAGGATCAGGATCGAGATGTTGAACGAGAAGGCGTCGGGGAAGATGTTCTTGATGAAAGCGCCGTAGAACGCCCCGGCAAGCCCCCCGAACACTGCCCCGAGCGCGTAGGCCCAGAGCTTGGTGGTCACGGGGTTAATACCCATCGCGGCGGCGGCGGTCTCGTCCTCGCGAACCGAGATCCAGGCCCGCCCCAGCCGCGAATCCCGCAGCCGCACGTTAACGTAGATCGTGATGAGAACGAGCACCAGGATAGTGTAATACCACGGGTTGAGATCCAGCGTCCCGAACCGCTGCAACGCGCTCATGGAGTCTGGCAGGAAAGGGAATCCAGGCGAGTCTATAGCCTTGATGCCGATGGTCCCGTTGGTCAGGTTGAAGCCCGCGAGGTTGTTCCCGTTCTGGAAGAAGCGAGGGATGATCTCCCCGAAACCAAGCGTCACTATCGCCAGGTAATCGCCCCTGAGCCGCAGCGTGGGCGCGCCGATAATGACGCCGCACAATGCAGTGAAGGCGCCAGCCAACACCAGAAGCAGCCAGAACGAGATATGGATGCCAGGTATGGGCTCGCCGGTGAGCGAGGCCGTGGTTGCCCCGAACGAGAAGGTCACCTGCTGGAACTGGCTCGAGGCGAACCATCCGACCACGTATGCCCCGAGGGCGTAGAACGCCACGAAGCCGAGGTCGAGAAGACCGGCGAAGCCGATCACGATGTTCAGCCCGAGCGCCAGCATCACGTAGATGGTAATGATGATGATCGGGTACATCAGGTCCGTCTCGAGATATCCCTCTACGAGCGGGAAGAGGAAAGCCACCAGTATCAGGACCGCAGGCAGCCCGTACCGCGTCAGCCTGGCTGCCACGCTATTCCCCTCCCCCCTGCACCGCGGAACGGTCGCCGAGAAGACCCCGAGGACGGAAGACCAGAACCAGGATCAGGACTGCGAAGATCACGATGGCAGTCCAGCGCGTCCCTATGTACTGGTCGGACATGGCCCCGATTATCCCTATGAGAAGCCCCCCGACCACGGCCCCTGTCAGGTTGCCTATGCCCCCGAGGACCGCCGCCGTGAACGCATAGAGTCCCTGGGTGAAGCCGACGTTGAACACCGTGATGCCGTTGAAGAGGCCGTACATCACGCCAGATGCACCGGCCAGGATGCCGCCGAGAAGAAAGGTGATGGAGATGGTGCGGTTCACGTTGATCCCCATCATCGAGGCAGCTTCCTTGTCCTGGGCGACGGCCCGCATCGCTTTGCCCTGCTTGGTGCGCTGGATGAAGTATGAAAGCGCGATCAGGAGCGGAATAGTCACCCCGACCACGAAGAGGTCGTTCCAGCGGAAAAGGATCGAACCCGGGCCGAATACTTTCTCATCCGAGATGAGTTGGGGGAACGGAACCTGGGCCGGTCCCTTCCAGATCAGGCCGACGTTCTGGAGGATGAATGACATGCCGATGGCGGTGATGAGGACCGCCAGCCGCGGCGAGTTCCGCAACGGTTTGTACGCCACCCGCTCGATCCCCACGTTCACGAGGCCGCAGACCGACATCGCCACGAACAGGGTTATGATGACCCCAATGATCTTGAGGAACGTGCCAGAATCGTCGGTGATTGCCCCGAACAGGCTCAGGCCCGCGAAGGTGCCTGAGAGGACCGTCAGGCCCACGAAAGAGCCGATCATGAAGTTGTCGCCGTGGGCAAAGTTGATGAGCTCGATGATCCCGTACACAAGCGTGTAGCCGAGGGCCACGAGCGCGAGGATTGCGCCGTTGGTCAGCCCAATGAAGAGCTGTGAGAGGAACTGACCAGGGTCCTGGGCCGCCTGCTTTAGCAGCAGCACCAGCAGCACGGCAACGAGCACCACCGCGATGCGCGACTGCCAACTCGAGGTTCTTATGCTGTCTATCAGAACCCCGGATCTCGTCTTGTTAGCTTCGCCTGCTTCCATCTAGGCACCCGCTTCCGGGAAGGGGAACGACGCATGCGTCGTTCCCCAATCGCCAGTAATTACCGCGGGCTCCAGGTTACATGTCCCCAGCATCGATGGTGCGCTGGTACACGAACTTGCCGTTCTCGATCTGCTGAACCGAGAGTTCCGTGAGGGTGGTGTCGCCGTCATCGTCGAAACTCCAGGTGCCGAGCACGCCCTGATAATCCTTGGTGGCGAGGATCTGCTTGAGGACCGCCTCGCGGTCGGGCGCTCCGCCGCTCTCCTTGGCAGCCCGCGCAATGGCGTCGAGCATGACGTTGGCAGCCTCGTAGGCATAAGCGGTGTACGGCTGGACCACATCGTCGTGCTGCTGCTCGTAGTTCTTGACGAACTGCTTGCCCTCTGGGGTAAGCTCGCTCTCCGGCAGGCCACCGAAGGTGATGTACGCGCCCTCCGCGGCGTCGCCAGCCTGCGTTATGAACTCGTCAACGAAGATGCCGTCAGGCCCGATGAAGAGTACGTCGTCGTTGTTCATCCCGGCGCTGACCTTGTCCTTGACTAGCTGCCCGGCGTTGTTCTCGATGATGCCCCCGAAGTAGATGGCGTCGGGGTTTTCCTGCTTGATCCTGCTCATCAGCGAGCGGTAGTTGGAGGCCGAGCCGTCTATGCCCTGGCGCCCGGCGATCTCTATCCCGAGCTCCTCGGCGCTGGCCTGCACCTGGTCGGCGAGGCCCTGTCCGTAGGTCTCCCTGTCGTCCAGAATGTAGACGGACTTTACGCCCTCGTCCTGCATCAGGAGCGCGCCAGCCTGGCCCTGCTCGTCGTCGGCCACGATCACGCGGGTGTAGTTACGCTCGCCCGTCGGATAGTACTTCTCAGGCTCGGTCTTGTCGGGGCTTGGCTTGGTGAGCCCGATGTAGGTGTTGGCGGGGCTGATCATGCCGAGACCCGCCTCATTGAGCGTCGGGATCTGGGTGGCCGCGCAGCCGGAGTTGAACGGGCCGATCCAACCCACTACCTCCTCGTCCTGGGCCACGCTCTGGGCGTTCTCGGCGCACTTGGCGGCGTCCCACGACCCGGCCTGGGCCGTGGCGTCGTCGAGGGATTCGTAGTCAATGTTCACGCCGCCGGCCTTGCCGTTTCGCTCTTCGATAGCCATCTTGATGGAGTTGACCATCGTGGTTGTCTGAGCCCGGTTCGAGCCCTGAAGCGGGAGGTCACTGACTATCTTGACGGTCTCGGCTTCTCCACCACCGCCACCGTCTCCGCCGCCTCCACTGGCTCCGCCGCAACCCACTACCAGAAGTGCCGAGGCAATGCCCATCACCATCAGGCCGCCTAACGAACGCATCCTTCCCACCCTACCTCCTTCGTCCGAACCCACTGCCAACTAACTCTAAATTTGGGACCCAATATTCGTCCCAGGATTCCCGAACCCTCCGCCCATGTACCATATGTCTCATGGGGAGACCCTTCGACGGAATTATGCGTGGGGGCTTATGTGTTTGTCAACAAACCCCGTGTCGCGCCGGGAGCACACTTTGTACGCTGGTATAATCCCGGACGATTCTCCCGCCGGAGTGGCGGAATCGGTAGACGCGCCGGACTCAAAATCCGGTGAGGGCAACCTCGTGTGGGTTCGAGTCCCACCTCCGGCACAAGCCAAACTCCCTGCAAAGAGCACTATTCTCTACAGACAGCAGAAAGCCCCCGGCGCTGCGTCCGAGGGCTTTGGCAGCAGTACGGCAGCAGTAGGCTACGAAAGGGCCTCTTCCATTGCGGCCGCTGCCTGGTCCCGCATGTTCGGCAGCACGTGGGAATACGTGTCGAGGGTTATGGCTATGGTCGAGTGCCCGAGCATTTCGGAGACGATCTTCGGGTTCACGTTGCGGGTGAGTAGCAGCGTGGCGCACGTGTGCCGGAGGTCGTGGAAGCGGATCTCCGGGAGCCCGGCGCGCTTCAGGAGCGGCTTGAACTTCAGCTTGGTGACGGCGCGCCTGTCAAGCGGCTCTCCGGTCTCGGAAGCGAATATGAGGCCGTCTGCGTCGCCAGGGCTCCACAGAGAGCCCACTCTATCCATTTCCGCGAGCTGGCGCTCCAGGTGGCTCTTGAGGGCCACGATAGCCTTGCTCGTGAGCTTCACGCTCCGCCGGGAGCCCGTCGTCTTCGGGGACGTAAAGACGGGGCCGCTCTTGGTTATGGAGAGCGTGCGGCGGACCTGGAGGGAGCCGCTTTCGAGGTCCACGTCGTCCCACTTCAAGCCGAGTAGCTCTCCCTGGCGGAGGCCGGTGGGTATCGCCAGCACGTAGAGGGCTTCGAGCCGGTCCCCGGTCTCCTGCGCCACCTGGAGCAAGAGCTTGGCCTGCTCCGGCGTGAGCGGGTGCATCTCTTCGCGGCTCGGCTGCGGCGGCTTCACGGCTTCGGTTGCGTTGCGAGGAATCAGGCTGTCCATCACAGCCTGCTTGAGGGCCTTGTGTAGCGTGGTGTGGACGTAGCGGACGGTACGGGCCGAAGATCCCGCCTCCAGCTTCTCCCGGTAGAGGCCGCGGACGTGCGCCGGCGTGATCCCCTTCAGCTTCACCCGGCCCAGGGCGGGCTTCAGGTGAAGACGAGTGATCTGTTCGTACCGCTCGAAGGTCGTGGCCTTCACGGTGTCGGCAACGGAGTCCGATAGCCAGCGGTCCAGGTACTCCCCGACCAGCAGGTTATCCGCGTCGAAGACGAGGCCGCGATCCGCGTCCGCCATAGCCTGCCGCAAAGCCCTCCGCGCCTCCGTCTTGGTCTTCGCGGACACGTAGCGGCGCCGACCATCAGCCGTGAAGTAGGAGCCCCGGTAGCCGGTGATCTTCCCTTCCTTGTTCCGGCGCGGGTAGACGGTCCCCGTACCGTTGCCGCTCTGCTTGGTCTTGCCCACGACCTACCGCCCTTCCTTGAGCAACTCGGAAGGCTCTACCCCGAGAGCTTCCGCCAGCTTCCTAACCGTCCGGGGATGTGCCCCCTGCCGGCCATCCTCAAGACGCCAGATCGTGTTGTAGGAGACGCCGCTTCTCTCCTCCAGCTCCCGCAGAGAGAGAACCCGCTCCCTCCTCAGTTCCTTCAGCCGCTCCACATTGACCTCCATGCTCGGTATTTTGCCTGACTACTCACACAAAATATTACTACAATATGTAGACAAATACAATACGATACTGTAAAATATGGGTGTCGGATCAAAGAGAAGTGGCCCCGGCGCTGCACCGCCAAGTAACAGCCCGGAGCCCGGCCCAAAGGGAAAGGACCCCTATGGACACCATCACTGTAGCGCAGAGCATCGCCGAAAACATCGAGCGGGAACTCGACCGCGTGAAGGCCGCCCGCCCCGGCCTTGTCTCTCGCGTCGAGCGTGCCGAAAACATCATCGTTACCCACCTCTCTTGCCGCCGGGCGAACATGGTCCGCGTTCGGGTCACGGGCAAGGGCGCACGGTTCCTCGTCTCCGGTAGCAAGGGCGCCGTGTACGTCGTTGATCCGGCCTCCTGGTCCTGTTCCTGCCCTGATGCCCACCGGCGGGGCGCGGGCTGCAAGCATTCGATAGCGTGTTGGGCGCTGTGGCGGGTTTCGGCCCGCCCGGCCCACCGGGTAGAGGTCGCCGAAGAGGTTCCCGTCGGGGCTATGGCGGTCGCTGAGGAGCGCGGCTCCTACGAGGTCCGGGAGTGCTCCGGTTGCCTGGGCGATGGCCGCGCCTACGACGGCCAGACCGGGGCGTGGATTGCCCACGAGCATTGTTCGGGGACGGGGCGCGCTCGGACGTTCGTCTATCCGAAGGCCGGGCGGCTCCGGGAGTGCGATTCGTGCCGGGAGCGGTTCGCGGGGCGGGATCTGCACGAGGTCGGAGACGACCATCTGACGTTCTTCGAGGGCGACGAGCTTTGCGAAGCGTGCGCCATCGGTCACGGCGTCCTGTAGCTTCCTCTCGGGCCGTCACCGGGCCGGGGCTCTTCGGGGCTCCGGCTTTTTCGTATCTTGGCTACGCTAGGTTCCGCTGTTAATGGAGAGTGTCCTGTCCGGTGTCTACTTCCATCTTTGGCGGCTTGCGTTCTTCCTCTGTCGGCTCCGGCAACTCGTCAGCGGTAAAGACTTCGGAGGCGGTGATCTCCGCCAGTAGGGGTCATCGCATGATTTGAGGAAGATCGTCCGCTAACGACCCCCACGACCGTCCACCAACAGTTTCCGGCCGGACTCTTGTGGAACTTCCGGCTTTCGTCTTTGGGTACCCAGGTCGTATTGTGGGCGGGACTCAGGGTCGGCTTCGGCGCGCTCCGCGAGCGGGCGAACCGCAAGCAGCCTCTGTGATCTTGTAAGGAGAATGTGCGCGGCTTCCTGAACGCCGTGCAATCGCCCCCTAAAGGTCTTGAACCAAAATCGAAGCCGCCAGTGCCTCCCCGAGCACGTGGGAAACTCCGTCTTCGTCTTCGATGGTGACGACACCGTCGAGAGCGCGAACCTCTTCCACCGTTAGCAGCCGACCGGGGACAAGCTCCCGCTCCCCCAAGTAGGTCAACGTGGGCACGTCTTCGTGGCCGACCCGCAAGATGCGGACGCGGTCACCGACCGTAGCCGCGTTTAGAGGACGCGAGCCTTCCTGCGCCAGGGTGCCGTCGGCCTTCGGTATGGGTGCCCCGTGGGGATCGCGATCAGGGTGCCCCAGAAGCTGCGCCAGGCGCTCGGTGAACTTGTCGGAGACGGTATGCTCGAGCCTCTCGGCCTCGTCATGCACCTCCTGCCAGGAATATTCTAGGTGCTCGAGCAGGAAGGTCTCGATGAGCCGGTGTCGCCTCAGGAGACGCAACGCCTCCCCACGCCCCGTTTCGGTCAGAGAAGCGCCGCGGTAGCGCTGGTACTCGACGAGCCCCTTCTCCCGCAGGCGACCGAGCGCCCTGGTCACCGATCCGGGCGCCACCGAGAGCCTCTCGGCGATGTCCGTGGTCGAGACGTGCTCCGATCCGCTCAACTCCCATACGGCCTTCAAATAATCGCCGACCGACGCAGAGAGCTCCTTGTCTGCTTCCAAATTTCTCATGCTCCTCCACCCAATTGTACAGCAAGGCCCACCGGGCCCGGCCTCCCCACGCGCCTTCCTTGACAAGCAGAAGCACTTCCTCCCAAGCACGAAAGTCCTTGACAGGAACGGCCCATCGGGTTATTTTGTCTATAGCTAAAAAATATGTGAGCGTAATACAAAACAACGAGGAGGGTGCGGATGAGCGAAACGGGCAAGCCCGGGATCTCGCGGCGCGATTTCTTCAAGGCCGCCGGGGCTGTGGGGGTCTCCGGCGCTCTTCTGGGGGCCACAATGGGCCAGGCGCACGGGCACGAGGGAGGAAATCATGGGGGTGGGCATGGAGGCGCAGGGACCCCGGAGGGGGAGAACATCGGCAACTCCATGGCCGGCCACGGCGGGACCGAGACGGTCGGCGGGAATGTGGACCTTTCGAGGTTCGACCCGACCAAGTTCTTGCGGGACTTCGATTACGGGGAGACGCGCAAGGAGGGCGGAAGGACGGTCCGCGAGTGGGAGCTCGTGGCCGAGGACGTCGAGATCGAGCTCGCACCGGGGCTGATGTACCCGGCGTGGGCCTACAACGGGCAGGTGCCGGGGCCCACGCTGAGGACCACGGAGGGAGACCGGCTGCGCATCGCGTTCAAGAACAATAGCGCGCACCCCCATACGATCCACTTCCACGGCTTCCACCCGGCGAACATGGACGGGGTCATGGAGCTTGTGGCTCCGGGCCAGGAGTTCGTCTACGAGTTCGACGCCGAGCCCGCCGGACTGCACCTCTACCACTGCCACAACATGCCCCTGAAGAAGCACATCGAGAAGGGGCTCTACGGGGCTTTCATCGTCGACCCGAAGGAAGGGCGCCCGCCCGCCGACGAGATGGTGATGGTCCTCAACGGCTTCGACACCAACTTCGACGCCGCAAACGAGCTCTACGCCGCGAACACGGTGGCCTTTCACTACCAGAAGAACCCCATAGAGATAAAGAAGGGGGCTTTGGTCCGGGCCTACGTGGTCAACATACTGGAGTTCGACTTCGTGAACAGCATGCACATACACGCCAACTTCTTCGACTACTACCCCACTGGTACGAGGAACCCCAGGACCGGCAAGCTCGATCCCACGGAGTTCACCGACACGAAATTGTTTGCCCAGGGAGAGCGGGGGATCATGGAGTTCACCTACGACTTCCCCGGACTGTTCATGTTCCACGCCCACGTCAGTGAGTTTGCCGAGCTCGGCTGGATGGGCTTCTTCGACGTAAAGGAGTAGGAGGATGAGACGAGAAGGACGCGGACCGGTCTGGATACTCATGGGGCTTCTGCCGCTCCTGGGCCTGGGAGTGGTGCTGGCCTTGATCGTGCTGAACGGGGCGGGGGTGGGCAGGTCGGACGTCCCCCCCGCGGAAGAGCTGACCGCCCAAGGCGTGACCATGCCCACGGAGAACGAGTTCGTGGTAGAAGTTCGGAACGGCGGTCCGGCGCCCGTTACGCTGAGCCAGGTCGCGGTAAACGAGGGGCTCCGGGATTTCCGGGTGGAGCCCGGCAAGACGATCCCGCGGTTGGGCACGGCCAAGATAACCATACCTTACCCTTGGGTCGAGGCCGAAGCGTACGAGATACAGCTCATCAGCAGCACCGGGGCCACCTTCGACGCGGAGGTCGAGGCGGCGGCCCTCACCCCGGGCTTCTCGGGGGAGACCCTCTTCGGCTACGCTCTCATCGGGTTCTACGTCGGCATAGTGCCGATAGTGCTGGGCCTGCTGTGGTACCCGTTCCTCCGGCGCCTCGGCACGGCGGGCATAAACGCCATGCTGGCCCTGACGATAGGGTTGCTACTCTTTTTGGTGGTGGACACGCTGGGGGAGGCGGTGGAAGTCGCCGGGGATCTGCCCGAGGTTCTCTCCGGGATCCCGCTGGTGGTTTTGGCGACCCTTCTGACGCTGCTCGCGCTCCTGAGCACCGACCGCCTGTTCCGACGCTTTAGGGGCAGAGCGGCAAGCGGGAGCCGGCTCGAGATCTCCTACCGGATCTCTTTCGGGATAGGCCTGCACAACCTGGGGGAAGGGCTGGCCATTGGGGCGGCGTTCGCGTTAGGGGAGTCGGCCCTGGGGGCCTTCCTGGTCATAGGCTTCACCCTGCACAACATCACAGAGGGAGTCGGCATCGCCGCGCCCATCCTCAAAGAGAAGAGGCCGCGCCTTGCGCACTTCGCCGCCCTCGCGCTGCTCGCCGGATTTCCGGCCATCCTGGGGACTTTGCTCGGGGGCTTCGCCTACTCTCCTCTCGCGGCGACCGTGTTCCTGGCCATCGGTGCGGGGGCCATACTCCAGGTCGTCTACGAGGTGGGGAAGATCATCCTGAAGGATTCGGGCCCGGACAAGGCCCCGTCGCTCTCGGCTGCGCTCTCGGGTTCGAACCTGCTGGGCCTCACGGCCGGGATAGCCATCATGTACGCGACGGGGCTCTTGGTGTAGAGGCTAGAAAGGCGAAACGGTTTTGGGCGAGAAAGGTATCTCGAGGAGGCGGCTCATCCGCATGGGCGCCGTTCTCGGTCTGGGCTCGGTAGGGGCTTCGATGGCAGCTAGCTGCGGCGTGGACATCGGCTCCTCCCAAACGGAGGGAAGCCCGAGGCCGGCCACCGACGCACCCGAGGTCGGCAATGGGGAGGCCATCGCGAAAGAGTCCGAGCTCGCGCCGGGCTCCTCCTCCCCTTTTACCGATAGCCGTACGGGACAGCCCGGCGTGCTGGTCCGTCTGTCGAGCGGAGAGTTCATGGCGTACTCGGCGGTGTGTACGCACCAGCAATGCACGGTTGCCTACCAGAACGGGAAGCTCGTCTGCCCGTGCCACGGCTCGGTCTTCGATCCGACGGAAGGCGCCGCCGTCGAGACCGGACCGGCGACGCGGCCCCTGCCGGAGGTGGAGGTGGATGTCAGGGACGGCAAGATCTTTTTGGCCTAGGCATCAGCCCCCGAGGCGGCCGGCGACGGCCGACTCCGTTCGGCATCGGCGGCGCCCCTCCTCCTCGGCGGGCGACTACCTGAAGGCCGTGTGGGAGTTCGCCGGCGACGGCACCGCCTCGACCAAGGCCATCGCCGCCAAGCTCCGCGTCAAGCCCGCCTCCGTCACCAACATGTTCGCCCGCCTGCACGAGATGGGGTTGGTCGGTTACGAGCGCTACCGCGGAGCGGCTCTCACCGAGGAGGGCCGGGCCGAAGCCCTGCGCCTGATCCGGTGCCACCGTCTCATCGAGACCTTCCTGCTCGAGCGCCTCGGCTACCCCTGGCAGGAGGTGCATGAGGCCGCACAGAAGCTGGGGAACGGGGTCCTCGACGAGGAGTTCGCAGAGAAGCTGGCCGAGCACCTCGGCTACCCCGAGCGAGATCCTTACGGCGCCGCCATCCCCGCCACCGATAGACCCCCGGTTTCCGAACAAGACCTTCCCTTGAGCGAGATAGAGGCGGGCAGGCGCGTCCTTATCTCCCGGGTACGCGACGAAGACGGGCGGATGTTGTGCTACTTAGCAGAACGCGGGATCGTCCCCGGAAAGCGCCTGGCGATGAGGGAGGCGCGGGCCATCGACGGCGTCGTGACCGTCGAGGACGAGGCGGGCAACCGGTATTCGCTCGGGCGGCCGGTGGCCGCTTCGATCTTCGTCCGGGATCCTGCCCAAAGCAAAGACTAAAGGAGGTTTCGAGATGGCCAAGCCCCGACCCGAGGCGAGTCGACGGCCCGCGGCAAAGAGGCACGTGGACCGATGATGGATGAGAATCGCCCAACTCCAAGCGCGGCGGACGGCGCGTCAGGCTTCTCCAGGTTGCTCGCGGTGGTGGACGACCGCGGGGACTCGCTCGAGGTCGGCGAACGCGCCGTCCGCCTGGCCAAAGACCTCGGCGCGGGCGCGCCCGCGCCGTCCTCGGTAACGTCGCCAGAGAGCCGGACAGTCTGTTTCCTCTCGCCGTCCCGGTAGAGAATCCACTCGTTCCCGTTCGTGTAGACGAGGTTCGGAAGCGTCTTGAACTTGTTGAACTGTTCCCGGTCGCGGCCTTTTAGGTTCCGAACGGAGACCTGCGGAGCCTTCAGTTCGACGTATCCGCAGAGGGCACCGCCAACGTCCAGAGCGATATCCGGCCGTCCGATACCCGGAACCGGGGCCTCGAAGCGCGGGATCACGTTCAGGCCGGACTCAGATCCAAACGCACTAAGAAGATTCCCCGTCGGGCCTTTTAGCTGGTCTTCCTGTTGCGCGGTCACGAGAGATCCGTAGCTATTCTTCAAGGCGCCCGCGAAAGTCCTCAGCGCATTCAGGTGCGCTCCATTGCCGGAAGGCGACATTCTCTTCCCCCAAACATGCCGGAAACTTAACGGGAGCATACCGCAGACTCATCTGTGAGGCTAGATCAGGTAGCAGGGGAGAGATAGATCGCTGCTATCAGCCTGCGGAGTTGACCTGCTTATCGGCTATGTTGATCTGCACCGCCGGCCCCATCTTGCGGATCTGAGCCAGCGCCTTGATCGAAGACAGGTAGCGCCTGTGCGCCTTGTCTATCCGGCGCTGGTGATAGTCGCCCTGGATGATCGAGAAGTTGCCCAGGTTTTGAGTGTAGATGGCCTGGAAATACCGTAGCTCCAGCCAACAGACCGTGATCCTCTCCGCCAAGAGCCGCTCCAGAGGAGACGGGTTCTCTCCGGCTATCTCCCCTCGCATCGCCTTGAGGTTGCGGGGTATCGCTTCCTGGGTGAACACGTCATCGCCGGACATCTTCTCTACTATGCTGCGCTCCACGTTACTGGCGAGGTCAACGAACCGCGCTATCCTGGGCGCTTTATCGAGCACCTTTCTCAGTACCGGCAGAGCTTCTTCGTCGCCGTCCTGAGCCCTGTCTATCAGGGCCATGAGCTTACCTTTGTCCTCGATCAGCTCCGAGGTGCTTTCGTTGTTCTTGGCTGCGCTACTGGCTTTCTTTGGGCTCACGCCTCAACCTCCATTCCCCTCTGTTGTGCTGGCGATACCCACAGGCGAGCAAAGCCGCCCGGACCAGAATATCCGAAGCCTCCGTCAGTTCGTCTACCGGAGCTTCCAGGGCATCGAGGTCTTCCTGCTCTTCCTTCCAGCGTGTCGCCCGCTCCTCTCTGCGTTCGCGCTCTATGGCGTCCATTTGCGCGGCCAGCTCTCCCAACATGCCGCCGCCGATGTACTCTCGGACCACACGTCCGTTCTCTTTACGGCTCCTCGTGTAGTAGAGGCCACCGCGCTCTCTGCTCTCCCATCCCATTACCCGTTGTGTTACCTCCTAGCGTTTGCCCCGCTTTTGTCTTGAATGTTCTTTGCGTCCAGCAGGTGCAGGGCCATCTCCTCAGACACATAGAAGCCCGTATCCGGCCTCTCCCAGATCACCCGCTCGAAGAAGCTCACCTTTGGTCTGTAGCCCGCTGTCGTGAGCCTCTGAGCGTCCACGCTCCGAACCGGGAGCATCACAGAGCACTCATCATCCTGGCGCCGGAACGTGGACAGATCCCCCGTTTCCCTAGAACGTGGCTCGTTCCGGCGGGCCCGACTCTGCCTGAGAAGTCTTAGATAGCTCATAGCATGGCCCGCGTCATACAGCATTGGCGTGCGAAATATGCGAAAGAAGCGAAGTAACTGCTGGCGTCCGTGGAGAGGCTCGTCACCTTTGTTCGCTTTATTCGCTTCTTTCGCGGCTGAGTCATGTGGCAAACCACCATTCCGAAGGTCTGCCGCCCGTATCTTTGTTTTGCTTCCTCTTCGCCCGGCCGGTCTTCAGCAGAAAGGTGAGAGCCTGTCCTATGCGCTCCGCGCTCATGTGGCGCTTGAAGAGGTGGGATATATCCGTCCGGTTCATGCCGTCTGTGCCGGCGGCTTCGAGCGCCGCAAGGATAGCGTCCGCTACCGGATCTCCCGTGGCGTCTCCGAAGATGTAGCGGGCGCTATCTTCGGCGTACTGCCAGAGGGCGAGGGCGGCTTCGAGGTGCTGGGGCTCGATCTCGTCGGATTCGTCCATCACGGCGTAGAGGGCGGCTAGCCGCCTCGCTTGGGCCTCCGAGCGGCCAGTCACCGCCCCGAACATTCCCGCCTTGCCTTCTGAGAGCGGGCCGTATACCTCTTCCCAGTCCGTCCAGGCGCTCTCCGTCATCGTGATCTCTACGGGTTTGCTCCCGAACTTCAGCGCGGAGAATAGCTGGCTCACGAGCGGCGCTTTGTTTACCCTGTGCCACTCACCGCCACGCGGGAGCAGCTTGGAGCGTTTGACCAGGAGCCACAGGAAGCGGTTAGCAAACCCGTTGGCGGCTTCCGTCTCTGTGAGATGCCTTAGAAGCTCGGCCCTCGTGACGTGCCCGATTATGGATATGTGCGCGTCCGTTGCTTTCGTGGGGTTGTTCTTGGTCAGCGTCCGCAGCCGCCCACCATCCCAGGCTTGCCGGATCACCGGGCTCAGGTTGTTACCTTCCCGGCTCATCACCTTGAGAAGCCCTGCAAGCTCGGCTTCGTAGGCCAGCAGGCGCTTGTCTCTGACGCCTTCGTCCACGACCTCGCGCTTGCCGTCTTTGTTCTCGCGCTCCACCCGGTCCCGCACGTGGTAGATCAAACCCTCGCCACTGGCGAGTCCGCTGGCGACCCGCTCTCTAGCCCACTCCTCATCCACCGCTCCCAAAAGCCCCTCTACATGGTTCCAGCTCATGCCCTTACGAGCTTTGGAGCTTTCGCCCACAAGCGCGGCAAAGAGGTTGAGGTGGTGCATGTCCGAGCCTACCCGGAAGAACGCACCGCGCCCGATGGCGTTCCCGAAGGCGCAGAGCAGGCTACCCAGGAGCGCCACGGGGTCGGCCTCCGTGTGCGGCTCCATAGCCCCAACGATCTCTCCCGGCAAGCCGTAGAGAGCAGCACCGTCAAGCTCAGGCCACTTCGGTTCCGGCAGATCGGGGAGTGAAGGTAGATAAACGTCCGGCACGCCCTCGCGTCGCGGCTCGCTGGCTTCCGTTTGAGAGGGCGGGCGCGAGGCCGCCACCATCCCGGCTACCCATTCCGCGAAGCCGTCCGGGTCTTCTACCCGCTTGCCGTTTACATCCACGCCGTTCTGAGCGTCCGGCGGCCACTCCGCTACCCTTACTCTATCCGCCCCGGTCTCTAGTAGCTTCTGAGCATCTTTGTGAGCCTCTGCCTCTTCCCCGGCATCGTAGAAGACCACGACCCCTAGCCCTGCCATCTCGCGGGCGTAGACGGGCTCTAAGAGCCCCGCGCCTGGCTGCGAGAGGGCCGTGTAGCCAGCCTGGCGCAAGCTAAGAGCATCCTCTTCCCCACAGCAGAGGACCACCAGAGATCCCGCTTCAACGTTCTTCAACGTCTCCAAGCCGAAAGGGATAACCTTCGCGGGCCTCTGCGGGTTCTTACCGTGGTTCTTCGCAGGTAGGTGCTCCGCGTATCCATCCCACCACTGTCGGCGCTTGCCTTCATCGTTCCGTCTCTCGCTCTTGCAATGAATCCCTAGAAGCTCGCCGTTCCTATCGAAACAGGGATACGTGAATGCTCCGTTGCGAAAACCTACGAAGGCGCCCCCGATCACTTGCCTGGAGATCTTGCGCCGATCGAAGTAGGAGACCTTGCCGCTGCCGTTCAGCAGTGCCTCGTGTGCCTCTATTGCCAGAGTTCGAGAATCCATCTCGGTTAGCATCGGAAGCGGACGGGACAACGCCTCATCGCCCGGAGACGACGCGACGGCTCTCGAGTAGGAATCGCTCCAGCTCTGCCCTGTTCACGCGGATGCTCCGCTCTCCAATGCGAACGGCCGGAAGCTCTCCCCGCTGGATCAGCGCATAGCAGCGGGTTCTAGGGAGTCTCAACTCCTCCGCCGCCTCACGAACCGTGAGCCAAGCCCTCTCACCGATGCTCGGGGTTTCCGTGCGCATGTAGCCTCCTTACGTCCGGTTGCGGCTACATGCACTCTATGCGGTGCCATCTAGCAAGAAAAGATGCGAATAACCCTGCGGAGTTTATTGCAGTTCAATTCTCTCGAAGAAGCCTCCTACCGAACTCTACGTGCTCACGCGCGGCGCGGGGGCTTCTCAGCCCGAGCTCTTTGGACAGTCGCTTGTAGGTCCACTTCTTGACGCGCCCGTCGTTCGGGTCTGTGGAGTTGTGCCGATCGTAGAGCAAGGCACACTGGAGCGCCACGAGGGGATCACGGCCGGGAGCGCCGCCCTCCTGGGGGCCTGGGCTTCGCTGGCGAATAAGGCGAAACGCGTTCTCTACGTCATTCCAGGTCGTCCATTCGTTGACCTCTATGTACAGTCTGCGGGGGGAAGGATACGTCGCAAGAAGTTCCTCGATCGTCTCCCGTTCGAGTCTTTCCTGCCTAAACATCGCAGCAAGGTCGACCTTGATTCCTGCTTCGTGCAGCCGCTCCTGAACCTTCGCTATTAGGGCCCAGTGCCGCCAGTTCTCCCTGCGAAACACGGTATCCGGGTCTTCGAACATCCTGATAGGTGGGGCCACCATGCGCAGGGGCCAGTAGTGTTGTTCCTTCATAGCCATTTGTTCCTCAGACCATTCGGAAAGGATGGGCGGCAGCGCCGTCGGGCGTGGATTACTGTAGTCTGCGAAGCGGATAAGGTCGGTCTCGGGAGGATCGTTCATCACACAAAGCGAGAGGAACCACTCCCAACTCATCCAGTTGTTGCCCGGACCACCAGGGAGTTCCCAATCCGCGATGGCCTCCGAGTAGCGCTTCGGAATGATCTGTGCCCGAAGCTCGGCCAGTTCTTGCTCGTAGAGGTCCTTATAAAATCCAAATCCCCTGGCCTTCTCAGGTCGGATGATGACCTGCGTAGGCGAGGGCGGGCGGGGAGTTGCTTCCACCTCCCACCGCTTGCGCATCTCCTCGATCTCTTCCCAGAACTTCCCGCGCCTTAGGAACAGGTCCAATACCAACCCATGCTTGAATCTCACGATCCGGTTACCTTCGTCAGACTGCAGGACGATGGCGGGAAGAGCTATGCGTCCGCGCGTGTCGAAGAACCTTTTTCTATCCTCCGACGACAGGCTATCGTAGAACTCGGAGAGAGCCGGAAAGTCCCCGTCTTCTCTACCCTGCTCGAAGCGTTGTCGGATCTTATCGCGGAGCCCGCTGGTTTTGCGTACGTACTCCTTACTAAAGGAGCGCCCGTGTTCCTCCATAAACGGGCCAAACAGCGCTTTGAGATCTTCGGCCCTTCTTGTGTACCAGTCTGGTACATTCCTCATTGAACCGGTGGCGCGGACTGCCGACTCGCCCCAGAGACCGTCCGCGCCGCTGCCTCCTTACTCTCAAAATCGCTACACGCTATTCTATCCCGTCCCAACCTGAAGCAACGAGTCTTCTAGAGTGGCAGCAGTGTGGCAGCAATAGCCTCTAGGACACACCCGGACGCACCCGGATGCCCGGTCCCGCAAGAGCCGGATCTTCCGCTTAAGTACGCCACATAGCAGGACGTGGCAGGACGCGCACGGACGCGGCTTCTCGGACTCAAAATCCGGTGAGGGTAACCTCGTGTGGGTTCGAGTCCCACCTCCGGCACAAGCGCTAAAATTCCTGCAAACACGCGGGTTTTGCTCGCGCCGTTATGGGCCCCGAAGCGTTTCGACTATGTCTCTTGGTGACACTTTTGGTGACAACCGGGCCAAAGGTAGGCGGTCTTGGCGCGGACCGCAGTTGCCGTATACTCGGTCATGAGCTTCTCCTTTCGGGGAAACAGAGAGGACCGGGAGTTAGGGCTCCCGGTCCTCTGAACGTTTCGTCATCGGTGGCTCCTTTGGTGGGGGCCACCTTCTCTTATCTAGAGGAGGTCCCCGGCGACGCGAGCCGGCGACCTCCGCGTTCACCTCACGTACTCATCTCTCCCTCCTTCCTGTCTATCGTTCGGGCAACGGAAAGGGGACCGGCCCGCGCGGGCCGGTCCCCCGTTTCTTGCGTACCTTTTCGGTGCGAGCTTGGCCTGGTGGCTCAGTCGTCCAGTAGCGCGCCGCCGAGCCGGCGCCTAACCAGCGGCCTCCTTTCGGAGTTCGCGGGCGTGGATGACCTCTCCACCGTGCACTTCTCTGACGGCGGAAGCCGCGACGGTCACTATGGCTAGCGTCTCACCAGCGAGGCCGAAGACCTCCAGCGTGTAGCCGGCGGCCTCCCCTCTCTCGTCCTCGTGGACGGCTATAACCGTACCGACGTCGCCGGCCTCTAGCCCCTCCTCGGGGAGATCCCGCGTGAGCACCGCCTCCTCGTGCTCCTTTATCATCGCCTCTCACCTCCTTCGTACGAGGGCACAGCGGTTATGAGACGCGGCCCGGGCCGTCTTGCGAAGCGATCCTCTTGCCAGACCGTCCTCAGGAACGGGCGCCTGCCCGAGGGTGTCTCCAACCTACCCTCTACCTCGTATCGTACACCGTAGGGCGTCTGGTAGGAGCGCGCGAGGGAGCCCTCCTTGCCGTGATCGAGCAGCGCCTCCGCTAGGTCCTCCCAACGGTCCGAAGCAAACCCGAACGCTTCGAAGAAATCCGCCTTGGCTCGTCCCCTGCCGGTGCGCGCCAGCAGGTAGTTCACCACCTTCGTCTCCTCAACGAACGCCAGTTCCGCGTCCGGCATGCGATCCATCCCCAACCTCCTCTCTCTTCGTAGGTCCGCAAGAAGGTTGCCTACGTTTCTACTTGCGTAGTCCGGCCATCTCTCATCGTCTCGCTCGTCGCGTGTGGTGACCTCGGCCGTTAGACAACCCTCATAACGTTGTGAGGGTCTCCGGCAAGACTCTCGTCGTGCCTTCGGATCCAGTGGCCTTCCACGACCCGAGCCGCGGTCTAGGTGATCGGGATCATTACGTATGAGAGCGGATCCCTCGCTCCCCGAGGTTCTTGTGGCGAGAACCCCGAAAACCAGCATCCCGGAGGTCTTTGCGGCGAAGACCCGGAAAACCAGAATCACTCAGTTGCGCTCGACGATACACCCCCCAGCCCTCCCCGTAAAGGGTATATCTCCGAAGGCTCTACGGCAGCTTCAAGCGCTGAAAGTCGAGACGGTTTTGGAGTGCGATAGCAGCTGGAAAGGGGGGTTGTCGGAACAATGAGTGTTCTCAGGATGTGGGCGTCGCGTCGGACGGCGGGTGCGAAGAAACCGCTGTTCCGGGCGGCGTACGCTTCCCTCAAGGCCAGACGAGAAACCGCATCGAACGGAGCCTGGGCATGATCTTTGCGCCCGGCGGACGCCCGGCCTGTGACCGGCTGCTGCCCTCCCTCGAGACCGAGGCGCAAGCCGGGCACCCGCGAATGGCACGGGTAGGGCGTCGGCCAGGCACCGGCATCCTGGAATACGCCCTCTCGCAGAAAACCCATTCGACAATCGCCGGAAGTGACTAGGGTTCGCGCGTCATACCGCAGGTCTCCGGCTCTCTACTGCAATTACTCGGTCAGCAGACAAGCTCACGAAGATACACGAGTTTCAACACCACCCTGTTGTCTACCCACAGATTTCGGTGCGCGCGGAGCAGAAGTGGGTTGATAAACTAATATCCGTAGTTTTAAACTATGATTATTAGTAAAAGCGCACGCCGGCACGAGCCGGGGGTGCTGTAGCCGAGGAGGCAGATGATGAAGATGAGGGCTATCGATTTCGGCGAGAGGCTGGTGCAACTGACACAGCATCCGAGGGTCTTCCCCGTAAACGTGTACCTGGTGGGTGAGGATGACGGGTTTACCTTGATCGACACGGGGATGGCCGGTGGCGAGGGGTTCATGATCGAGGCCGCGAGGGAGCGCGGGGCGGAGATCCGGCGCGTCGTGCTGACGCATGCTCACGGCGACCACGTGGGCTCGCTCGACGCGCTGCGGGCGGCGTTGCCCGAGGCGGAGATCGCGATCTCCGCGCGGGACGCCCGCTTCTTGGCGGGGGACATGAGCCTCGACCCGGACGAGCCCCAGGCCAGGCTGCGCGGCGGGTGGAGGGTATGCGAGACCAGGCCCGACCGCCTGCTTTCGTCCGGTGAGAAGGTGGGCTCCCTGGAGGTCATCGCCTCCCCAGGCCACACGCCAGGGCACGTGTCCCTGTTGGACACGAGGGATGGGACGCTGATCGCTGGCGACGCCTTCCAGACGCGTGGGGGCGTGGCGGTGGCCGGCACCTTCAGGCCGCTGTTCCCGTTCCCGGCGCTGGCGACCTGGCACAGGCCTACGGCTCTGGAGAGCGCTCGAACTTTGAGGGCGCTCCATCCATCCCGGATGGCGGTGGGCCATGGCGAGGTGCTCGAAGATCCCTTGGGGGCGATGGACCGGGCGATCGAGTTCGCCGAGCGACGAGTCGGCAGGCGCGAGGCTATCGGCGGTGCGAGGGTACGGCGTGTCGCCTAGGGCGGGGCTGGATCGGACGGCGGTGGTGGAGGCCGCCGCCTCTTTGGCCGACGAGGAGGGACTCGACGGCCTGAGCCTCGCACGCCTGGCCGAGCGCCTCGGCGTACGCGCGCCTTCGGTCTACAACCACGTTGCGGGGCTCGA
>JAABUS010003159.1_pt1 | contig 27671 bp, 21 predicted proteins | sample 5560161 | NCBI WGS metagenome assembly JAABUS01 (sample SAMN10711885, study PRJNA513376) | rock metagenome | isolation source: Antarctica rocks | place: Antarctica: Victoria Land, Trio Nunatak nord | collected 2016-01-04
AACCAGAAATAACCTTGTATGGAGAAAGATTGGTATAGCGGCAGTAATCCTGCTTTTTGCATATACGGGCGCCCATTTTTATTTTTATCAACCGCAGAAGCAGTTTAAAAAAGTAGTTCAAAAACTTCCGCTCCATAATGATGTACTTCCGGGAGGAAACAAAGCCATACTAACGCTTGCAAACGGTAAAACAATAATACTTGATAACGCACATACCGGAGTTTTAGCAAAACAAGGAAGTACCGATATAGACAAGACCAAGGATGGACAGATAATTTACAAGGCATTTAATCATGACCAGAATGAACAAAACATCAACTTAAATATTGTTTCTACCCCCCGGGGCGGACAATACCAGGTTGTACTCTCAGATGGCAGTAAAGTCTGGCTCAATGCGGCTTCATCCTTACGTTTCCCTGCTGTTTTTAAAGGTAAAGCAAGAGAAGTGGAAATAACAGGTGAGGCGTATTTTGAAGTGGCAAAAAATACAGCTATGACATTTCGTGTGAGAACAGGCCGGGCTGTAATTGAAGTGCTGGGCACACATTTCAACATCATGGCTTATAACGATGAAAGCCTTATGAAAACTACTTTGCTGGAAGGATCGGTAAAAGTAAGGAGCGGTAATTCAATTGATTTTCTCAAACCAGGACAGCAGGCACTTATAAACCTGGAAGGCCAAACTAAAATTATAGATGATGTGGATGTGGATGACGAAACAGCCTGGAAAAACGGTATTTTTCAATTTAGGGATGCTGGCATTGAAACAATGATGCGCCAAGTTGAAAGGTGGTATGATGTAAACATAAGTTATGAAGGCAAGATACCGGTTAGACAGTTTACAGGCCGGATATCGCGTAACGTCAAAGTTTCCGAATTATTAAATATGCTAAAATATACAGGGGTAAACTTCAGGATAGACGGCAGAAATATTATTGTCATGAAATAGAAGATTTATACACCTCTGCAACTACCTCAACAACGTAACCAATTATTCAATTAACTTATATTAACCAATGATGAAAGAAATACGAAAAGCAAGCTGAATTTAGGGAAACCGCATATGAATTGCTATTGTGACAAATTTCATAGAAAAAACCGGGAAGTGTTTGCACCACTTTCCCGGTAAGTATCAGGGTTTCCACCAATTACATCCGACGAAATGAAAGCAATTGTTTAACCCAAACTCTACAAACTTATGAATTTTAATTTTAGGGCTCTGCCTGTGGCCGGGTCTCATTTGTTCAAATTATTACTGGCCATGAAACTAACTGCTATTTTAATAATTGCAGCCCTTACAAACGTTAGTGCCAATAGTTACAGTCAGATCGTAACACTCCATCAAAAAAAATCTACTGTTGAAAAAGTGTTAAGATCAATTGAAAAACAAACCGGCTACCATTTTTTATATGATAAGCAGGACATATCAAAAGCTGGGGCCATAAACATTGAAATAGGCCCCGTAACTATAGAAGAAGCGTTAAACAGTTGCTTTAAAGATCAGCCTTTAACTTATAAGATCTTTGAGAGAACAATTGTTGTTAAAAAGAGAGATGCTGATATTGAGACTTATGCTGTTGAAGCCCAAAAAGTACAAGGTACAGTTAGCGACGCCAAAGGCCCTTTGCCTGGTGTAAGCGTCAAAGTCAAAGGAGCAAGTATTGGTACAGTAACCGATGTAAACGGTAAGTACACTTTAAATGCCCCTGATGGAAACGGGACACTTGTATTTAGTTTTGTTGGTTATACAACACAAGAAGTTTCCATTGCAAATAAATCACAGATCAATGTGGTATTGGTGGAAACACCTAAATCATTAAGTGAAGTTGTAGTGGTTGGGTATGGTACACAGAAAAGAGCTGACTTAACCGGATCTGTCGGAAGTGTAAGCTCAAGACAACTGCAAGAACGCCCGCAAACAAATTTAGAGCAGGAGCTGGCCGGCAAAATAGCCGGCGTTAACGTATCAACCAATTCTGGTGAACCGGGCGGCGATACCAGGATCCGTATCCGTGGCTACAGCTCTATCAATACCAGTACCGACCCTTTGTATGTGGTGGACGGAATCGTGTGGACATCCGGAGGGAATGCCATTAATCCGAATGATGTGGCCACTATTGATGTACTTAAGGATGCTTCTTCTACCGCTATATATGGTACGCGTGGCGCCAATGGTGTTATCTTAATTACTACCAAAAGAGGTACTAAAGGCAAACCAAGTACGGTTAGTTATGATAGTTATGGAAGCTTAAGTCGCATGGCAAAAGAGATTCCTGTACTTAATGCAAAAGAGTTTTTGGCTGTAGAAGACCAATCCTATGCCAACATAAAAAAGTATGACCCGGTAGGATGGGCCGCAGGTAAATATGCTAACAACGACCCTAAATTGCTAAGGACACCCTTAATCGGTAAATTATTTGATGCCAATTTAAACCCGTTATATGATGTTGACTGGCAAAAAGCAACCACAAGAACTGCTTATAGCCAAAATCATAACCTGTCATTTACAGGCGGTTCAGAAACCATTAATTATGGGATGTTCTTAAATTATTCTGATGATGAAGGTATTATCCTTAACAGTTACTTAAAACGCTACAACGCACGTTTAACCTTAGACAACCAAATCAAACCCTGGTTAAAAGTAGGTGCTACCTTAAACTATAACACCCAGGACCAGCGGGCCGGAAGTTATGGTACAGGCGGCAATAACATACCGCGTATGTTGATTGAAATGCCTTCTATCATCCCGATCAGATACCCTGATGGAAGTTATGGTAAAAGAACGGACTATCCTAATATGGAAGGCGGTGACAACCCGGTTGCCCAGGCACTGGAAATACAGCGGTTAGCCAGACTACGCGTTTTTAGCGGCAACGGTTATGCAAACATTGATTTATTTAAGGGCCTTAGTTTCCGTAGTGTATTGGGTGTAACAACTTCCGCTAATTATTATCCAAGTTCACAAACCGGGCTTGTCGGCGGCTCAACGGCCAATCAGTCCTATAGCTCTGCATCCCTCAACGAAAACAACAACACTTTCTGGCAATGGCAAAATTATTTTACCTATAACAACACGTTTAATAAAATACACGCATTAAATGTAGTAGTAGGTACAGAGCGTCAAAATTTTCAGCAATTAAGTTTTGGAACTTCTACCCAAGGCCTTTCTGATAATTTTTATCAGTATTATAATCTTGGTGCCGGTTCTATACCGGGTTTGCCTTCTTCAAATTATACGGCATGGCAAATGCAATCTTTCTACGGAAGGGTAAATTATGGCTATAACGATAAATACCTGGTAACTTTAACAGGCCGTACCGATGGCTCATCCCGTTTTGGAGAAAACGTTAAATATGGTTTTTTCCCGTCTGCTGCATTAGCTTGGAGGGTATCGCAAGAAGATTTCCTGAAAGACAATAAAACTATTTCTGATCTCAAAGTCAGGTTAAGTTATGGCCTTACAGGTAACTCCGAGATTGGTCAGTACCGTTCGCTTGCAAATATCAGTACAACTGTAAATGGCAACCCCAATAACTATGTTTTTGGTGGTAGCCAGGCCATTGCTACAACCTTAACCAGTATCGGCAACCCTCAACTACAATGGGAGAAAACTGCGGAATATGATTTAGGTGTATCATTCGGTTTGTTTGACAACCGTATCACTTTAGAAGCTGATGCTTATTCCAAGAAAACACAAGCACTTTTACTAAATGCACCATTGCCGGAAACAAGTGGCTTTAACAGCGTTTATAAAAATATAGGCCAGTTAGAAAACAGAGGGTTGGAGTTTTCTGTAAATACGGTCAATATCAAAACAAAGGATTTTAGCTGGAGCACCAATTTCAATATCTCTTTCTTAAAAAACAAGGTTTTGGCATTAGGCGCATCTAATGATGATATTTTCCTTGGCCCTGTATTTCTTTCACAATTTAATTTAATGCGGGTAGGTTTACCAGCAGGCAGCTTTTATGGCTATCAGGTTTTAGGCACCTGGGGGACTGGCGAAGCAGCGCAAGCCGCTAAATATGGGTTGTTGCCGGGAGATCTTAAAATCCAGGATACAAACGGAGATGGCAGGGTTACCTCTGCTGATAAAGTTATACTTGGTAAGTCTATTCCTACTGGTTACGGTACGTTTAGCAATAACTTCAACTATAAAAGCTTCGATCTGGGCGTTGAGCTGCAATTTAATTATGGCAACCAGATCATGAATTTAACCCGGCACTCCGGCCAGGACCGTACCGGCCAGGCAAACAGTTATGCAACAGTATTAAACGCCTGGACACCTACCAATCAAAACACAAGCATTGCCGAAGACAGGCCTGCTTATGTACGTTATCAAACAGAAATATATTCTACAAAAGTTGAAAACGGGTCATTTATCCGGGGACGGGCTGTAACATTGGGCTACAATTTCTCTAACAACATTTTATCTAAAATAAAATTAAGCAGGTTAAGGATTTATGCCCAGGCTCAAAACCTTTTTGTGATCACGAAATATACCGGATACGACCCTGAAGTTTCAACCTATAATGGGTCAGTCAACTTTAACCAGGCCCCTTCAAGTAATTTCACCCAGAATATCCAATTTTACGATTATCCAAAACCAAGAACTTTTTTGCTTGGTGTAAATGCTACTTTTTAATTAATGTTAAATATAAATATTATGAAATTTAACTTAAAAAAATACAATACAGTTTTGCTTTTGATCCTTCTTTTCTGCTTTAGCAGTTGTAAAAAATATCTTGTTGAAAAAGATAAAAGTGATTTTGTCAAAACAAATTATTTTGCCACCGGTGCACAGGCACAAACATTTGTTAATGGTATTTATACCTCATTATATCTGTTTCAAAATGGTGATGCCTATGGAGAAAGTCCGTTTATTACCATTGAACTTTTTGCCGGCCATACAACTTCCCTTGGCCAAAGTGTAAACAACGGCAATGTGATTAATCAACGTACAGATGCCACTAACCCGGGTTTTGAAGATGTCTGGCAAAACAGTTATACAGCTATTGCCAATGCAAACCTTGCCTTGCAGCAAATACCTACTATCAGTATGGATGAAACATTAAAAAAGAAGTTGTTAGGGGAAACACGCTTTTTAAGGGCTTTCTTTTACTATCATCTGGTTCGTTTGTATGGTAATGTACCTTTGATTACAGATCCGGTTACAGTTAACAGCCCTGATCTTTATCCTGAACGTAAATCTATTGCTTCAATTTACGATCTGATCATCAGTGATCTGATCGCTGCTCAAAGCTCCGGCCTGCCTACTATTGACCAGACCGGCAGAGTATCCATAGGCGCTGTTAATACCTTGTTGGCAAGTGTGTATCTTACAACAGCAGGTTATCCGCTTCAAAAAACAGAAAACTATGCAAAAGCAGCAGCTACAGCAGCGCTGGTGCTGCCTTCCTACACACTGTTTGATAAATACGATTACTTGCATGACAATGCACATAAAAATCAGGGTGAACTCATATTTCAAAATCAATACCTGGTTGGTGTAAGGACTAATGCAATCCCGCAGCTAACCGTACCGTTTAATTTGCCGGTTGGGGCTTATGGAGACCATCTTGGTGCTATGATCCCTACCAATGGATTTTTTAATAGTTATGAAGCGAATGATTTGCGCACGCAGGAACGTCAGTTTTACTTTTCAAGTTATCCGCAATTTGGTGCACCAACTCAAACCGTTACATTTGGGGTACATGCATTGTACAAATATTTTCATGTAGAAAGTGCATTAGGCAATGGTATAAGTGATGAGAACTGGACATTCCTGCGCTTACCCGAAGCGATGTTAATTTATGCCGAAGCAAGTAATGAAGTTAACGGGCCTACACCAGATGCTTATGCACCGCTTAATAAGATAAGGGTAAGGGCAAAATTATCAGAATTATTTGGCTTGACCAAAGACCAGCTCCGGATAGCCATATGGAAAGAGCGTTACCACGAATTGGCGTATGAAGATAAAGCGTATTTTGATATCCAGCGTACCCATCAGGTTTACAATGTTGTCAACAATACTTTTGGAGATGCCGTTACAACTCCAAATGAACAAGGTGTTACCATGAAAGCCCAATATTATTTATGGCCAATACCGCAACGGGAAATCAGTACCAATAATAAACTTACACAGAACCCGGGTTGGTAATATTGTTTTTGTAAATTATAAATTTGATGAAATCCTGCTAATGATATAAAAAATATTTTTAGTTTATTTGACATGCTTCTTTTAGCACCTAAATTTTAGTGTGCTAAAAGAAGCATTTTTTTTAGACGGCATTTTTTTTGTTTCAGTCTGAAAGGTAATTTTGGTTGATCTTTTCCCCGGAACGATTGCTTTGATAAGCACAGGTTTTTATGTCATAAAAACAGCATGGTCCGGGTTTAAATGCTTGCTTCCGTTGATCTGGTAAATGGGTTCAATAGGATTTAACTAAGTAATCCCTAAATTAGGATGATTTTTAAAGAACCCGGACGCATGATATGAACCCTGAAATTTTTCCTGTTTACCGGCAAAACCTGAACAGGTTTTTTTCTTTGATGCTTCTTTCTGCAAAACTTAGAAAAGCAAATCCATTGTTAAAATCAATCAATCAAAAAATGGACATCTCCAGCGACGACGTTCAAAACCTGCTAAAAAGTTTTGCCGCCCATCAAGTAAAATATCTTTTAATCGGCGGTATGGCCGGCGCATTTTACGGGCATACCAGGACTACGCAGGATATGGACATCTGGATTAAAAACACACCGGAGAACAGGATAGGTTTGATCAAATCACTTTACGAAAATTTGGTTGACGGCGCGGAATATTTAACAAATACCCAGTTTGTTTTTGGTTATACCACTGTTCCATTTGGCAAAAACGGTTTTTCTTTAGATTTGGGCGAGCAGACAAAGGTTTTTTCTCAAAATGATTTTGATGCTTGTTATGATCGTGCCATAACAGGAGATTTGGAAGGTGTACCTGTTAAAGTACTCTTTTTGGCTGATCTCATCCGTGAAAAAAAGGCAACGGCAAGGCCAAAAGATTTGGGGGATTTGATTGAACTGGAAAAAATCCAGCGTGAATTGTTTCCCGGAAACTGACATGCTTCTTTTACCGGTACTTTTTAAGCAATTACTTATCAGCTTTGTATCCGGCCTGTTCCTCAGAAAAAGCCATGGGCAATTCATTTTCAACGGCATAAGCCAAAGCTGTTTTTACAAAATCGTTCAAGGTAACATGATGTTGCGACGCAACTAAAACAGCCTGCTTATGCAAACTTACCGGTACGCGTACGTTAAAAGAGCCTTTATAAGCCTTGTCCGGCGATTTTCCCAAATTTTTGCACGTTTCCAAATAATCTTCAATTGCTTCTGCAAAAGCCTGTTTCAGTTCGGCAACCGAAGTCCCTTCAAAAAGGACCAAATCATTTAATCCGATAACTTTTCCAAAAAAGACCTCGTCATCAGCACTATAAGTTATGGTTGCTGTATAATCCTGATAATTTAAAGAGTTAACCATTTTTTATTTTTCCTTTCTGCCTCAACTCAATCAATAGCTGTTTAATCACATAAGATTTCACAATTGGATGTGGATGAGGCTTGTGTAAAGCAATTATATCTTTATCATTGTTAAATTTCCTTCTGGATCCGCCCGTTTTTCCTGAAGGGATTTCGCTGTAACCATAGTAGGCAAGTATCAATACCAGCTCGTCCCAAGTCAGGTCTTTTGGTTTGGAAAGAAAGCGGGCAATTAACTTTTCTAATTTACTCAAACGCTAAACTTATTTGCAACTGATATTTAGTTGCAAATATATAATTAAAATTAAGAAGTACTGATTTAAAGAAAGTTTTACTTCGCAATACCTAATCGTGTTAGCGTTGTTGCTTTAACCGCAATCCTTTTAACTTTGTATTTCAGATGAGCACAAAAGGGCAGCAGGCAATCCGCGCATGGTACAAGCAGAAAAAGTGGAAGCAGTTCGCTTTTCAGCAGGAAATGGAAGCGGCCTACCTTGCTGGAAATTCCGGTTTGCTCAATGCGCCAACGGGCAGTGGTAAAACTTTCGCACTTTTTCTGCCTTTTCTGGCGGATTACATCAACGCAAACCCAAAAGATTATCAGACCCAAAAAAACAACGGGCTTTTATTATTGTGGATTACACCGCTTCGGGCTTTAACCAATGATATCCGCAAAGCCATGCAATCCGTTTGCGATGACCTAAATTTGCCATGGACGATTGGTACGAGAACAGGAGATACTTCTACCGCAGAACGGAATGCGCTCCGTAAAAGATTACCTGAAGTATTGTTGACTACGCCAGAAAGCTTACACTTAATGCTTGCACAAAAAGATTATCCAAAAACGCTGCAAAGCCTGCAAGTGGTTGTGGTGGATGAATGGCACGAACTTTTAGGCAGTAAAAGAGGTGTGCAGGTAGAGCTGGGATTGTCTCGGTTGAAAAGCCTCACCCCAACCCTCTCCTGTGGAGAGGGAGACGACAGCGCAAACCCTTCTTCAACCAAGAAGTTGCCGGTTGCCGGTGGTGAGTTGTCGGTTCTTGAAGCAGACCAGTCGCACACCCAGAACTTACAACAGGCAACAAACAACCGGCAACTGAAAATCTGGGGAATCAGCGCAACTATCGGCAACTTAGATCAGGCGGCGGATGTGTTGCTTGGGAATGATTTCCCGAAGGAAAACATTCGCTTGATCCGCTCGGATATTGAGAAAAAAATTACGATTGAATCTGTTATTCCGCACCAGATCGAAAAGTATTCCTGGAGCGGACACCTCGGCACAAAACTACTGCCGCAGGTGATGGAAATTGTGGCCAAAAGCAATACGACTTTATTGTTTACCAATACACGTGCCCATGCCGAAATCTGGTATCATGCCATTTTGGATAAATATCCGGAATACGCTGGCATCATGGCGATGCACCACGGCTCATTGGACAACGACATCAGGAGATGGGTAGAAAATGCACTGCACAACGAAATGCTGAAGTTAGTGGTGTGCACTTCCAGTTTGGATTTGGGTGTTGATTTTCGTCCCGTTGATACCGTTATCCAAATCGGCAGTCCAAAAGGAGTTGCCCGTTTTATGCAACGCGCGGGCAGAAGCGGACATCATCCGGGCGCTGTTTCCAAAGCTTATTTCGTGCCTACGCATTCGCTCGAACTGATGGAAAGCGCTGCTTTAAAAGAAGCTATGCTTGCCGGGATTTACGAAAGCCGTGATCCGGTTTTGCTGGCTTTTGATGTGCTGATGCAATATCTGGTTACGCTGGCTGTGTCTGATGGGTTTCGGGCAGATGAGGTTTTTAGGCAGGTAAAAACAGCACACGCTTATGCGGATCTGAGCCGGGAAGAGTTTGGCAACTTGTTAGATTTTATTGTTCACGGCGGCAAAACACTATCTCAATATGATGAATTTTTAAAGGTCGAACTGGAAGACGGCCTGTACAAAGTGAACAACCGCCGTGTAGCCATGCGCCACAGGATGAGTATGGGCACGATCACGAGCGAAGTAAGCTTGCGGGTAAAGTGGCTGAGCGGCGGAAGCTTGGGCACGATTGAAGAAAATTTTATATCGAAAATAAAACCCGGCGATAATTTCTGGTTTGCCGGCCGTAGCTTGGAGCTGATCAAGGTGAAAGACATGACGGCTTTCGTCAAAAAATCCAACATCAACAAAGGGATCATTCCCAGTTGGATGGGCCAGCGGATGCAGCTTTCGTCTCAATATTGCGCTATGATCCGGGAGAAACTGGATGAAGTGGCGCACGGATTGGAAAAAGACGTAGAAATAAAAGCTTTAAAACCGCTTTTTGACCTGCAATCCGCCGAATCGCTTTTGCCGCAAAGCCACCAGTTTTTGATCGAGCAATTAGAATCCAAAGAAGGCCACCACCTGTTTTTTTATCCTTTTGACGGCCGGTTGGTGCACGAGGGCATGGCTTCGCTCTTTGCCTACCGACTGGCGTTGATCAAAAGTGCCACCTTTTCTATCGCCATGAACGATTACGGTTTTGAATTGCTGACCGATGATTTTATACCGATAAAAGAAGCATTGGAGGAAGATCTTTTTTCGCAGGATAATCTGCTGGACGACATCCAGAAAAGCCTAAACGCCACTGAAATGGCCAAGCGCCGTTTCCGTGATATTGCACATATTGGCGGTCTGGTTTTTACCGGCTATCCCGGACAGCCGATCAAGAACAAACATTTGCAGGCTTCCACTTCCCTTTTGTTTGATGTTTTCAGTGAATACGAACCGGATAATTTGCTCTTGCGACAAGCTTACAATGAAGCTCTGGCTTATCAATTGGAAGAATTCAGGCTGAGGGCAGCACTGCAAAGAATTTCAACACAAGAAATCATCATTAAAAAAATCAAACGGCCAACACCTTTTGCTTTCCCAATCCTGGTTGATCGCCTGCGGGAAAAGATGACGATGGAATCTTTGGAAGAACGTGTTGCTAAAATGACGGTACAGTATGAAAAAGGGTAGGTAAAAGAAGTATGGGCAAATCTTTAATTATTTGAAGTTAATATCTAAGCTATCATATTTTTTTAACAGTTCTGGTAATGTCATAGTTGGAATATCCAATTCTTTACATATTGCAGGTATCTTTTTAAACAATTTGTTATCATTACTACTCTCAGTTTCTTCTGTAACCAAAACCACATCTACATCGCTCTTTTGAATATTTAGGCAGAGGATTATCTGCGTCGTTTAAAAAAGCATTTTTTGATTCTCAAACTCTGTATCTGTTAGATTACGCTGTTTTTTTACAACTGCATTTACAAATTGATTTTCAACTTGTCTTAGAAACCTACTTGGTGATGGTGCTAACAAACTTTCAGTTGTGTACGGAACTTTTGCTGATTTCAAAAAAGTTTTATCACTTAAGTAGTAAAGGGTTTTAATAACAATTCCTTTAGAACTATAAGTACATTGCTCAAATACTTTATCAATTATAATAATTTCTCCTTCCTCAACTTTTTTCCTAAAGAATTCAAATAGAACAGATTTTTTATCAAATGGTAAGTAGTAACGAACCAACGACAAAAGTGAGTTAGTGTCGATTACTACAGTCATTGTAGATACTTGTCTAATTTTTCAGGTGAAATATTAAGGATTTTACAAACATCATATTCGTTAATAATACCTTCATAGAAAGCTGTCTGTATAGTAGAAATGAGTAGAGGAGAATTAATTGGCTTTGGTGTCGAACCAGCGCGTTGGATTCCTTGTTCTTTATCTAATTCTTTTTGTTTATTTTTTTCTTCTTGAACTATTCGATACTGCTCATCAAAGTCAGCTTTAATTTTATTGTAATCAACTTGAGATATTTTTCTTTCAAATAAAAGCCTTGTAAATAAGGCAATTTTACTTAAATGGGTTTGCTTAGAAATGTCTGTAATAAGTTCAAACGCATAATCATTTGTTCCATCTGCTTTGATAATATTTTCAACAGTTTTATTATGCTTTCCTACAAGGAAATGATAAGCAAAATCATTACACCATTTTTCTATTTTGCTAAGATTGCTGTTTGCAAGATTTAAAATATCAAGTTGTTCAACTTCTTCTTCATTCAATAAATAATGCCCTAACTCATGAACTAAAGTAAATATTTCTCTGCGAAATGAAACTTGTTGTCTTTTTAGAACTATTACGTTAGGGTTTAAGAAGAAACCGTCGATATTAGCCTTTTCTTTTTTATTCCAGGTCTCTATAAACTCGAAAACTAAAATATTATATTCTGCAAGCTTAAAGATGAGGGCTTTTAAAAAATCTTTTGGAATAGGCCTAAAGTCAGGGAATAGATTATTCCTCAATTGTTTTGCAACAACTATTGGATCTTGCTGTATGTTATAAACAGGAAGTATTCGTTCTATATTTATTTCTGCAAGTTTTGAAATAGCCGATAGAGAAATTTTGAACTCTTCAAACTGATTTACAATTTTCTTTGCTCCTATATTAAGTTCTGTCCCAAATTTATTTTTTCTAAAAAATATGCTTGCATCTTTTAATATTTCGGGTGATTTTGGATCTAGATAGTAATGTAGGCCCTTGTTAAAAATTTTATCAATGCGCTTTAAGTAACTTACGTTAATCTGAGTTGAAAAAACATCTTCTTCAATTATAACATTTTTTAGCCCTTCATTAATAAGCACAAGTAATTTATCTACTGTCATTTTATATAGTGACAGTAAATATTTCAGCCTTGATACATTTTGTTCAACTTTCAAAAAAACTGTTCTTATTAATCTACAAACTTATAGTTTTTAAATGATTGCTATCTTACTTATTTGTAGATACACTTTTTAATTAAGAATTTCAACTACTTTGTTCTTAAAGATAGATTTATATTCATAAAGCATCAAGCCTTCTCACCTTTCGTATTCATCAAATTCAAGCTCATTATTTCCTATATAGTAGTAAGTTTATCCCATCGGTAGAACCATCCAGAAAACTATGTTGTTTTTATACCTTTCAGAGAAATGTTTGATGGATTCCGTCCATATTATAAACAGAATAGCAATATAACACAAAAAAACATGCAATAAAAGAAGCATTTTAATTTTGTACCGCAACTGTTAAATTTTCTCGTTTATAAAGCAATAATTGCTCATATTTAGTTCAAAAATTCAGCATGAACAAAATCCGAATCCTTTGTCTGGCAACTCTTGCGTTCTGCACTTCCTGCAAGCAAAAAGAGCAAAAGCACCTATCTTTTCTCGATCCAAGCGCACGCGACATCACCGTAAGGCCGCAGGACAACTTTTTTATGTATGCAAACGGAACCTGGTTTAAAAAAACAATGATCCCGGCATCAGAATCCGGTTGGGGCTCTTTTTATACTTTGGGCGATGAAAACCAGCAAAAACTAAAGAAGTTGTTGGAAAATGTAGCTTCCAAAGAACATGGAAAAGGCTCTTTGGAACAGAAAGTGGGTGATTTATATGCTGCCGGAATGGACACTGCGGCGATAGAAAAAGCCAGTGCTATACCGATACAACCCATGTTGGTTAAGCTCAATGATGTAAAAGATTATAAACAACTGATTGATTATGTTACCACAGATTACCGTAACGGCGCAGGTTATTTGTTTGATATGGGCGTAAATCCGGATGATAAAAACAGCAGTAAAAACATGCCCAATTTTTACCAGAGCGGGTTGGGTTTGCCTGAGAAGGATTATTATTTCCGGAACGATACCGCTTCCAAAAAAATCCGTGACGCTTACGTAGTTTACATGGGTAAAATGCTGCAGTTGACCGGTTCTGATGCTGCTTCGGCAAAAAAACAAGCCGGGGAAATTTTGGCACTGGAAACAACAATTGCAAAAGCACACCGTTCGCCGGTAGAATTGCGCGACCCAAACAAAAACTACAACAAATACACCGTTAAGCAATTGCAAACCATGATGCCGGATTTAGGCTGGACAACGATCCTGAACAACATGGAAGTTAAAACGGATACCATTTTAATGAGCCAGCCTGGCTATTATCAAGCCTTGGATCAACTCATTAAAGCGCAGCCGTTGGAGGTTTGGAAAGATAAAATCCGGTTTGCCATTGCCGACCATTATGGCCGCTATTTAAGTTCGCCTTTCCGCAAGGCACGCTTTGATTTTTACGGAAGGGTATTGAGCGGAAGCAAACAGCAGCAGCCGCGCTGGAAAGTTGTTTCCAGGCACGTGGATGGCGGTTTGGGCGAGTTGTTGGGACAATTGTTTGTGAAAGATTATTTTAAACCGAAAGACAAGGAACGGATGCAGGAATTGGTGAACAACTTGCAAACCGTTTATCGTTCGCGGATCGAAAAATTGGATTGGATGAGCCCGGCAACCAAAGAAAAAGCATTGGCTAAACTGGCTGCCTTCACCAAAAAAATAGGCTACCCGGACAAATGGAAAAAGTATGACGATATAACCATCAGCCGCAATAATTATTTTACCAGTGCCGTAAGCACAGAAAAACATGCTTATAAAGAAGCAATTGATAAATTAGGCAAACCTGTAGACCGTACCCTTTGGGGCATGACGCCGCCAACGGTCAACGCTTATTACAATCCGGGTTTTAATGAGATTGTATTTCCGGCAGGTATTTTACAGCCTCCTTTTTTCTTTGCGGACGCGGATGATGCGGTTAATTATGGTTCAATCGGAGCAGTAATCGGCCATGAAATGACACATGGCTTTGACGATCAAGGCAGGCAATATGATAAAGTTGGCAACCTGAAAGATTGGTGGACAAAAGAAGATGCGGCCAAATTCAGTAAAAAAGTACAAGTGATGATCAACGAATACAATGGCTACACGGTGCTAAATAATCTGCATGTAAACGGACAATTGACACAAGGGGAAAACCTGGCTGATATTGGTGGTTTGGCTATTGCTTATCAGGCTTTTAAAAGAACTAAGCAAGGCCAGGACACGGTTAAAATCAATGGTTTAACGCCAGACCAGCGTTTCTTTTTAGCTTTTGCACAAGTTTGGAAACTTAAAAACCGCGATGAAGAAATGCGTACGCGTATCACTGCGGATCCGCATTCGCCGGAAATGTACCGCACCAACGGTCCACTTTCTAACATGCCTGCATTTTATAAAGCTTTTAATGTAAAGCCGGGAGACAAAATGTACCGTCCGGATAGTTTGCAAGTCAAGGTTTGGTAATGATTTTTAGGTGATAAAAGAAGTATGGCTGCTGGGTAATCTGGCGGCCATTTTTTTTGTTAAATGCTGTGTTTAAAAACTATTGATAAAAGAAGCATCAAGCCTTCTTATTCTCCGTGTTCAATAAATTCATGCTCATCATTTCCTGCATGGTGCGTTTCATACCATCGGTAGAACCATCCAAGAAAATCACATTGCCTTTAGAGTTTTCAGAGAAGTGTTTGATGGATTCCGTCCACATGGTAAATAGAATAACAGAAGTATCCATATTCGCATCCTGCATTTCCTTGGCGGCTACAGACATCCCTTTGGCCACTTCTTCCCTGAACAAAGCAATTCCCTGTCCGCGCAATTGCGCTGCCTGACGTTCGGCTTCCGCAGCAATTTTAATCGCGTTACCTTCTGCTTCTGCACCTTTTGTTTTAGTGATGAGCAAAGCCTGCCCTTCATTTTCGGCTGCGGCTTTCAAATTGTTGGAAGCAACCACCTGGCTCATGGATTTCATGATCACTTCATCAAAAGTAATATCATTCAGTTGCAGGTCTTGCAGGTGATAGCCCCAGCTTTCCAGGATCTGGTCTAACTGTTCTTTTACGTGTTCTACAATGTCGCGTCTTAAAATAAGCACATCGGCCTGGCGTTTGGTAGCCACATAAGCACGGATAGAGCCTTCAACGGTACGGATCAGTGCCTGCATTAAGTTACGTTCGTCCACAAACTTAAACGCTACGTTTTTAATGGTTTCTTCGCTTTGGTCAAAAACCGAATACAATAACATCGCCTTAAAGTAAACATTGGCCTGATCAACTGTCACGGCCTGAAACTCTAACTCGACAGAACGGTTCTGGATGGAAATACGGGAATTTATTTGCTCAATGAGCGGAAGTTTGAAACTGAGGCCTGGAAATAAAATCCTGCGGTATTTCCCAAAAACAGTAACCACGGCAATTGTGCCTTGTTTAACGGTTACAAAGGAACTGAAAGCGATGACCAGGATCAGCAGCAAGAAAACGATAGGGAAAATATTCGTCATTTTATTAGGACTTTAAACTGAAATAAACGTACAAAAACTGTAGCAATAAATTTGGTTTATTTTTTGCTGACACAGAAACACTTAAACTTTAAACAATCAAAATTATGAAAAGGACTTTTGGCGGAATTTTAACCGTTCTGGGCATTATCGGAATTATTTACGGTGCATACGCATTTATCCAACATACCGGTGATACACGGGCTGTATCCGTAGCTGTAATTGTAGGCATCATCTTTTTCTTTAGCGGGATCAGCTTAGTCAGAATGACAAAAGATGTATAACAAAAAAGGCCTTGCGGATAACTGCAAGGCCTTTTTTTAGTTGTTGTCTGTCAGATCGGCCAACAACCGGCCTCCATTATAGTAATATCTCGTCCAGTAGGGATCAGCCAGATTACTGATCATCACGCCTTTACTGGAAGATGCGTGTGCAAACCTGCCATCACCGATATAAACGCCAACATGTGTAATAGAACGGCTATGTATTTTAAAGAAAACCAGATCACCTTCTTTTAATTCTTCTTTCCCGACCGGGTTTACCATACTAAAAATATTCCGGCTGTTGTTGCCAATAACCGTATTGAATACTTTATTATACAGTTCGAATGCAAACTTCGAACAATCTATGCCTTTTTTATTGCCTCCACCTAAATGATAGGGTGTACCGATCCAGTCATAAACAAATTGAAACAATTTAACATTGGAGGTTGCAGACAAAGCGACGCCCATAATCTGGGAAAAATAACCTTTGCTTAGGTTATCGTCATTGTCTTCATCATTGTTTTTTTCAGTAGATTGGTTTGGAACGGCTTTTGCTACTTGAGCATTAACATAGACAGTGGTTATCAAAAACAGGATAACAATTGTTAATTTCTTCATCTAATCACTAATTATTTAGCTGTGCAATCAGTTAATTTAGTTTACCTGAAAGCATTATATTATCAGGATTTCAAACCTATCTGCTTTTTTTCGTAAAAAAAAACGAAACTGATAATTTTTCCAGCATTTTTTATTCCTGTTATAACGCAAACAAACTGTTCCGTGTTTCGCTTTTTTATCAGGATATAATTAGATTTGCTGTTCTTAAAAAAAGAATATCGTTCATGAGCTCAGTTGCTATTACCAAAGACACGTATTTAATGTGGTACGAATCCATGTTGTTGATGCGCAAGTTTGAAGAGAAGACAGGACAGTTGTACGGACAACAAAAAATCCGGGGCTTTTGTCATTTATACATCGGGCAGGAAGCTGTTCTGGCCGGTGCCATTTCAGTCATTAAAAAGGGTGATAGTATGATCACTACTTATCGCGATCATGCTCATGCTTTAGCCTTAGGCACTTCCCCAAATGCAATCATGGCCGAAATGTATGGTAAAGCTACGGGTTGTTCTAAGGGAAAAGGCGGTTCGATGCACCTTTTTGATAAAGAAAATCACTTTTATGGCGGACATGCCATTGTAGGCGGACAAATTCCTTTAGGTGCAGGTATTGCTTTTGCCGAGAAATTTAAAGGAACCGACTTTGTAAACCTTTGTTACATGGGCGATGGTGCCGTTCGTCAGGGAGCTTTGAATGAGACTTTCAATATGGCAATGCTTTGGAAACTTCCGGTGGTTTTTATATGCGAAAACAATGGTTATGCCATGGGAACTTCCGTAGCACGTACTACCAACATGACTGATATTTATAAAATGGGCCTGGCCTATAATATGCCTTCTGCCCCGGTTGATGGTATGAACCCGGTTGCAGTACATGATGCGATGGACGAAGCTGTTGAACGTGCACGTAAAGGCGAAGGGCCAACCTTTCTGGAAATGCGTACTTATCGTTATAAAGGACATTCCATGTCTGATCCGCAGAAATACCGTACCAAAGATGAGGTAGAAAGTTATAAAGCCAAGGATCCGATAGAAGTGGTAAAACAAGCTATCGTAAAAGAAAAATATGCCGATGAAGCCTGGTTTGAAAGCATTGATGCAAAAGTGAAAGGCATTGTTGATGAAGCCGTGAAATTTGCAGAAGAATCGCCGTACCCGAAAGCATCGGAACTATACACCGATGTTTATGTGGAAAACAATTATCCTTACATCATGGATTGATTTTTTGCACGTAAAAGAAGCATCAACCTATCAATATAAAAACTCCAATATAATATATGGCCGAAGTTGTAAGAATGCCAAAAATGAGCGATACCATGACGGAAGGGGTATTGGCCAAATGGCATAAAAAAGTTGGTGATAAAATAAAATCAGGTGATTTATTAGCAGAAGTTGAAACCGACAAAGCCACGATGGATTTTGAATCTTACCAGGACGGTACGATCCTTTTCATTGGTGCGGAAGAAGGTAAAGCCGTACCTGTTGATGCCGTAATTGCCGTAATTGGCAAAGAAGGCGAGGATTATAAAACAGCTTTACAAACTGAAGGCGGCATTGCCCCTCAGGCTGAAACAAAAAACGACCAGCCAAAAGCGGAAGAAAAACCCGCAACGGCACCTGCTGCCAAGGTTGATACTTCCGGGATTCCGGCAACAGTTATCAGAATGCCGCTATTGAGCGACACCATGACGGAAGGCACGATTGAAAAATGGAATTTTAAAGTTGGCGATAAAGTAAAAGCAGATGATTCCATAGCCGATGTGGCAACGGACAAAGCTACGATGGAGGTAGTTGGTTACGAAGAAGGAACGTTGCTTTACATTGGTGTAAAAGAAGGTGAAGCAGCACCCGTAAACGGTATTATTGCCATTGTGGGTAAAGAAGGTACTGACATTACGCCTTTATTGCAAGATAATGGTAATTCACCCGCGGCAGAAGCAAAAACCGAAAACACGGAATCTGCCGCAGCTCCAGATAAAGAAAAAGCTTCGGCAGAAACAGCAACAACTGCTGATGACAGCCGTGTAAAAGCTTCTCCCTTGGCACGTAAAATTGCAAAAGACAAAGGTATCAACCTTAATGATCTAAAAGGAAGTGCCGAAGGCGGGCGTATTGTTAAAAAAGACGTAGAAACCTTTACGCCTGCTGCAAAAACTGAAAGCACAACTAAAACACCTGTCGGAGAACCATCATTAAAAGAAGCGCAAGAAGCTATTGCTGCCAGTGCCATGGCTAAAGAAGGCATGGCCAAAGCACAAAACACGATTGTGATCCCGCAATATATCGGTGTAGAAAAGTTTACGGAGAAGCATGTTTCCCCAATGCGCAAAGTAATTGCTAAGCGTTTGGCTGAAAGCTTGTTTACTGCGCCTCATTTTTATTTGACCATGTCTGTTGATATGGATTCGGCAATGGAAGCGCGGACTAAAGTAAATACAGTTTCTCCGATCAAAATATCTTTTAACGATTTTGTATTGAAAGCTGCTGCTGTTGCTTTAAAACAACATCCGGCTATCAATTCTTCCTGGATGGGCGATAAGATCCGTTACAATGAGCATGTAAACATTGGTGTTGCCGTAGCGGTTGATGAAGGTTTATTGGTTCCTGTTGTTCGTTTTGCCGATGGAAAATCATTAAGCCATATTTCTCAGGAAGTAAAAGAATTTGCCAAAAAAGCGAAAGATAAAAAACTGCAGCCATCAGATTGGGAAGGTTCAACATTTACTATTTCCAATTTAGGCATGTTTGGTATTGATGAGTTTACCGCAATTATCAACGCGCCTGATTCCTGTATTTTGGCAATAGGCGGTATTTCCCAAGTTCCAGTAGTTAAAAACGGTGCAGTTGTTCCGGGAAACATCATGAAAGTTACCTTAAGCTGCGATCACCGTGTGGTGGATGGCGCAACGGGTGCAGCTTTCCTGCAAACGCTAAAATCATTGTTGGAAGAACCGGTAAGGTTATTGATCTAAGAATACTTCTTTTATCATATAAAAAATCCTGTTTGATCTAATCAACAGGATTTTTTTATGCTTATTCCTTTTATTTCTCTGCAAAAAACTAATTTTATAACATGAAAAGAGTAGGATTGTTATTTGCCGCTATCGGTTTGCTTTTAATAAGCTGCCAAAATAAAAGTGGATCAGTTTCCGCAGGAAAAAACAAAGATTTAGCTGCGTTTTTTGATCAGTATTATGCAAACCGGTTGAAATTGTATCCGCTTGAAGCTACTTCTATTGGTGATAACCGCTATAACGACCAATTGCCGGATGATGGTTCTGCTGCTTTCCTCCGTAAAGCACGTGCTTTTTATGCCGATAACCTGCAAAAAATAAAAACCTTTAAGCGGGAAGATTTAAGTGAGGAAGACCAGCTCTCTTACGATATTTTTATGTATGAAATGCAGATTGCACTGGAAGGCTTTAATTATCATTTTGAATATTTGCCTTTCAACCAGATGTTTGCCCTTCCGCTTACTATTGGTCAGTTTGGTTCCGGTACAGGCGCGCAACCTTTTAAGACTGTGCAGGATTACCAGAACTGGCTGAAGCGTTTGCAAGCTTTTTCGGTTTGGAGCGACACGGCTATCGAAAATTTTAAAAAAGGTGTACAAACCGGTCAGGTGTTGCCAAAAGCCTTGGTGGTTAAAATAATTCCGCAAATGCGTGCCATGGAAGTTACAGACCCAACAAAAAGTTTGTTTTACGGACCGGTAAACAACTTTCCGAAATCTTTTTCAGATGCAGATAAAAGCATGTTAAAAGAAGCATACCAAAAAGTGATTATGCAGGTAGTCGTGCCCACTTATAAAAAGTTAGGCGATTACCTGCAAAACCAATATTTACCGCATACACGCACCAGTTCAGGTTATGCTGCTATGCCTGGCGGAGCTGGTATGTACACCTATTTGGTTAAACAGCAAACAACGACCAATAAAACCCCGGAAGAAATTTATCAATTAGGTTTAAAAGAAGTTGCCCGCATCCGTGGTAAAATGGACAGCATCAAAACCAGCGTTGGTTTTAAAGGCGATCTGAAAGCCTTTTTTGAGTATATGAAAAATGACCCCAAATTCATGCCTTATAAAACGCCGCAACAAGTATTGGCTGCTTTCGAGAACATTCACAAACGGATGGAACCTAACCTAAAAAAGATGTTCAACCATGTGCCAAAAACACCTTTTGAAATCAGGCAAACAGAAGCTTTCAGGGCAGCATCGGCCAGTGCAGAATACAACCAGGGCTCGGCAGATGGCAGCCGTCCGGGCATTTTTTATGTGCCTATTTTAGATGCCACTAAATTTAATACCACTTCGGGCATGGAATCCCTTTTTCTGCATGAAGCAATCCCCGGCCATCACTACCAGATCTCTTTAACACAGGAAAATACTTCGCTGCCTAAATTCCGACGTTTTGGGGGAGATAACGCTTATGTGGAAGGCTGGGCTTTGTACTGCGAATCCCTGGGAAAAGAATTAGGGCTTTACACCGATCCGTACCAATATATGGGTGCTTTGGGCGATGAAATGCACCGTGCGGTACGTTTAGTGGTTGACGTGGCCATCCATACAAAAGGCATGACACGTGAACAAGCCATTAAATATATGATGGACAATGAAGCCATCAGCGAACAAGGTGCAACAGCAGAAATAGAACGTTATATGGCCATTCCTGGTCAAGCGTTGGGTTATAAAATCGGTGCTTTAAAAATAAGGGAACTGCGCACAAAATACGAAAAGCAATTAGCCGGCAAATTTAACCTGGCCGATTTTCATGACCAGATATTAAAGGACGGCTCCATGCCTTTAGCTGTGCTTGAAAAGAAAATGGAAGCCTGGGCAGGAACACAAAAATAAGGATGATAAAAGGAGCATCGGTGTTTAAGGAGGATGCTTCTTTTATCGGCTAAAAATCAGTAGTTTATTTTTTGACTTGGGCAGCATAACCAAAAACCTTTTGCAAAAGCCCAGTTGAACGGGAAGAAAAGTTTTGCCTGATCTGCAACTCCTGCTGCGCAATCTCTACAAATAAACCGCTGATGGCTTTTTGGGTTACATAATTCTCAATGTCCGAATCTACTTTAGTCATCGTGAACGGAACTTTGTTGTAAGCGGTTGCAGCCTGTTTGTAATATTGAGAAGCGCCAACTTTATCCAAACTATTGTGTACGACAGGCCGAAATTTTGCAGCAAGCGAATCTGTTGTGGTCCGTTTAAAATACTGTGTGGCCGCATCGCTTGATCCCAATAAAATATTGCTGGCATCTTTAATGCTCATTTGTTTGATGGCGGAAATAAAAATCGGTTTGGCTTCTTTTGCTGCATCTTCTGCCGCACGGTTCAAGGAAAGAATGACGTTATCGCACAGTTTGTTAAGGCCTAATTTCCGCAACGTGTTTTCTGCCCTTTGTGCTTCCGGAGGAAACAATATTTTGACGGCTGCATTGCTAAAAAAGCCGTTTACTGCTGATAACTGGTCGCTGCTTTTGATCACGCCTTGCTGCAATGCTTCTTTTATGCCGCCGGAAATCTCTTGGCTGGAAGGTGTTCCTGATGATTTTGATAATAATTTAGACAAAACCTGACTATTGGCAGACCTTATATCCGCAACAAAAAAAAGTAGGGTAAAAAGAGTATTGACTAAAATGGTAACCGGCTTTTTCATTTCTAACAAAGTTATTTAATAAATATGGCTGCTTTGTAAACGCTACTGTTGACGAACGATTACATTTAAAGGTTTCAATGTGTTCAAATTAAACACCCTTTAAGATAAAAAAAGCAAATAAAACTTGTCAGACGGGTTGCTTTTAAAATAGTTTTATCAGCGAAAAAATACCCGCTGCAACTATTGCAGAAATCGGAATGGTGATAATCCAGGCCCAAATCAAGTTTATGGTTACGCCCCAACGCACAGCAGACACCCGTTTGGTCAACCCAACACCAATAATGGAACCGGTAATAGTATGTGTTGTGGAAACCGGGATACCAAAGCGTTCTGTTACAAACAACGTAATAGCACCGGCAGTTTCAGCACTTACACCTTCTAGCGGCGTTACTTTGGTGATCTTTGTACCCATCGTTTTAACAATTTTCCATCCGCCAGACATTGTTCCCAACGCAATGGCACAATAACAGGAAAAAGGTATCCACTCAGGCATTTTAGCATCATTTCTGATTATTTTAGAAGCAACTAATGCAACATAAATAATACCCATTACTTTTTGGGCATCATTACCGCCGTGTGCAAAACTTAGCGCACCTGATGAAACCAATTGCAACCTTTTAAACCATATTTCTGCTGTAGCAGGACGTGCATTTTTACAAATGTGCATAATCAGGATATTGATGGCCATACCAAAAATCATCCCAATGATCGGTGCCAGAAAAATAAACAACACTGTTTTTATAATTGGGTCCGAATTGATAGCATGGAAAGGGTTTACACCCATAAAAGCAGCATTCGCCATACCGGCACCGGCAAAACCACCAATCAGCGTATGAGACGAACTGGAAGGGATACCAAACCACCAGGTAACTAAATTCCAAGCTATTGCGGCTATCAAACCAGCCATAATTACATGCATCGTAATAAAATTTTCGAAAACTGTTTTTGCGATGGTATTGGCTACTTTATGGTCAGGGATTAAAAAATAAGCCAGGAAATTAAATGAAGCGGCCCACAAAACAGCTTGAAAAGGTGTTAAGACTTTGGTAGAAACAATGGTAGCGATTGAATTTGCCGCATCATGAAACCCATTAATAAAATCAAATATAAGCGCTAAGATAACTACAACAACCAGCAGGGTAGATATCATTGCTTATGCGTTTTTTACGATGATCGATTCCATTACGTTGGCTGCATCTTCGCAGCGGTCGGTAGCAGTTTCCAGAGCGGCCAGGATTTCTTTGTATTTGATCAACCGGATTGGGTCTTTTTCATATAGAAACAAATCAGCCACGGCACGGTCAAAAACGTAGTCTGCCTGATTTTCGATACTGTTGATCCGGATACAGGATTCTGCAATATTCCGCACGTTTTTCAAATCCTTCAATTCTGCAACTGCTTTTTGCAGATCGATACTGGCTTGCAAAATTAGCTCCGACAGCTTTTGCATCGGCTCTGTCATTTCCGTAATCTGGTACAGGCTCATCCGGTTTGCCGAACCTTTGATTAAATCAGCCACATCGTCAATCGCGGTAGCCAGAGAGTGGATATCTTCCCGGTCAAAAGGCGTAATAAAGTTTTTCCCAAGCTCAAGGTAAATCTGGTGCGTAATGTCGTCGCCCACGTTTTCCAGTTTATCAATCTGCTGATACAAGTTTTCCCTTTGGTCTGTTTGATCATCATTCACCGCTTCTACCATCAAACCCGCCATTTTAACTACATTACTTGCGGCTTGTTCAAATAAGGGGAAAAATATTTTTTTATCCTTTGGTACAAAATATTGGAAAATACTGTTTAATGACATAGCATATAATTACAGTCAAAAGTAAAAAAACGATGTTAAGTTAATGTTAAATTGAATAAGGCAAGCCCGGAAAAGGCTGTTGCTTAGCTTTTTCTAAGGTAAAACCAAAGGTTGAGCCAATCCCGACAGTACTTCTTACATTAATGGATTGCTGGTGCGCTTCTACAATATGCTTCACGATAGACAGGCCCAAACCGGAGCCTGCAATTTGCCTCGACCGGCTGGCATCAGTCCGGTAAAAACGTTCAAAAAGGCGCGGCAGGTTTTTTTCATCAATCCCGGCCCCGTCATCCGTTACTTCTACCAAAACCTGTTGATGCAATGTAAACAAACTAACCGAGGTTGTCCCGTTCGCTTTTCCGTATTTGAAAGCGTTATCGATCAGGTTCACCAACACTTGCCTGATCCTTTCCCGGTCTGCGTTTACATAGATTGGCTCGTTGTATTTTTCTTTAAAAATCAGCTTGATTTGGTATTTTGCTGATTTAATTTCCTCTGATTCAAATACTTCTTTTATCAGCTCATTTATCTTAAACCGGCTGTATTTAATCGGCAGTTCGCCAGATTCAAGCTTGGATATTTCATCCAGATCTTTGATCAGATAACTCATCCGGTCAACATTGTTAGAAGCTTTTTTCAAAAATTTCTGTGCCTGCTCCATATCCTCCAACCCATCTTCGTCCAGCAGCGCGTCCAGATAACCCTGGATGGCAAAAAGCGGCGTTTTAAATTCATGAGAAAGGTTGCCCAAAAATTCCCGCCGGAACTGTTCCTGCTTTTTCAATACGTCGATCTCCGATTTTTTTTCCCTTGCCCATTCTTTTACCTCTTCTTCTACATCACGGATAGGGTCAGAACCCATATTTTCACCCAAAGCATCCCGCAAATCCCGTCCTAATTTCAAATTGTTGATCAACTTATAAATGATCTTGATCTTAGAATAAACATACTTTTCGATCAAGTAATAAAATATAAGAAAGCTGGTAATCAAAGAGATAAAAAAAATCTGCAGTACATCGTACCAATTACGGCTGAAGTAAAAATTAACGATGGAAAGTGTAACCGCAACGGCCAGGGAATTGATAAAAACCAATACATTGAGTTTCATATCCCAAATTTAGTTTTTGTAGAGGACAATCTGCCATCTAAAAGCCCAGCACCAACGGATTGTATAAGTTTTGACACCTGCTTTTTGCAGCAAAGTTTCCAGTTCTTTCTTTTTAAACCCTTTCAAAACCGAAAGCGGCCCGTCATTCCGGGCCAAGCGGGACCGGGTTATAATTTTTGTGATCAGTTTGATGGCAAAATAAGCCAGCCAATGCCGGTGCAAATCATCAATAATGACAGCACTGTTACTGCAAGCCAGCATTTTTCGGATCAGCAAAACCCAATCTTCATCCTTAAAATGATGCGTAAAGAGCGTACTTAAAACAACATCTGATTTTATTGCCGATACTTCTTCCGATAAAACATCGGCCAAAATAAAGCGGATATTGGGGTCGATATTTTTACGGTTTGCAAAGTTTACTGCTGCCGGTGTGGCATCAATTCCGGTAAAAACCAAATGCTTGTTTTTCTTTTTAAATTTTTGATGGACGGCACGCAACACATCGCCGCCGCCGCAGCCCCAATCGCTGATGCGGAAACCATCTTGGACCGATACTTCTTTCAAGGCAGAAAAAACCACATTGTATCCGCCCAAAAAATAATTCACTTTTTCCAGGCCATTCAAAACCGGGTCGATCTCTTCGGAACCAAGGCCAAAATCGTCCATAATTTCCGGCTCGGTTGCCCTTTTACTAAAATCCGGCATCTGCAAAAATTAAGTTAAAAAGGCTGTCCATGGGTTTTACCGATCAATATATCAGCAACTTTGGGCAGATAATTCAAGGTTTTCAAGGTAAGGTCGGTAGCAGCATTTCGCCCGAAAAGCTTCTGCATCTGCCTTCCTGCCCACAAGCGGGCGGCAAATTTTTTGTTCCATTCGCTGGTGTAAGCTTGTTCGAGCATACTTCTTTTATCGGTATAAAATTGGTGCGGCCGATAAAACTGAATGATTTTTTCGGAAAGGATTTTGGCCGAATGGATGGCCATCGTCATTCCGTTTCCGCAAAGCGGCGCAATCATGCCCGCCGTATCGCCGCTCATCAGAATATGCTGCTCTACCGGTTGCTTTTTTTCAAAAGAAATCTCGTTGATCACTTCCGGTTTGTCCAGCAAAAATTCGGCTTCTTCAAAAACTTTATTCAAATATGGATTTTTACGGATCACGTTTTTTTCCAGTTCGGGCATATTCCCATATTTCCGCAGATCGTCCCGGTGCGCCAGGTAACACATGCACCAGCGGTTGCCATCCACCTTGCTTACGCCGCAATAACCATTTTTATAATTATTCAATTGGATCAGATCAGCAGGAAAATCAGCCCGGATATGAAATTTGACAGCCAGATAAGGGCTTCTTTTATAGAAGAAATTTCTGTTCATCTTTTGGTCAAGATTGGAACGCTTCCCAAAAGAACCGATCACCAGCGGCGTTTCCAATTCTTTGCCCGAAACCATCACTTTAAATATGTTTTCTTCAAAGCGAACATCTTCTACTTTTGTGTTCAGCAAAAATTGTACGCCTTCTGCCAAAGCTTTTTGATAGAGATAATAGTCAAATGTGTACCGGCTCAAGCCAAATCCGCCTAAATCTAATTTTTGAGAAAATTTTGCACCTGAAACTGCTGTAATTTCCAATCGGTTGATCCTGGCAACATTTAGTTCCTCCAAATCAATGTCCAGCTTTTTTAAAAACGGAATAACTTCGTTGGAAATATATTCGCCGCAAACCCGGTGAAAAGGATACGATTTTCTTTCGATCAGCAGCACTTTGTAACCGGCCCTGTTCAGCAAAATAGCATTGAACAATCCGGCCAGTCCGCCGCCAATAATGATAATATCTGTCATTCCCGGTGCTTTTTCAACACCATCGATTCAACCGTCAAACCCGGGCCGAAAGCAAAACTGAGAATATTTTGCTCCGGCAGGCCTGTTTTTTCGTTCAGTATTTTTTGCAGCACAAACAAAATCGTGGCAGAAGACATGTTGCCATAATCCTGCAAAACCTCATGGGCATAGCTGTTTTTACATTTACAAATATTCAAACCTGCTTCTGCGGCTTCCAGTATTTTTTTTCCTCCGGGATGGATGGCAAACAGATCAATTTTATCCAGCGTTAAACCTACTTTTTGAAGTGCTTTTTCGGCAACCGGCCGGATACATTTTTCTATTTGTTTTGATACTTTGGCTGTCAGTTTCATCTCAAAACCGGAGTTGCTGATCAGCCAGTTCATTTCGTTTCTCGCTTCATAAATGTATTCCGCATAAAAACTTTCCAGGATCAGGCAGGGTTTTGCAATGCTTCTTTTATCAGTGTTTTCTATGATTGCCGCAGCCGCGCCATCCGAAAAAAGAGAGTTGGCCACCCAGTTTTCCAGCGTGTTTTCTTTTTGAAAATGCAGCGTGCATAACTCCACCGAAACAATCAATACTTTAGCTTCGGGGTTTGCCCTGCAAATATGATCGGCGGCTTTAAGCGCGTTCACGCTTCCGTAACAACCCATAAAAT
>JAABUS010003160.1_pt1 | contig 27657 bp, 31 predicted proteins | sample 5560161 | NCBI WGS metagenome assembly JAABUS01 (sample SAMN10711885, study PRJNA513376) | rock metagenome | isolation source: Antarctica rocks | place: Antarctica: Victoria Land, Trio Nunatak nord | collected 2016-01-04
GGATACGGTCCAGGCTCCGGGCTGTCCGTTGCGGGGTGAGCTGATCTACAGCACGTGGTCAACGCCACTGGGCCATTTCAGTCTCTCACCCCACATCGGATCCCCTCCAATATACAAGGGCCAATTACGTAACCCACGCGTCGAAAGCTGGGGTTGCTTTTGCATGGATGGGCAGCACCACCAATCAAACCATTCCGCGTCGCCGTGGATACTAGGTGTAGAGGGGCCCGCACCAGCGATGGGATGTGTGATGGATACGGACGAACGGGGAGAGCGCGACGCGGTGACCGCTTTGCAGCGCGGCGACATCAATGGCCTCGATACGCTGGTGCGGCGCTACCAACTCCCCGCCGTCCGAGTGGTATTTGGCATCGTCAATGATCGCGCTGCGGCGGAAGATATCGTCGCCGAGGCGTTCGTCATCGCCTTCACACGCATCGGCCAGTTCGATCCCCGCCGTCCGTTTGCCCCGTGGTTCTACCGCATCGTCGTCAACGACGCCCTCAAGTTCCTCCGACGCCAACGGCGCACCCGCCCATCGGACAATGGTGCCGAAGCGGCGATGTGTTGCGTCGATCGCGACGCGGACCCCGAAACGGTGACGTTGCGGCGCGAAGTTCGGGAAGAGATCGCCAGCGCGATCCAGGCATTGCCGCCACCGCAGCGCGCGGCGGTCGTCCTTCACTACTATCTTGAGATGGGCGACACCGCGATCGCCGCCACCCTTGGCTGTCCGCGCGGCACGGTGAAATGGCGGCTCCACGCCGCTCGTCGGCGACTTCGTGAAGCCCTCGACGCGTATTCCCCGCAAGGAGGGGCGCGATGAACCGTCATCACGACACCGCAGCGCGCGCGATTGCTGCCGCACTCGCCGAGCACCTGACACGGGAGGTTCCCGCAACGATGGATCTCCTGCCACGGGTACAGCAACGGATCGTGGCGCGCCAGCGGACGGGCGTCACGGGAAGGGGGGGCGTGCCGCGGCGTCTGCGGCGCGGGAGCCTGCTTGCCCTGGCGATGCTCCTCGTCCTGCTGGGCGGTATCGCGGTGGCCGCTGCGGCGGTGCCGCAGGTGCGGGAAACGCTGCAACACCTGCTGCCGAACAACGGGGGCGTCGGCATCGCGGAGTCGGGTGATGGGGCGGATGTCGCTCTCCAGCCGCCGCCGTCGTTCCGTGTCGCACTCCTCGGCTACATCCCCGCCGGGTTGACCCAGCGGAGCACGAGTTATGTCCCGCCCAATCAACCGGGCACAGTGCAGCTCCCTGCGATCATTGGTGGCGGCGGCCCCGTCACTCCTGGCAGCACGCCCGCATACCGGCCACCCGACGACCTGCTCCTGCAGCTGATCGCACTCGCCGGCGGCAAGGGGGCGTACTGGGTCCGCCGCTCTGCACCGGCGGACGACCGTTACCTCGATGTGACCGAGGTCGCGATGCAGCCGGGACAGTCCCTACCGCCAGGAGAGATGCTCACGGTGGTCGGCAATCACGCCACCGTGCGGACGCAGGGCAGCGTGACGACGCTCACGCTCTTCGCCGACGGGACGAGCGTAACGATCGAGACGAATCTTGGGCGGGCGGAGGCAGTGAAGGTCGCGGAGCGGCTGCGCTGGCAACCCGTCCAGCCAACCGTGACACCGCGTCCGACGATCCCACCGGACCGGGCGACGGCGAACGCCGCGACGGTCATCGCGCACCTGCCGAAAGCCGACCCGGCGAAACTCGTGGCGGTGGTAGACGAGACCGGTACGGTGCGGGTGACGGCGACGGGGCCCCTCTGTCCGAGCGGCAGTCTGGGCGAACTCAACGGGGTGCAGTTCATCTGGCACGATGGGGTGTATGTGCTGAACACGACGGCCGATGGCAACGGTTACGGGATCAGCGCCACCGAATACGGCGCGCCGTCTCCGCCCCTGTCGGTGACGCGCGCGCTGACGGATACCCTCTTCGCAATGTGCCATCGGTGATCAGCAACAACGCGCAACGCTCTGTCCATACCACAAAATGCTTTAATGAACGCGATATCTGGCATAGTAGCCATCATTACCGAGAAACACGCTTCGTGTTCGTCGACAAAACCCGCAGGCACTGCATTCGTTCGGTGTGCCCCCAGGGGTGTGGCGCGATAGACGCTTAGGGTGTCGACGTCGGTGACGCAATCGGCCGTGGCGTGGGCGATGGGTACACCAGCCCTATCGTCGTGCAGCCGTCGCAGGTGATCGCGCTCGTCGGGATCTGGTAGGGTTGCGGGCGCAGGTCCGTCACGCGCTGATTCGTCACCTCCGGGGGCGGCGCGAAGGTGAACACGCCGTCCGGGATGTACTGATTGACCGCGAATGTCGTCACTTCGCTGCGCGACTGGAGCGACCCGTCGGGGTTGAAGAGTTCCAGCTTCAGGATGACGTACAATTGCGTATCGACCCACATCGTATGCCGCCCTTGCTCCGCGGGGGCGACCGTCGCCAGGGGGATGCGGGTCCCGTTCGCCCCGATCCGGTAGCCGGTTGCGCACCCGTCCGTACCGAGATCGATCACATACGCCCGCCGCTCCGCGATCGTCGCCGTGCCGGTGATCGTCGCGTCCGGGTAGCACCCCAGGAAGGAGCGATCCCACGACGGCACCTGGCCACCGCCCGGGTCGCCCACGGATTGTCCCGGCTGGAGGTCGCCCCCAGGCAGCGGGATCGTGGCGAGCGAGGGCAGGGCGACGTCCGGCCGCAGCGCGCCGATCTGCACGTCGTACTCGCCGCCCGCTTGGTCCTGGTTGTAGCTCCATTCCGTTGCGCCGTCGCTGACGCTACCGCCGACGCGATCCGTGCCGGGGATGAAGGGCTGGGACGCGAAGCGGACGTCGATGCGCCACCGGTTCGGCGCGGCGACCCAGCGCTCGAACACGCTCGTCGAGTGGATCACCGACCCCGGCACCGGTGTCCCACGATTGAACTGCGCGGGGAAGTAGCTCTCCGACTCCGTCCGCAGGTGATAGGTCTGCACGCCCAGGTCGTCGACATTGAGCGTCACTACTTTGCGCAGCACCTCCTGTGCGCTGACCCGCTGGGGTCCGCTCGGGAGCCAGAAAGCGCTCAATCCGAGAGCGGCAAAGAGCATGGCGGCAGCGGCGAGCGAGACGATGGTCCGCCCACGCCGGAGAGGGCGGAAGCGGAGTCGGGAGCGGGTGGTCGCGACGCCGATCCCAAGTTGCGCCGCGAGGCGCGCGGCGAATTCCGGTCGCGGCTCCTCGCGCAACGCGTTCAGGAAGCGGTCGTTGGGTTGCTCAGTCATGGTTCTTGCTCCTCCCAGTCCCGCCCGAGGCGGTGGACGATGCGGTGCAGGGTCGTGCCGACATTGGACTCGCCCATCCCCGTCAGCCCGGCGATGGCACGATTGGTCAGCGCGGCCCCGTATTTCAGCTCGATCAGTTCACGTTCGCGTTCGGGCAGTCGGGCGAGCAGCGCGTGCAGGCGTGCCAGGTCGTCGCGCCGCCGCATCTCGTCCGGGACTGATTGGTCATCGCACACGCCTTCGGCCCGGGAGAGGGGCACGTCCCGCATCGGACGGCGTAGGCGGAAGTGGCTGGCGGCGACGGAGCGGGCGATCGTGAAGAGCCAGGTGGAGGCGGCACCGCGATCGTGCCGGTATTGGTCGCGCGCACGCCACGCCTTTTCGAAGGTCGCGGCGGTCAGGTCCTCGGCGAGGGGATTATCGCCGGTACGAAACCGGAAATAGTTGTAGACGCGCGGCAACTGGTCGGCATAGACCGCCGACCAGTCGATGGCGGGTGCGTCGGTCGTGGTATCGGCCGGTGTGCGCCTCGGCAGCGCGGTGCGAATCTGCATCTTGTAAACATATACGCGGTGGCGCGAAAAGTATCACAGCGGGGCCGCCGAGCATCGTGCGCTTCGCGGGGAGGATGCAGGCGGGATGGACGACGGTGCGCACGGTCGGCCGCGCCCGCCGTGGACAACGCGATCGATCACGGGGTAGAGTGGACCATGGTCGATCGGGAGCGAGGAGTATCGGGATCCATGGACACTTCTGCACGCGCGGTGACTTTTCCCCGGCGACGGGCACTCCGGCTGGCATTCCTCGGCGCGACCGCCGCGTTGGCGGCGTGCGTCGCGGGGCCGGATCGGCGGGCCCCGCGACGACCCACGGGCGCGTCGAAGGCGGACGGGCGCATCCTCTTCGCCAAGGTGCGGATCGCCGAGAATAGCGGCAAGGACGACGGCATCTACGCCCTCGACAATGGCGTCGTGCGCAAGCTCCTCGCCAAGGGGGACGGCGACGACGCGCTGGAATATCCCCGCTGGGCGCCCGACGGCACGCAGATCGCCTTCGTCCGCGCCGGGGATCGGGGCATCTTCTCCGACCTCTGGATCGTGAACGCGGACGGGTTGAATCCCCGGCGGATCACCGACTTCCAGAGCAAGATCGCGCACAAGAACGACGTGAATGCGGAGGGCAAGTACGTCGCGGACAGCGGCATCGTCGCCGGGGTGTCATGGTCGCGCGGCGGCAACTTCCTCACCTTCGCGAGCAACAAGGCGAACCCCGCCGCGGCGATGCGCCCGTGGACGCTGGAACACCCCGACCAACCGCCGGTGCAACCGGCCAATCTCCACGCCATCGCGGCGACGGCGACCTTCAGCCCGCCGGGCCTCTTCCCGGCGCGGCACATCGACACCACCGCGCTCTCCCCGGACGGGGGGGCGATGGCCTTCTCGGCGCTCTGGGTTCAGCCGGACACCCCCGACAACAAGCAGACGCAGATCTATCTGCTCGATATCGGCCCCCGCAAGGTCTCGCCCCCGCTGACGACGCTGCCGTGGGGCGCATACGACCCCGCCTTCTCGCCGGACGGGCAGCAGATCGCCTTCGCCGGTCGCCCCGACTACCGCGTCAACGATCTCTTCATCATGTCGCGGGATGGCAGGAACCAGACGCAGATCACGAACACGGGCACGGCGCGCGCCCCGGTCTGGTCGCCCGACGGCAAGAAGCTCGCCTTCCTCGCCGCCTTCGAGGGCGCACAGTTCAACCTCTACGCGAAGGGCGGGCCGATATGGTCGAAATAGGTGCCTGCCTCGTATCGCTCCTCGCCAAGGGAAACAAGTGCTTCATCCACGTCAACGCTCGCCGATTCTAATCTGGGTCGCGTAATCACCTGTTGGGCGGGTAGTGTTCTCATCGTTGCGCTCCTTTCATCGCTGCTGTCGCTCGCCATACTTCCGAGGTGTATCTCGCGTTTATATGTTCGGTCGGCGTCTCCCGCGTCGCGCTTTTCGCCATCTCAATATGTCGTCGGCAGAGGCGGGGAACACGAACGAGCACTGGTTCCGGCGACACGCCGCTGCAGTGTTACGGTAATCGGATGCTCAGGCCGGAGTTTGGCCCGGCGGGGAGTCCGAGGGCGGTATCGATCCCTTGGCTCGTGTGCAGGTCGTCAAGCAGGCGCTGCGCATCCACTTGCTTGCCGATCTTCGCCTCGGACTCGGTGCGGGGACGTTCAACCGCTTTCGCGCGATACACCACGACCGTCGGCATGGTGTCGGCGATAGCACGGCGGCAGACACCGCGAATGTAGAACCGGTTGAATTCCCCCTCCGCCAGGGTTTCCGGGGCCGTCGCCGGACCTTGAGCGGTGGAGAAGCCCCCGCTCGGCTTGCGGCGCTGCTCGGTCGTGTTGAGATATCCGGGCGAATGTAACTCCGCAGCGAGCGAGGCGTCATCACCCTGATCGATCGCTTCCCGCAACGCACCTGGCCATCGCACCCGTCCTGCATCAGTGAGCCGATTGCTGATATAGAGGGCCCCATTGTCGATGTCCCACTGAAGCTCCTCGCCCATGAAAGTTCGTGTGCGCTCATCGAGATTAACCAGTTGCAGTGCCATCTCATCCTCCTTGGTGTACCGACCAGTGAGATACCATGTCACATCGGAGTGCAGACAAACAGCCAGCACAATCCCTACACTTGGAGGCCGAGCACGCGAACCGCCTGCTCCTTGAGGTCGTTTGCACCTGATCGCATGTCGATTTCATAGTGCGACCGTAGGAAGTGGTAGACACGGTCAGGGACAGGTGGGGCTTTGGCGCGGAATGCGAAGATGCAGTCTTGAATTTGGCGACAATCCCCCTTCGTAACGGCAGAAGGATCCTCGACGCCACGATCCCAGACATCTTGCAATTGTCGCTGGATCTCCTGCTTCTCGCCAGCGGTCTTGAAGTGCGCAATCGTCAGTTGCGCGCCAAGCACTAACGCCGGCAGCGAGGGGAGGAACCATGCGAGGAAGAACGTGCGCATTGTCGCGTTCACCGCCAGTACTGCCGTGACACCGACGCCAATCTAGAGGATCGTCGATACGACCAGCAACGACCCATAGGCACGACGCAACTGCGAATCCCATACGAGATTCGCCCGCTGGCATACGAGAACATCGAGCGGATAAGGGAGGGGTCTCGGGTCGGGATACCAATCACACTTCTTGCCACGATCTCCCTTGAAGCGACGGTCAGCGGCGCGGATAATCTCCGCGTCTACTTTGTTTCCAACCGCGATGCGATTCCAGGGCAGTTTGAATAGGTTGGTATCGAATTCCTCCTGCACCGTTGCCGCTTGTTTCAGTTGTGCAGTTTCGATCATTTCCATCAAAACGCCGCCAAGTGTCACAATCCCGCCGAGAATTCCGGTCGTGATCTTCACCGCGTCCGGCATGGCGAGAAAGAGCGGGGAGAGGAGCGCGATAAATACGACCACACTTGTATGCCACGCTCGTGTCCGCTTCGCGCGCGAATAGAGACAACTCTGCGCACAGAGAAGACGCAGATTTAAGTCGCTGTTTTGTTCCTGCACAATCGTGCTCACGCTGCGCCTCGTCCGTTATGTGGCGATTCCGTTCGAGTGCGCGAGCCTGCTCGTGCATTCATCGCGTCATCGCCGAGGAGATGTCATACAGGTCGCTTATGAGAGCGGGAACTGGGGGCCGAACAGGGTTCGCCATGCTCGCAGTGCCTCCCCATTCTTGCCCTGCCGGGCGAGGAGGATCGCCTGCGTGGCCATTCCCTCCGCGACCTCGAGCGCGCTATGTGCGGCATTCTTCTGTTCGGCGGTCATGCCGCTGCTCACCGCCGGTCCTAACCCGGCAGGGTCCGGCCAGGTATCGTGGATACGATCCGCAGCGCTCGCGAAGAACGCTTTCAGCTCATACGGGTAACCGCCCGAGAAGGGTGGAACGAGCAGTTCGAGGGCCATCACCTCGAGGAGGAATGACGGCGACACGGGCTTGCCGTGATATCCGTTCCACTTCTTAATCATCCGCACGAGCGGCTTCCATTCACGCCCGTACTCCTCATGGGCGTCCACCGCCAGTTGGAAATGGATTTCCGGATCGGTCTCGATCCACTCGCCTTGTCCGGCATCGCCAATCTCGTAATGATCCCCCTTCACGAATGCCGGCACTACGTCGATACTCATCACCTTCTCGTCGGTCTCGTCGTCTTCGTCGACCGCGACGCCGAAGTCTACCGTAACGGCCATCCGGTCTATTGCCACGCTATCCTTCCCATAAACCGGGACAAGAATCTCTTCAATCCTTTCGAGGATCGCGCGCGGCCCCCTGCGTCGATAAGCACGCTCCTGCTCATCGAGGACGCAGAAGACATCGACATCCTGCAGCGGCTTGACCTTCGTCCATCGCGGGTAGGATCCCGAGAGGAAGTCGCGCTCGATGCGGAGGCCGCCCGCGACGATATCACGCACCTGGCGATGCCGCCGGGATACATCCTCCTGCTCTCGCTCTGTGAGCTCTTGGCGGCTCTTGAACTTGGCGAATGCCTCATCGAGGGTGAGCATCAAGATCGCCTCCAATATGCGGTGGACGTGCCCGCCCCGACCGCCCCGATCGTCGTTCCGATGCTCTGGCGGATAAATCCGTCAGTCGAGCGCAGGGTGGTGCTGGACCATCCCTCCACATCCGGCCGCCCCGACTTTGTCGTTGCGACGAGCCGATAATCGCACTGGCTCGGCCAGAGGCAGGCCTTCCGGATCGCGTAGCGAATGGCGTCCGTGTCTACCCACATCCCGCCGTCGCCATCGAGGCCGTATCCATAGACAATCTCGAAGTCCCAGCGACCGATAAGTCCGGTGTCTCCGGGATCGAAAACCTCCAAGACCACATGCTCGAGATCTCGCGTGCCGAGCCATGTGCGAATGCCGCGCTCCATCCAGACCCAGTCCTTGACAAACTTCGCGGGATTGAGGCCACTCTCGCGGATGATGAACTTCAAGGAGTGCAGCATCTTGTCGGCGATGTATGTCGTCGTGTGTGCGTAGGTGTTCGCGGCAACGAAAGTACTCATGATCGCAGGAATGCCTCCCGATTAATCGTGTTGGGCCCAGTTTTTGCTTGTGATTCGTCCTGCGGCAATTCAGCTGGTGGCCCAGTCTCGGTCATGTCACGCGCGGTGATATGCGTCGAGACGCGCGCCAGCTCGGGCTGGACCCATGTCAGGTCTTCCGGCGGGCAAGGGAGTGACATCGTCCACTCGTTGTCGTCCAGACGCCATGCGAGCGAATCCTCAGATGTGCCCTCGCCGAGGATCGCCTCATCGTCGTAGAGGCAATAGATCCGTACGCGTGGGCCCCTACCTATGACGACGATCGGGCTACCGCGCATCGCCTCAGCGGCGATGAGGGACATCGTTATACCGGCGACTTGGTCGAGTTCCTGCCGGGTTGCACTTCCTTGTGGCGCGACGAGGTCGGCGATGACTTCCCACGCTTCGGCAGCCGAGCGAGCGGGCGTGGCGGCGACTCGCCGCACGACGACGGTCGTACTCATCGGTTAACTCCTGTTGTTTCGCCACCTGTCTCGCGGCGTGCGCGTTCGGCGGCGCGCGCGAGATCGGCGGCGGTCAGTCGCCCTGGGTCGAGTGCAGTCTCCTTCTCAAACGTGCAGGCCGATACCACCAGTTTGCGTATCTGCCTTCCGTCCAGGCCTTCGCATGCAGCGGCGGCCCGATCGAATATCGGGTCGGACGAGACTTTCGCCGCCTCCGGAAAGGCACTCGCGAGCACGGCGACCGCCTCCGCGAGGATTGCCCGTGCGGTCGTCGCGCTTGGGAGGGGGATGGTCTCGACCAAGTCGGCGCGGGAGACTAATGCTGCATCGATCGCTCGCGCGAAGTTGCTTGTAGCAATGAACAGCAGGCGTGGATACGTCGCCGCGAGCTGGTCAAGGCCGGCGAGCACGGCGTCCGTCGCGCGATGGACGTCCACCGGATTCGCATCGAGGCTCATTTTCGCACGGTCGGCGGCGAGCGTTTCCACCTCGTCGAGGACAACGATGAGCGGCCCCGCCTGTGCCCGCTCGGCGATTACTTCATTGAGGAGCTTGCGGATACTCTGCTGGCTGCGCCCGAGGCCGGCGTTCGCGAGGGCATGCGGCTCCACCTCGAGATACCGGAAGTCGCCGCTCTCGCCGAGGACTTCCGCCGTCCGACTGGCGAGTCCGCGCGCGAGGGAGGTCTTGCCGGTGCCGGGCGGGCCGACGAGGAGGATGAGCCCGTGGAGCGGCAGGTCGCCGATCGGGATCATTGGACGCAGCGTGAACGACAGGATCGCTTGGGAGAGGAGTCGGTCCTTTTGATCACCATCGAGCAGGATCGTGTCCCACAGATGCGAGAATGGGGCGTGTGGCAGCGCGTGCTGCGCCGCGACCCCTGTAATTGTTTCCGCTGTAGGATCCATGTGCCTCCACAATGCAGAAAGTACGTACGCCGTTAGCATGGTACCGCACAAGCCACCTCGTGTCAACCTTAATCACTGATGCTCAACCTGAATGTCAGCGAGAATGACTTTTGTCCGTGGCGGTAGTATGATGTCGCTGGAAATAGTGGGGGAGAGTATGGTGGATCGGCATCACACGTTTTATCGGGAGATTGGGAAGATGGTGCGAGATGCGCGCGAAGCCGCCGCACTCACGCAGGGGCTACTCGCGCAGCATGTCGGCCTCACCCGCACCTCGATCACCAACATCGAGCGCGGTCGGCAGAAGATTCAGGTACACACCCTGTATGCCATCGCGGAGGCACTGAACGTGCGCGTCGCGACCCTGCTACCGACGGAGGCTTCGGGGGGTATCGAGGACCCGAGGGAATTGCCTGGAGACATCTCGCCGAACGAACGTCTCTGGATCCTACGCGTGATACACGGGCAAGCGGGCGAGGAAGGAGCAACGGATGCGATGGACGGTGACGCACCTGCGGGAGAAGGCGGAAGCACTCCTCGGCCAGGAGCGGATGACTAAACCACCGGTGCCGATCGAGCGACTCGCGCATCGTTGCGGAGCGCAGATTGTCTATGAACCGTTCGAGGGGGAGCTGTCCGGACTCCTATACCGTGACACCGATCAAATCGTTATTGGCGTGAACGCGCTCCATGCGAAGAACCGGCAGCGGTTCACCATTGCGCACGAGGTCGCGCACCTGCTACTCCACTCGGGGCGAGATCTGTTCATCGACCGCAACTTCTCCGTGCGGCATCGTGACGACACGTCGGCGCAGGCGGTCGATCCGGATGAGATGGCGGCGAATGCGTTCGCGGCTGAGCTGCTGATGCCTGCCTCGATGTTGGCGCAAGATGTCGGAACGGGGGTCTTCGATATTGAGGACGACGCGCTGATCCAGCGGCTCGCGCTGCGATACCGTGTAAGCCCACTGGCCATGACGATTCGCCTCACCAATCTCGGCTATCTCAATCAATCCAACGCCGCTCGCTGACAAAACGCGTCGAACGAAGTCGCATAAGGCCGGTTATCCGCTAGTAGGGCGAGGAGTCAAACATATCCCGTCAGACCAAATCATAGTAGGAAAACTAGATCCAGCATAGTGGTCATCTGTCAGGATGAATCGTCACTCCCAAGTGACGCGCCGCAGTGATTAATCCCGGATCATCCGCCCGCACGGGCCGCACCGGCAGACGCGCGCCGACCAGCCGATCCGCGAAGAGCGCCCAACATTCCCATGCCGCCCCGCGAAGGCGGGCCTACCGGTATCCTCCGTCCGCTCGTGGGCGTAGTGCGCCATGCACTGGGTGAGGCGCCAGTCGCCGCTCATGATCGCGCTCAGATGAGAAACGCGACGAGCAGGGCAAGAACAAGATGCCGTACATGCTGGCTCGGCCTGCGCGCGATCACGGCACGAGGGCATGATGGACGGCGAGGAGGACCTGCGCCAGCAGGCTCTCCGGCACACGCGACCCGAGCGGCCCCATGTCGAGATAGTCGCGATCGATCGTCGTGATTTCCTCGCAGAAGAGCACGCTGTCATGCGCCACCCCCCCGATCCCTGCCGCGATCGGCACGCGGGTTGGCCCGAGACGACCGGTGGAAAAGATCGGGATGACGATCAGATCGTCGGTGGCGCGATTGCGTGCATCGACCGAGAGCACCAGCACCGGGCGGGGTTGGTGCGGGTCGTCCGGCTGGCCGGGCGTGAACGCCCACCATATCTCTCCACGCCGGGGCCACTGCGTCCCGGCACTCACGAGGCTCGAAAGAGCCGTGTGGCCGCCGACCGCCGCAGCCGCTTCCAGGCGGCGTGCTCCTCCTGCTCCTGCGCCGAGCAGGGTGGGGCGAACTGCGCCTCGATGGCGCGCTCGCGCTCACGCGCCGCCCAGAGCCGCAATGCCTCATCGATCACTTGGCTCCGGTGCGCCTCCGCATGCTCCGCCACAAACCGATCCACCGCGTCGAGCAACTCCGGGTCCACGGTCGTGCTCAACTTGGCGCGCTGCCGCTCCTTCATCTGTCCCTCCCTTCATCCACGACAATACGGCACGAGTATGGGGGACAGGATATCCCCCGTCAAGGAGGACACTTTATCCCGCTCAAGATTCTCCGTCCTCATCCATTGCCTGTCGGTGTACACAACAGGGTGAGTAGGGACGACTGGCATCGTGCGAGAGGGATCGACAGGCGACCCAGTATCTCCTCGCGCCACCCGGAAGATCGGCGACGCCGGGGGCGGCACGGCGTGCAGCGTCATCCCTCGGCGAGGAACGCGACCGCCGCAGCCCGCGCGCCCGCGTGATCGCCCTCGCGCAGGGCCCGCGCCGGCGAGCGGTCATCCAGGACGGGATTCATGCCGAGGAACCAGGCCTGGATCGTCTCAGGGGATTCGTGCGCACTCGCGAGGAGTCGCACGATCTCGTAGGCGGCACGCAGGCATATCGCGTGGTCGGCGCGCAGGCGGGCGGTCTCGCCCTGGGCCCAGCGCGCCACTGTGCGCGTCGCGTCCACACCCGTGACATAGGCAGCGAGCCGAGGGGTAAGCACATCGCGGAGCGCCGTTGCCCCCTCCGCAGGCGAAACGCGCATCGCCTCGCGGTGGGCCTGGATGATCAGTGTATCGGTCACATGTGCAACTGCCATGGCATCCTCCGCCGGAAATCACCCGAAACGTCCGAGTAATGTCTTCATATTGTCACTCATCGGCGCTGGCATCAATTGGGCGATCAACGCGATCCTTCACATGAGAAGCTCTCCGAGCCAGAGAAACGACCCCGTAAATGTTGTCGCATAAGGTTTCTTAACCGACAATCACTGATGAAGAAGGCTCCCCTTCTCTCCAATGGACGGCGATCCGCCGTGTTCCGCCGTATTGCGGTGTCAGTTCGCGGCCATTCCTCACGACGAGCCACCGTCCCGCTCACTGATGGAATGGCGCCTTCTCGACCCGGTCATTGCGTACCGGCAGCGGCCATCAGCATGCGATGAGGGGACGGCGGCGCCACGAAACGCCGCCGATCGCGCCTGCTCCATCACCATACGTCCAGGATCGCCCTACATGAGGGATATGTCTCGAACGCTTGCGCCTCTTGACATGCGTACGCGCGTCGTAGCCGCGCAGCCCCTTTTCCGTGCTGTTCACGCTCCGCCTGTCGGCAATCCCAGTACTTGATGTCCGGTCCCCTCCCCCTGCGCGACGGCGACGCCGTCTTCATGCCGATGCTCGACAGCCTCACTCTCCCCTGCCAACCAGGCACGTATCGGAGACCCGTCGATTCCTGATTCCGCGCGGGTCACCCACCTCACACTGGCGAGGATGTGCATGTCACCCCATGGGCATCGGCCCCGTATTCCCCGCGACGCCGACGAACGCATCCTCGATGCGCGCGAGGTCCGCAGATGAAAGCTGCCATCCGGTCGCGCCGACGTTGTCCTCCACCTCGCTCGGCTTGCGCATCCCCGAGAGGCCAAGCGTCACGCCGGGCTGATGAAGCACCCAGTTCAGTGCGAGTTGCGGCACGGTCTTGCCGAGGTCGGCCGCGATGGGCTTGAGCGCATCCACGGCGGCGACGTTCGCGGGGAAGTTTTCCGGCGCGAAGAGCGAAAGCCCGAAGGCGCGGCCGGACGCGCGCCAGTCGGGCGGTGCGAACCGGGTTTCCGGGGTGAACGCGCCCGTCAGCAGCCCATAGCAGAGCGAGCCATACGCCATGACCGCAGTGCCGCTCTCTCGGCAGTACGGCAATATCTCGTCCTCGATCCGGCGGTCGAAGAGGTTGTCCCCCATCTGCATCACGCTCGCCCGCTGGACCGTATTGAACGCGCGGACCTGCTCGAGACTGTAATTGGAGACGCCGACATACCGGGCTTTCCCCGACCGGACGACGGTCGCCATCGCCTCCGCCGTCTCCTCGATCGGCGTTTTCAGGTCCGGCCAGTGCACGATGTAGACATCGATCCAGTCGGTGCCCAGGCGGCGCAGGCTGTCGTCGATCTCCATGTAGATGCGTTGCGGCGTGCTATCGCGCCACTGCCTCGATCCTTCCTCCGCTTCGTTCCATGCGAGGCCGCATTTCGTCACGAGGACGATGTCTTTCCGCCGCGCCCCCAAGGCCTTCCCGACGATCGTTTCGGAACGCCCCTGACCGTAGCCCGGTGCGGTGTCGAAGCAGGTGATCCCCAAGTCCAAGGCGCGGTGGATAGCCCCAACCGCTTCGTCTTCGAGCGTGAGCCCATAGCCGGGGTTGCCGATCTCCCACGTGCCGAAGCCGAGTGCCGATACCCGCAAATCCGTCGTGCCGAACGGTCGATACTCCATCCAACCCTCCTTCGCGCCGCCCCGCAAACGAAACCCACGCCGCATCCGCTACCCCTTGACGCCCCCCATCGTCAGCCCGCGAACGAGGAAACGCTGTCCGAACAAGGTGAAGAGATAGGCGGGAATCAGGCCGATGACGACCGCCCCCGCCGCCACCCCGAAATCCTCCTGCGTCGGCGAGACCAAGGCGGCGGTAAAGAACGCCATGATCGTGCGGGTCTCCGATCGCGTGAGGACGATGGCGATCAGCAGGTCGTTCCAGGTGAACACGAAGACGAGAAGCGCGACGACGAAAATGCCCCCGGACAGGATCGGCAGCACAACCCTGAGGATACTCTTGACCTCGGAGCAGCCGTCGATCATCGCCGCATCCTGGATCTCCTGCGGGAAGTCCTGGAAGAAGCCCAGCAGGATCCAGATGGCGAACGGCGTCAGGAAGAGCGCGTACGCGATGATGATGCCGTGATATGTGTTGATGAGATGCAGCGAGCGACAGATCAGGAAGAGGGGGATGACGATCGCGACGGCGGGCAGCATGCGCTGGCTGATGATCCAGAACGACAACGCCTCGCCGCCGATCTTGTACCGCCCGATCGCGTAGGCGACGGGGATGGAGAGGAGGAGCACGACCGCCGTGTTGATCACCGAGATGACGATGCTGTTCTTGACCGCCGTGCCCACCTCGTATTCTGTGAACATCAGCCGATAGTGGGCGAGCGTCGGGTGCGTGGGGATCCAGCGGGGCGGGTAACTGAAGTACTCCACCGGGTTCTTGAACGAGGTCGAGACGATCCAGAGCGTCGGGAAGAGATAGAAGAGCACGATGAGGATGACCGCAGCATAGAATAAGGTGCGCCGGGCGTACTTGAAGGTTCGTGCGGCCGTCATGCCCCTCCCTCCTTGCCGGTGACGCTCAGGAAGACCTTCGCGAAGGCGATCGTCGCGATGCACAGGAGCCAGGCCATCGCTGCGGCGTAGCCGACGCGGAAGTTCTGCAACCCCTGCGTGTAGACGTAGTAGCTGATCGTCTGCGTCTGCGTCCCCGGCCCGCCCTTCGTCATGATGAAGATGAAGTCGAAGATACGGCTGAGATCGATGGCGCGCAGCAGGAGTCCGAGCACGATCACCGGTTTAAGGAGCGGCAAGGTGATCCCCGTGAAGACTTGCCACGGGTTCGCGCCGTCCACCCGCGCGGCCTCGATGAGATCGTCCGGGATGCCCTGGAGGCCCGCGAGGAGGAGGAGCATGAAGAAGGGGGAGGCGTGCCACATGTCCACGAAGACCATGGACGGGCGCGCCAAGTTAATCGACCCGAGCCAGTCGATCTGCTGCTGGCGGCCGGTGAGGCGCGAGAGGAGGTCGTTGATCGGCCCGTACTTCGGCGCATAGAGCAGCCGGAACGACATCCCGGCGGCGGTCGCCGAGATCATCACGGGCGTGGAGATCAGGCTGATCGCGAGCGCGCGACCCCGGAAGGGCCGATTCAGGAAGAGCGCCAGCGCCAGGCCGAGCGAGAATTCCAGCACGAGGGCGGGGACGGCAATCCACATCGTCTGGCCGAGCGAGCGCCAGAACAGCGGGTCGTGCAGGGCCTCGGTGTAATTCGCCAGCCCTGCCCACGTCCAATTCGGGTTGAACTGCAGGTCGTAGCGTGTGAAGCTAACGACGAGCGCGTAGACGAGCAGGAAGAACGTGCCGACGAAGAGGAAGAGCCCCGTCGGCAGGACGAAGAGGTACGGGCGCCAACGGCGGATGCCCGTCCCTCTCCTGGTCGCGGCGACCTGCGCGGGAGTATAGACGGCCCGTTGCGTCCGCTGCGCCATGGCGAGGGGCTCCTTTCGCTACGTGATCGGCTTATATTCCAGGCCCTGCGCCTTCATCGCCGTGTACGCCTGCTTCCACGCATCGGTCTGCTTCTGCTTGCCGACGCGATCGCTGATCTTGTCCCACGCGTCGGCGGCCGTATTCAGCGCGTCCGCCATCGGCTTCACCTTGGTGATCGCCTGGGTGAGCGCATCGTTGAGCGGCGTGTAGTAGGCGGACGCCCCCGGTATCTGGAGGTCCGGGAAGCCGAGCTGGAGCGACTGCTTAATCGCATCGACGTACGGCTTGCTGTACAAGGAGATGAACTGGTCGTTGGCGAGGACGGAGGAGCGATAGGCGTCGATCCCCGTATTCGGATCGAGGCAGAAGTGCAGATGGACCTCGGGTTGGCTGAAGAACCAGACGACGTACGACGCGGCGTCTTTCTGCTTGCCGTACTTGGGGATGCCCAGTGACCAGCCGGTCGCGAGCGCGGGATGGACCAGTGCTTTCCCATTGACGACCGCCCCGGGGGTGACGGCGAAGCCGATCTTGCCGACAACGGCGGACTTTTTCGGGTCGGTGACGGCGCGACCGGTCGAACTCCAGTTCACGGAGAGCGCGACGTCCCCCTTCGCCAGCGCGTTCTCCGTCTCCTGGTAGCCGAAGCTGTTGGAGCCCGGGGGCATGAATGCCGCGACTTTCACCAGATTGTCGGTGGCCAGCAGGGCGTTCTTGCTATTGATGAGAGGCTTGAGGGCGTCATCGAAGTACACGCCGCCGTAGGCGCCCAGGCGGTTCTGCCACCACCAGTTCGGGCCGCCAAGCCCCTCGGCGGTCCCATAGCCTTTCTGATTATCCTTGCGCCACGGCGTGTCGGTGAAGAACTGCGCGAGCGCGGCGTAGTCGTCCCACGTCGCGGGCGGCGCGAGATCGTTCCCCGTCTTGTCCTTGTACTGTTTCGCGAGGCCCGTGTTCTCGAAGGCATCCCGGTTGTAGTACATCATGTGCATGTCGCCGTCGAACGAGACGGCGAGCATCGTGCCGCCCCAGGTCGTGTACACGTTCCGGAACACGGGGAGGATATCGTCGAGCTTGAGGTCGAAGCCGTTCTTGTCCATGAGCGGCTTGATCGGCTCGAGATGGGGCGCATAGTCGGGGAGTTGGAACGGCAGGAACATCGTGATGTCGTAACTCGTGGATTGGGTCGTGTATTCGGTGATGTTCCGCTGGAAGAGGTCAGTGCCGGGCACGACGTCAATGTTGAGTTTGAGATTGCCGGCCTTCTCGATCTGATCCCGGAATTGGCGGAGCGCGTACGCGTAGTACTCGGTGGAGGCGGCGATCTTGACGGTGGCGCCATTGAAGTTCTTCGTGACGGCGGGGGCGGCGACGGTCACGGGGACGAACGTCGAGGTGGGCTGCGCGGCGGCCAACGTCGACGCCGCACCGATGACCGTGGCGGTGGGGGAGCCGCCGACGGCGGGCGATGCCGTCTCGGCAGCGGAAGGGGTCGCGCCCGTCGCCACCCCCGCCGCCTTCGTCGGTGCCGGGGTGTTCGTCGCCGCACCACCTGCGCTACACGCTTGTAGCAGGGCGACCCCCGCCGCGCTGCTCGCCGCAGCGACCGCTGCGCGGATAAAGGAACGGCGCGATAGTCGGGGATCACGTCTCTCTGCCACGAAATTCCTCCTCGATCACGATCATCTCATCATACTGCCACCATGAAGCAGGGCACTGTGCGCCGAGACTTCCGCCCTCCTTTTCCTTTTCGCCCCCGTCAGGCACCGAAGACTTCCCTGCCACGGCGACCCGACTTCCCTTAGAGGTCGGCGCTCGCGGGCGCATCGCCCGCCTCGGGTGGCCCCGGAACGTCGTTCGGAGCGCGCTGCCGAAGGAAGGCGACGACCGCCGGGTAATTCGGGATACCCGCGCGTCCGCCGAGTTGCTGACACTTGAGCGCGGCGGCGGCGCTCGCAAAAGGCACGACGGTCTCCAAGGCCCAACCTTGGAGCAACCCGAAGACGTACGCGCCGTGGAACACGTCGCCCGCGCCCGTCGTGTCCACCACGGGCACGGCGAACGCCGGGTACGAAAATTCTTCGTCGCGTGTTTTCGTGAACGACCCGTCCGCGCCGAGCGTGACCGTGACGATCCCCGGCCCCATCGCCAGCAAGCGACGCGCGCCATCCCGATAATCGCCTCCCCCCACGACACGCGCGCACTGCTCCCCCGCGATCAGCACGTCGGCCACAGCGGCGAGGGCGGCGATGTGCGGTCCGAACCCACCCGCGTCGAGGCAGACCTGCACGCCCGCCGCCCGCGCCACGGTCGCCGCCCGCATCGCCGCCTGCGGCGCGTACCCGTCCAGATGGAGGAAGCGACCGGAGCGCAGATACCCCGCGTCGAGCGTGTCGGCGTCAATCGGGGAGATCGTTCCGGGGTGGAAGCAGATACTGCGCTTGCCGGTCGCCGCATGCACGAGGATGATGCACTGCCCGGAGGTCGCGCCCCGCTCCACCTGCAACCGGCTCAGGTCCACGCCCTCGTTCGCCAACCCCCGCCGCATAAACGCGCCCGCCTCGTCGTCGCCGACGCGCCCGACGAACCCCGCCGACGCGCCGAGGCGCGCGAGGGTCACGAGCGCCTGCGCGACGGGGCCGCCGCCCTGCCGGGTGAAGTCGAGGATGCGCGTCCCCTCGTCGAGGCGCGGCAACTCCGGCACGATGCCGATATAGTCCACGGACGTGAACCCGAGGCCGATCACATCGAACGCCATCACTCAGCCCCTCGCGAGTACTTTGCGCGTGTCGCCGGAAAGGAAATTGCGGAACGCCTCCCCCAACTCCTCGAGGTCGTACACATGCGAGATCAGTTTCCCGGCGTCCACCGCGCCGTCCGCGATTATCCGCTGGTTCTCGGCGAACTCGGAGAGCGGGAAGTACCACGAGCGCACGAGGGAATAGTCCTTGAGCATCGAGTCGGCGGTCGGCTGGAACTGCCACGGCTGCCACGCCTCGCCGAGCATCACGACCGTCCCCTGCGGCGCGACGAGACGAATCGCTTCGTTGATGAGCGCCGGCTGCCCGACCGCCTCCACGATCACATCGAGATCGCCGATTGCCGCCACGGTGTCAGGCATGACGGCGCAGGCGCCGAACTCCGCCGCCGCGTCCCGGCGCGTGGCGACGAGGTCGCTCGCGTAGTATTCCCGCACCCCGAACGCCTGCAACCCGGCGACCGCCCCCAGGCCGAGCGGGCCGCATCCCATCACGAGCACGCGGGAACCGGGGGTCACGCGGGCGAGTCGCAGCGCGTGCCACGCGGTGCCGACGGTGTCGAGGAGCAGCACCGCCACGTCCAGTCCAATTGCGGGATCGAGCGGCACGACATCGCGGGCGGGCACCGCCATGTACTCGGCATACCCGCCGTTCCAGGGCTCGCTCCAGCCGAGCAGGCCCTTCCGGTGGAGGCAAAGGTTCGTCAGCCCCCGGCGACAATACGAACAATCGCCGCAATAGACCGAGAGGTACGCCACCGCCCGCGTCCCTTCCGCGATGGCGCACCCGTTCGCATTCACCACCGTGCCGCTCACCTCGTGGCCGGGGACGAGCGGGAAGCCCTGCCGATACGGGCGGCGGTCGGAGCCGCACAGGCCGCAGTACGCAACCTTCATCAGCACCTCGTCCAGGGCGAGCGTCGGCATCGGTGCGTCCACAATCTCGATCCGTCCCTCGCCCAGAAACCGCGCCGCGCGCATATATACCCCCTCTTTTCGGCGTTAGTCCTTGACCGCGCCCATCGCGAGGCCGGCGACGAGGTACTTCAGCACGAACACGGAGAACACGAAGACCGGCGCGAGCACGAGCAGGCCCGCCGCCGCCAGCGGCCCCCAGTTGATCCCCTCGAAACTCATGAACCCCGTGAGCGCAACGGGAGCCGTCCGCGCCGTCGTCCGGGTGAAGATGAGCGCGAACAGGAACTCGTTCCATGCGGCGATGAACGAGAAGACCGCGACCGCCGCCATGCCCGGCGCGGCGATAGGTATCACCACGCGCATGAGCGTGGTCAGCCGCGATGCGCCGTCCACGAAGGCGGCCTCCTCCAGTTCGAGTGGCACCTGCAGGAAGTAGCCGCGCATCATCCAGATCACGAAGACGAGCGTGAAGCTGAGATACAGGAAGATCAGCCCCTGGTAGGTGTCGAGCATGTGGAGCCGGTTAAAGATGACGTACAGCGGGAAGAGCGTGCCGATGAGAGGGAGGAGCCGGGTGGAAAGGATCCACAGGGCGATGCCCCGCCGCGCCCGGAACTGGAAGCGGGTCAGGGCATACGCCGCCGGCACACCCACGAGCAGGGCGAGGAAGGTCGTCGTCCCCGCGACGATCACGCTGTTGACGTACTGATGCACGAAGTCCGCGCTGCCGAGCACCGCGCGGAAATTCGCCAGCGTCGGCAGGAAGAACCATTTCGGCGGGATAGCGAACGCGTCCGCGCGCGTCTTGAAGGCGGTCGAGACGAGCCAGAAGATGGGGCACAGGAATAGGAGCACCACGCAGTACGTGAGCAGATTGAGCAGGCGCGCGCCCGCCGCGCGACGACGGTGGTGGCCGGTACTCATCCTCGTCCCCCTTCCAGATCCAGCCGCGAATATTTCACCAGGACGATGCTGATCGCCAGGCAGATCGCGAGCAGGACTACGGCGAGCGCGGAGCCGTACCCCATGTTGAGGAACGAGAAGCCGACCTTGTAGGCGTACATGTTCAGCGTCTGCGTCGCGTTCGCGGGGCCGCCGTTGGTCATCACGAAGATCGTGTCGAAGAGTCGGATCGCGTCCGTCGCCCGGAAGATCAGGGCGAGAAAGATCAGCGGCCGCAGTTGCGGCAGGGTGATGTGCCAGAACAACTGGAGGGGCGACGCGCCGTCGAGCCGCGCGGCCTCGTTCGGCTCGGTCGGGAGCGACTGGAGCCCCGCGACGAACATCAGGGTGACGAATGGGGTCTCGTGCCAGGCATCGGTGATGACGATGCTCGGCAGGGCGAATTGCGCGCTCGCCAGCCAGTTTGGCGTCGGCAGATGCGCGCTGCGGAGCAGATAATTGATCATGCCGAGGTCGGAATTGTACAGCATTCGCCAGGTCAGCCCGACGACCACGGGGGTCATGATGAGCGGCAGGAGGAAGAGCGAGCGGAAGACGCGCTTGCCCGCGAACTCCCGGTTGAAGAGCAGGGCGAGGAGCATGCCCAACGTCAGCTCGACGACGACCACCCCCGCCGCCGCGAGGAACGTCGTTTCCAGCGACGACCAGAAGAGCGGGTCGTGGAGCATGTCCGCGTAGTTGCCGAGGCCCGCCCACGACTTACCGAGGTACGCCCGGCGCAGGTCCCAGTGCGTCAGGCTGTTGTAGATCAGGTACGCGAAGGGGACCACAGTGGTGGAAAGGAGGATCAGCACCGCCGGGGCGATGTAGGCGATCCACACATACCCGGTGCGGGACATGCTCCGGCTCGCGCGGGACCGAGTACGCCCGGACGTGCGCCCGGCCGCGCGAGACGGCGTAACGTTCGGGCTCGCGGTCATGTGTCCCGTCCTCGCGGTATCCGCAGGCCCGGGATCCGGGACCGCAGATGCACCGTCTACTTGAGCAAGCCGGCCTTCTTCTGGATCGTGACGCTCCTGTCCTGCGCCTCCGCGAGCGCGTCCTTGGCGGACTTCTTGCCGGTGAGTATCTGCGAGAGGGCAAGACCGAGCGTGTCGGCCAGTTCCGTCCCCGTCGCGATGCGGGGCCAGTAGTCCGGGCTGCCGAGCGCGAACATCTTGGTGAGGTCGCGTGCCCACTCGCCCTCCTGATAGTTGTATTTCTTGATGAAGGCCGGGCTTTCGAGCGAGGTTTTCCGCGTCGGGTCGGCGCGCAGCCCGATCTGCGTCGTTTGCAGCATCACCGCCGGGCTTGTCGCCCACTGGCTGAAGAGCCACGCCGCCTGCCACTTCTTGGAGGAGCGCGGGATGCCGAGGCCGTAGGCGCTCGCCGGCGCGCCGAACCGCCCCTGGCTCCACTGTGGGCCGCGCGGCCCGTTCGGCCCCATCACCTGCGGCAGGATCGCGTACCCGACTTTGCCGGCAATCTTCGACTGCGCCGGGTCCTCGAGGCGCGGGGCGAAGTTGGTCGCGTCCATGACGATCGCGGCCTTCCCCTGTTGCATGGAGAGCTGGACCTCGTTCCAGTAGTAGCTGGCGACATCCGACGGGCCGTAGTCGCGCAGGAAGTGGCCCCACTGCTCGGTCGCCTCGATCGTCTCCGGCTTCGTCAGGCCGATCGCGTGTGTATCCTTGTCGAACCACATCCCCCCATATCCATACACCCACCCGAGATACGGGTAGATTGCCGCGTTCCCCTCCTGGGATCCGCGCAGGGAGATGCCCGCCATGCGGCCCGCCGCCTTGATCTTCTTGCAGGCGTCCTCCAGCTCGGCCACCGTGTCTGGCGGCTTGGCGATCCCGGCCTTCTGGAACTCGTCGGTGTTGTAGTACATCATGATGCTCTCGCCATAGAACGGCAGGCCGTACAATTTCCCGTTGTACGTGAGCGTCTGCAGGAAGGGCGGGAAGAAGCCGTCCATCGCCAGTAGATTCTCGTCGGTGATGCTCGCGTTGGCGCGCAGCTCGTCCACCGGGTAGATCCACTTGTTGTCCACGTACTCCGGGTTGAGGAACCAGCCGATCACGTCGTAGGTGCCCGTGCCGGTTGAGAGATCGGTCAATTGCTTCTGGCTCAGTTCCTGCTGCGGGATCTGCTCGAAGTTGACCTTGATGCCGGTTTGCTTCTCGAAATCCGGGGAGAGTTGCTGGATGGCATCCGTCGCGGTGTGCTTCTGCACCGCGAGGTTGATCGTCTGCCCCGCGTACTTCTTCGTGTCCGCCGCGTTGATGGTCGGGGGCTGGCCCGCCGTCGCCGAACCGCTCGCGGAGACGGTCGCGGGGGCCATCGTCGCGGCCGCACCCGTCGTCGCGGCCGCAGTCGGCACCGCCCCTGTTGTCGGCGCGGCGGTGGGGGACGGATTGCCGCTCCCCCCGCAGGCGGCGAGGATCGCGGTCGCGGCCCCGGCGGCGAACCCGCCGAGGAGCGCGCGACGCGACAGCATCTGGCGCTTCCCTTGATCCGGACGAGCATCCATGTTGGAACCCTCCTTCGCACAGCGAGTCCGCCGCGCATTTCCGCACGCTGGTAGCACGCGCACCATGGGGATGCTTGGGAACCGACACCACCCCTTTCTTGTCAGTAACGGTCGGGCAACGGACGTCTCGCGCCGTACACTTGCACATTTGTTCAGCAGCGATCTATTGTGCGAGTATCCTACGTGCGGACCGCACGTTTGTCAAATGACGGGGAAAGAAGGCGTGACGAATGGAATCGCCAAAGACAGCGCCAAGCCCAGCAAAGGGGCAGCGCATGGATTGACAGGGGGAATCGCCCGCCCTAGACTGGATGCACAACCAAGCGTCCATGAACAAATGTGCATATGGAGCGACCATGCCCTCGTCCACTGATGTCAATCAACGGCAATTAATCAGGATCGCGCAGCTGTATTACGAGGAAGACCGCACGCAGGAGGAGATCGCCGCGCGGCTTCGTTTATCCCGCTCCAAGGTGGTGCGGCTGTTGCAGGAAGCGCGCCGCGCGGGGATTGTGCAGATCCGCATCGTCGCGCCGCAGCAGACGAGCTTCGACCTCGAACGGCGGCTCGAACGCCATTTCGATTTACGGCAGGCCATCGTTGTGGATACGGGCGGATTACGAGAGGAGGGTATCCGCCCGGCCGTGGGGGCGGAGGCGGCGTACTTTCTGGGGGAGGTGCTGCGCTCCGGGGATGTGCTGGCGATGTCGTCCGGGACGACGCTCGCGGCAACCGTAGATGCGATGATGCCGCTCCGCACGACGGACATCACCATCGTCGAAGTCGAGGGCGCGCCGAACGAGGACATCCCCCTCCCGGAGTACAGCACGTACGAACTGGCGACGCGCCTCGCCCCCCTGATCCACGCGCAGTACCGGATGATCCCCGTGCCGCGCGAGTTCGGGTCGCGCGAGATGGCGGAGATCATCCGGGCCGATGTCCGCATCCAGCGCACGCTCGCCCTCGCCCGTGCGGCGAACGTGCTGCTCATCGGGGTGAGCAGCCTTGACCCGATCGCGCCAACCTTGAGTCATCTCACGGCGGACATCCTCGACCCCCTCAAAGCCGGGGGGGCGGTCGGGGAGATCGCGGCACGTTTTTTTGATGCGGCGGGGAAGCCATGCCCGTCGGCGTTCGACGACCGCCTGATCGGGCTGGAACTCGCGGATTTCCTGCCGATTCCCGTCCGCATCGGCGTCACCTTCGGGCGGCACAAGGTCCTGGCCATCGCGGGGGCATTACGCGGTGGGTACGTCAACGTGCTCGTTACGGACTCACGGACGGCGTCGGCGCTCCTGGAATACGCGTCGGATCGCGAGGCGAAGGCGCGGGAGCGGCAGGCGGACGCCGCAGGCGTGGCGGCGGGATGGTGAGCGTAATGGGGACGCAATGATGCCGAACCCGCGAGTCCACGCCCTCGTCACTGCGGAGTTGACCGGCGAGGCGCGAATCCACCTCGCCGATGTGGTCGCGCTGACGGACGGCGATGCACTGCGTTGCGGGCGCCCCGTGGGTGAGAACGAACTGATTGCGGCGCTTGCGGGGAAGGAGATCCTCGTGGTCGGCTACGAGCAGGTGACGGCGGCGGTGATCGACGGCTCCCCCGACCTCCGGTTGATCGCCTCCATGCGGGGCGGGCCGGAGGCGAATATCGCCATAGGCGCGGCGACGGCGCGAGGAATCCCCGTGCTGTATACCACGGGGCGGAATGCCCGTGCGGTCGCGGAACACACGGTGGGGCTGATGCTGGCGCTGGCGCGGCACATCCCGCGCGCGGACGCGCTCGTGCGAGAACATGTCTTGACGCATGATGCCGTCGACACCCCGACAACGGACGTGCTTTGGCGGCTGCCGCCCCGCTCACCGGCGGCCCGCGCGCACGAAACGCTCATCGGGAGCGAACTCTACGGCAAGACCCTCGGCGTCGTCGGCTGCGGCGCGGTCGGTCGCCTCGTGGCGCGCTTCGGCGACGCGTTCGGGATGCGCGTCCTCGTGCATGACCCCTTCATCACCGATGCAATGGGGAGTTGCGGCGAGAAAGCGCCGTTTGCTGCGGTCCTCGCTGACAGCGACTATCTGACCCCGCACGCACGCCTGACGCCATATTCGGCGGGCATGATCGGAGCGGCGGAGTTGGCGGCGATGAAGCCAACGGCCTGCCTCATCAACACCGCGCGCCGATCTCGTGGACGAGCGAGCATTGATCGAGGCCCTGCAAACGCGCAGGGTCGCGGGTGCGGCGCTGGACGTCTTCCACCGCGAGCCGCTGCCTCCCGATTACCCCCTGATCGGCCTGGACCAAGTCATCCTGACGCCCCATCTCGCGGGCTGGACCCGCGAGGTGCCGACGCACCATTCGGAGATCGTGGCCCGCGATCTCCTCCGGTTCCTCGCCGGCGAGATACACCACGAACACCTCGCCAATCCCACCGTGCTGGCACAGGCCGCGTTCGCGGAACGCGGGGGCGGTTGCTCGGTGCACTCGCCGGACACGTATGACACGACAGGAGGTCGCGATGCTCGGCTCACTTCGACGCACATCCCGCATCACCGCACCGGACGGTCGCACGCTCATCCTGGCCTTCGACCACGGGATGTGGGGCGCGAATCACGGCGGCATGGCACGCCCGCGCGAGACGATCACCGACGCAATTGCGGCGGGCGCGGACGCGCTCCTGACGACTGTCGGTATCGCGCACGAGTGCGAGTCGCTGCTCGCGCGCGTCGGCCTCGTGCTCAACATGGACATGTGCGCGGGCAATGAGGAGACGGCGGTGCGCGAGGCGATGGTGATCGGCGCGGACATGGTCAAGTTCATCACGACGCCGTGGAACAGCGAATTGCCCGACAGCACCGCGCGGGCGCGCAACGTCGTCGCGGTCTGTCATGCCCATGGGTTGCCGGTGATGATCGAGCCGATCCCCGTCTCGTTCGAGGCGAGGGAGGCGCACACGCCGGAGCGGATCGGTCAGGCGGCCCGGATCGCCTGCGAGATCGGCGCGGATGTCGTGAAGATGCAGTACAGCGGCGACGCCGCGAGTTTCGGGGGGGTCATGCGCGCGATCTATCGCCCCGTGGTCATCCTCGGCGGCCCGCAGCACGACGACGACGCGGGACTCCTGCAAGGCGTCCGTGATGCGATGGAGGCGGGCGCCATCGGCATCGCGATCGGGCGAAATATCTGGGCGCACGAGCGGCCCGCGAAGATGATCGCGGCACTCGGCGCGATCATCCACGGCAACGCTTCGGCAGATCAGGCGATGCACGAACTCGCCGTCGTATCCGCCAGGTAATGGTTCCGTCACGACGCGCGGGGACATGAGGCTTCGCCGTTGCCAAGCCTCATGTCCCCGCGCCAAACACGACCTGTACCACTCATCCCCCGCCCGGGAAAGTTACGAAAGACTGTCTCAGAAACGCTGTGCGACACGAAGTCGCGCTGATACGAGTAGCAGGAGCATCGGAAGCTTCAATGAGTAAAGGCAAGCCAAGACGAGAGACGTGGTCCAATCCTTGGACTCGGCACCCCTGGATGCACTGGGCAGCGATCTCCTCGCTGGCTCATTCAAGGGATATGTTCCCTACTCCTCCTCACCGCTATCTTCCGTGAATAATGCGCCGATCGGCACTTCCAGCGCGGTGGCGATTTTCGCTAGCTGCTTCACCGACGGGTTGCGCTCCCCCCGCTCGATTCCCGCGTAATACGTCCGGTCCAGCCCCGCCCGCGCCGCGAACTTCTCCTGCGACAACCCCGTCCGCAGCCTGTGTGCGCGGATCCGTTTCCCCAAGACAACGACGATATCTTCCATGCGCCCACGGTGCGGGCTTGCGGTCGCATCGTCTACGGCTTATAAGAACACGGATTATCAGTATCATGGTGGAAAGGGACTGACGATGAGCATTGGATTCGATGATGATCCCCCCGAGCGCGACCCCACCCATGCGGAGCACGCCGCCCTACTCGTGCGGGAATCGTGGTGGTTCCTCTTGGCACTGCTCGCTTTCCTCCTCATCCTGCGTACCATCTGACGCGCGTCCCGGCGCGGTATGGTCCGCGCCGACCTGCACCTCGATGACGTCCCGCACCGTTGCGTCGGGATGGCCGACGATCCTTTCCTCGCGCCATCGCCCAACAATCCCCGCCGCCTGCCGCAACGCCTCCTCGATATCGGGTGCCTCGTAGGTCGCGAGCCTCGTATATGTCGTGCCATCGGAGAGCAGCAGTTCCCCGACCATCGCGTAGGGCCGCATCGCCGTCTCCTCTCCATCCCGGCTCAGTCGCGTAGGTAGTGGAAGCCGAGCGGGGTGCGGTCTTCCGGCTCCACGTAGCGCACCTCAACCGCGAGCACCCCTGCCAACGTCGCATTCGGTTCCTTCCCCATCAGCCACAACGAAGGCGATTCCTCGCGCTCGTCGTCTGGTGTGCGGAGCAGCGCGGCGAGCAGGGCGTGTGCCGTCTCCATCGCCGCGACGCTCCCCTCCGCCGCGAACGCGCACGCCACCCGCCCGAGCAGCAGTTCGCCGTCGTTCATGCCCCACTCGCCCGTCACCGTCATCTCATACATCGCCATGATCGG
>JAABUS010003158.1_pt1 | contig 27640 bp, 24 predicted proteins | sample 5560161 | NCBI WGS metagenome assembly JAABUS01 (sample SAMN10711885, study PRJNA513376) | rock metagenome | isolation source: Antarctica rocks | place: Antarctica: Victoria Land, Trio Nunatak nord | collected 2016-01-04
TGAATTCTTAGGCAAATTTTTAGCAAACGATTTTACTAATTCATTTGTGTCTTCACTTTCCAAACCAATCGAATCTTTACGTCTTTTATTAATTTCATCTAATTGGCTTTTACGCAATTTTTTTCCTAAATATTCACGAAGTTCTTTTGTTTCATCACCATCTTTCAGCCTATCTCTTGATGCCATAAACAGTTCCTTCCTAAATTCATATTTCATCTTAGTACAATCCACATGAATTAAGAGATAATCTTTCAGAAGGTTAAGTTTTAATTGCCGGATTATAAATTCAGAAGTATAATGTCCATGTGCTTGTCCGTTAATAGAAAACATTACAGACATATTATTCTTAAAGAAGTTCCTCCTAATATTTATTTTGGTATCTTTTACATCATACTTTCCAACTTTAGCTTTAAATACATAACAGGTTACTTTCATCTCACCAAAAAGTTGGTCAATGTATGTTTCAGAGAAGTAAGTGTCTATATAGTTATTATTATCTTCTAATCTTCTTTTCAATCCAAACAAATCCATTTCTAAAACTATATTGTTTGGATACCTTTCTTTTTTATCAACTGTAAATACTGGCAGTACCGGTTCAAATAAAAACTCATTCAGGCTTTGATTGAGGTCTTGTGCAAAGCCTGAATAACCAGAAGGAAATTGATAAGAATACATTTTAATTAATGTACCCGTACTAAACTTTCTATTAAAAAGCTTTAGATCCATTTCACCTTTTAAATCAAAAGATGGAATCTTTCCATCAATCTTTAAATACTCATACCAGGTGTTCTTCTTATGCTCCGCTTCACCTTTTGAAAAAGGATGCTCTCTCACTAATGTAAAACCAAATAGGCCTGTATCATCATATTTCTTAGAAGCAATCAATTGATATCCTTTCTTACCGCAAAAAACAATAGAGCCTGAACCGCCCATATTATACTTGCCTTGTACAAACATTATCTTGTTTTTATTGCCCCTAACAAGCGATAGAAAAGTATCCTCAAATTTTTCCGGATGTTGCCCTTCTCCATCATCATAAATAATAACTGATGTATTTCTCGGCGGGCCATCAGCTACTATTTGAATTTCTTCAGCTTGCTTTCTACGCCAGCTTGTCAAATCCCATTGTTTATAAGCCGGATAAAATTTCTTTATAGCTTGTTCCATTGATTTAGGAGCTTCATCAGACTCTGGATCAATGCCTACTTCTAAACATTTCTTAGTAAGCAAGGCATCCATTGAGTTAGTAACTTTTTCAACTAAAGCTGCAATAGGATTAGATTGTTGATTTTCAATAATGCCATAATTACTTTCATTATTACCAACAGGTTTCCAGTTCTTATTATTAAATATTTCAGAATGTTTATCTATTATCTTTTGAACATCATCTTCTGTTTCAGCATTATATAGGAGAAGAAAAAGCTCTTTATTATCAAGCGTAAAATTCAAAGGCATTTATTATTTTGAGTTGTTTTTCAATTTGCGAGTTATGAAAATAACTTAAATTATTAAAGCCTCAATAAATTTCTTATCATTTTCCACATTACCATTTATCTTATTCAACCACCATTCTGTCCTTGTCTTAAGAACAACAAAGTATTTGCAGTTCTCATGTCCAGGCTAAAGTCAACCATGAACAAAAATCATAGTTTTATATTTAGGTAACACAATATCAGGCTTACCGGGAAGATTTTTTACGTGAAGACGATAACGAAAACCTCGCGCATGCAGAAACTTACGAACGAGCATCTCAGGCTTTGTGTCTTTGCCTTTTATGCGGCTCATGTTGTAGCTTCTCGTTTCCTTATCATGCACATCTGCCATAGTGCTAAATTGAAGAATAATAAAATAACTTTATCTTAATCTTATTTAATACTGTTTATATGAAAAAGTCTGTGCTGTTTACTGTAAGTTTTTTACTGGTTATTTTAGTTGCGGTGGTTTTATTTGTTTTTGGCAGGCGATACCAGCAGGGCTACATACTTGAGCATGAGAAAGATATAGCAAAAGAGCAACCGGCTCCGCATGACGGGGTTGGTATGTCTACCGCTTATTCGTTCTTTTCCAATACTCCTGGCCTTAAACTCGCTTTTCGTAAACGTGTTTTAAAACCAGGTTCGGCTATCGGTTATCATTTACAAAAAGAGGACGAGATATATTACATTCTTTCCGGCACAGGTATTATGAAAATGAATGGTGACAGCTTTGCCGTTAAAGCCGGTGATGCTATTCTCACCCGTCCCGGCAGTTCGCATAGTTTGCAACAAACAGGTACAGACAGTCTTGTTATGATTATTAATTACATGGTTAAATAGAATAAAGGGTAATTTTTTTCTAGACAATAGTTGCCGCAACTTACATCCTCAGACAATTTTCCTTTAACTTTAGGTAAAATGTCTCCTTTATGACTAATATAATTGAAAAAAGTAGAAAAATGAATTCTATAGTTTTAGGTAAACTACAGGAACAACTTGAAATAGGAGCATCCACTTTAAATGACGCATGGCTTTCCATACCAGTGAAAGCGATACGCTCCCCAAAATTTTCCTCAACTTTTTCCATCGCCTCTTCCCAAAACTCATCATCGAAAACGGGAATTTTGTATTGATCAGGATAATATTCAAGTACGCCTGTTGGGATCTGATAAAAACATTTTATGCCGGTATGAAGCAGTCCGGCAATTTCTTTTTATCATTTCAGGTTTTAGTTGAATAGGCATAATTACAAATGATTTTTTAGAGATCATTTATTTTCGTTTAATGGATGCCCTTGCGGCCAATAACCATATATATTGTAATACGCGATCACTTCCTGTGAAGGCTTCTCGTACCGGGCCTTTTCAAATTCTTCAGTATACATTTTATCAAATTCTTGCTGAAGTTTGTTCGTTTCATCCTGCTTTTGTTGTTGTTCCAACTGCTGCTGTATAGCTGCAGACGGATCATAATTTTCAGGAGCAACTTCAGCATCATTATTTGTATTAAAACTTACAATGCCCATTCGTGAAAAAGAAAACTCCCAATCCAGATCTTTATCCTTCAATATAGTAAAAATAAATTCATACACAGCAGTTAAATCTGCCCTGCCTTTTGTCCATACATTGCCCATATAAAAATCCATGTAATCAAATGTTCTGCCGTGAATAAGCTCAAGTTTATTGATAACATCGGCAATAAAACCGCCTGAACCACGCCATGAACCCAAATCATAAGATTCATCTTTTTGATTGTATACTGTATGATTATTAGAAAAAATATTCCAAAGGCAATTTCCGAAAATGGAAACCATTTCATATTGCTCGTCTACAGGGTGATGTTTCAATCTCTTTTAAAAATTGCTCATAACTTTTTGTCGGCTCAGTATCTATAGGCTCTTCAAACGTCTTTGCAGTCGGATGAACTGCGTCTGCGAGTGCCGGTATTCTTTATATTGTTTTTGAGGAGACGGATGATATACATGAACAAGTTCAAAATTGGTAAAACCACCGGGAGCAATCTTTTGCAGTAACTGAGGAATTGATTGGAATAGCTCAATTAATAATATTTCGCATACATCATCGGGTAATTCTATGTAATTTATTTTATAAAATAATTTCCCGAATTAAACGGTTGTAAAATTAAGGCATTAAATTCTCACAAGTTCGTCTTTAGAATTATATTGATGCAAAACCTTTGGGATGTCTTAGGATAGCGGTTTAAATAAAAAAAGCGAGGCTGATAGCTATAGTACATAATATTTATTCTTCCTATCACGTTATGCACTATTGACAAATTCAAAAATATTGTTTATTTTGTTTAGATGAAAACTCTATACAGTTTTATAATTTCACTGCTTACACTTACATCACAAGCGCAACATATAGAGCAATATTATGATTGGGCATGGAAACGGACAGAACCTGTTAGTGCCCGTTTTGTGGCTTTAATAGAAAAGCACGGTTCACTGTGGGAACGCAGGGATTATTTCCTCAGGGAAAAAACCATGCAAATGAGCGGCAGTTATACCGATACTTCATGTAAGGTGGCGCAAGGCACTTTTAAATATTTCCACTCTAATGGCAACCTCGCGGAAATGGGTGAGTTTGTAAATGGAAAAAAACAGGGCCTTTGGCTGTCATACCATGCAAACGGAATGATGCAGGATTCAGCGATGTATGAGAACGGTAATATGACGGGTACGGGTCTAAAATGGCATTCTAACGGCTACTTGTATGACTCTTCTGTTTTTAAAGCAGATGGAAGCGGAGTATCAGTTTCATGGTTTGATAATGGCGTACCTGCATCTGCCGGAATATATAGTGCAGGATTTAAAAAAAATGGTAAATGGAAGTTTTTTCATAAAAACGGCAAACCTAGCGCTATCGAAATTTATGATAATGATAAACTGGCTAATAAAGAATATTTTGATGAGGAAGGCAGCGTAATGGATACCACAAGCAGAGACAGGGAAGCTTTTTTTAAAAATGGTAAAGAAGGATGGCACAAATTTATTTCCAGACAATTGTATTTTCCGCAGCAATACAAAATTGTAAATGCAGACCAGGCAGTGGTTGTGGTAGATGCAGTAATTGATGAAGATGGAAATATGACAAACGTAGAAGTTAACACTCCTTTTCATCCCGATTTTGATAAAATAGCTGTTGATGCTTTGAGAAAATCACCTAAATGGACACCTGCAATTTTACACAACAGAAGGGTTAAATATAAAATAAGGCAGGGTGTGACTTTTGAGCAAAAATGACATGAAAGTGAGGATGATGGAAAATTTAACCTGCGCAAATGAAAATGCATATTATAATTCTATTACCTGAATATTAATTTTCGTAAACCTTGTCATCTTTGTTATTATACATCTTCACCTGCTCTTCGACATATTCCATAATCACTTGCCTTTTATCATTTCAGGTATTAGTTGAATCTGTGCACGAGTCCGTTGGCAGGCCAAATGCATTCAAAATGAACAGAAGAAGTTTACCACATAGGAACAGTAAAAATATAGGAAGCACATAGAAAAGCTATGTGAAATAAATGTTCCTATGCTTGTGTGATTTAATTCATGATGTTCATTAGTATAAAAGTTTAATAGAAGCACTTCAGCTAAATACCTAAAAATACTTACAATCAATATGAATTGATATTTAACTTTACCTTTCTCAAAAATTGCTATGAGCCGTATTATTGTTATCTCTTTTATCTTCGTTGTCGCATGTAATTCCCGGGAGCCTGCCAATACTGCTGATGTAGCCATAAAAGAAGATACCATTACAGAACTTAGGTATGTAGCCAAAACACCGCTGACCTTACCCGGGTGTTATAGCATGATTGCGGGTCGTGATACCGCAACACTAAAACTGAATGTAGCAGAAAACCAGGTAACAGGAAATTTAAAATACAAATTGAGAGAAAAAGACAGTAATACCGGTACCTTGACAGGAGTGATAAAGGATAGCCTTATAGTTGCAACCTATACTTTTCAGTCAGAAGGAATGAGTTCGGAGAGAGAGGTGGTTTTTAAAATAGAAGGAAATTCACTTATAGAAGGATTTGGTGAATTAAATACAAATGGCGGCACAATAAAATATAAGAATAAGGCAAAGCTCCAATTTCACAATAACCATCTCTTTGTAAAAGGTGCTTGCCTGGAGTGATTTATATTCTTTTATGAAATGTATTTACTACCAGCCGTATTTAAAAGCATAAAAGCTGCTTTACATAGAGCAGCTTTTAATTGTTCAGATTTTAGCTTTTTCTAATTCTTTAAATAATTTAAAAACTACCTGTATTTAATTAAAGGATATATAGGAGAATTAGGTGGAGTAAATCTTCTGAAGAGAGAAATTCCTTTTGAGAGCAAGCTGCCCGGTTGCCTGTTTTCAAGCTCATTTATATGATGATTAACAATGTTTTCGACTGTCCTGTTTAACGATCGCTCAGAAAGAAGTTCTGCAGCTTTTTTTGAAGCGTATCCCAATATAAATCCAATAGCTGTATTGACTAAGGTTCTTTGGATTTCAGGAGTTTCCGCCGCATAACTAAAAGTATTTTTTATAACTTTTTTAGGATTGAGGTTTTCCTTAACCTGCGTATAATTCGATTTTATTTCAAATTCATCTGCCTGAACTCTTTTTTCAAGTTCAGTTATAGCTGCTCTCAAATCATCTGCACTTTTAATATTCCTTTTACTAGCCATTCTTATAAAAATTTACGTATAAGCATCTGTGTCACAGGTGTCTTAAAAAATTTGTTTCTTCCTTTAAATACAACAAATCCGGCGATTGCATAAAGTGCAGCTAAGATTAAGAAACCTAACCAGGATCTACCTACTAAGTCACCTATTAACAATGCAATTCCAATATTCAGAACAACAAAAAATATAAAAAATACAACAAATAAGGCTACACCAGCAATAACTAATGAGGCAACATTCGAAGTTTTATCAATTAACTTTAATTTAAGTAATTCAATTCTATTGCCTGCATACTCTTTTGATCGGCTAAACAGGGATTCTATTAAAGTTACAGTAGGCCGTGTATTCATAGCTATTTTTTATAATAATCGCCGGATACCTGTTGATACAAGTACTTAGAAGAAATTTATGATTGGTAAGATGATGCCTTGTCTGCAGTTGATTGAGCTGCGTCTGCTGTTGCCTGGGCCCCATATGCTGTGGTTTGTGCTCCTGATGCGACAGCACCTGCTGCATCATTTTTTAAAGCATTAGCAACACTGGTGGCTTTAGCTTTACCTTGCTCAATAAGGTCAGCAGCACTTCCTTTTACGCTTTCGTACTTGTCAGCAAGCCCATCAACAAATTCACTGAATTTGTCTTTCAAATTCTCACTCATATCTCTGCTGCTATCAGAAATTTTTCTTCTTGTTTCCATGCCTTTATCAGGAGCAAATAAAACTCCTAAAATGGCACCTGTAGCGGCACCTGCTAATACACCTAATAAAACTTTTGATCCTGAGTTCATAATAAATGGTTTTTAAATGAAAAATAAATTTTTTGAAGCATTTATACAAAAATATTAAAAAAAAACAATGCCACAAATAATAGGTATTGAAGTATTAATAATCCATACAGAATAAATGAGTTATAAGAATTTTGTGGAATAATTTTCCCATTGAAATTTTAAAGGTTTTTCATAATTTTTATTACAAAATGACTTAGAATTAATATGGCGGGCATTTTCTGAACTCACCGGGAGTCGGCAGACTTGTTTTTCTTTTTTCTTCTTAGTTCTTCTATTAATTTTACCTGATCTCCGTATACCTAAAAGCATTTAAGAGTAAATATAAATGGTTGAATTTTTGCTTGGGATAGGAATTTTAGTAGCACTTCTGCAATTAAACCTCCAAGAAGTATTAACGGTAAAGTTTGGACAGCTAAATCTAAATTACTTATGTTATCATTACTAATACAGGCTAAATAAGATAGTGAGGGAAACAGTAAAGAATGATTCATGAAAAGCAGGAAAGTGAGAAAAGATAATTATAGAACAACAAGTTCTTAATAAATTAAAATTAAAAATATTGTGGAGTTAACAGAAGTTATTGGTATAACAGCAGGCATTTTTACATCCGCGTCTCTATTGCCTCAGCTTATTAAAATTATTAAGGAGAAAAAGGTTGAAGAGTTATCAGTAGGTATGTTTATCAGCCTGATGATTGGCTTGTTACTATGGACTTATTACGGCCTATTGCAAAAAGATATGCCTATTATAGTGACTAATAGTTTCTCGGTATTACTAAATATTTTCATACTTTTCTTCCGATTCAAGTATCGTAACAATAATTGATTAAACTACTGGCATTGTTTTTAATCTTATCCACTGATTATATAAGATTTTATAACATTTCTATGTATGATATAATAATAGAATATTTAGAATCATGAAAAAAGACAATAAGAATAACCCGCACAGGAAGATTAATTCTAAACCTTTTGATAATTTCTCAACAACTGTCACAAAAATTACGGGTTCTTCGTATGCTTTTATTATCGCAGTTCTTTTAATTGTTGTTTGGGCCTGCAGCGGTCCTTTATTTCATTTCTCAGATACCTGGCAATTGGTAGTCAATACAGGTACATCGGTCGTTTCTTTTTTAATGGTTTCTATTATTCAGCAATCACAGAATAAAGATACTATGGCTTTGCAGTTGAAATTAAATGAACTGATTGCCGCAAGCAGCAAAGCAAGTAATCGTTTAATAGATGTCGAAGATCTGACGGATGATGAATTAAAACAATTAAAAAAGTTTTATTGTGATCTTGGTGAGCTTGCAGAGAAGGATAATGATTTGTTTGCTTCTCACTCTGTGGAAGAAGCTAAGGAGATTCACCGGGATGAGCACGAAAAAATGTTAAATTCAAGAAATTCGTTAAGAAAATAGTTTTTTCAACAATTAAAAATAAAAAACAATGAGAAATAATCTAACCCTGGTAATGTTTTTTTTAGGAGGTTCTTTTTTGCTTTCCGGGTGTGCGGCTGTAGGAGATATTTTTAAAACCGGTATGTGGGTAGGAGTTATTGTAGTAGTTCTTATTATAGCCCTGGTTTTATGGCTGATAGGAAAGATGAGAAGATAAATAATAATAACAATATTTGTGAAAACAGTTATATTCGTATTAGAATTTAAAGACATTTCCTTTTAGAATCAACAGTTGCTTCAATAATAAATTATTAATTGTCGTACATTATATTTTTTTTAAGAAAATATCCTGTTTTTTAACGCCTTATACTTTCCTTTGCATTAAGAATTATTTCTCTGCACACAACATTAATTTCCATTGTTTTTTATCTCGTAAGTAAGAAACTAAATTTATCTTTCAAATCTAAAATGTGCATTTTGTCCTGTAAAAATATATTTATCAGCACATTAAAGATAATGTAAGGGCTATGGAACCAACAAAAACTCAATCAACAAAGAGATCGCTTCTGGCAAAAATAGGACGTGGATTTGGTATTTTTTTCCTCTCCATATTTGCACTTATTGTATTATTGCTGATAGCGATTCAAACTGCTCCCGTACAAAATTTTGCCCGCAAAAAAATTGTTTCCTTCCTTGAAAATAAATTGAAAACCAGGGTTGAAGTCAAAAGACTTGATATTGATTTCCCAAAAATGCTGGTTTTAGAGGGTGTTTATATTGAAGACAAAACTAAAGACACGTTAATAGCCGGACAGCAGTTGAAAGTGGATATTGACATGTTTAAATTATTGCATAGCGAGATACAGATAAATGAAATCAATTTAAACCAGATCACTGCTAAAATTAAAAGACAACTTCCTGATACTATTTTCAACTATCAATTTATAGTTGATGCCTTTACTTCACCAAAAGATACTACTGCAAAGACAGATACGTCTGCTATGAAAATGGCAATTGAAAAAATAATAATTGATAAAACCCGCCTCGTTTACTTTGATGTAGTTACCGGCAATGATGTAGATGTTTATCTTAATCATTTTGACACCCATATCGATAAATTCGATCTGGCCAACCTTCGATATGATGTTCCAAGTATTACCTTAAACGGATTTAAAGGAAGGGTACATCAGACAAAGCCAATGGAAGTCACAGCAGTAGTTTCCAATCCTGACTCTAATGTAAGTAATGAAGCTCCTAAATTTTTGAATTTTACTAATAAAGAAATACTTCTCAAAGATATTGATCTTAGTTACAGCAATGAGGTTTCTGCAATGACAACCCAGGTTACTTTTAAAGACCTGATCATCCATCCTCAAAGTTTTGATCTTAAAAATTCTGTTATTGCTATTAAAGACATTGAACTGAATAATCTGAATGGATTTTTAAAAACAGGTAAGCAGGCAACAGCTAAAGTAGTCAAGCTCACTGATGAGAATGCGAAAGAAGTAGCAACAGAGGCAAAGCCGTGGAAGTTTACAATAGCGTCTGTAAGATTCAACGACAACAATTTTAAGTTTGATGATGAAACTAAACCAAGGTTAGCAAAAGGAATGGATTACGCTCATCTTGATTTAAAAGCACTTACCCTGCATGCCGATAGCTTTTTATTTCATAATGATACTATTGCTGCTAAAATCACAGAAGGGCACATGAATGAAAGAAGTGGTTTTGTTCTGAATAAGTTTCAGACTGACGTGACTTATACAGACAAAGGCGCCTCTTTGCAAAATATACTCATTCAAACTCCCGGTTCAGAAATAAAACGAAGCGCTGTTATACGTTACCCTTCTCTTGCAGCTATTCAAAAGGAAATGGGATTGCTCGAGATGGATATAAATATAGGTAACAGCTATCTGCAGGTAAAAGATATCTTAACCTTTGTTCCAACGCTTGCTGCCCAACCGGCATTTAGAAACCACGCAGCTAAAGTATATGTCAATACACTTTTAAAAGGAAGCCTTAGTCACCTGGTAATAGATCATTTTCAACTACGAGGTTTAAGAAATACAATTATAGATGTTTCAGGAATAGTGAATAATGCTATGGATGCAAAGAATGTAAGTGCAGATATGAGCATTAGAAGATTTAATACAAGCAGGGATGATATTATATCGGTGTCACCGCCTGGGACTATTCCAAAAAATATTAGCCTACCTGAAACAGTGGCCTTAAACGGAAGGATAAAAGGCGGCATGAAAAGACTTGAAATTAATCAGTTTCAATTCAGAGATTCACGTAATACTAATATAGACATCTCAGGCGTAATTAATAATGCGGCTGATACAAAGAAAGTGAACGCTGATATAAACATCAGGAGATTTAATATAAGCAAAGGTGAAATTATAGCATTGACTCCTGCAGGAACTATCCCAACAAATATCACTATTCCTAACACAATGTCCTTAACAGGAAAGATAAAAGGCGGGGTGAAAAATGCGTTTGCTGACCTTGTCTTAAACACTTCTCTTGGCTCTGTAAAAGTCAATGGAAAGATCAGCAATCCAACAGATTCGATAAATGCAAGATATAACGCCACTATCTCAACTGCAGCTTTAAATCTTGGCGCTATAATGCAGCAGCCTGACACGGTTATGGGAAAGTTATCAGCTAAGTTTACTGTTGTTGGACGAGGATATGATCCTGATAAAGCAAATGCAACTGTAAAAGGTATCATCAGGTCAGCGGAAGTAAAACAATATACTTATAAAGACCTTAGTTTAGATGCATCAATTGCTAACCAAAAGTTTACAGCAAATGCAGATATGAACGATCCTAATATTCATTTTGCTTTACAGGCAGAAGGCACTATGGGCGGTAATCTTCCGGGTTTTGTTGTAAATGCAGATATTGACAGTATAAAAACTTTACCCTTACACTTGACTCCCAATGCAATAGTATATCATGGAAAGATAACAGCCAATGTTCCTGAATTTAATCTTGACGCATTAAATGGGGAGATAAATATTATAAACTCTGTATTGGCAATGAATGGTCAGAGAATAGAAATGGATTCTCTTTCAGTAGTGGCAAGTCATGTAAACAACGAACAGGTTATATCTCTAAAGACGGATTTTGTGAATGCAGTTATTCAGGGGCAATACAAGCTGCAGCAACTCGGAGATATAATGATGGAAGCTATTCAACCTTATTATGCTATCAGTCCTCCCGGCAAACAAGCTAAAAACATTGATCCATATAATTTTACTATTAATGCAAGCGTAATTGATCATAAGACCCTTCATGGGTTTGCACCAGATCTGAAACGTTTTGATGGCATAACCCTGAAATCAAATTTTTCAAGCAGCGATGGCTGGAATGCAAATGTTTCAGCTCCATATATTTTATACGGAACTAACATTGTTGACAATTTAAAATTAAATGCTGCTACAGCAAATAATGTACTTAATATAACAACTAATGTCAACCAGGTTGCCGCTGGTACAAGTATAGTCTTGTATAATCCGGCTATAACAACTATCATTTCCAACAATAAAGTAGACTTTGGGGTATCACTCAAAGACAAAACATCAAGGACAAAATACAACTTCGGAGGTGTATTCGCACAGGAACCAGATAGTGTATTTACCATCTCATTGAAACCCGATAATTTATTATTAAATTATGATTCATGGTCTATTAACAGAGATAATCTTATACGCTTTGGATCAACTGTTGTAAATGCTAGAAATTTTAATCTGAATAAAGGCGATCAGCACCTAATTATTAATAGTCTTGACTCAACTGCAAACAGCCCGTTGGAAGTAGATTTAAAAAGCTTTAACCTTGCTACCCTTTCCGCGTTTGTTCGTTCAGATTCTTTACCTGTAGAAGGAACACTAAATGGTAATGTTTTGGTGAAAGACATTTTAAAACAGCCAAACTTTACAACAGATCTTACATTAAATGATCTGGCTTTCAGGAAAGACACTATTGGAAATGTAAATGTCAAAGTAAATAATAACACGGCGAATGTTTTTGCCACAAATGTGACTATTACCGGAAGAGGCAATGACGTAAACTTAACGGGTAATTATTATTTGAAGCCTAACAATAACAGCAATTTTGACCTTAATCTTAATATAAATAAACTTCCCTTTAAAACAATTGAAGCCGTAAGTATGGGCGCTATAACCCAGGCAACCGGTAACCTGACAGGGAAAGTAGCTATTAACGGCACTGTTAAATCTCCTAATGTCGATGGAGGTATAAACTTTAATCATACAGGTTTTAATGTAGCAATGTTAGGAAGCTACTTTCAAATAGACGGAGAAACGATTAAAGTCAATAATCAGGGAATTAAGTTTGATACTTTTACGATAAAAGACTCAGCTAATAACAGCCTTGTTATAGACGGCCTTGCAGGCACTGCAAACTTTACCAATTATAATCTTGATCTTACTATTACAGCCAGGAATTTCAGAGCAATTAATACTACAAAAAAGCTAAATTCTTTATATTACGGGCAGTTATATTTTAACACCAATATGAGTATAAAAGGAACTGAAGCTGCTCCTGTTGTAGATGGTTTTTTCAGGGTAAATGATAATACCGATTTGTCAATTGTGCTTCCGCAGGCAGAACCAGGAGTAGTGGACAGAAAGGGAGTAATTGAATTTGTTGATATGGATGCCCCTGAAAAAGATTCAATATTCAAACGTACGCTCGCCACTTATGACTCATCTTTTAATAAAACTGCTATTACAGGTTTAGATGTATCAGTCAACCTGGTAATTCAAAAAGCGGCTACATTCAATATTATTGTTGATGAAGGCAACGGAGACTTTCTGCAGGTAAAAGGCGATGCATCGTTAAATGCAGGTATTGACCCAAGCGGCAAAATAACAATGACGGGGACGTATGAAATAGAATCCGGTGGTTATGAATTGTCCTTTAATTTCCTTCGACGTAAGTTCGATATCCAAAAAGGAAGCAAGATAACATGGACGGGAGAGCCGACTACGGCTGATATTGATGTTACTGCTGTATATGTTGCCAACACATCTGCTATAGATCTTATACAAATTAGCGGCACTGTACCCGGTTACTACCAACAAAAATTACCTTTCCAGGTGAAGCTGATGGTAAAGGGTCAGCTAATGCAGCCTGAGCTTACATTTGATATTGCTCTTCCAACCGAAAATAATGTCAGGGTTTCAAATGACGTACTTGAAAATGTAAATTCTCGTCTTGCACAAGTTAGAGCAGAACCATCAGAATTGAACAAACAAGTCTTTGCTCTGTTGCTGTTAAACAGGTTCGTGTCAGAAAATCCTTTTGAAAGCAGTGGCGGAGGCGGAGGTTTTAATGCCGGTGCTTTTGCGCGGCAAAGTGTTAGCAAAATCCTTACAGAGCAGCTTAATAAATTAGCCGGAGATCTCATTGCCGGGGTAGATATAAGTTTTGATGTAAATTCTGCTGATGACTATACTACCGGAGAGAGACGTGACAGGACCGATTTTAATGTAAACTTGTCTAAGCGCCTTTTGAATGACCGCCTAAAGGTAACGGTGGGAAGCAACTATGAATTAGAAGGCCCGCAGCAATCTAAACAAACAGCGAGCAATGTAATCGGAAATGTTACGCTTGATTATAATTTAACCCAGGACGGACGATATTTGTTAAGAGGATACCGTAAAAATGATTATGAAGCAGTACTGGAGGGATATGTAATAGAAACCGGGCTTAAGTTCATAATATCTGTTGATTACAATAAGTTTAAGGAAATATTTCAAAAAAGAGTAAGACCGCAAACTCAAAAAGAAAAAGAAGCAAAACCCAAAGCTGTACAGGCGACCACAAGTAACACTTCGTCAGAGAATGAGCAACGATCTTCAGGTGCTGAAAAAACTCTGGCAGACGACAAAAAATCCATACCTGCTTCAGTAAAAGATTCAACAGATGGAAATTAAAAAAAACGGGGTTACTTCTCCTTATTTATTCGCTGCTGCTATAATTATTTTATTGTCCGTGGGATGCAGTGCTACAAAATCAGTTCCCGCTAACGATGCATTGTATACAGGGGCAAATTTAAAACTTGAAAATTCTAAGGCAAGTAAAAAACAGAATAAAGTTCTTAAAGCTGACTTACAAGCTCTTATCCGTCCTAAGCCAAATTCCAGGATTTTAGGTATCCCATTTAAGTTACTTATTTACAATATGGCGGGTAAAAAGAACAATTTTATAAACCGGTTTATTAGAAAAACAGGTGAGCCGCCTGTTTTGTTAAGCAGGGTAAATCTTGATAAAAATGTAGAGATTCTAACAAATACTCTTGAAAACAAAGGCTTTTTTCATGCAAAAGCAATGGGTGATACCACTGTAAAAAACAAGAAAGCAAGTGCATCGTACGTAGCTAATGCAGGGATTCAATACAAAATAAATGAAGTGGCTTTTCCAACAGACAGCAGTGCTATCAGCCAGGCCATCAGGGATATATCATCCAAATCAATATTAAAAAAAGGTGATCCTTTTAGCCTTGATGTCGTTAAAGGCGAAAGACTTCGAATTGATGCAGCTTTAAAAGAACAAGGTTTTTATTATTTCAATCCTGATAACCTTATTGTACTTGTTGACAGTACCAATGGCAGTGATATTGCCAACTTATATATAAACTTTAAGCCTGAAGTATCTGCCAACAGCAAACAACCTTATACTATTAACAATATTTACATTTACTCAAACTACAACCAGATTACAGCAGCAAAAGATACTCTTAAATCAGACTCTGTTTTGTATAAAGGATACTACGTTATTGACAGAAAGAAAACATTTAAGCCTCTTGTTTTCCAACAAATGATGCGTTTCGAATCCAGAGAATTATATAATCGCACAGAACACAACCAAACCCTGAACAGGCTCATAAATTTGGGGACATTTAAGTTTGTAAAAAACCGTTTTGAGCCTTTATCTGACTCTTTTAAACTTAATACCTACTATTACTTAACTCCTTTACCGAAAAAATCATTAAGTGCAGAAATCGGAGGACTTTCAAAATCAAGTAACGCGACAGGCTCAGAAGTAACGCTGAGATGGAGAAACCGAAATGCTTTCAGAGGAGCCGAGTTACTAACCGTTAATGCATACGGAGGTTTTGAAGTGCAATACAGCGGGCAGTTCAGCGGTTACAATACATATAGATACGGAGCACAGGCTAATCTTACTTTTCCAAGATTTTTAATACCTTTTTTTCATTTCAATACTGAAGGATCTTTTGTTCCCAGAACAAACATAGAATTTGGTTATGACATCCTGCAGCGTCAGAAGTTATATACCCTAAATTCTTTCAGAGGGCAATTTGGATATATATGGAAAGAAAGTGTACGAAAAGAACATACGTTCAACCCGATAGCTATTAATTATGTTCAACCACTTAATGTTACAGATTCCTTTGTCCATTATCTTAGCAGGTTTCCTATTCTTCAAAGAACAATTGACAAACAGTTTATTATCGGCTCTAACTATAACTTTAACTATAATCAATTAGTAAACAAAGAAAAAAATGCTGGAGGATTGTATTTTAATGGTTTGCTTGATCTTTCAGGAAATATTGCAGGGCTGATCTCAGGGGCAAATGCCAAAGAAGGAAAAACAAAGGAATTATTTGGAACCGCATTCTCTCAATACATAAAAACAGAGTTAGATACGAGATATTATGTGAAAGTCGGGCTGAATGATCAGTGGGCTAATCGTGTTATTATTGGAGTAGGCATACCTTATGGAAATGACACGATCATTCCATACGTAAAACAATTCTTTGCAGGAGGCAGTAATAGTTTAAGAGGCTTCAGAAGCAGATCAGTCGGGCCAGGTACATATAACGGGCAGAAGGCCGCAGAAAGTACCGGTTTTTTCCCGGATATAACCGGCGATATAAAACTTGAATTTAATACTGAATACAGAACAAAACTGGTTAGCATCTTAAATGGAGCAGTATTTGTGGATGCAGGTAATGTTTGGTTATATAATGATAACCCTGAAAAGCCAGGCAGTAGTCCGTTTAACCCTGGTCAACCGGGTGCCAAATTTACAAAAAACTTTTTGAAGCAACTTGCAATAGATGCGGGGGTTGGTTTAAGAATAGATCTCACTATACTGTTGCTACGTTTTGATATGGCTATCCCTTTAAAAAAACCTTGGTTGCCCGAAGGCCAGCGTAACATTTTCAACCAGAAGATCGACCTCGACTGGGTAAAGCAGAACTTAGTTTATAATATAGCCATCGGCTTGCCTTTCTAAACACTAAAGCAAATATCATGAAGGTATATCACCAGGGGGAAGCTCTTTTTTGTAAGTATGATTTTCAATAATCCCATTTGAGAGCATGCTGTTAGGAATAATAATTATACGGTTGTCTTCTGTCACTACAATAGTTGTAAATATCTGAACTTCTGATACTACTCCTTTTTTGCCCTGTGCCTCTATAACGTCGCCTACCTTAAAGGGTTTAAATAACAGCAATAAGACGCCTCCTGCGAAGTTTGTAAGTGTGCCTTGCAAAGCAAGCCCGACAGCAAGTCCGGCGGCCCCTAAAAGAGCAATAACAGAAGTAGTGCGAAAACCCGCGAAATTTAAAATAGAAATAATTAAAACCGTTTTTAAACCAAAATTTAAAAGATTACGGATGAATTTTTTAAAAGTTGGATCAAAATTTTTAACCTGGAGTGTTCTTTCCGCAATCTTTAATAATCTGTTTATCAGCCAAAAACCAATCAGTAATAATATGGTGGCTACTAACAGCTTTATTGCATAACTGATAGCAATTGCAAGAAGATCTGCTATTTTTATGGTAGTATACCGGTCAAGCCATTGCTTCATTATTTTTTTATCTTTTTAAAAAGTGTATCGTATTCCTAATCCTCCCCAACCGCCTTCAAATCCACGGTTGTCTGCAAATTCAAACGATGGCTGCCAATCAATAGATAAGTTTAATGGCGCTTTATTTATTTTATAATCAAGGCCTAAAACTCCATCAATACCTGCAATTGCTTTGTCGCCAAAGTATCCTTTGTAATTATAAAAACTTAAATGGGCACCGGGTCCGCCATACCATCTTAATCCGGGATATCCTTCTATGTTACCATATATTTCATATAAACCTGTGATACGTATTCCATATTTGTTAAAGTAACCAATTACCTCTAAGGCTCGCTCAGGAACGATAAATGTTTTAAAAGAAATACCTCCGCCATCCCAAACCTTTACCCCTAATGCTGTTTTATACGTCTTTACCATACTTTGGGCATTTAGGCCTAAACTACTAAGACCGAAAAGTAAAAGAAGTGATATGGTTTTTTTCATTACTATCTTTTTAATAATGGGTAAAAGTTATGCCATTATTACTGCTGTAAATATAGTTGCAAAAGCATAATTTATAGTGATGTTAGTTGCATTTGAGAAGGTTTAATAAGCTGTTGCAGTTTAATAATCTTTGCGTGGAAATATTTGCACATGTAGAGAGAATATTTTTATTTAAAATATAAATTGGCTTATAATAAAAAACCATGAAAAAAGTGGCTCGTTTTTTTAATAAAAATATAGATACCATATTTAATAAAATAATTAAAACCTATTAACATGGAAAATCAAGATGAATTGATAAGTGTCTTAAATGATCTGGTCAGAATAAATAACGACCGTATAGTAGGTTATGAAAGAGCTGCAAAAGAATCCAAAGATGTAGACGTAGATTTAATAGCAACTTTTAATGAAATGGCAGATCAAAGCCGAAAATATAAAGCCGAACTTGTGCAGCAGGTAAACCGTCTTGGTGGGGATGCTGCATCTGACACAACAGTTTCAGGAAAAGTGTACAGGGTATGGATGGATTTGAAAGCTGCTATTACAGGTAAGGATAGAGAAAGTATTTTAGGTTCGTGCGAATATGGAGAAAATGTGGCTCAGAGAGCTTATGAAGCGGCTTTAGAATCCGATGCTTATATGAGCACAGAGATCCGACAAATGATTACCAGTCAAAAAAGCGATCTAAAAACTTCTCACGATTTGATTAAGAAATATCGTGATTTGCATGAAAAAGTTAGCTAGGTACAAAGTGTTTTATTGTAAGAATGAAGCCGGTTTAGCGCCGGCTTTTCTTTAGTACTAAAAAAACTTTCTCTTACATTCATTACTAAATACGCCGATTTGGCAAGGATTTTTCATTAATTTATTTAAATCAAATGTTATGGAAGAAAATAATGATTTTATGGAAAATAACGACGAGATTCCTCACATGAAATCTTTGACGGTATTGACAAACAAAATGGTATTAAATGGTTATGATGATGATTTTAAAATAACCGATAATGGTCTTAAATCTTTAAAATCGGAAAAAATATATCAGCCGGATCAATTGAATATAATTAATTTCTTTAGATTCGAAGGACAATCTGACCCTAATGATAACACTATCATGTATGTTATAGAAACCACAGATGGTTTAAAAGGCACGCTGATAGATGCTTATGGACCATACGCAGACCGAAAGCTTTCAGAATTTATGAATCAGGTCGAAAGCATTCAAAAAAAGACAACAAAGTCTTAATTTTTTTTATTTGTTCGAATTCAAAAGCACTGCGTTGTTGCGGTGCATTTAAATTTTTAGAATTGATATATCTTTAATTCCTGTGAGCATAGAACTCCAGATATAGTTGAAAAATGATTTAAACTTTTTATGCTTTAGGGTAATGTTCGAGGTACGCATGCCCGGACCGGGTTTGTTATTATTTTTAAGTGCTAAGTTTGTCAGAAAACTAAAAATGGCCTTATTCTTGTATTCGCTCCCTTTCTTTTTCAAAAAATGTATTTTCATATTCTCATAGGGCAATATTAAACTTGCCTGGCCAACTGATGTATCTGCTGTCATTTCGAATTTTAATGAACCAACCACTCCTTTTTCAATTTTTATCAATGACATTGGTTCTGTCAATTGATTAAATATTGCAGCGTCAAAACTATTATTTACTGCCGCTGAAACTGTAAACTTGCCCTTTTTCCAATTATCAATAAAAAAAGTGAAGCTTCCTGTAACAGGAATTTTATCCAGAAAGGTCGTGGCAAATACACAAGTAGTTTTTTCTCCGGTATTTTCAGAATGATTAGAAAGATTATTAATAGTTAAAGCAGAATTAGAAAAACGTACTCTTCCGCTACTATTTGTTTTTGCATTTTTTTCCTTGTATTCTATGTAAGTCTTAGTGGCAATAAGCCTGTTTATCTTTATCTTAAAGCTGAGATCATTAAGTAACTGATGTGGAAAATCTTTTTGAGGACCACGATTAGACAATGTGTCTTTAGGGTACGATAAATCACGGAAAACCTTAACAGAATTATTGGTTGCAGTTATATTATTAATATCAATTTCACCTTTTATCAATTTGCCTATGTCTGCTCCTTTGCAATCAATATGGCGTATACTTATATCAAATCTGTCTGTTTGGTAATGTGCTTTTTTTACAAAATCCGGTTCATTAAATCTTGGTATTATCCTGGCTTCCTTTATAAAAATATTTTTATGCAGTGAATTTAATTTCATTCCTGTAATCCTGTATTCATATAATTTATCAGGACTTGTTAAACTTATTTCATCGTTGCTTAACACAATTTCTTCAGCGTTGCTGATAAGGCTTTCATCAAGTGCAGAGGTGCGGCTTATATTTATATTTTTTATCAAAAACGAGTTATTTCTAAGCGTAAAAGGCTTGTCCTTAGACTCGGCCTTCCTTTTTATGTAAGTTAGAGATTTCAATTTTAGGGTATCAAGAGAAAATCTGTTAATCCATCCGGTTAATATTGGCTTGCTTATTTTAGAAGATTTCTTTTTGTCACTGCTCTTTCCAGTCAAGGCTTCTAATTCTCCTTTTTCAAAAACAGCTTTCTTAATAATAAGATCAGAATTTTCTACAGGCCCTGTCCATGAAATTCCCTGGAGTAAAATCCCTTCAAGCTTACTTTTGAAGAAACCATTGCTTTTAAAAGCATCATATTCAAACTTTTCAAAAGCAACAATTTTTGATCGTGTATCAAAAGATGCATTTGTAATTTCCGCTGTCTTATTTTTATCTCCTAAAATAACTTTATCAGATTGTATTTCAATTTCTTTGCAAAATAAGGTACGCATAGTATCCTGGTTAAATGTACTGTCGATAGCTACATCGGTAAGACCAATAGTTGTATTAAAAGTGTGAAGTTTGACTTCTTTGGTATAAAAGTCCTTTACAATAACTTCACTGTTTATTAGCGATATATCATCCGCCCGGATTAATTTAAAATTTCCAAGTATTTGTTTATATAATTCCTGCTGCTGTTTTTTTGCATCTTTTGGTTTAGCCGGCGCTGGAAACAAATACAAGTAAACCTTTGCATTTGAAATAATAACCTGTTTGCACTCTAGTTGCTTTGAAAGTAAAGCACGTGCAGTCTTAAAATTTTTAACTTTTAAGATAGGGATATAAATATCGAGAATAAATTTAGCAGCATTAGTATCGCGGCTATTAAGCATTTGCAACTGCAGTGAAGTATCACCTTTTATGTTGAGGTCTTTAATAAATAAGTCACCTTCAACTTCATTTACGGCAATAGAATCGTAATGTATTTTGTATAATTGGTTTGTTTTGGCAGCTACGACGTTTTTTAATTGATGATGAAGAAAATTATCTTTTTTTATTTTATATAGTATATATGCGCAAAGAAAGGTTATGCATGCAATTATGATTATCGTATAATTTTTCTTCCTCATTTTTTAATAAGACATTGCCTTACAATAGTAAACAATAAAAAGCTACAAGTCTATACCTGTAGCTGCAAAAAAAATAATCTATTTCTGTTTAATCAGGTCAGGCTCTTCTTATAATACCTAATAAAAGCGATATAATAGCTATTACCAATAAAATATGGAATAACCCGGACATGCTATATACAAAAACACCTAATAGCCAGCCGATAACCAGAATAACGGCAATGATATAAAGCAGACTTCTCATATCAAAAATTTAATTATCAATAAATTTTAAAAAACCTTGCCAGTGGAAGCAAGAATACATTTTTCTTTGTAATCTATTGATAGCAAGCAAAATAGCCCGAGTAAAAAAATACCCATAAAGTTTTTTTTTTCTCTATTGGCATGAACTTACTGTTATACTACTGAACTTTGAAAGATGAAATTTTTGCTAAGTACATGACAAAACATTTATAAAAGTAATAAGACGGTCAAGATGAACCAATAAAGCATTTGCAATAAACTTTAATCCGTATTTAAAGAAGCTGTGCGCCTTTCTTTTATGTTTTTTGATGACAATTGGTTTTATATGCTGATGGGCATAAATACCTGCCTTATAGGCCCAGGTAAAAGCAATACTAACGAGGGCAACCAGTTTATCAATCCTGTCTAGATTGCTTAAATGGGTGTCTTCAATATTAAATCCTTTTGTTTTAAAAGCTTTAAACATCGTTTCAATCTGCCAGCGGTCTTTATAATTGAGCAAAGCCTGTTGCTGTTTATCATAAGAAACGAGGATAAGATATTCACCGTTTTTAATCTTTATTCCCGATACATATACCAATGTGCTGTCTAAATACAACATTTTCGGATGATGGTAGACTTCATGAAGTTTGCAACCCTGCAATATCCAACTCATTCTCAATTTTTCTCCGTCAGGCTTTGTGAACCACATGTTGTCCTTAATGCCAATATGAAAAGGGATACACTCTGTTTGTAAAAAGCTTAACCATTTATTCCCTATAAATTCACGGTCAGCAACAATAGCCTTGATACACTCTGTTCCAAATAATTCAATGAACCTTTCAATAAGTTCTGTGCGTTCTTCACAGTTTGAATTGCCTCTTTTGGGAAGCATTTCCCAAAGTACAGGAAAGGCCAGACCATCATAACATATGCTCAACATAAATATGTTGATGTCTGTTTTTCCAAACTGCCAGTTTGTTCTGTCAATACTGATAACCAGGCCACTTTTGCAAGGCAATAGCGAAAACAAAATAGAGGCTATCTTATTATTGTCTATTGCAAATGCAGCAAAGAAGCGCTGGATACGACGTAAACAGGAACTTATCCTTGCATTGCTGTCCATGCCTTCTGCCAATCGCTCAAAACATACGGTTTGCATTTTACACAATGCTGTAATTAATAAAACAAAGAACTTAATGCGGGCTTTATGCCATGGCAAATGTGTGCTGAAATAAAACGATAAAGCACTATATTTGTCTTCAACCTTAGTAGTTTCCATTAGAAGCAGATGTGGTAATTTTCTTCTAAAGAAAAAACTGCTAAGGCTTTTTTTATACCATTGTGAATTAATTTTTATAAACCTTATACTTTATTCACAACTTTTGTCATGTACTATGAAATTTTTTAAAAAATTTTTCCACCTGATAAAAGGTACCGCAAGTGCTTTCAGCCAGGATAACTGTGTAAAGCTTGGTGCATCGTTATCTTACTATACAATTTTCTCTATTGGTCCCCTGTTAGTTATTATAATATCACTCTCGGCCATTTTTTTTGGCCGTGAGGCAGTTCAAGGAAGGTTATATGGGCAAATAAGTGGTTTAATCGGAAGCGATGCTGCCTTACAAATTCAGGAAATCATTAAAAAAAGCCAGCACGCCAACAAGAGCTTTATCGGTACTATTATCGGAACTGTTATATTGGTTGTTGGCGCTACAGGTATCTTTACAGAAATACAGGATTCGATAAACTATATCTGGTCGTTAAGGGCTAAACCAAAGAGGGGCATTATTAAGTATTTAATAAACAGGCTGCTTTCTTTCTCTTTAATTGTAAGCCTTGGCTTTTTGTTACTTGTTTCATTAGTGGTCAGTGCCTTGCTGGATGTGCTTAGCGATCGCCTTACACTTTATTTTCCGCATAGTACAGTCTATGTTTTTTATGTGATCAATCTCATTATCATCCTTATAATTATAACTGTTTTATTCGCAATCATTTTCAAAGTTTTGCCTGATGGGAAAATTAAGTGGAAAGATGCATTTATCGGTGCAGGATTTACTGCTGTTTTATTTTTAATAGGAAAAGCTGGAATTGGTTATTATTTAGGCCGGTCTAACTTAGGAGCCACATATGGTACTGCAGCATCAGTTATAATTATACTGACATGGGTTTATTATACTTCCATTATACTTTATTTCGGCGCAGAGTTTACAAAAGTGCATGCATTAGAATATGGGGGAGGAATTATTCCAAATGAGACTGCAGTTTTTATAATAAAAAGGGAAGCAAAAGAAATAGAAACATTGCCATCAAAACTTGCCGGCAAAAATAATGACGCAGCAAGTTCATAATCTTATCGCAAGTTCTATACAAGAAAATAAATAAAAAGTGTAAACATTAAGAGCAGGTGGTATGTTGTTTCAAGAGATAAATTTACTTATAAAATAATATACAATTATGGTACAACAGCATCTTGAAAAACAGGAAGCATTAAAGAAATTGACTGAACTGGTTGATGAAGTAAAAGTTTGCATGTTTGCAACTATTGATCAGGACTATTCTCTTTATAGCCGACCCATGGAAACCATCCAGGTAGATGAGCAAGGCAATTTATGGTTTTTTACAAATGAATTTTCGGGAAAAGTAGATGACCTGTCAAAAGATAATACGGTATATCTAATGTACTCACATCCGGGAAAAAATACGTATTTGCATGTAAAGGGCATTTGCTCAGTGATTAACGACAAAGAGAAAATGAAAGAACTGTGGTCTCCTGTAGTTAAGGCATGGTTTCCGAAAGGTTTAGAAGATCTTGCTTTAGCATTATTAAAGGTAGATACAAGTGAAGCGAGCTACTGGGATGGTTCTTCCAGCAGCTTTGTTGTCTTCTATAATATAGTCAAAGCTATCGCCAAAGGTGAAAAACCAAATGACGGTGAGTTTGGCAAGCTTGACGTAAGGTAAAATGGGGTATAATTTTTCCTGCTGTAAATTATTGATACCGTTTTTATAGAAAAAAAATTTCGGCCCAAAGTAAGAGGCTATTTTTTGATAGCCTCCTGAATTAAGAGCGATATTTGAAGTATGTCCCTAACTTTTTTTAAATCCGATGATAAATGAAGTGCCCTTACCTAACTCAGATTTTACGTCTATATGTGCATTATGTGACTGAATAATGTTAAGAGTGGAAGCAAGTCCCAGTCCCATACCATTTCTTTTGGAAGTAAAGTAAGGTTCAAACAAACGTTGCATATTTTCTTCGCTTATACCACATCCATTATCAGTTATTTCTACAAAGTGCTCTTCTTCTGCCGAATATATTGTAATACTTAATATGCCAGTCTCTTCTATAGCTTCCACTGCATTTATTATTACATTTAAAAATGCAAGATGAATTTTTTCGGGATCAAGCAGGGAATAACAATAGCTGTTAGGGTACGATACCTGCAACTTAATGCGTTTTAAAGTCATACGGTCAGCAGCAGCAGAGATAGCAGTATCCATCACTAATTGTAATGATGTTTTTTCAAGACGCATTTGGGAGGAAAGTCTTGAAGAATTAAGAAGTTCTGTTATAAGGTCACTGATTCTTTTGCCATTTCGCTGCACTATTTCAAGGTACAATTTAGAGTCAGCATCATTTGTTTGTTGTATTAACTGTTCTATTGAAAGGTTGATATTATTAAGCGGGTTTCTTACTTCGTGAGCAAGGGTTCGGACCAAACGTCCTGTTGCAGCGAGTTTTTCGGCTTGCAACGATGTTTTTTCCGCTTTCTTCCTGCTTGTGTTGTCATGAATAATTCCCTGTATATATTTTTCACCATTAGTATTTATCTCTATTGATGCAGAAATAATACAGTTTTTAATTTCATTATTTTTAGTAAGGACGTCTGCTTCATAATCATAAAACTCACCAAACTCGTTCAAAAAATCAGTGAAGTACGCCTTGTCACCCGGGTTTTTAAATAGAGATAAAAGATTTGTTTTTAAGAGATCATCAAGCTCATAATCAAGAAATTCAGTGGCAGCATAATTAATATCTACGATATTAAAATCACTGCTGGTTATAAATACAATGTCTTTAGATTTTTCAAAGATGCTGCGGTATCTTCTTTCATTTGCTTTTAGTGCCTGTATAGATGACGCTCTTTCAAGAGAATACCTTATACATCGTTCAAGCTTTTCGGTATTTAATTCTGATTTAACTAAATAATCATAAGCGCCGCTTTCCATTGCTTTCACATCTATTTCCTGGGTGCCTTTACCCGTTAATAGTATAATAGGTGCTTCACAACCCTGAGCAATTGCATCAGTCAACAGATCCATTCCTGTTTTTATTCCCAGTCTGTAATCAACAAAATAAATATCGTAATCATTAGAAGTTAACTTATACAAAGCATCCTTATAATTATAGGACCAGTCAACAACAAAATTATTTGAAGGAATGCTTTTAATGTATTCAGAAGTGATAAAAAAATCATCTTCGTCATCATCAACTATTAGTATGCGCTTTGCCAGGTTATTTTTATTCATCAATCTCCATTGTTTTATTACAACGCCTTTTACCTCAATTGTTGTTCCTTATTATTAAGTTGTAAAAAGAAAAAAGGGTAAGTTTAACTTTACCCTTTCCTCCTTTTAAATTCAGTATAAGTAATAAACAAATTTCTTTTATAACTCACTGTTGAATTGTTTGTATTGTTTCATTTTATTGTAAAGTGTTTTTCTGTCTACATTTAGAATTTTGGCTGCTTTACTTTTATTATAATTTGCTTTTCTTAAAGCTTCCACTATCATTTCGTACTCCGCGTCAATGCTTGCTCCTTTCAGACTGTGTTCATTTATTTCAAGCTGTTTTGTAAAAACAGGCTCGGGGGCTGGAGGGATATAAGTGTTTTCGGCAGCGGGAGGCAAGGTTTCATTCTGTTTTGTCTGAATGACTGAAGATCCTTCTTCAACCGTTTCCCCAAATTGCAACTTTGTGAAATTTGTAATTTCAAAAGGGAGTACAGTAGGCATAATATAATCGGTATCACATAATAAGGTAGCTCTTTTTACTACATTCTTCAATTCACGCAAATTTCCCGGCCAGACATAAACTTTAAATATGGCTTCAACTTCCGGAGTAAATCCTCTTATATTCTTGTTTAGTTCTTCATTTGTAAGCTTAAGAAAATGCTTGGCAAAAATCATCAAATCATATTTTCTTTCACGCAGTGGTGGTACTTCAATACTAAATTCATTGAAGCGGTGATACAAATCCTCGCGGAATTTTCCTTTTCTTGCCGAGTCCAATAACCTTTCATTACTTGCTATTATAATGCGTACATCAAGATCAATATCTTTAGTTCCGCCAATTCTGCGCATCTTTCTTTCCTGTACTACCCGTAACAGTGCAACCTGAACATCGTACGTCAAATTCGCTACTTCATCAAGAAAAATAGTTCCTCCGTTAGCTATTTCAAAGCTTCCAATTTTTTGATTTAAAGCTCCGGTAAAAGAACCTTTCTCATGGCCAAAAAGTTCACTTCCTGCTAATTCTTTAGATAAAGCGCCGCAGTCTATTGCAACAAAAGCCATGTCTTTGCGTTTACTGCGCTTGTGTATTTCCTGTGCTATTGCTTCCTTTCCGCTTCCGCTTTCGCCATAGATCAGAATGCTGTAGTTAGTGGGTGAAACCAGATCAATTTGTTTCAGGATACTTTTAAATTCAGGGCTATCACTAAAAATATATTGCCCGGATGTAATTGTTTTTCCGCGGCTGGTATTCTTTTGATCATCATCAGGCAATATTACTGTTCCGCTTGTATTCACATTATCAGGTCGTGCAGCGTTTTTCTGTAAAGCAGTTTTTATGCTCAGTAATATCTCATCGGGAAACAATGGTTTTGTTACATAGTCATAAGCCCCTAATTTCATTACATCTACAGCTACTTTAATGTCACTATAACCAGTTACAATTATAACAGGCGTACGAGGATATCTTTCTTTGATTTTTACCAACATCTCTTTTCCGTCAATATCTTCAAGCCTGAAATCGCAAAGCACAAGATTTGGTTCAGCATTTTCAAGTTCTTCCAGTGCTTTTTTCCCATTATGCGCAAGTGTTACTTCGTACCCATTTTTAGTTAAAAACCGCTTTAGCAGAAGACACATATCGACATCATCGTCAATTACTAAAATTTTACTCATTTTACAGTTTAATACTCAAAAGTAATTTTTTTTGAAATCTAAGCCCACATTCTTCTTAGTT
>JAABUS010003162.1_pt1 | contig 27635 bp, 16 predicted proteins | sample 5560161 | NCBI WGS metagenome assembly JAABUS01 (sample SAMN10711885, study PRJNA513376) | rock metagenome | isolation source: Antarctica rocks | place: Antarctica: Victoria Land, Trio Nunatak nord | collected 2016-01-04
GAGCAGGCCGATCGCCACGTCCAGCCCGCGAATGACCCCGGCCGCGGCGTCGTTCCACGCAGGGTCGTCGATCCCGGTCTCATCGACGTTGAGGTAACGCCAGGCGCGATGCTGGAACGGGTCGAGGTTCTGGAACTGGACCATCAAGGCCGACCAGTCGGGGACCATCCGATCGGCGAGCAAGCCCCCCTCGGCGCGACCCAGGAAGCTCTCGGCGGTCAGTCGTGCGTTCTCCGCCAGCTCGGCGAGCGACTGAGGCGCGCGCTTCCAGAAATAGCGGAGTGAGTAACGCGGCACCTCGGCGCGGAGCCGCTCGGCGAACTGCGGGGCCCCCGACAGCGCCGCCTCGAGGTGCGGCGCATCCATGCCCGAGACGACGACGCCCCGGACATCCAGCGGCGGGTACGTCACCGGGACGTTGAGGCTGACCACCGATCGGCCGGCTCTCGACAGGAGGTGCCAGAACGTCGGGACCCGCACCCTCCCCGAGTGGTTGACCTTCATCTGTCCGGCGGGCACGTCGTAATAGCGATGGTCGAAGACGCCGTGCCGGGCCGGCCCGCAGCCGGTCATCATCGTCGTCCAGGCGGCGGAGGTGACCGGAGGGATCGTCGAGCGCAAGGTCCCGTACGCGGACTTCGCCAGCAAGGCGTCGAGGTTGGGCATCAGCCCGCGACGTCGCATCGGGTCGAGCACCGTCCACGTGGCGCCATCCAATCCCAGGATGACCAGGCGATCGAGCGTCGTCGACATCGGCGGGACCTCGGTTCGCGCGAGAGATGAGGGTGAGTAACGCCCCGACCGCGTCGGGTCGGCTCAGCCGGCGTGCGCCAGGGGCATCGCCGCGACGTCGAGCGTGAAGTCGGCCGAGTAATAGGCCGACATGTGATACCGCTCTCCTTTCGACCGGTAGACGCTCGCCAGCCCCTGGCGGACCTTCTGGGCGAGCGGCCGGCCCTGCGCGGCGCGACGGAGCCACGCACGATAGGACATCGTTAGCTCGTCGGCCTTCGCGGCGAAGTCGGCGGGCGTGGGCCCCTTGACTCCCAGGCCCATGACCGTGTGCGGGAACTTGTGATAGCCCTGGTAGCCGGTCAGCCGGGCCGCGTAAGGCTCCATCATCCGCCGAAGGCAGTTCGGCGTCATCCGCCAGTAGTCGTCGGGATAGCCGTGAATCCGGAAGTTCAACGGGGACGTGATGACGAACAGGCCCCCCGGCTCGAGCACGCGGTACACCTCGTCGAAGGCCCGGCGGACCTCGAAAACATGCTCGAATGTCTCGATGCAGAGCACCGTCCCTGCCACCCCATCGGCCAGGCTCATGGCGCTGACGTCCTCGACGCGGTCGACCCCCGGACCCGCTCGCATGTCGCAGCCCACGTAAGATCGTCCCGTGAACAGCGCGCGCAGGTCGGCGTAGTCGAGCTGGCCCTCGACCTGATACGACCCGAACTCGTAGACCGGGCCGGGACACGCGAAGGTCTCGGCGACGAGTCGGCAAAAGGCTTTCGTGTGGTCACGCATCGCGGGGCCTCCTCCATGAACGCCCAAGCCCGTCATTCCCCACCGTCCCACCGGTGCCGGTCACGGACCGGCGCCTGGCCCTGGAGCGGCAGGACTCTAGGAAATCCATCCCGATCGGTCAATCCGAATCGCGATGTCGTCCCGGGCCAGCAGCGACGCCGCGACGGGTCACACGGGTCCGCTCCGTCCGGGATTTCGAGCGTCGATGTTTACTGGAAAGAACACCCAGCGAAGGTGTTCGATATTCGGAATGAAATGCTGGCATTGCTTTTGCGTGTTATACATACTTCTAGGTCACTAAACTGACGAAAACGATGCGAGAAAAGAGTCCAATTTCTACGTTCTCGACCCGGTTTGGGCCGGGCTTTCAAGCCTCATCTCACACCCATGATTTGCTGCAGCGGGCCCCTCTTGAGCTGACATCCGGGCAATCAGGATCGTTCCGGCAGGATGCCGATCCCGCGAAGGAGTTGGCATGAAAGCGTCAATGATCCTGTCGATGGCCTTGGTCGCCCTCGTGGCGACGGGCGGAGATGCCGGGGCGGATGATCCTCCGCGTCGCGGTCCCCGGCCCGGTAGTCTTCCGCGTCGCGGCCCACGTCCCGAAGGTCCGCCCCGCCGCTTCCCACGGGAGGGGCCTGCTCCTTATCGCGTCCTCCGGCCCGCCAACCGCCCGCCCGGCCCGGACTCGTCCCCCGATCCGGGCCCGATCCCCCAAGGCACCGCCGTCGTCACTCCCATCTTGCGTGCGGAGTTGCATACCGAGCGGGGGCCTCATAACGAAGGCAATGTCTACGCCCCGGAGGTCCTGTTCGAGGGCGGCCAGTTCCGCATGTGGTACGGCGCCCAGGGCAAGGACGGCCACGACCGCATCCACCTCGCCGTCTCACCAGACGGCGAGAAATGGAATCGTCGGGGCGTTGTCGTCGGGAATGACGAGGCCAACCACGTCAACGACCCATCGGTCGTCCGCGTCGGGGGCACGTATTTCATGTTCTACACGCGAGCGGTCGTCGAGGTGACCGATGATATCGCCATGGCGACCTCACAGGACGGCGTCCACTGGGACAAGCAGGGCCCCGTCCTGAGGCCGGGTGCGGCCGGTGAATGGGATTCGCTCTGCGTCGGACGTCCCTCGGTCCTGTTCGAGGACAACGTCTTCAAGATGTGGTACGACGGGCGGAAGGATTTGCCCCTCAGTGCGCCGGGGAATGTCCCCAAGTCCGCCACGTCAACCCGTCTCGCCGGTTACGCCTCTTCTCCCGATGGCATCCATTGGACCAAGCACACTCATCCCGTGTTCGCGAATGGCGCCGGTGGTGTCGACGTGAAGAAGATCAACGGCGTCTACGTCATGGCCTTCGAATCCGCAGAAGGGACGCAGGTTGCGGTCAGCCCGGATGGGATTTACTCTTGGACCGCCAAGGGGTTGTGGGCCCCGCTGTCCGGCCGCGACTTCGATCGGTATGGCCAGATCACGCCGATGATATTTGCCGGGCCGAAGGGCCGTGTCAACTCGCTCTTCATCGGCGCCGCCACTGCCGCGAGCTGGGATCGGAATATCATCGCACGAGTCCGACTCACCCCGGCGCAACTCGACCAGGTGGCGGCCCCGGCCGCACAAGCGAGCAACCCATGAGCGGAAAGGGGACGCCCCAGGAGGGGCGTCCCCATGTCCGACCGCCATCCGGACCACGAGCACCCCGAGCCACCGGCACGACTCACGCGGTCCCGCCACCGATCGCGATCAGGTCGCGAGCCACGGGGGCCCCGGATGACCAGCGGGCTCCATCCCGCTCGACGCGGTGATACAGGGTATCACGCTCGACCGGGATTCGACCGGCCTCGGTGATCAGGCGACGGATCTCGGCCACGGTCACTTCCTGCGGGGTCTCGGCCCCCGCCTCGTGGTAAATCTTCTCGTGGACCACGGTCCCGTCGATGTCGTCGGCGCCGAAGGCAAGCGCGATCTGGGCGGTCTGAATTCCCAGCATCACCCAGTAAGCCTTGATGTGGGGGAAGTTGTCGAGCATGAGCCGGCTGATGGCCATCGTCTTCAGGTCCATCACCGCGGAAGGCTTGGGAATCTCCTGCATCCGCGAATTGTCGGGATGGAAGGCCAGCGGGATGAAGGTCTGGAACCCGCCAGTCTCATCTTGCAGCTCGCGGAGCCGGACCATGTGGTCGATCCGGTGCGTCGGCCCGTCGATGTGGCCGTAGAGCATCGTGGCGTTCGAGTGCAGCCCGAGCCGGTGTGCAGTCCGGTGGACCTCCAGCCAGGTCTCGGTCGACGCCTTGGCGCCACAGATTTGCTCGCGGACCTCGGGATGAAAGATCTCGGCGCCGCCACCGGGGAGGCTTCCCAAGCCTGCATCCATCAGGCGTTCGAGGATCTGCGTGATCGAGAGCCGGGAGATCTTTGCGAAGAATTCCACCTCGACGGCGGTGTAGGCCTTGATGTGCAGCTCGGGAAAGTCGTCGTGAATCCAGCGGACGACGTCCACGTAATATTCGAACGGCAGTTTATGATGCAACCCGCCGACGATGTGCAACTCCGTCGCCCCGCGCTCGTGCGCCTGGCGGGCGCGCTCGGTGATCTGGTCGCGCGTCATCACGTACGCCCGGGCCTCGTCCAGGTCGGCACGGAAGGCGCAGAAATCACACTTATAGACGCAGACGTTCGTCGGATTGATGTGCGTGTTGACGTTATAGTAGCCGAAATTGCCGTTCTTCCGCTCGCGGACCAGGTTGGCCATTGCCCCGATGGCAAACAAGTCGTCCGACCCCTCCAGGGCCATGCCGTCATCGAAGCTCAGGCGCTGTCCCGCCTCCACCTTTTCGCGGATCGCCCCCAGGCGGGATGACTCGGTTGACATGGTCGGCCTGCCTCTCATTGTCCTGAGACCCGGACCGGGGTTTGATTTCCGGATTACAGTCATTTTAGTCAGAATTGAAAGAGAAGGCAACTGCGCGACTCTCAGTGTTCGATTGCATGATAGCCTGCTGTGAGCTTGCTCCCTGCATGACAGGGAAATCAGAGGGCAATCTCCGATGTCCCAGGCATCTCTACCCTGTCAGATCCTCAAGACAGAATCAGATCGGCGACGCTGACGGCCAGCAGCCCGACGCTGATGGCGATATTCACCTGGAAGAACGCCACGTTGACCCGGGTGAGGTCGTCGGCGCGGACCAGGGCGTGCTCGTAGATGAGCAGGGCGGTTGCGGCGGCGACGCCGAGGAAGTAGAGCCGGCCCAGCGGATACGCGAGGCCGAGGGCGACGAGCGCGGCGATCATGACGGCATGACAGGCCGCCGCGACTCGCAGGGCACGCGCGACGCCTAGGCGGCCGGGGAGGCTGTGCAGGCCGACCTCGCGATCGAAGGCCGCATCCTGGCAGGCGTAGATGATGTCGAAGCCGGAGACCCAGCAGAGGACCGCCAGGCCCAGCAGCACGGGTGGCCAGGCCAGATCGCCCCGGAGTGCAATCCAGGCGGCCATCGGCGCGAGCATCAGTGCCACGCCCAGCCAGAAATGGGCCAGGCTCGTGAACCGTTTTGCATACGAATACGCCAGCAGCCAGCACAGGACGGGCAGGGCGAGGATCAAGGGGAGCCGGTTCGGCAAGAACAGGGCGGTGGAGGCCACGAACGCAATCGAACTGGCCAGGGTGAAGGCCGCGACCTCGCCCGCCGTGAGTTGACCGGAGGGGAGGTGTCGATTCGAGGTGCGCGGATTGAGCGCGTCGATCCGGCGGTCGGCCAGGCGGTTGAAGGCCATCGCCGCCGAGCGGGCCGTCGCCATGCAGAGCATGATCCCGATCCAATCCCGCGGACGCCCTCGCCACCCGTCGGGCGCCCTTGCCGCCAGGGCGGCACCGAGGAGGGCGAAAGGCATCGCGAAGAGCGTATGGCTGAACTTGATCATGCCAAGCAGCTTACTTACATATTCAAGGAGCATAGGATCGCCTTGAAGAGGAGGCCATGCCGGCCGGGCCGGTCCGAGCCGCCCGGCCGACGACTCGACGCAAGAACAAGAGTGCGTGCCCATCGCCGGACGCCCGCAGCCTCACTCCAGGAAGGCGAGCCATGCATGCGACATCCGACTCGACGAGCGGAGCTCATGCTCGTGGAGGACATGAGGGAGCCCATCGAGCAATACGACCGCTTGATGGGCGCCGAGGGGACTCCGCACACCGCCGAGGCTGTCAGGGAGGCGTATCTGGTGTTCGAGTCGCAGTTGTGATAGTTCCACTCATGGAGCACAAGGCGATCCGGTGCCGTAACTCGGTGAGAAATCTACGTTCGATCCTATCCGATTGCGAGTTTTCTCGCGTCCTTCAGGGGTTGGGCCTTCGTCTCACGAGCGCAGGGCGGGGTCGTCTCCGCCGACTCGTACTCGCATCGTACGATCGGACGCCCGAAGCGAGCCCGTACGCGAGCGGCCCGCGATCTGGCCGACGCCGTCGGATCGCCTCGCTTCCTCGGGGGCGACTCGGCGCGTAGGCGATGGGTCCAAGAGGCAAGTATGGAGGCGAGGTATGGCGAAGGGGCTCACGATTTTTCGGCTTGCGATCGCGACGATCGCGCTGGGCGCTCCTGTGCTTGGGGCCGCGGAGGCGGCCAGGCCCAACGTCGTCCTCATCCTCGTCGACGACCTGGGGTGGACAGACTTCGGCTGTTACGGCAGCGACCTGTACGAGACGCCTCATATCGACCGCCTGGCGCGCGACGGGATGCGATTCACGGCGGCCTACTCGGCCTGTACAGTCTGCTCGCCCACCCGCGCCAGCCTGCTGACCGGCAAGTACCCGGCCCGGCTCCACATCACGGACTGGATCCCCGGCCAGATGCCCGCCAATCCGAAGATGCTCGTGCCCGACTGGACCAAGTATCTCCCGCGGGAGGAGGTGACGCTCGCCGACGCTTTCCGCGCGGCCGGCTATGCCACCGCCAGCATCGGCAAGTGGCACCTCGGCGGCCCGGAGTCTTACCCCGAGACGCATGGCTTTGACCTGAACGTCGCGGGGACTCACCTGCCCCAACCTCCCAGCGGCTACTTCGCGCCTTGGAAGATCCCGACCCTGCCCGAAGGATCGCCCGGCGATTACCTGACCGATCGCCTCGGCCAGGAGGCCGTGGGGTACATCTCCCGCTCCAAGGGACGGCCGTTCTTCCTCTACCTCCCGCATTATGGAGTCCATACACCCATCCAGGGTCGCGAAGATTTGATCGTGAAGTATCGTGCGAAGCGGCGGGCCGGGCTGGTTCATAGGAACGCCATATACGCGGCGATGATCGAGAGCGTCGATGCGACGGTTGGGCAAATCCGCGCCGCCCTCGACGAGCACGGTCTGACCGACCGGACCCTCATCGTCGTGACATCGGACAACGGCGGACGCGTCCCGACGACCTCGAACCTCCCCTTGCGTGCCGGCAAGGGCTCCTGTTACGAGGGCGGGACGCGCGTGCCCCTGATCGTGTCCTGGCCGGAGGTCACGAAGTCGGGGAGCACCTGCGACGTGCCCGTGATCAGCGCCGACCTCTACCCGACCCTGCTCGAAGCGGCCGGGGTGGAGGACCGTCCCGGTCACCAGACCGACGGCGTGAGCCTCGTGCCCCTCCTGCGCCAGACGGGCGATCTGGAGCGGGATGCACTGTTCTGGCACTACCCCCACCATCAGCACTACCAGCAGGGCGGTGCGATGCCCTACGGCGCGGTCCGTGTGGGCGACCTCAAGCTGATCGAGTCCCTCGACGACGGCCACGTCGAGCTATACAACCTTCGCGATGACCCGGGCGAGCAACGCGACCTGGCGGCTCGGCTGCCTGACAAGGTGCGGGATCTGCTCGGACGACTCCACTCGTGGCGGAAGGCAGTCGGGGCACAGATGCCGACACCGAACCCGATGCATGACCCCTCGAAGCCCCAACACATTCCCGTGCCACCTCGACAGCCGGCAGAGGCCAAAGGGTGAGCTCGAGGTCGGCACAGGTCGACGTCAAGGCTGTCGAGGGATGTTGAGAGACCTCAACACCTCCCGTTGCATCGGGATCGGCACGAGAGACCACCGGGTCCAGCTTGAAGGTCCCGTCCCCGGATCGCAGCGACGGGGTCTCTCGATTCGAGTGGCAACGGGTTCAGGCCAGAATCTCGCGGACGACGCGGCCGTGGACGTCGGTGAGGCGGAAGTCGCGGCCGGCGTAGCGGTAGGTGAAGGTCTCGTGGTCGAAGCCGAGGAGGTGGAGGATCGTGGCATGGAGGTCGTGGACGTGGACGGGGTCGGCAACGGCCTGGTAGCCGAAGTCGTCGGTGGCGCCGTGGACATGTCCCCCTTTGACGCCGCCGCCGGCGAGCCACATCGAGAAGCCGTAGTGGTTGTGATCGCGCCCGTTCATCTTGCCGGCGTTGGCGCCCGGGGTGGGCAGCTCGACGGTCGGCGTGCGGCCGAACTCTCCCCCCCAGATGACCAGCGTATCCTCCAGCATCCCGCGCTGCTTGAGGTCGGTGAGGAGGGCGGCGATCCCCCGGTCGCACTGGCCGGCCAGTCTTCGGTGGTTCGCCTCGATGTCGTCGTGGGCGTCCCAGGGCTGGGAATCTCCGTGCCATGCCTGGACGTATCGGACCCCGCGTTCGAGGAGGCGTCGGGCGACCAGGAGTTGTCGGGCGTGGACGCCGGGGCCATACAGGTCGCGGATGTGCTGGGGCTCGCGCTCGACGTCGAAGGCGTCGCTGGCCTCGGACTGCATCCGATAGGCCAGCTCGAACGACTGGATCCGCGCCTCCAGCTCGGCCTCGCCGGCGCGGCGCTCGAGGTGCTCGCGGTTGAGGGTCAGCAGGAGGTCGAGCTGGTCGCGCTGGTCTCGGGGCGTGACGCGGCGGTTGCGGATGTGCTGGATCAGCTTCTCGATGTCGGTGTGCTTGGTGTCGATGTACGTGCCCTGGTAGATGCCCGGCAGGAAGCCCGCCTGCCAGTTCTGGGACTCGGCGATCGGATAGCCGCCGGGGCACATGACGATGAACCCGGGCAGGTTCTGATTCTCGGTCCCCAGGCCGTACAATGCCCACGAACCGACGCTCGGTCGCGGCTGGCGGGCGTCGCCGCAGTTCATGAGCATCAGCGAAGGCTCATGGTTCGGCACGTCGGCCTTCATCGACCGGATCACGCAGATGTCGTCGGCGTGCTCGGCCGTCCTGGCGAAGATCTCGCTGACCTCGAGCCCGCTCTGGCCGTACTTCTTGAACTTGAACGGGGAGCCGTAGGCGGAGCCCGTCTTGCGCTCGGTCCGCAGTTCGAGCGGGATCGGCTTGCCCGACTGTCTCAACAGCTCGGGCTTGGGGTCGAACGTGTCGACCTGTGAAGGCCCGCCGTTCATGAACAGGTGGATCACCCGTTTGGCCTTGGGCGCGAACTGCGGCGGACGTGCCGCCAGCGGGGTCGTGGTCGACCCGGTCGCGGCCTTTGCCAGGACGCCCGACTCGGACAGGAGGGTCCCGAGGGCCAGCGACCCGATCCCCATCCCCGAGCGGCGGAGCAGCTCCCGGCGGGACATCGAGGCATCGATCGGCGTCGGCGGGTGGTGCGGCATGAGGCTCGACTTCCGGTCAATCGGCGTACAGGAATTCGTTCGTGAGCAAGAGGACCTGGGCGAGTCCTTCGAGGGGCGAGGGGCCCTCCGGAGCGGGGGTCCCTCGGGCGTCGAGGAACCGGCGGGCGAGGTCGGCCTCGTGGGACTCGGGGGGGCGGGCCAGTGCCAGGCGGTAGAGCGCGGTGACCTGGGGGTCGCGATCCGGGCCCGCGTCGCGGGTGGCGCGGTCGGCGAGGTGGCGGGCCTGCTCGGCGACGAACGGGCTGTTCATCAGGAACAGGGCCTGTTGCGGCACGACGGTCGTGTGCCGTGCCGGGGTCGAGGCGTCGGTGCTGGCGAAGTCGAATGTGCGGAAGAGGCCGTCGAGTTTCTGGCGGTCGATGTGCGCGTAGACCGTGCGCCGGGTCGAGAAGGGCTCAGAGGTAATCGAGACCGGGCGGCCCCCGACCGACTCATCGAGCTGACCAGAGGCGGCCAGGATCGAGTCGCGCATCGCCTCGAACTGGAGACGCCGGCGTTTCTGCCGCCACACGAGGAGGTTTTCCGGGTCGACGTCGCGGGCCTCGGATCGGTCGTCGCTCGCCTGCTTGTACGCATTGGAGTGCAGGATGAGCCTATGCATCCCCTTGACCGACCACCCGCCCTCGACGAACCGGCTCGCCAGCCAGTCGAGCAGTTCGGGGTGGGTCGGCGGCTCGCTCCGGATGCCGAAATCACCGGGGGTATTGACCAGGCCGCGGCCGAAGTGGTGCATCCACAGCCGGTTGACCATCACGCGTGCCGTCAGCGGATTGTCAGGGCTGACGATCGCGTGGGCGAGCTCGAGCCGGCCGCTGCCGTCGCGGAAGGGCGTTCGCTCGGGGCCGGAAAGGACCTTCAGGAACCGGCGAGGGACCGTCCGGCCACGGCGGGCCGGGTCGCCCCGCAGAAAGATCTGGGGCTCGACGGGCTTGGGGGCGTCATTCAAGACCATCGCCCGGGTTGGGGCCCCGGGGTGCTCCGTATCGAGTGCGGCGAGCTTCCTGGTCAACGCCGTCAGTTCGTCGCGCTCGGCCCGATTGTAGGCCCGCCGAGTCTCGTCGGCCTGGAGGCGGAAAGGCCCTTCGGGGGCATCGAGGAGGGCGCGGAGGGCATCCCAATCGGGTTCGCCGGGCGGGCGGGCCGCGGCCTGGGTCCAGAGGTCGGCATAGCGGCGGACGACCTCCTTCATCGAGTTGGGGGGCGGCGCGGCCAGGATCCGGGCGACCTGTGGGTTGATGGAGGTCTTGGGGTCGGCGGCGGCCAGGCGCGCGACCGCTTCGGCGGCCTTGGGGCCGAATTCCCCCTCGGGGAGCGCGGCCAGTGCGTGCCAGGGTGCAAGGACGGGATCGTGCCCGGTGGCGGTCTGCTCCAGGTAACGGCCGAAGCGACCTGCGAACCAGCGAAGCCGCGAGGGGTCGATTTTGTGGGCGCGGGCCGCGTCCTCGGATTTGCGGTCGCGGCTCCGGAACCCGAACTCGTGGCCCGCGAGCAGGAAGCCCGAGAGGTGCTCGCGGACGTCACGCTCGATCGCCGCCCGGCGAGCTTCGTGGTAGTCGGAGATCGCCTTCTGGCGGCGGTCTCTCTGGGCCTGGTAATCCGCCCGGGAGGGGTGGGCCCCGCCGTCCTGGACGATCTCGGGCAGGTTTTCCGGCTCGACCGAGCTGGCGAAGACGCCGTGCAGAGAGTAGTAATCCTCGGTCGGGATCGGGTCGAACTTGTGGTCGTGGCACCGGGCGCAAGTGACGGTGATGCCGAGCAGGCCGCGGGTCACGACGTCGATCCGGTCGTCGATGATGTCGTCCTGGTTGTTCAGGAAGCGCCTGCCGACGGTCAGGAAACCGAGGGCGGCCAGGGGTCGGGTGTCCCCCCCGGCAGGGAGCCGGTCGGCGGCGATCTGCTCCACGAGGAACCTGTCGAAGGGCAGGTCATCGTTGAAGGCGCGGATCACGTAGTCGCGGTAAGTGAAGGCGAAAGGATAGCGCGGATCCTGGGTGAAGACGTAACCTTTCGTGTCGGCGTAGCGCGCCACGTCCAGCCAGTGGCGGCCCCAGCGCTCGCCGTAGCGGGGCGAGGCCAGCAAGCGATCGATGACCTTCTCGTAAGCGTCGGGAGTGGCATCGTCCTGGAACGCCTCGACCTCCGAGGCCGTGGGCGGGAGGCCCGTCAGGTCGAACGTGACGCGGCGCAGGAGCGTACGCCGATCGGCGGGAGGAGATGGGGCCAGGCCCTTGGCCTCGAGCCGGTCGAGGATGAATGCGTCGATCGGCGATGTGATCCACGCGAGGTTGCCCACGGCGGGGGGCTCGACCGACCGGACGGGCCGGAAGGCCCAGTGGTCCGCAGCGGCACCGGCCTTCGCGTCGCCCGAGAGTTCGGCGTCGGCGGGCCAGGGGGCACCCATCCGTACCCAGTCGGTGAGGGCTCGGGCGGCCGGTTCGGGCAGCTTCCCCCCCCTGGGAGGCATCCGGACGTCCCCGTCGTGGCGGATCGCCTGGATCATCGGGCTCTGGTCCGGATCGCCGGGGACCACGACCGGTCCGTTCTCACCACCCGCGATCATCGCCTGTCGCGAGTCGAGCCGCAGGCCCGCAAACTGCTTCGACGAGCCGTGACATTTCTGGCAGTGATCGACCAGGACCGGGCGCACGTTCTTCTCGAAGAACTCGAGCCCTTCGGGCGTCCCCCCCGCATCCTTCGGAGCCTCGGCCACTGCCACCGCGCAGGAAAGCAGCAACAGAGCCAAGCTCGTGGACAATCGGATCGCCTGTCTCATACGAATCGTCCACGCCTCGGAGGTTGAGCACCCAGTCGACGGCACGGATTACGATCCCCGGTCGGGAACGGTCGGCCACCATCACGTTATCAAAGATAAGTTTAACAAGCACTTCCGCCCAAGGGTATCCCGGTTCGGAGGTCTTTCCGCTCAGATCGGCGAACGCGGGTCGAGAGGGTGAGGCGCCGCCCGCACTCTGGCGGCGCCGCCGTGGAAAACTGGTGTCGTCGCGCGACGCTTCAGTCCAGCGTCTTGATCGAGACAACCCGGAACTCGACGGGGTCGCCGTGGCCGGCGAGACCGAGGTAGCCGGACGTGCGATCCTTGCCCGGGTGGGGGCTCTTGGCCATGTACTCGTCGATCTTGCTGACGTCGGCATCCACGATCACCGTCCCGTTCAGCTCGACCTTGACCTTGGAGCCTTTGACCGTGACCTCCTGGAAGTTCCATTCGCCGACCGGCCGGAGGAAACCTCGCCTGGCCGGGACGATCCCGTACACCGAGCCGTGGTACTGCCGGGGATCGAGCTTCGCATATTTCTCGGCGGTGTCGTCGAGGACCTGAAGCTCGCACATCCCCGAGTAGGCCGCGTCACCCTTGCCCGGGTAGCGGATCGCCAGCCCGTTGTTGCCGCCCGGCGGCAGTCGGAATTCGACCCTCGCGACGAAATCCGAGAATTCCTTGTCGAAATAGAGGACGCCCCCCTTCTGGGGCTTGCATCGGATGGCCCCGTCGACGACCTGATATTTGTCGGTCGCCCCGGCCCATCCGTCGAGGCTCTTGCCGTCGAAAAGTGGCCGAAACCCCTCGGCCCCCCCCGATGCGAGGGACTTATTGGCCTCGACCGCCGGGATCTCTCGGATCGCAATATGACTCCAGCGGATCTCGCCGCCGTGGGTCTGGAGCTGGATCGGCCCGCGAGCGAAGAGGGGCTGCGTGCGATCCCAGAAGTTCTCCATCGCGGCGTGGTCGACGACCCGCTTGCCGTTCAGGTCGACCGTCGTCCGCGCCCCGACCTGGAGGATGCGGAGCCGGTTCCAATCGCCGAACGGCCTGTCTGCCAGGACGAGCGGGTCCCTGCCGGGGGCCCCATTGGTGTTGTTGAAGAGGCCACCCGAGCCTTTATCTGCCCCGCGAGCCCACTTTCCCCCCTCCTTGGTCGAGTCCCAGATCTGCACCTGTGGGGTGCCTCGGAGGTAGACGCCGCTGTCGGCCTTGGCGACGGTCTTGTAGTCGATCAACAGCTCGATGTCGCCGTAATCCTTGTCGGTGGCCAGATAGGCCCCCTTGCCGTCGTTCACGAGTTCGCCACCGTCAACTCGCCAGTGCGCCCTGGCGTCTTCCGTCCACTCGGCGAGCTTTTTCGCCCTCTCCTCCTCGCCCATGGCGGCGAGCTTGCGCGGGTCGAAGTGGGGCATGCCGTGCCAGCCGGCGAGGGACTTGCCGTCGAACAGGGCGACGAAACCTGGCGGGGGTGCTTGCTTCTCTTCCCCGGCCCTCAGGAGGGCGGAAGAGACGAAGAGATGGACGGAGGCGACGGCCACGAAGGCCGGGATACGAATTGGCACGGGGGCACCTCAGGTTCGGGGACAATCGTCGCGGGGAACAGGCCGGTGGGTCCATCGGCCTTCCGGATACATCATGACGAGGTCAAAATCTCTTTGATCGGGCCATGTCCCTCTTCCACAAGCTTCATGGTCCTCCCGAGCACCGGGATTTCCATCTTCCGGTAATCGAGGCCGAGCTGGTGCAGGATGGTCGCGTGCAGGTCGCTGTAATAGTGAGGGCTCTCCACCGCCTTGTAACCGACCTCATCCGTGGCGCCGTGGACGACCCCGCCCTTCACACCGCCGCCTGCGAGCCAGGCGGTATAGCCCTTCGGGTTGTGGTCGCGCCCGGTGGTGTTCTGCGACCAGGGGCTCCGGCCGAACTCGCTGGCCCAGACCACGAGCGTCGAGTCGAGCAGGCCCCGGCCCTTGAGGTCGCGGATCAGGCCGGCGATGGGCTTGTCCGTCGCACGGCAGAGGGGGCCGTGGGTCTCGATGTCGCCGTGCGCGTCCCAGCCGCCGTTGCCGCCCCCGGAATGGCAGACCTGGATGAAGCGGACGCCCCGCTCTGCCAGCCGGCGGGCGAGCAGCAGTTGACGGCCGAAGTCGTCCGTCTCTCGCTCGCCGATGCCATAGAGGTCCGTCACGTGCTTCGGCTCCCGGGAGAAGTCGACGACGTCCGGCGCGGCGAGCTGCATGCGGGCGGCCAGCTCATAAGCCTCGGCGCGGGCCGCGATGTCGGAGTTGAGGGCATATTGATCGCGGAACCCTCGGTTCAGTTCCAGGAGCGCCTGCATCTGCCGTTCGCGCTCGGCCGGGCTGCCCCCCCGGGGCGGGTGGAGATTCGGGATCGGCGTCTCGCCCGCCTGGAATGGGGTGGCGGCCACGGTCGCGCCGAGGTAACCGCCGGTCAATTGCACCGGCGAGGACGGGCGGCCGATGTTCACGAACGTGGGCAAATTCTCGTTGGCGCTGCCGAGGGCGTATGAGACCCAGCTGCCGAAAGTCGGATGCTCGAACTGGCGGCCCCGATGCCCGGTGGACGCCTCGATCACCGCCGGGAAATGGTTCCCCTCCTTGCACCACATCGACCGGACGACGGCGATCTCGTCGATCACCCCCCCGACGTGGGGGAACCAGTCGGAAACCGGGGTCCCGGACCGGCCGTGCCGCGTGAACGTGCGCCGGCAGGGGATGACCGGCCGCTTCATCTCCGCCTGGTTGTCGCCGAAGCCGACCACGTCGATCAACTTGCCGGCCCACTTGTTGTCCTTCGGGTCGAACGTGTCGATGTGACTGACGCCGCCGCACATGAAGAGGAAGATGACGGAGGACGCCCTGGGCGCGAAATGCGGGCCGAGCCCGGCCCCTCGGATCTCGCCGGCCTCCGCCCAGAGTGCGCCCATCGCGACGCCGAGGAACCCTCCGCCGGCCTGATGCAGGAACGCACGGCGGGAGGTCCGGCCGCACGGATAATCGTACTTTGTGATCATCGTGAGTAAATGAATTCATCCAGGTTGAACAGGAGCCACGCCAGGCCCTTCAGCCGGGCCGGGTCGTCCTGGAGGTATTTCAGCGCGGAGTCCATCTCCGCCGCCGACGGTGGCCGGGCGATGGCGACCTGGTAGCCGAGGTCGACCGCCGCCCGCAGGTCTCCGGCCGATTGCTCCTTGAGACGTCCGGCGAACTTCTCGGACGCCTTATCGATCGCGTCGCTGTTCATCATGAGCAGCGCCTGCGGCGGCGTGACCGTCCGGGTCCGCACCGGGCAGGGGGCACGTCCGTCGTCCACGTCGAACGCCTGGAGGAAGTTCGGCACGACGTCGCGGCTGCTCGAATAGCCGCGGATCATGTAGGAGGCGCGGCGGTTCCTCCGTTTGTCGGAGGGCGTGACGCCCCGCGTCCCCTCGCGACGTCTCCCGCCCTCTGCCCCGATGTCGAAGGACGGGCCGCCCACGGACAGGTCGAGGTCGCCGGCGGCGAGGAGGATCGAGTCCCAGATCGGCTCGGCCTCGAGCCGTCGCAGGGGAAAGTGCCAGAGGTGGACATTACCCGGATCGGCCGCCGTGTCGGCCGTCCTGAGCCCAGGATCCACCTCCGAAGCCAGCTTGTACGTCTCCGACGTGACGATCAGCCGGTGCATCGCCTTCATACGGAAGCCTCCGCCGACGAACTCGGATGCCAGCCAATCGAGCAGGGGCGGATTCGCGGGGGTCCCGGCCATCGTGCCGAAATCGCTGGGCGTCTTGTGCAAACCCTCGCCGAAGTGCCATTGCCAGAGGCGGTTGACGGCCACCCGGGCGAAGAGTTGGTTCTCGGACGCGGTCAACCAGTCGGAGAATGCCTCGATCCGGCCCTCGCGGAAATCAATCTCCGCCGGCGCGAACGGCCAGCCGGGTTCGACCTCGTGGTCCTTCTCGGGCCTTTCGGGGTCTCCGCTCGTCAGGATGTAGCTCTTCTCCGTCGCCCTCTTCGGGTCGACCTCCACGGTCCAGAAGGCGGGGAGCGAGGATCCGCGTCGGCCGTCTCCCTCCTGGTTGAGCCTGCCGAGCAGCTCCTGATACCTCTTGCGATCGGCCTCGGGCATGACCTCCCTGATCTTGCCCGCGTCGATCCGGAGCACGGGGAAGTAGTCGTCGGCGATCTTCTGCTCCGGGGTCGTACGTTCTTTCTCCGATTTCAGGATGACGGCCCGCACGCTGTCGGGCAGCATCGCCACGCGGTCGTCGTACAGTGTCTTCTTGTAGGGGCCGATCAGCTCGTCGATCGACCCTTCCACCGCCGCCCGCGTCCTTTCCGCCTCGCGGAGCGCCTTGCCATCGGCGAAGATTTCCGCCGGGGTGGCCAGCGTGACCTTCCTCAAGACGAGCGGATCGAAGAGCGCCTTCATCGCGTAGAAGTCGCGCTGAAGGATCGGGTCGTACATGTGGTCGTGGCACTTGGCGCAGCCGACGGTCAGGCCCATGAAGGCGGTGGAGACCGTCTCGACCGCGGCGATCGAGAGCTCCAGCGGGCCCTTGTTGTCGACGTCGATGCCGCCACGAGCGAGGAACCCGAGCGCGAACATGTCATCGGGGCGGGGCTCTTTGCGCGAGCGGAAACCGGTGTCGGAGATGGCCGTCCGGGTCGCGGACCGGTATCCGGTCAACTGGGCGCGCACGAACTGGTCATACGGCAGGTCGTCGTTGAGGGCGTTGATCACCCAGTCGCGCCAGAGATGAATCCCGCGTGCCGCGACCATCCGCTCGTCGACGTCGGCGTATCGCAAGACGTCGAGCCAGTGCCGCCCGTAGCGAACGCCGTGCTGCTCGCTCGCCAGCAGCCGGTGGACCTCGCGTTCGTAGGCGTCCGGCGACTCGTCGCGGAGGAACGCCCGCTGTTCTTCGGGGGTCGGCGGGAGCCCGACGAGGTCCAGGTACACGCGCCGCAGGAGGGTCCGCCGATCGGCCGGGCGGACCGGCTGCAAACCTCTCCTTTCGTATCCCGCCGCGATGAATGCGTCGATCGGGTTCTTCGATGAGGTGAGTCCCGACGGGACGACAGGGCGGGCGACCGTCTTGAGTGCCCACAGGTCTGCGTCGTCGCCCCTGGCCATCGCGGCGAGGGCGGAGAACAGGAGGACGAAGGAGGCCGTCAGGCAGGGGTCAAGACGCATTTCCGGCGTCCTCGAATCCAAAGTCTCTCGTCATCATCCACCCAGGATAACCTCACCCCAGAATCGAGGCAACGCACCTGTCAGTCCTGAGCGACGTGCGAAGCTCGGGCCGAAATGCGCCCACGGATTCCGGTAGTCCCGCTGGTCGGGGTCTCGGAGACCCCGGCGCAAGGGCGGGGGCCGGTTCCGCCGGGGTCCCCGGGACCCCATGCAGCCGATCGGCGGCGGACCGCCAGAAAGGGGCGGCAAAACCCCGTGGTTCACGGTGAACCAAGCGGAATTCCTCCCGTGGGTGCGTCGGGCAGAAGGACGACCTTCGGTTCATCCCGACCGAGTCGTCTCGGGTCAGGGTTTACGGGACCTGGACTTCTCACCCGGAAGGGCCCCCGGCGATGGCCAACTTATCGACTTCGGGCCGGGTGGAGAATAAGGTGAGACTGTCGGGGGCTTCGCTCCCGGCGGTTTCGGGCCCCGCCCCGCCAGAGGGGGGCCTGCTGGGCTTGCGGACGACCCTTCTTCGTGGCGGATCCGATGATGAGATTGCCTCGATTCGAGATCAGTAGGGATAGGTCCGGTCGACGCCTCGTCGCGTCGACACTGCTCGTCCTGATGCTGGTGACCCACGGGTTCGCCCGGACGCCCGATGAGCCGGCGAAGACCGCCCCTGCGGCTCCGCGGCCGGATGGCCCGCTCGTGCCGGAGAAAGCGTCGGAGTCGTTCCGGCTGGAGCCCGGCCTTCGGCTGGAGCTGGTGGCCGCGGAACCACTGGTCGTGAGCCCGGTGGCGATGGCGTTCGACGAGCGCGGTCGGCTGTTCGTCGCGGAAAATCGCGGGTATCCCTCGGGCCCGGGTGAGGGGAAGCCCCCGGTCGGTCGGATCGCGAGGCTCGAGGACACCGACGGCGACGGGCGGATGGACCGGCGGACGGAGTTCGCAGAGGGGCTCACTTTCCCCAACGGCGTCATGCCCTGGAAGGGGGGGGTGATCGTCACGTGCGCCCCGGACGTGCTCCACCTGCGCGACACGGACGGCGACGGCAAGGCCGACGAGCGCCACGTCCTCTTCACGGGCTTCGCGACGGACGGGAGCACGCAACTTCGCGTCAGCCACCCGACACTCTCGATCGACAACTGGATCTACCTCACCAGCGGGCTCAAGGGAGGGAAGGTGGTCTCGCCCTCGGCCCCCGACCGGCCGGCGGTCGTGACGGGACGCACCGACTTCCGGTTCCGCCCGGACGGTGACGCCTGGGAAGCGGCCGACGGCGGGGCGCAGTTCGGGATTTCGTTCGACGACTTCGGGCGTCGGTTCATCTGCTACAACCGCGTGCAGGTGCAACACGTCGTGATCTCGTCGCAGACGCTGCGGCGGAACCCCCACCTGGCATTCTCGGAGACGGTCCAGAATTGCCCGGTCGAGACCGTCGCCGAGCCGCTGAAAGGGCATGGCGCCGCGGCCCGGCTGTTCCCGATCAGCCGGAACGTCACCACCGCCGATTCGCACGCGGGGACGTTCACGGCGGCGTGCGCGGTGACCATCGCGCGCGGCACGGGCCTGCCCGATTCCTATCGCGGCGGGGCCTTCTCGTGCGACCCGACCGGCAACCTCGTCCACTTCGATCGCCTCGAACCGAAGGGGGCCACGTTCGCGGCCCATCGGGCGCGCGAGGCGGTCGAATTCCTGGCGAGCAGCGACAGCTGGTTCCGCCCGGTCTTCCTGGCCCATGGCCCCGACGGTGCGCTCTACGTCTGCGACATGTACCGAAGGACGATCGAGCACCCCGACTACTTGCCGGTCGAAATCCGCAAGCGCACGGATTTCGAAGGCGGCAAGACGATGGGGCGGATCTGGCGAGTCGTCCGCGACGACGCCAAGGCGGAGGACCTGCGGCGTCTCCGGGACGTGGACCTTTCCGGGTCCTCCACCCCGGACCTCTGCGACACGCTCCGCAATCCGGACGGCTGGTGGCGCGACACGGCCCACCGGCTCTTGCTGGAGCGGCGCGATCAGGATGCGGTCAAGCCGTTGCGGGCGATCGCGGCCGACCCGCAAGCCTTACCCGCGTCAGTCGTTCACGCCATGCGATTGCTGGAGGCGCTCGACGCCTTCGACGACGAGGCGATTCCTCCAGCCTTGAAGCACCCCGCGGCGCCCGTCCGCGAGCACGCCCTGCAACTGGCCGAGCCCCGACTGGCCGGTCGGCGAGCCCTGCTCCAGCGGATGCGGATGTTGGCCCTCGACGAGGACGCTCGTGTGCGCTTCCAGGTGGCGATCTCCCTGGGCGAGTTCCGATCCGCGAGCGAGCGGGGCGTCGAAAGGGCGAGTGGAGGTGATGCGGTCGCCGCCTCGCTGGCCCTCATCGCCGCGCGAGATGGCTCGGACCGCTGGACGCGAGCCGCGGTCTTCAGCTCGCTCTCGGGGCTCGAGTCCGACTTCCTGACCGCCCTCCGCGATTCGCCCCGCGATGCGGGCCCGCTGTCGACGGAGTTGCTGATCGGGTTGGGGCGACTCCAGGGGGCGGGTCGGCCTCGGGAGGAATGGCCCGGTTTCATCCGACTGGTCGTCGCGGACCGACCCGGCTTCGCGCCGGAGGAGCAGGCCGCCCTGCTCACCGGGCTCGCCGAGGCGGTTCGCGGCCGGTTGGCGTCGACGGACTCCGGAGACGTCCTGTCGGCGGCGATCGGCGCGGTCCCGGAGGGCCGCGAGCTGGGCGTTTCGGTACGCAAGCTCGTCGCATCGATGAAGTCAACGGCCTCGAATGCCGACGCGACGATCGAGGGCCGAAGCGCCGCCGTCGGCCTACTGGCGTTCGCCGATTTCGACCAGGCCGGCGAGACGCTGCTCGGGCTCGTCGACCCGGGTCAGGCCAAGGCCCTGCAAGTGGCGGCCGTACGGGCCCTCGGGCAGCAGAGAGACGACCGCGTTGCCGGAGAGCTGCTGGGGGCGGGGCGGTTCGCGACCTACACGCCCTCGATGCGCGATGAGGTGCTCTCCGCCCTCGGCTCGCAGTCGCGCCATCTGCCGGGCCTGCTGACGGCGCTCGAGGATGGCCGCGTCCCGACCGGTGCCATCGACGCCCTCCGCCGCCGACAGCTCACGGGGAGTCGCGACGAGAGCATCCGCCAGCGTGCCCAGGCGCTCTTCGGCGCGGTCGCGGGCGATCGGGCAAAGGTCTACGACGACTTCAAAAGGGTCGTCACCATCAAGGCCGACCCCGCCAGGGGGCGCGTGGTCTTCGCACGCGAGTGCGCCTCGTGCCACCGGCTGGACCAGGAGGGCTCCGCCGTGGGGCCCGACCTCTTCGGCATCCGGAACCAGCCGAAGGAGTCGATCCTGCTCCACATCCTCGTCCCCGACCACGAGATCACGCAGGGCTTCGCGGCCTACACCGTCGCGACCAAGGACGGCCGGGTGCTCACGGGCCTCGTCGCGTCGGAGACCCCCACGAGCCTCACGCTCCGGCAGCCGCTCGGAAAGGAGGACGTCATCCTCCGCACCGACATCGACGAACTCGCCGCCAGCACGCAGTCACTGATGCCTCAAGGGCTGGAAAAGAACATCCCACGCCAGGAGTTCGCCGACTTGCTCGCCTACCTCAAAGGTGAATAGCATTCTTTGAAAGTGAGGACATGTCATGATTCGACGACCCATCTCCCGCGTCGCCGCCCTGATCCTGCTGGGGCTCCCTCTCGGGGGCTTCGCCGACGAGAAAAGGCCGGCCGCCCCCACATTCAAGGCCGGCTTCGCCGAGCGGGACATCACGCCCGAGATCGGCATGGAGGCGCCGGGAGGCTACGGCAAGTCGTACCACAAGTCGATCCACGACGCGTGCAAGGTCCGCGCCTCGGTCTTCGATGACGGCACGGCGAAAGTCGCGATCGTCGGCATCGACGCCCTGGGGATCCGCAGGGACACGGTCCTGAAGGTCCGCGAGTCCATCCGGGAAAGGACCGGTATCCCCGCCGAGGCGATCCAGATCGTCGCGTCGCACTCGCACTCGTCGGGTCCGCTCGTCTGGATCATGCCGGGCGAGTTCGACCACGCCTCCGCGCTCGTGAAACGGCTCGCCTACGACGAGTCGACGTGCGTCGATCTGAAGTACCTGGCCCGGGTCGAGAAAGCCCTCGTCGACGCGGTCGGCGAGGCCCACGACCGCCGCGTGGAGGCCAGGGCCGGCGTCGGCAAGGGGCGGGAGGAGACGGTCGCCTTCAACCGCCGCTTCAAGATGCGCAACGGCCTGAGCTTCACGCACCCGGGCCAGGGCAATCCGGACATCGTCGAGCCGGCCGGGCCCGTCGACCCGGAAGTCGGCGTGATCGGGGCGTGGGACGCCAAGGACCCGAGCAAGCTCCTCGGCTGCATCGTCAACTTCTCCTGCCACGCCACCACCAGCCCGGGCGGGATCTCGGCCAATTATCCGCACTACCTGGAGAAGGTCATCCAGGGCTACTTCGGCAAGGACTGCGTCGTCGTCTTCGTCGCCGGCGCCTCGGGCGACGTCACTCAGGTCGACAACCGGAGCCCCCACAAGAACCCGACCGGCGACCGCTGGGCCCAGCTCGTCGGCGGCAAGGTCGGCGCCGAGGCCCTCAAAGTCCTGCTCTCCATGGAGCCCGGAACCCTCTCCCCGGTCGCGGCACGGACCAAGGTCTGGCCCATCAAGCGGCGGGCCCCGAGGCCCGATCGCGTGACCGCGAGCCTCGCGATCGTCGAGGGGGACAGGTCGAAAGCCGACCCGGCCCAGTGGACCTTCGCCAAGGAGATCGTCATGCTCGACGCCCTCCTGAAGAAGGAGCCCGCCGCGGAGGTCGAGGTGCAGGTCGTCCAGGTCGGGCCGGCGGTCTTCGTCTCCGACCCCGCCGAATACTTCTGCGAGTACGGGCTGGAGATCAAGGCGGGCAGCGGCTTCCCGTTCACGTTCCCCGTCTCCCTGGCCAACGGCTGCGTTGGCTACGTGCCGACGGAGAAAGCCTTCGGCGCCGACGGCGGCGGCTACGAGACCCGGCTGACGAGCTACAGCAACCTCGAGATCACCGCCGGCAACCAGATGCGCGACGCCGGGATCGCCCTGGCGAAAGGCCTCAAGCCGGGCGACGCCCCCCAACCGCCCCGTCATCCCCCCTTCAAGGGGAAACCCTGGGCCTATGGGGACGTCCCGCCGGAACGAGATTGAACAGGCACCGGCTCGCCTCCCACGTCCGTTCGGGGCTGGTTAGACACCTCCCCGAGTGTTCCAGAGAGGTTACATCGTATGAGGAAACCTCCCCGAGTGCTCCAGAGAGGTTACATCCCATGAGACAACTGGCAGGTCTGACAGAGATCGCGAACAGGCTCGGTGTCCTCCTGCTATCGACGTTGTTGCTGTCGCTCTCCTCCGCTCCCTCACAGGGCGCGGAGCGGCCGAACATCATCATTGTCCTCGCCGACGACCTCGGGTACGGCGACCTGTCCTGCTACGGCCATCCGCGCTTCAAGACGCCTCACCTGGATCGGTTCGCCGGCGAGGGCGTGCGGCTGACGCAGTTCAACACCCCGATGCCCTTCTGCGCCCCGACGCGGGCCTCCCTGCTGACCGGACGCTACCCCTTCCGCTGCGGGATGACCGCCAATCCCGCCCCGGACGGAGGCGCAACGGCCGACGCCGTCGCCCTGCCCGCCGAGGAGATCACGCTGGCAGAGCTCCTCAAGGGGGCCGGCTACGCCACGGGGATGGTCGGCAAATGGCACCTCGGCCACCGTCGGCCCAAGTCCCTGCCGACCCGCCGCGGGTTCGACGAGTACCTCGGCATCCCCTACAGCAACGACATGCGGCCGGTCCGGCTCCTCGACGGCGAGGAGGTGGTCGAAGACCCGGTCGTGCAGGCCAAGCTCACGGAGAGATACACCGAACGTGCCCTGCGGTTCCTGGAACGGAACCGGGACCGGCCGTTCTTCCTCTACCTCGCCCACGCGATGCCCCACAAGCCGCTGGCCTGCTCGGAGGCCTTCTACAAGAAGAGCGGCGCCGGCCTGTATGGCGACGTGTTGGCCGAGCTGGATGGGAGCGTGGGCCGTCTGCTCGCCAGGCTCAAGGAACTGGGGATCGACGACCGGACGCTGGTCGTCTTCACCAGCGACAACGGTCCGTGGTACGGCGGCAGCACCGGAGGCCTGCGCGGGATGAAGGGGACGACCTGGGAGGGCGGGTTCCGGGTGCCATGCCTCGTCCGATGGCCGGGCCGGGTCTCCGCCGGCAAGGTGATCCATGAACCGGCCGTGACGATGGACCTGTTCGCCACGGCCCTCGCCGCGGCGGGCGTCGCGCCTCCCCCCGACGGCCGCGTGATCGACGGCAAGGACCTCCTGCCGCTCCTGGAGGGGCGGGGCGAGGCCCCGCACGAGTTCGTCTTCGGGCACCAGGGGGCACGGCTGGCCACGGTCCGCGACGCCCGCTGGAAGCTGCACGTCCTGCCGGCCCGCGACCGTCGCGAGCCCCCGACGGGCGAGCGGTGGATCGACCCACGCGGCCCGGACGGAGTCACGATCCTGGCCCCCTATGAGCAATCCCAGCCGACCGACTACCCCGGCCTGCGCACGGGCGACGAGACGAAGGCGATGAGCCTCTTCGACCTGACGGAGGACCCGGGGGAGCAGCGGGACGTCGCCGACGCGCATCCCGACGTCGTGGCCCGCCTGAAGGCCTATTACGATGAGGTCTCGAAGGAGGTCCCGGCCCCGGGCGGGACCGGAGAGTGAACCGACGACCGTCCACCAGGAGTCCCCATGCCCCTCCGCTCGATGGTTCACCTTGCCCCCCTCTTCATGATGGGCGTGCTGGCCTCCGCGGCGACTGTCGATCCTCCGACGCGGCCCAACTTCGTGGTCATCCTCGCCGACGACATGGGCTTCTCGGACCTCGGCTGCTACGGCGGGGAGATCCGCACGCCCAACCTGGACGCACTGGCGGCCGGTGGGCTCCGCTTCGCCCAGTTCTACAATAACGCCCGCTGCTGCCCGACCCGGGCCAGCCTGCTCACCGGCCTGTACCCGCACCAGGCCGGCGTCGGCCACATGATGCAAGACCGAGGTTTCGACGGCTACCGTGGCGACCTCAACCGCTCCTGCGTCAGCATCGCCGAAGCCCTGAAGCCGGCCGGCTACCGGAACTACGCCGTCGGGAAGTGGCACGTCACCCGTCTCATCCGGCCCGAGGCGCCCAGGACCAACTGGCCGCTCGGGCGGGGATTCGACCGGTTCTACGGCATGATCGGCGGCGGCGGGAGCTATTTCGACCCGGCCACCCTGGCCCGCGACAACGCCCTGCTCTCGCCCTTCGCCGACCCGGAGTACCGGCCGTCGACATACTACTTCACCGATGCGATCTCCGATCACGCGGCGCGGTTCGTGGGCGAGCACGCCGAAGGCCACCGGGATCGGCCGTTCTTCCTGTATGTCGCCTACACCGCCGCCCACTGGCCGATGCACGCGTTGCCGGAGGACATCGCCCGGTACAAGGGCAAGTACGACGTCGGCTTCGAGGTGTTCCGCAAGGCCCGGTTCGCCAGGTCCGCCCGGCTCGGGTTGATCGACCCGGAGCAGGGTCTCGCCCGGCGGGATGAGGACTGGGATCGGGTGGCGAACAAGGAGCGGGAAGCCGCGTGCATGGAAGTCTACGCGGCGATGGTCGACCGCATGGACCAGGGGATCGGAAAGCTCGTCGCCGAGCTGAAGCGGACCGGGCAGTTCGAGAATACTCTGATATTGTTCCTCCAGGACAACGGCGGATGCGCCGAGCTGATGGGACGGGGGCCTGAGGAAGGCCGCCTCGACGGGCCGCGCCCGGACCGTCCGACCCTGCCGCCGATCGCACCCGAGACGCTCCCGGACGGGCTGGTCCCTCCGCAGACGCGGGACGGTTACCCGGTCCGGCAGGGGACGCGCGTGGTCCCCGGACCGGCCGACACCTACGTCGCCTACGGCCGCGGTTGGGCCAACGTGTCGAATACCCCCTTCCGCGAGTACAAGCACTGGGTCCACGAGGGCGGGATCAGCACCCCTCTCGTCGCCCACTGGCCGGCGGGAATCCGCCCGGAGTTTCGCGACCGGATCGTCGGCGACCCGGGCCATGTGATCGACCTGATGGCCACTTGCGTGGACCTGGCCGGGGCGTCCTACCCCGTGGAGAGGGACGGCCGGGCGATCCTCCCCCCCGAGGGAATCAGCCTGCGTCCGGCCCTGGAGGGACGTCCCCTCCGCCGGCCGCGTCCGCTCTGCTGGGAGCACGAGGGCAACCGGGCGATCCGGGATGGGGATTGGAAGCTCGTCGCCAAGCATCGCCAACCGTGGGAATTGTACGACCTGAAGGCCGACCGCACCGAGCAGCACGACCTGGCCGCGACGGTGCCCGCAAAGGTCGAGGAGCTGGCGGCGCAATGGCGAGCGTGGGCCGATCGGGTGGGGGTCCGCCCGTGGCCCGTCGAAGGGCCGGAGGACACCGCGGCGACGAAGTCCGCGGCGGTGTCCTCATACGATTCGCCGCCGCCTCTAGCGGAGACGGCGGGCCTCGGCAAGCCCGGGCCTGTCGTCGTCCCGCGGCGGTGACGAGAGGGACTGGAGGAATGCGTCGAGCTGTGCCTTGCGCTGGGCGGGAAGGGTCGCATAGCGCCGGGCCGAGGCCGCACCCTGACCGCCGTGCTGCGCGATCGCCTGGCCGATCGTGGCGGCTCGGCCGTCGTGCAGGTAAGGGGCGGAGTCGCTCAGGCCCCAGAGCGGCGGCGTGCGCCAATCCTGGACCAGCACCCCGGCCGACTCGCCGCGCGGGCCGCCCTCGGCGTTGGGGCCGCCGGCCCCGGCCGGGCTCGCGACGAAGACGCCGTAGGAGCCGGTGTCGACCAGTTTCGGGCCCATGTCGTGCAAGAGGAGGTCGCTGTAAATCCCCTCGACGTCACCCAACCTCGGCAGATGGCACGCCGCGCACCCGATTGCGCCGAAGGTCGCGCGACCCGCCTCGATCCGCGCCGCCTCCTTCGCGTCTGCCGGCACATGCTCCACCGGCGCCGGCAGTTCGCGTACGAAGGCCACCAGGGCCGCGCACTCGTCCCGGTCCATGTCCAGGCCCGAAGCGCCGATGCCCGGGAGCCGCGGGTCTCCGGCCTGGTGGTGGCCGGGGACTTCCAGGCCCACCTCGCTGGCGGCGGCCGACAGGACGAATTCTTCGCGCGTCTCCGTCTGCGCCTTCCAGCCGAAGCGACCGACCCGACCCCCCTTCAGCCGTGCCACCCGCCCCCGGGACACCAGCCGCCCCGGACGACCGCCGCCGGGCCGCCGCCTCGATCACCTCGTCGGGGATCGCATCGATCTGGCCCGCGCCGAACAGGGGCGTCGGGTTGCGCCCCGAGACCTCCACCCGGACCGCCCCGCGCCGCCCCAAAACCTCGACTCGCCAGGACTGATACTCGAGGTCCGTCCCGAACCGGTGCAGGACCACGCTCCGCCCCGCGCCGAAGCCGGGATGGATCGGCGCCGACTCGGCCCGATCGGCGGTAGTCTCGCGGCGACCCTCCCGCGGTGCGCCGGTGCCGAAGGAATATTCGAACCGGCCCGCGCCGAAGTCCATGTGGAAACCGTAGCCGAAGCCCGAACCCGCCGTCGAGCCGCCGGTCGCCGTGGCGATCACGATGTTTCGCTCGACACTCCCCGCACCTCCCGGCCCGCCTTGGTCGTGGCAACCCAGGCACGACTGGGCGTTGAAGACCGGCCCGAGGCCGTCGCCGCCGTGGCTCCGCGGGTCTTTCGGAGCCCACGACCTGGTGAAGAGCTCCCGGCCCGCATCCAGGGTCTCCCGCGAGACGGGTGACTGCCCCTCGCGAATCGCCCCGGGCTCGTTCGCCCCGACCATCCCGGCGACGATCAGCACGGCCAGTCCGCCGCGAAGTCGCGAGTTGCCCGCATTCCGAACGCGAGATGTCGAGTCCATTCGTGGGACTCCCCCGAGGTCTGTGCACGACCGGTTTCGATACGGCTTCGATCGTAACTCATGCCAATGCGACCTGGAAAGGGTGGCCTGACGGCTCGACGGCGTCCACCGCGACGACCTCGTGTTCATTCCTGCGACGACCGAGTGGCCCAAGAATGAACGTCGCGACGATGCAGGCGTTCGCCGGTCGGACACCACGTCAAGGCTCGAAAGTCACGAGGTTGGGAAGGGACGGTCGGGGGGGGGACGCGAGTAGCGGCGGAGGGATTCGAACCCCCGACACGCGGATTATGATTGTCCTAGTTCTGGGATCTAAAAACCCTCGCCTTCAGGCGGTGCGACCAGAAAGGTTAATCGAGAAGTGTCGAAAGGAGCAATCCCGACGAACCCTGCGATGTCCAGGTGTCCCTACCCGGGCGGGCAAACGAGTAATCCGCTGTCCGAAGCCCCGGGGACGATGGGCCGACCCTGCCAGCCTCGAGGCGGGGGCGGACCAGGGAAGGACGGCTTCCGGTTGAACGAAAGTGAAGGGCCACATAAAGCTCCGTAAAGGCGATCCGGCTCAAGGGGCTG
>JAABUS010003163.1_pt1 | contig 27634 bp, 24 predicted proteins | sample 5560161 | NCBI WGS metagenome assembly JAABUS01 (sample SAMN10711885, study PRJNA513376) | rock metagenome | isolation source: Antarctica rocks | place: Antarctica: Victoria Land, Trio Nunatak nord | collected 2016-01-04
CGAGGCCGAGGGACTCCTCGACCCCCGCGTCTCGCTCGACGCGGCCGATTTCAACCTGGACGCGCGTCCGGAGGTCCGGATCGAGAACGGAGACCTCATCGCCTATATCCGCCCCGCGATGGGGGGCCACATCTATGAACTCGACGCGCGGCGCGCCACCGCCAACGTCCTGGCCACCCTCGACCGCCGCCCCGAGCCCTATCACGCCGCGATCGCCGCCGCGGCCCATCGTTCGGCCAGCGGTTCTCACGACGACCCGACGGCTGCCGTCGGCCCCCTCGCCTGGAAGAGTGAAGGGCTCGACCGTCTCCTGGTCTACGATCGTCACCCCCGCAAGGCACTCGTCGACCACTTCTATCCCGCCGACGTGACGTTGCATGACCTCCTGGCCTGCCACGACGTCGAGCGCGGGGATTTCGTCACGGGTGCCTATCACGCCCGCTCCCAACGCGGACCCGGACGCGTCGTCCTGACGATGGACCGGCAGGGATGGGGCGACGGGCATCGCATCCGCGTGCGCAAATGCATTTCTCTTACCGCCGAGAGCTCCACCCTGGACGTCCATTACGTCCTCGAAGAACTTCCCGAAGGTCAACCGCTTCACTTCGCGGTCGAGATCAACCTGGCCGCGATGGCCGGGCATGCGCACGACCGTTCCTATTTCGACGACTCGGGGACGAGGCTCGGGATGCTCGACGCCCGGCTGGACCTCCCGGAGACCGGCGGGCTCACGCTGGTCGACGAGTGGCTCGACCTCTCGGTGGGGCTCCGGTGGTCGAACCCGGCGGGCCTCTGGTGCTTCCCGATCGAGACGGTCAGTCAGAGCGAGTCGGGATTCGAGGGCGTCTATCAGAGCTCGGCCGTGGTCCCCCACTGGATTGTCACCGCCGACCCGTCGGGACGCTGGGAGGTCCATCTCTCATGGACCCTCGACCGGGCGAGCGAATCGGACCGCACGGAGCGAGAGTCGCGGCTGAAGGGGGTCACGGCGGTCGAGTAGAGGTCGAACTCGCGTCGGAGTCTCTGTCGAGGGGGGGATTCTTGGTCACGTTTCCGAACCCAGGGCCGCAGGGCCGGCCACCCGGTTCGCCCCCTCCCCTAGATGCGGCGGCGATCCTCCGAAGGGCGCGCCGGCTCCTCTTCCGGGTGCCCTCGCGTGCCATTTCGATGATGGCGGGGGCGTATCTCGGGGCAAGGCCGGGGACCGGCCTGACCTTCGCTGAACTTCGCGCGTACGAGCCGGGAGACGACGTCCGCCACCTCGATTGGAACGTGACCGCGCGGCAGGGAAGGCCTTACGTGCGCCGGTTCGTCGAGGAGCGCGCGCTGACGCTCTGGCTGATCGTCGACGTCTCGGCCAGCCTGCGGTTCGGCCCGGATGGGCACACCAAGGCCGATCGCGCGTCGCAGGCTGCGGCGCTCCTGGCGACGGCGGCCGTCCGCAACGGCGACCGCGTCGGGCTGACCCTGGTGAGCGATCGGGTCGAGGCCGAGTTGCCCCCCGCGACGGGCCCGAGGCACCTGGCTCAGATCGTCCGGGCGCTCGTGACCACCCCGACCGCCTCGCGTCGCACGGCGCTCACGGCGGGGCTCTCGCGGCTGCGACGCGCCCGAGCGGTCCGGCGTGCCCTGGTCGTCGTCCTCAGCGACTTCCTCACCGACGAGCCGGTCGCGGGCTGGCGGCAGTCGGCACGGCGACACAAGGTGATGGCGCTTCGTCTGGTGGATCCTCTCGAGGAGGCCTTGCCGGAATCGGGCCTGATCGCCCTCGAAGATGCCGAATTCGGGACACGTCGGATCGTCGACGCCGGCTCCCGGAAGGTCCGCGATGCGTACGCACGGGACGCGCTCGAGCGTCGTTCCGCGTTCCGGCGCTGGTGCGCCGGTGCCGGGATCGTCGGGCACGAGATCTCGACCGCCGACGACCCGATCGGACCTCTGATCCGCATCTTTTCCCGCCGGTCGGCCCGGCGGCACGTCTTGTGAATCCTCCGAAGGCGCGTGTGCTCGTCCCTCCTCGGCCCAACCTCGGCCCCGAACCGTGGGCCGAAACTCGCCCCTGGGGGGCCCACCTCCCGGCCCTGGCGGTGTTCATGGCGCTGACGATCGCCATCATCGGTGTAGGTTGGCGATTGCGACGGGTCCGCGCTCGACGTCGTCGCGCCCCTCCGGGGTCCGGCCCGACCGCCGCACCGATGGGCGAGCCCGCTTCGCGGCGCGAGCGTCTGATCGCCCTGTCCGGGGCAGTCCGGGAGGTCCTCGTCGCGCGGTTCGGCCCGGCCTGGCGCTCGAAGACGACCGAGGAGATCACTCGCGAGGGCGGGCTTGCGGAGGCCTTCGGAGCCGAGGACGCGGCGCGACTCCTTCGGTTCCTGCAAGAAGCCGATCGGGCCAAGTTCGCCGATGAGGGGGAACCGCTCTCGCATTCTTCCGTCGACTTCGTTGAGGACTGGGCGGAAGACTTCATCGTGGCGGCGAGTGCCCGTTCGCAGCGATTGCGGCCGTGGACCGGGCCGGAAGCGACCTCGTCCCCGGGGCCTCAAGGCTCAGGTTGAATCTCATGGTCGGTGATCCGTACCCCCAGCACGTCCGTATCGTTGATCCCGGTTCGGAGCCGGACTCGCCAGGTCATCTCCTGCTCTTTCTGACCTCGGGAGTTGGGTGCGCTGACGATGAGTGCCTCGAAGGACTCGCCCGGTCTCAGCTCTGGAAAATCCTGGCCGTTGATCGACCACTCGCTCTCGACGGCCAGCGGAAAGAGTTCGATCCGCCTTCCTCCGCCGAGCGTGATGAAACTGTCCAGATCGCCCGATTCTCGCTCGCGCAGGAAGGCCTCATCGAGCGGGGCGAAGACCTTGTCCGCCGAGACGTTGCGCAGTCGGATCTTGAGCTTGAGGGCATCTGCGCCCCCTGATCGCCGCTCCCGAGCCCGGAACCGGCGATTCAGATTTACCTTCCCGCTGACGATCTCAAGGGGGGTCGCCTCCAGCACGCCCATCCGGACAGGACGTCCCAGCACCGTCATCCGATCGGGGGCGATCGGGGGCGGGGGGACAACCGTGCGCGCGTCCAGGGCGTGACGGCCCGGGTCAGGACGCGTGTCGACAGCACCGACGGGATCGGCCTCGGCGGTCCCGCGTACTCGATTCCCCCAGAGCACCCAGATCAGGCCGAGCGTCACGGCGCTCGCATAGCTCGCGAGCAGGATTATTGGCCAGGAGGCCGCCCGATGGGGCGGCGGATCCTCGTCCTCATCGTACTCCTCCGGGTCGAGCTTGGGTTTCGGGGCAGGCGCCACGTCCAGGTCAATGGCCGAGAAGGCTTCGAACGAGGAAGGGGATCGTGTCGCGCCGTCCGACCCCGAGTGTCCCTCGGTCGCGGCCAGCTGGAGTGCCCTGAGGGCGTCGAATGACTCTGGAGTGTCGGCGACCCCGGTGAGACCATGCAGGGCTTCGGGATCTCCCAGGTCGAGGCCCGCCAGGGCGTCGGAGGCCGTCGGCGGTACGAGCCCCCAGTGGAGGTCGCCCACCGCAACCGACCCCGAACTCGGCTCGGCCGCGCCGGCCGTCGGTTCCGGCGGGGACGGTCGAGGGAACGTCGCGCCGGGAGGGGGTGCGACTGCGGGATCGAATTCTTGCAGGAACGGGTCGGGCTGAGGCAGCGCCAGCGACCTGGATAACGAAAGGCTCAGCTCATCGCCACTAACGGGAGGCAGGTGCGTGGAGGTCGGCCGGGACGCCGGTCCGGAGTCGGGCGACCGGCCCGCTCGGGGCAAGTCGTGTCCCTCATCCCGGGAATTTGGCACGCGAGGCGCGCTGGGGACGATGTCGCTGGGCATAGGAAACTCGCTCCCCTGACTCCCGATGAAACGACTCGAAACGGAGTCGCGGGTGAAGGCACTCTCCACCCTGGGCTTCTTGTCTCGTCCTCGCCGATCTCGTCAGCTCCTCCCGACCATCGACTCTCACCCGTCAATTTCTCTCGCTCTAGAGGCCGTCCCGGGAGGCTCGATCGCTTCGAACTCGGGTGCCGGTGCGCGCGAAGGCGGGGGGCCGTCGAGCTGGGCCAGGCGTCGCGGGGGACGAGCCCACCGCGCCCAATCGACGAAGCGAAGGGCGACCGACAAGGTCCGGGGGTCGGGGCGATGGGCCAGCTCGGCCAGGATGCTGACGCCGCCGAGGCGACGGACCAATTCGGAGCGGTTGGTCGCCTCGACGAGCGGCTCGGCCGTCATCGTGGCGCTATTCAGCACCACACCGGCCAGCCGCAATCCCCGGCTCCGGGCCGCCTCGACCGTCAGCAGCGTGTGATTCAACGTCCCCAGCCCTCGCCGGGCCACGATCACCAGCGGATAGTCGAGCGAGAGCGCCAGGTCGGCGACCGTGGTCCCCTCGGCCAGGGGGGTGAGCAGGCCCCCGACACCTTCCACGACCATTACCTCGGCGTGTTCGGCCCACCAGGCCAGGGCGTTGTTCACCTCCTCCTCGATCCGGGAGAACTGCAAGGTGACCCCGACCAGGCGCGCCGCCACGACCGGGGCGAGCGGCTCCTCGAAGCCGAGCGGGCAGACCCGATCGCGCTCCACGCCCCCGCCGATGGCCTCGATCAGATGGTCCACGTCTTCGGACCGCCAGGAGTCTCCCTCGCGGATGACCCCGGTCGCCACCGGCTTCAGGACGCCGACGCGCCTGCCGTCGAGGATCAGGCACCGGGCGATCGCGGCGGCCACGCGAGTCTTGCCCACCCCGGTGTCCGTCCCCACCACAAGGATTCCGGGCAATGTCATCCCGGCGACTCCTTGGTAACGTTCCGGACGCACCGTATCATGACATCCATCAGTTCGTCCAGTTGCTCCAGCTCGATGGCCAGGGGGGGCATCACCACCAGGATATCGCCCAGGGGACGGACCAGCACGCCGAGGTCGCGCGCCATCCGACAGGCCCGGGCCCCGACGGCTTCCGAGGACGGGTACTGGCGTTTGGTCGCGCGATCCTCGACCAGCTCCACCCCCGCGATCAGCCCGCACTGGCGGACGTCGCCGACATGCGCGAGCGTCGCCATCTCGGCCAGGCGCGTCGCGAGTCGACCGACCTTCGGCGGCAATGAGGCGAGGGTCGCTTCTTCGTCGAAGACCCGCAAGCTCGCCAGGGCAACGGCCGCGCCAAGCGGGTTCCCGCCGTAGGTATGGCCATGGAAGAATGTCTTCCCCTCCGCCGCCGTCGCATGAAAGGCCGCATACACGGCCTCGGTCGTCAGGGTCGCCGCCATCGGCAGATAACCGCCGGTCAGCCCCTTGGCCAGGCAAAGGAAGTCGGGCACGACCCCCTCGCGCTCGCAGGCGAACATCGTCCCGGTCCGGCCGAAGCCGACGGCGACCTCGTCGGCGATCAGCAGCGTGCCGTGCGCCCGGCTCAGGTCCCGCAGGCCGCGCAGGAAGCCCTCGGGGTGGACGATCATCCCCGAGGCGCCCTGCACCAGCGGCTCGACCACGATCGCCGCGACCTCGCCGGGGTGTTCGCCCAGCAGCCGGTCGACCTCGGAGAGGCAGGCGATCCCGCAGTCGGGGCGGTCCAGGCCGAGGGGGCATCGGTAGCAGTAGGGTTGGGGTGCCCGCAGGACAGGGAAGAGGAGCGGCCCGAACATCGCGTGGAACCGGTCGACCCCGCCGACGCTGACGTCGCCGAGCGTATCGCCGTGATACGCCCCCCCCATGGCCAGGAAACGAGTCCGGCGAGGCTCCGGCGCGTCTTTCTGACGCCAGTACTGGAAGGCCATCTTGAGCGCGACCTCGACGGCGGTCGCCCCGTCGTCGGAGAAAAAGACGCGGGTGAGGCCCTCGGGCGCGTGCTCGACGAGCCGGCGGGCCAGCTCGATGGCCGACGGGTGGCTGACCCCCAGGAGCGTCGTGTGTGCCACCTTCCGCAGCTGCGCCCGGACGGCCGCGTCGAGCTTGGGATGGCGGTGCCCATGCACGTTGCACCAGAGCGAGCTGACGCCGTCGAGGTAGCGGCGGCCGTGCACGTCGACCAGGTAGACGCCGTCGGCGCGGTCGATGATCAGCGGGTCGGACGCCGCCCAGTCGGCCATCGCCGTGAACGGGTGCCAGAGGTGGGCGTGGTCCCAGTCGCGGAGGGTCTCGGGCGTCGGGCCGATCATTGTCGTGCGTCCTTGCGCATCCAGACCGTGGTCCCGGGCCCCGCCGTCAGCTGGCGCGCGGCGTCGCCGTTGACGACGGCGATCTCCAGCCATCCGCTGCTGCCGATCAGCGCCATCAAGGTCCCGGTCGGCCGCTCGCCATAGGCGACCCCGATCCCTTCGATCCCCGCGCCCGCCACCTCGACCGACCAGAGTTCATGCGGTGCGGAGGCGAGCCGTCCGGACGCGATATTGGTGATGAGGTTGCCGAAGGCGTCGCGGAAGATCACCTCGCCGACGATCTCGTGCTCGTGCTGGGTCGGCTCGAAGTTCCGGAGCATGATCGACCTGGCGCGGGGTGGGCCGAGCTGGGCCGGGTCGCCCCCGCGCAGCAGGTACGCGGCGGCCGGGGCCAGGATGTCGCGCCCGTGGAAGGTGGGAGAGACGGCCGCGCGACGGATCGCCGGGTTGGTGATCTCCCAGATTCCGGCCGGGGCACGGTTGTGGAGCACCCCACTCAGGAGGCCGTTGTCGGGGAGGACGAACCACTGCCCGGCCACGGAGGCCGCGACGAGTCTCCGGTCGGTCCCCACGCCGGGATCGACGACCGCGAGGTGGACCGTCCCGGCCGGGAAGGCGTCGACGATCGCGGCCAGCACGAACGCCCCTTCCAGGATGTTCTGGGGTGAGACGGCGTGGCAGACGTCCACGAGTTGCGTGCCGGGCGCCAGGCCGAGGATCACCCCCTTGATGGCCGCCACATAGGGCCCCCCGGATCCGAAGTCGGTCGTCAGCGTGAGAATCCCGGGTCGCATCGCGTCACCTCTCCGGCGACTTCACCGTGCGTCAGACAATCCGGATCGTCCCCGAGCCGCCCTCTGCCGGCGTCTCCGCGGCGGCCTCGTAGAGGGCGGTGATCCGCGACGACAGGCCGCCCCTGGGGGTGAACTGGCCGATCACCCGCATCCGTCGCGGTTCGCACGCCGCCACCAGGTCGTCGAGGATCGAGTTGATCGAATGCTCGTAGAAAATCCCCTCGTTGCGGAAGCCTTGCAGGTAGAGCTTCAGGCTCTTCAGCTCGATGCACGTCGCGCCCGGGATGTAGGTGATGAGGATCGTGCCGAAGTCGGGCTGTCCGGTCTTGGGGCAGACCGCCGTGAACTCGGGGCAGCTGATCTCGATCTCGTAGTTGCGATCGGGGAACTGGTTCGCGAACGTCTCCAGCGGCTCCGGCATCTCTCGACTCCTCACGGCACGACCCATCCGGCGTCTTTCGGATTCGATCGGGCCGGCGTCCTCGATCGAATCCTCCCACGAAGCTCTTCGGCTCGCTCGATTGTAACCAAGAACCGCCTCGCCTGGCGCGGTCTGTACCGCGACGTCCGGCGAAAACAACGCGGGCCGCGGGGAGGTCGTCGGCCTATCCCGCGTGCGAGACCGGCCGCGATCCGATCGACTCATCGCCGCGCGCCACCAGCAACCGGTCGACCCGGTTGCCGTCCATGTCGACGACCTCGAACGTGATCCCCCCCCACTCGAACCGATCGGCCACGGAGGGGATGCGCTTCAGCCGCGTCAGGACGAATCCGGCCAGCGTCTCGTAATCCCCCTCGGGCAGGTTGACCGGCTCGAAGAGGTCCTGGAACTCGTCGATCGAGAGCATCCCGTCCAGCAGCCACGAGCCATCCGGCCGCTGGACGGCCTTCGGGTCGCCCACCTCGGCCTCGCTGGACATGTCGCCGACGATAGCCTCGAGGATGTCGTTGAGCGTCAGCAAGCCCTCGACCAGTCCATATTCGTCCAGGACGATGGCGAAGTGCGTCCCGGACGACTTGAACATCTCCAGGACTTGCAGGCCCCGCGTGGCTTCGTAGAGGAACAGGGGCATGTTCAGCAGGCCCTTGAAATCCAGGGGCTGTCCGACGAAGCCATGGACGAGCAAATCCTTGACCTGGACGATGCCCAGGATCGAATCGAGCGCACCTTCGCACACCGGGAAGCGCGAATGCGGGCTCTCGGTGATCTTCCGCTTGATCACTTCGGGGGGGTCGGCCACGTCGAGCCAGACGACGTCGTTCCTGGGCGTCATCAGCGCGGCGGCCCGCTTGTCGCCCAGGCGGAAGACCCGCTTCACCATCTCGTGCTCGGCTTTCTCGAAGACCCCAGTCTGGGCCCCCTCCTTGACCAGATCACTGACCTCCTCCTCGGTGACCGGAGACACGGTAGGCGGCCGGATGCGGAGCAACCCGAGGATGAGCTCGGTCGATCCGCTCTGGAGTCGGACGAGCGGGACACCGAGGACCGATAGCCATTGCAGCGGCACGGCCACGGTGGCGGCGATCCGTTCGGGGTTGCTCAACGCGAGCCGCTTGGGGACCGATACGGCGAAGACCAGGGAGAAATATGCGATGAAGGCGACCACGACGACGAGGCCGATCGTCCTTCCATAGGGCGCCAGGGTCGGGAACTGCTCGAACCAGAGTGCAAGGTTCTCGCCGACAATTGCCCCGCCGAAGACACCGGTCAGGGTGCCCACCAACGTGATGCCGACCTGGACGGTGGAGAACAATCGGCCGGGATCGTTCGCCAATTCCGACGCGATGCGGGCCCCTCGATCGCCCGCGTCGGCCCATTGCCGAACCTTCGACCTACGCGCCGCGATGACGGCCATTTCCGACATGGCGAATACGCCGTTAGCCGCGATCAGCAGGAGGAGGAAAAGGGCTTCGAGGAGGATTGCCGACATCGCCCGAGGCCCTTTCTAGAGGCTCGTTTCCGGGCGGATCAATGCCCGGCTCCCGGGGCGTGCTCCACCGGCTCGACGACCTGTCCGTGCTCGGTCTGAGGGGTGCGGGAGCCCTCCCCGTTGGCCGTGACCCGGGACGGGAAGCCGTAGAACCAGCGCAAGGCGGCCATGAGGAAGCCCCCTTCGAGGCGGGTCGCGGCGAACTGGTTGGCGAGCTTGCCGGCCATGCCGGCATAGGAGGGGTAGATGTGGACGGTCGCGGCGACGTCTTTCAGGGTCAAGCCGTGCTCCATGGCGAGCACGAATTCCTGGAGGATCAAGCTCGCGTTCTCGCCGACGATCGTCGCGCCCAGGATCTTGCCCGCGGGGGTCGCGACGAGCTTGGCGAACCCCTCGGTCCGGCCGTCGATCCGGGCGCGGTCCAGGTCGGCGAACTCGGCGCGGAAGGTCCGGACCTCCGGATGCTGATCGCGCGCCTCGGCCTCCGAAAGGCCGACGGTGGCGACCTCCGGGTCGACGAACGTCGCCCGGGGCATGGCGGAATAGTCGATCCGCTTGGGGATGTGCAGCACCGCGTTCTGGAAGGCCACGGCCGCCTCGCGCTCCGCGGCATGGGTGTACTGGTGGTCGTGCAATACGTCGCCGATGGCCAGGATGCGCTGCGATCGCGTCATCAAGTAGTCGTCGACCTCGATCCCGTGCGCGGCGTCGGCGTGGATGCCCACGGCATCGAGGTTCAGCCCCTCGACGTTCGCCAATCGGCCGACCGCGACGAAGAGATGGGTCGACACCGCCTGGCCGGTCTTCTGCGTGGCCTCTTCCCGGTAGGTGCAGACCTTCAAGCCGTCGCGCGTCGTGATACCGGTCACCTCGGCGCCCGTCCGGAAGGTGATCCCCTCGGCCGCCAGGCATGTCTCGACGCGCTCGGAGACCTCGGGGTCCTCGCGGGGTAGGATATGATCGGAGTTGGCCAGGACCGTGACCTCCGTCCCCAGCCGGGCGAAGGCTTGCGCGAGCTCCATGGCGGTCGGTCCGCCGCCGATGAAGGTCAGCGAGGCCGGGCGCTCGGTGAGGTTCCAGATCGTCGTGTTGTCGTGGTAGCCCACGTCGGCCAGTCCGGGGATGTTGGGGATCATCGGGCGCGAGCCGGTCGCGATCACGAACTTCTGCCCCGAAATCCGCGTCGTGCCGTCGACCAGGACGGTGTCATACGCCTCGAATACGGGCGAACCTTGGTAGACGTCGATCCCCTTGGCGCGTAACGAACCCCCCGAACCGCTCCCGGCGAACTCGGAGACCACCGCGCGGACGCGGTTCATGACGGCTCCGAAATCGACGTCGATGGAGCCCACCCGGATACCCAGCGCATCCGCCGACCGGATCCGGTGGGCGAGCCGGGCGGCCTCGATGAGCGCCTTGCTCGGCACGCAGGCGGTGTGCGTACACTCGCCCCCCAGGCGATACTTCTCGATCAGAGCGACCTTGGCTCCGACTCGCGCGGCCGCCGATGCCACGCTCAGGCCCCCGGACCCTCCGCCCAACACCACAAGGTCGTACATCGGCTGCTCTCGCGAATGAGTGGTCATGGTTCAGCGATCAGGGGTCGGCGTTCGGCCAGGCGGAACGCGGTAAGCGATCCGTCTGCGAAGTGGACAGTGGCCAGTCGAAAAGAGGCAATATACACTCTGTCCAGAGCACTGACCATCGGCCACCGGCGCCGACTGTCTGCGTGGCGGCCGGCCATTGACTTCGACGAGGGATGGCCGACCGCTCCCGACTGGCCGATCGCGGACCGCTTTCCGGGGTGTCTCATCATGAATAAAGTCGCGGTTTTCTGGCCGGGAGATTACCGGGCAAAGCCGAACGAGTGGGCGCTCCCGCACTCGCGGGAGACGACCCGACAACTGGTCCTGGCCCTGACGAAGCTGGGTCGGTCGCCGTACGTGCTCGAGGGCTATCTGACCCGTCCCGACGAGGCGATCGCCCAGCTCGGGTCGATCGACGATCCGATGGTGGGGGTCTTCGTCCACTGGGCGTACGCCCCGCACACGGTCGACGGGGTGGTCGGCAAGGAGAACCCGCTGCTCCTGGCGTCGAACTTCTCCGGGACGTGGCCCGGCCTGGTCGCACTCCTGAATACAGGCGCTTCGCTCGAGAGCGTCGGCCGGGCCGCCTCACGCGTCTGGACCGACGCCGCCGACTGGACGGCCGACGCCGTGTTCATGGAGCGCCTGGACGAGTGGTGCTCGACCGGCCGGATCGGCTACGACACGGGCGAGATCCGCGGCGCGGGTGCGGTCTCGGCGGAGGCGGTCGCGGTCGCCGACCGGGTGCTCGACGGGATTCGCCGCAAGCGGATCCTCGCCCTGATGCTCGGCGACACGTCGATGGGGATGATCAACGGATATTTCGGGCCGAGGCTGCTCTACCCGATCGGCTTCTGCGAGCATAAGGTCGACCAGGCCTGGCTCGTCGAGCGCACCCGATCGATCGACGATGCGCGGGTCGACGACGCCTTCAAGTTCGTGCAGGACAAGGGGGTGACCTTCCACTGGGAAGAGCCCGAAGCCGAGGATTTCATCCCCGAATCGACCCGCGAGCAGCTGCGCGGATACCTCGCGGTGCTCGACCTGCTCGACGAGTTCCATGCCGATTGCCTGGGCTGGCAGTATCAGCTCGGACTCCTGAAGCTCCTCCCCCCCAGCGACTTCGCGGAGGGCCTGCTCAACTCGCACGCGCGTCCGGAGGGGGACGGCCGCGTGGTGATCACCAGCACCGAGGCCGACCAGGGCAACCTCATCCCGATGGAGCTGATGAAACGCGTCCTCGAGGCCCGCGGCGAGCCGGGCGCGGTCATGTTCCACGACGTCCGCTGGGGGGCCGAACACGAGGGGCGATGGCTCTGGGTGCTCTTGAACTCGGGGAGTTGCGGCGCGTACGCCTTCAACCACGACACGACGAGCCTCCGGGGGGCGCACAGCTACCGCCAGCCCGCCGGCTATTTCCCCGTCCCGGGGGGGACATTCGCCGGCGTCAGCCTCCCCGGGCCGATCACCTGGGCCCGGACCTGGATCGACCGCCGCGGCGGGCTGGTCATGGACCTGGGCCGCGGCGAATCGGTCTCCCTGCCCGACGACGTCCGCGAGGCCTGGTGGCGCGGGACGACCCGCCAATGGCCGTTCATGGCGGCCGACCTCGGCTGTTCCAAGGAGACGATCATGGCCCACTACATGAGCAACCACATCGCCGTCGCCTACGGGGACATCTTCGGCGAGATGGTCGCCCTGAGTCAGTCGCTCGGGATGACGGTACGCATCCTGTCCGGTGGCCACACGGACGAGGCCAGTTAGGGGATCCCGTGTACTCCGCAAGTCGACCGTCCCGGCCTCATCGCGGGGGCTCTACGGCGTCCCGTCATCGGCCCGAAGACCATGGGGAAGAGCCGGTGTCATGACCACCTACTTCAGGCAATTGAAAAGAACCACCCCGCGGATGGCTTGCAAACCGGGAGCCTGAGCCTGTGCGGGCGCGTGACCTTCGGGGAGAGGTCGCACTCGGGTCGCCCGGCCGGGAGATCGGGGGACGGGGCATCTTCCTCGGCATCGAAGGGGGTGATAGACTCGAACGGATCGTCACGCGGAAGTCATGACCGTGCGCATCCGAGGGGACGCTGGCGATGGAACCGATGCTGCGGACTCGCGTCGGGTGCATCACGGAGGCCGGGGCCCCGACTGCATCGGGACGGACGCGCCGGGGGATGGTGATGGCCCTGGCGACGGTGGCCGTCGCGGTCGGCTTCCGGATCGGAGTCGTCCGGGAGTCGAGGGCGAGCGCCGAGATCACCTCGACTCCCATCCGGACGACGGCAGGGCCTCGCAGGACGCCGACCAGGCCCGTAAGCCGACTCTCCAGACCCAAGGCCGACGCGGCCACCATGCCTCGCGCGGGCCTCCCGGCTGCGGGCCAGGCGAACCTCGACCTCCCGCTCAAGAGCCCCTCGCCGCTCGAACCGCCGGGCGGACCATCCTCGATCCTGGAGCTCCCGCCGGGCCCTCCCGCCCCCACGCCGAGTCATGAGGCCGCGGTGCCTCCCCGGGCTCCCGAGCCCTCCACCGCCGCAGATGTGAAGACGCCCGCACGAGTCCGGGTCCGTGACGAGTCCGGGCGCGCGGTCGTCGCGCGGATGCACGGGCAGCTCGACGATCAGGTCGTCGTCATCCTGCCCGACGGCCAGCTCGGCATCCCCAACGGGCTGGTCTCGACCGAGGAGCCGTTCCGGGTTGCCTCGGCAGAGGCGATGAAGAAGGACCTGATCAAAGGGCCATTCGCCGGGTTCGAGGCCCACCAGTCCACGCACTATCTCGTCCTCTCTCAGGGTTCGTCCGGATTCGCCGACGACAGCGCCAAGCTCCTTGAGGACCTCTACAAGGGCCTGGCCGAATCCCTGCGCAAGCGGGGAATCCCGATCCATGACCTCGAGTTCCCGCTCGTAGCGGTCATCTTCCGCACCGAGGCCGACTTCCGCGCCTTCAAGCCGGTCGATCCCGAAGTCCAGGCCTACTACGAGATTTTCACGAATCGCATCTACTTCTACGAGCATTCCGACCGCGACGAGCATTCCCCCGAGGTCGCGGCACTGCGCAAGCCGCAGACGGTCGCGCACGAGGGGGCGCACCAGATCCTCCAGAACATCGGCGTCCAACCCCGCCTGGCCGCCTGGCCGTCCTGGCTCGTCGAGGGGCTGGCCGAGTATTGTGCCTCCACCACGACGACCCGGAAGGGAGCTTATTGGGGGGGCCTGGGGGCGATCAACCCGCTCCACATGGCGGCGATCCGCGACCTGCACGACCCCCTTTCGCCCCAGCTCCAGAAGGGGGGCGCGGAACTGGTCGGCCGCGACCCTCGGATGCCCCTCGTCGAATACCTCGTGACCCGGACCGAGCTGAACCCGACCGATTATGCCCTCTCGTGGGCCTTGACCCATTACCTGGCCAGCAAGCGTCTCGTCGAATTTCTCGCCTTCCTGGAGGCGATGAGGAAGGCCCCGACGCTGGAGGTGCGCACGCCCGAGGAGCACCTCGCCGCCTTCCGCGCGGCCTTCGGCCACGACCTCTCCAGGATGGACAGGGCGGTCCGCATCCATCTGGCGAAGCAGAAGAAGTACGACGCGATCCCCTATTACGCCGTGGTATTCGAGCAGCCAATCGGCGTACGCGTCAAGCGCGCCGCACTGGTGAGCCAGTCTCCTTCGATGATCCGCCAGTGGCTCGAGGCGGTCCCGTCACCGCGCGGAGGCCCGACGCGCTGGGAGGTCTTTTCTCATCCGACCCGGACACGCGCCTTGCTGACGGCCGAGCGTTGGATTCATGGCCGATGAACCGAGGGGACGGTCCCACCTTCGTGCGGTACTCGCTCGCGACTGGCAGGAGACGACGGCTCCACTCTCATGATAGGATGGCAGCGTCCAGGGCCGGCTACCGCGCCCCACGGCGCGATCCGGAACTCGCGGCGGAGAGAACGGCACGTCCTGGGGAGCGGCTCGCATGAAGGTCCTGATCGTGTACTGGCTGGACAATCGTTGGTATGGCGAGGAGGTCTCCTGGAAACGCTCGGGGAGCGGGACTTACGCCGAAATTGCGAGGATCGAGGTCCCCCAATCGAAGGCGGAGATCGAGAAGTTTGCCCTGGAAAACAACTACGCGATCCAGTGGCGCGGCGATATCCCCTCGGAAGTCGCGGCCAGGTGATCAGGAACTTAACGGCCGGGCACGCCGGACGACCTGGAGACGATTCCCCTCGGGGTCGTTGAAGAAGGCCGTCTGGAGCGCAGGGCCGTCGACTGCGGTCTCGGTCTCGAAGACCACCCCGCGCCGTTCGAGGGCCCTGCGCGTCTCCGCGTAGTCATCGACCCAGAACGCCAGGTGACAGACCCATCGCTGGTTCACGCCGGCCTCGCCCGGGGGTCGGCCGATGATCTCCACCGCCCCCCCCCCATCGTCGGCCAGGAAGTAGCCGGGCGGGTCGCCGCCGCCGTTGTCCAGGATCACGCGAAGGCCGAGCGCCTCGACGTAGAAGTCTTTCAGAGCCGGCGCATCGGCCGCATAGATTGCAAAGTGCTCGATCTTCGGCATGGCGGAGAGTTTCCTGTCGAGAGCGGTCTGTGGACCGCCCCGTCGGGGCGCACTGCCCCGGAGACGTGCACGGTCCGCACGGGGATTCTACGATAAAAGGTCGTGCGGGTACTCCCGATCGTCGTCGGTCTCCTCGGCGGCATCGGCGCGGCCGGCCTTGAGCAGGGCCGAGAGGAGGATCACCAGCAGCGAAAGGGCGAACATCTGGAGGAAGACATCGCGGAGTGAGCGGCCGAGCGCCTCCCGAACGACGTGGAGCTCGTGGGACGACAGCAGGCGGTGCGTCTCGGGGCGCAGGGCCGCAGCGACGTCGATGCCGGACGCATGGGCCGCGACCAGCCGGCGACCGAGCGCCATGATGAGCGTCGCCCCCAGGATGCCGACGCCCAGCGCTCCGCCCATCGTCCGGAAGAAGAGGACGGCGCCGGTCGCCGCGCCTCGACATCCCCACGAGACTGCGCTCTGGACGCCCAGGATAAAGCTCAACGACGTCGGGCCCATCCCCGTGCCGATCAAGAGTAGCCCCGCCAAAAACATCCGGCCGGAGACGGAGGGCCAGACCGTGCCCAGCGCCAGGCCGAGGACCCCCGCGGCGATGGAGACCGAGCCGATCAAGGCCGTGGTCCGGAAACCGAGTCGGACCACCACCTTGGCGGCGATCGTGACGCTGATCGCCCAGGCCAGGAACAACGGCGTGATCGTCCGTCCCGCCGCCGTCGCGGTCCCCCCCTCGACCCCTTGAATATAGAGGGGCAAGAATGTGTCGATCGCGAACAGGAGGCCACCGATCAAGAAACTGCCGCCGATGGCCGCTGCGATCGGGACGTTCGTGAGCAGGTCCAGGGGCAAGATCGGATCGGCCGCCCGGCGCTCACGCCAGATCAGCAGGACGAAGAGGAGTAATGCCGTCGCGAGCAAGGCCGCCCCTCGTGCCGTCGATTGCTCGTTGCCCTGCATGACCGCCACGAGCAAGGCCGTCGAGCCCGCCGTCAGCAGCGCCGCGCCCGACCAATCGATCTGCAAGACCTCGCGATGCTCGCGCTCTTCATCGACGTGACGCGCCAGGATCCAGGCCGAGAGGGCGGCGAACGGCACGCTGACATAGAAGACCCAGCGCCACGAGAGTTGGTCGGTCAGGAGACCCCCCAGCGCCGGCCCCGCCACGCTCGAGACCCCCCAGATCCCGCTGAAGAGTCCCTGGACCTTCGCCCGCTCTTCGAGCGAGAACAGGTCGGCGATCATCGTCAAGACGATCGGCCCGACCGCTCCCGCCCCCAATCCCTGGACGGCCCTCATCGCGATCAGGCCCGGCATGCTCGTCGCCATCCCCGAGAGCATCGAGCCGAGTGCGAAGAGGGCCAGGCCGAACAGGAGCACTCGCTTGCGTCCCCACAAGTCGGCCAGCTTGCCGTAGATCGGCGTCGTGACCGTCGCCGTCAGCAGGTATGCCGACGTCACCCACGAATACACGTCCAGCCCACGCAGCTCGGCGATGATGCTCGGCATCGCGGTCGAGACCACCAGCTGCTCGAGCGCCGTGACCGCCATCGCCAGCATGAGCGCGACGGTCACCATCCGCCTGTCGCCCCGCGCCTCCGTCAGGGTCGACTCCACCTCCGGCACCTGCTCCAGCTCCGTACCCGGCATAAATCCCCCGTTCGAGCCCACCCACCGGCCATCGCACCCGAATGGCCCCATTCTATGGGATTCGCCAAGGGGGCAAGTGCGGAGCCGGCCGCGAGCCCTCGGTCGTCCCCCTCGGATCGGGAACGGGGGCGCCTACCGGCGGTTGATGGTCAGCGGGATTCCGCAGCGGGAGGAGGCAACTCGCGATGCATGAGGTCGAGGCGGTAGCCGAAGCCGGGGCCCCCGATCGTCGAGAGGTCGAGGAGGCCCTTGCGACGGCGATAGAGGCCCGGGTGGACGGCGGCCTCGGGGGCCGAGGCGTCCGGGTAGAATTGCATGCTGTTGCTCTCGACCCCCCGGATCGTCCCCGCGTGGGCCGCGAGCAGGACGTGCGGGATCTGGGCGAGCATGGGGTTGGTCAGGTCCTGGACCATCAGCGTCATGCCGTGCGCCTTCGCCCAGCAGAGGCTCAGAAGCGCACCGGTCTGCGTCTTGCACGTCTTCAGGGCCACGCCCGTCCAGCCCAGGGATCGCCCGAGCTTGATCAGGTGCCAGTCGTGGGCGCTCTCGTCCATGAAGAGCGGCTTGCGTGCCGAGACGGCATGGACGTCGATCCGGTGCGTCTCCAGCTCGTACGGGAAGGGCTGTTCGACGTAGAGGATCATCCCATAGTAGCGGGGGTGGTCGACCAGCAGCCGGTCGAGGATGTCGGTCACGTACGCGGGTTCGTGGACGGTACAGTTGAAGTCCGCGGTCAGCCAGTCGACCCCCTCCTCCACCGCGATCCGGGCGACGCGGAGCAGCCGGTCGTCGTCCCAGGCGGGGTCGTCGCCGCGGAGCTTGACCTTCAGGCATTTCAGGCCGTCGCGGCGGATCCAGTCTCGGAGCAGGACGGGATATCCGTCGTCGGGCTCGTTGCCGGTCAACTCCGACTCGTCGATCGGGTCCTTACCGCCGATCAGGTGCCAGGCGGGCAACGTCTCGGGGCGCGGGGTGACGAGGAAGTCGTCCGGATACCTCCCGGCGAACGAGACGTCGGCCCCCTCCGCGGGGGTTAAATACGACGCCAGGTCGGCATTCATGAATTGCGGATTGTAAGTCTGATACGTCGGCACGCCGTGCAGGACGCCGTATGCATCATGCAAGGCCAGGTCAAAGGCCGAGAGGCAGACCAGGGCCGCCAGCCAGGGCATCGGATCGGCCTCGCCGTCGGCCCCGCGTCCGGCGTTCGCCCTCACGAGCAGGCCGGGAAGCACCCCGCGCGCGAAGGCGTCGCCGACCTCGACCGGATGCCCCGTGCTCTGGAAGTCTGCCCAGGCCTCGACCAGCGCGATGCAGAAGCGCTTCAAGACCTCGTGCCGTGCCTCGTACGAGAGCGAGCTCGGCCAGACCCACTGGACGCTCAAGGGCGTCTCGCCCCATCCCACGGCCGTGCGTCCACGGGCGTCGGCCACCGTGAGGCGGACCCGCGCGCAGGTGACCTCCGTCGTCGTCTCCGGGCCGAACTTCAACGGCATCCGCGTCTGGATCGGCAGGAAATACAAGGCCGCGGCGGTCGGGAAGACGTCGGTCGGTTTCGGCATCGTCGGCGTCTCAAGAGGGACGGGCGGAGTGAGTGAATCATCGGGTGTCGCGGCGTACTCAACGTCCGCAACACGAACATGGCGACGGCGATTGGGGTCCGGGAGCGGGGACGGAGGGAAGTGACGCCCGGGGCGGCTTGGAGTCGGGACCTCCGGCCTTCAACAGGTCGTCAAAGGAGCGGCGATCGACCAGGTTCGGGAGAGTGGCGGTGTCCTCATTCTGCACCCAGAGGTGCCGCGAATGGAACCAGGCGCCGTTGTCCGTGTCCTCGCGCACGATCTTCGGCAGGGCCTTCTCCCCTCCCGCCCTCCCCGCCATCACGTTCCGGGACCAGCCGGTCTCCATCGAGGCGAAGAGTGAGACGCCGTATCCTCGATCGTTCGAGAAGAGGATGTCGTCGCGGCCGTCGGCGTCCAGGTCGACGAAGCGAAGCCCGGCATCACGCCCTCCGGAGCCGACCACCCGCGCCCCTTCGGGGAGCGTGAACGGGAGCTTCGTCCATCGCCTCTCCCCGTCGGACCACCGATAGACGGCATTATGAGACGCGTTGGCGAGGATCGCCTCGGAGATTCCGTCGCCGTCGAGGTCGCGGAGCCGAAACCCAACGTCGCGGGAGTCGTCGCCTCGCGGGCCGATTTCAGGAGGTCCATCGAAGTCGAGGCCCACAGCCCGCGCCGGGTCTTCCACCCACGCGTCGCCGTCAAATCTCCAGGCCGAACGTCCGGCGACATCGATCATCGTCGCGAAGCCGTCGCGGCCGGTGACGCCGAACTGGACGCGCCTTCCGCCGGCTTCCCGCTTCAGCCGGATCGGAAAGGGCACAACCTTCCACGCACCGGCAGAGGGATTCCAGAGCCGGCTCTCCGCCTTGTGGACGTTGGATACGACCACATCCATAAATTGGTCGTTGTTCAAGTCGAGGATGCGGACTCCGTTGTCTCCGCCGTCGGCGCCTCGCAAGGGTTGGCCGCCGAGCAGGTCCCGATCGAGTCGTTCCTTGGCCTCGCGGAAGGTGAGGAATTTGACCTTCTTGCCGTGCGTCCGGACCGCGTGGTCGATGAGTTCGACGACCTGTTCGGCCTTGATCCAGTTGTGGGGATGGAAGACGAGGTTGAAGACCCCCTGCTTCACGACCGTGGCGTCGAGGGCGGCTTTCATGTCGCGGACTGTCGCCGGGTTGTTGGGCTTCTGGAGGTGCTGGGCTTCCCAGTCGCTGGGGACCATGCAGGGAAATTCCCAGCAAAGGCCGCCGATCACGTAAGGATAGGAATAATTTTCGATCGTATTCACGAACGCAGGGAAGGGGATGTACTTGCGGAATCGCTCGCGGCCGTCGGGCTCGACGACCAGGTCGCGAGGCAAGGCGGGGTCGTCGGGAGTGAAGACCTGGAAGACCGACGAGTCGATCGCGAGCGACCGGCCCTCGGGGCTGCTCTTGTTGAAGATTTCGGCGTAGAAGCGAGGGCTCGGGGTGTTCAACGAGTCGCAGCAGGGCATCCGGAACGCGACCGGGACGTTGCCGGGGATACGGCCGATGAGGTCGACGCCACCGTGGACCGTCCGGCGAGCCTCGGCAAAGTCTCTCTTTTGCAAGAGCGGGCAGGGATGCGTCAGGGTGTGGACTTCGATGCTCAGCCCTTCTTTCAGCCAGGCCTGCACCTCGGGCGACTCCGGATCGACCCGGCAGGTCATGATGCTCACCGGTGCGCGGCCGTCGATCTCCTTCAACCTGGCGAGGATTGGCCGGAGGTAGGTCTCGTACCTGGGCGTGTTGTCCCGCATATCATCGATTGCCAGGACCACGACCGCCTCGACCCCCTCCTCGCCGACCCATTGCGGCGCGGTCAGCCTGGCGAAGCCGAGGCGGGGATAATAGGGATCGACGCCGTCGAGGTAGGCGAGACGATTGCCGTCGGGCCCGGCGGCGAAGAGCGTCGACGCGGCGCAGATCACGACGAAGGACCGCACGATGTCGAGGCGCCGCATACGACAGAGCTCCTGTGGAGGACGGGCGTGATTCTGGCCACGCGGCACGTCAGGGCATGCCGCCGTAGCCGGGTCTTGCCTCCCAAAGTCGCCTCTTTCCGGCTTGTTGACAAGGGGCCAGCGAGGCTACGATCGGGAGAGGTGAGGCGACGAGGCGGGTGGCCCGGTGGCCGTGATGGATGCCCCATGAATCCTCCGTTCATCCTGGCCAGCGCATCGCCGAGACGTCGGCAATTACTCACCGAGGCGGGTTATGCCTTCGAGGTCGATCCGTCGGGATTCGAGGAACCCGAGCCCGTCCCCGGGACATCGCCCGACGACTACGCCGCGGGTCTCGCCTATCGCAAGGCGGCCGACGTGGCGGTGCGTAGGAGGAGCGGGCTCATCCTGGCAGCCGACACCGTTTGCGTCGTCGAGGGAGTCATCCTCGGCAAGCCGAGCGGTCGGGCCGATGCCGAGCGGATGATTCGGCTCCAGGAGGGGCGCGACACCGAGGTCCTCACGGGCCTCTGCCTTCTCCGGGCCGAGCGTTCGGAATGGGTCGGGGCCGTCGAGGTCAGCATCGTCCGATTCCGGACGCTGGAGGACCACGAGCGCGGCGCGTTCCTGGACTCGGACCGCTGGCGAGGAAAGGCAGGGGCCTACGGCGTGCAGGACCGCGACCCGTGGGTGGAGGTCGTGCGCGGCAGCCACTCGAACGTCGTTGGGCTGCCGATGGAGCGCCTCGCCGCGCTGCTAGAGGGCTATCCGAGCTTGTCGCGTTAGACGTTCACCTTGTTTCGGATCGCCGCCCGCGGATAATCAGAAGACTCCGGGCGGACGATCGGGAGAGCCAGGTCCGTCCGCACCACCGACGCTCCGATCACGCATTGCCCGACGAGGAACCGATCCGATGCCCCGAAGCGGTCTCAGGGAACGCGTGACGTGGAAACGGCCGGGACTACGGCTCCCCTTGCTCCTCCTAAGCGTCGGTGGCCTGGCGATCCTGAGCCTGCCGATGCTCCAGCGGATGCGATCCCCCATGGCGCAAGCCGGTGTCCTCGCCGTGCCGGCGCCGATCGACGGTGACCGCGCGTTCGGTTACCTCCGGGCGATTTGCAAGCTCGGACCGAGACCGGCGGGGTCGCCGGCCAACACCCGCCAGCGCGAGATGGTCGCCCGCCATTTCCAGGCCATGGGCGCGGCTGTCCGTGAGCAGCCATTCGATTCGGTCGACCCGCTCAGTGGCGCCAAGGTCGTGATGGTCAACCTCATCGGCTCCTGGCATCCCGAGCGTCGCGAACGGGTCTTGCTCGGCGTCCACTACGACACCCGCCCGTTCCCCGATGAGGAGCCCGATCCGACACGCCGTCGCCTCCCCTTCCTGGGCGCCAACGACGGCGCCTCGGGCGTGGCCCTGCTGATGGAGATTGCGCATCACCTGAACGTCTTGAAGAGTCCCTGGGGGATCGACCTCGTCCTCTTCGACGGCGAAGAACTCGTCTACGGCCAAGTCGGCGAGTATTTCCTCGGCTCTAAAGCTTTTGCGGAAAACTATGCCGAGGCCCACGAAGAGAAGGGTTCGCCGCAGTACGCCGCCGCCCTGGTACTCGACATGGTCGGCGACCGCAACCTCGCGATCGATCAGGAGCCGCACAGCCTCGAACTCGCCCCGCAGCTCGTCCAGGACGTCTGGGCGGTCGCCCGACGCCTGAAGGCCCCCGCCTTCCGCAATCGGGTGGGCCGCGCCGTCCTCGACGATCACCTGCCCCTGAACAACGCCGGAATCCCGGCCATCGACATCATCGATTTCGACTATCCCCACTGGCACACCACCCGCGACGTGCCCGAGAACTGCTCCGGCGCCAGCCTGGCACAGGTGGGCCGGGTCGTCACCGCCTGGCTGGCGCAACCCCCTCGCCAAAGGCGATGAACGAGCGCGGATCGACGTATCCGGTCCCCGCCAGGTGCGTCACGGTCACTCCTCCGGAGGTCTCGACCTGGGACGACTCCACCACCTCCAGGCCAATGCCAGGCCGAGGACCCAGCTCATCAGCATGGCGTTGAACAACTCGCGGCGATGGACCTCGCCGACCGTGAGCGTGTTGCTACAGCCGCTCAGGAGGGCAACGCTCAGCGCCGCTACGGCGATCGGCATCACCCTCGGGTCAAAGAAGAAGTCCCGCCATGCCTCGGTGACTGCCCAGAAGCTGCCGAAGAGCGAGCCGACGAACCCCGCCATCGTGGCCAGGCCGCTCTGGACCGCTTGACGCCGGCGTCCTGCCCTCTTTGCGCGACGGATCGCGGCGCGGGCCGGGATCAGCCACCCGTAGGCGAGAGACCCGAAGAAGAGGATGCCCACGGTCCAACCGATCGCCCAGGCGGCCCATCCCGCCGGGACGTGTGCAGGCCATCCGATCCATGGTTCACGAATCCACCCGGGGAAGGCGAGTTTTAACAGCTTGTCCACACCCACGAGGATCCAATAGACCCCGGCCCAGAACAAGAACCCCGTCCATGGCCCCAACGCGACCCAGACCGCCCGGCGTGAGAGCCAGACACCAACACGGCTCCGATTCGGTTCGTCGGGATGACCCGCCGTCGCCCCCGCCAGGAACCCGAATCCGCAGAGCGGTCCCAGCAGGATGACCCCGAGGACCCAGTTCCAATCGCGGGGGTCGGGGCCCATGAAGTTCATGGTCCGGTGATACGTCGTCGCGAGCAGGGCCGGGACCGACGGGAAGATCAACCAGCCGAGTGCCGACCAGAGTCCACGAAGTTGCTGGCGGTCCATGACGGGAACACCGTTCGAATCGACACGAAGAGGTCGAACCCACATGGCATGTCACTTCGAGCGTGTGACGCCGCCAACGATTGAATACGGGATTCGAACCACCGTCGTGGGCAAGAACTGTCGTCGTTTCCGAATCTGAGAATGCCGCCGCAAACGGTGATCGGTGGGCACTCGCGCCGTCGAAAGATGAAGCCTCTCTTCCACGCTGGCGGGTCCGGGACACGTCCTTGCATGGACATCGTCGCGACGGGTAGTTCATGGCTCTCCCCGACCGGAGGCGAAGTCATCTTCGGAAGGCCTGGTTCTCGCGCTCTTCCCTGAGCAATCGGCGCAGGCTCTCTCGCTCTCTCCGGGTGGCGTCGAGGTCGAAACGCGCCATCTTGAGGTCCAAACGCAGACGCTCCAGCCCGTCGCGGGCGACGGTCAGGATTCGGCTCCGGAACCGGACCTGTTCCAGGACTTCGTCCATTAGGGGGACCAGTTCCTCCCGGACCTCGGGAGGTTGAGCCTGAATGCGCTCGATCAACTCCATCATTTCCGCGGGGAGGACATCTCCCCGGACTTTCGATGCTTGACCGGGTGCGTGACTCATGGGTCCCTCATTAAGGTTGGTGCACCCAAACTTACCATGAATTCCCCGCTAAAGTTTGACGGTCGTCTTATTTTTTCAGGATGGGTAATATAGGGGAACTAGAGCAAAAGGATCGCGTAGGGACTTTAACAATTTCCCTCACTGAGCACCCGATTCCCCGATCGAGGGGTCGACTTGAACCGTGACGTCGTCACGCAATAGAGTGGGCATAGGACGACAGCGAGGCTCGGTCTTGCGCCTACTTGATCGCGCTGACGCGATTCTGACGGCGCCTCGGCACGGCCGGGAGGGATGGTAGGGATCGCATGGCCTGGATCATCCTGCTCGTGGCGGGGCTCTTCGAAGTCGCCAGGGCCGTCTGCCTGAGAGAGGTGAAAGGATTCACTCGCGTCTGGCCGACCGTTGGCTTCGAGCTTTTCATGTTCGCGAGCCTCTTCCTGCTCGGGGTGGCCCTCAAGACGCTCCCGATGGGGACGGCCTATTCGGTGTGGACGGGCGTCGGGACCGTCCTGCTCGCGATCGCCCTCCTCGGCGAGTCGGCCGACCTGCCCCGCCTCGCCTGCATCGGGCTGATCGTGGTGGGGATCGTGGGATTGAAGCTCACGTCGCCGCTTTGATCGCGTACGGCGGCAGTTTAAAGGTTTGAAGGTCGTTTGCGGGAAACCTTTGCCGTTGCCAAGACTGTCGGCGACGGTGTAAAGTCTTTGATTCGCAACGTGTCACGACCGGGAATGACGTGGTCCATGTTTGACGACCTCCAGAAACGCCTCTCGACCGCCTTCGGGAAGTTCCGCGCACGCGGGCTGCTGACCGAGGCGAACATCAAGGAAGGGCTCCGCGAGGTTCGCACAGCCCTCCTCGAGGCCGATGTCAATTACCAGGTCGTCCAGGACTTCATGGCCCGCGTCACCGAGCGCTCCGTCGGGACGCTGTTGCTCAAGACCGTCCGGCCCGAACAGCAGATCGTCAAGATCGTCCATGACGAACTCGTCGAGCTCATGGGTCCGACCGACGCATCGATCCGATTCGAAAAGGCCGGGCCGACGGTCGTGATGCTCTGCGGCTTGCAAGGGTCGGGCAAGACGACCACCTGCGGCAAGCTCGCCCGGCTCATGGCCTCGCAAGGGCGTCTGCCGCTGCTCGTGGCCGCCGACCTCCAGCGCCCCGCCGCCGTCGAGCAGTTGAAGGTCATTGGCGCGCAGCTGAACGTGCCGGTCTACTCCGAAACGGGCACGAACCCCGTACAGGTCTGCCAGAACGCCCTGGCCGAGGCCAAACGCCTCGGTAGGGACACCATCCTGCTCGACACCGCCGGTCGCCTCCACATCGACGACGAGCTGATGGCCGAACTCCGGCAGATCGAGAAGAAGGTCAAGCCGCACCAGGTCTTCTTCGTCTGCGACGCGCTGACGGGCCAGGATGCCGTCGCCTCGGCGGGCACGTTCAACGAGGCGCTCGAGCTCGACGGCGTCATCCTGACGAAGCTCGACGGCGATGCCCGCGGGGGCGCCGCGCTCTCGGTCCGGAAGGTCACCGGGGTCCCGATCAAGTTCGTGGGCAAGGGGGAGAAGCTCGACAAGCTCGAGCCGTTCGACCCCGAGCGACTCGTCGGCCAGATGCTGGGCATGGGGGACATCGTCGGCCTCGTCGAGGCCGCACAATCGGCCGTCGACCAGGACGAGGCCCAGCGCCAGCAGGAGAAGCTGGCCAAGGGGAAGTTCGACCTCGACGACTTCCGCCAGCAGATCGTCCAGATGAAGAAGATGGGGTCGGTCAAGGAGCTGATGGGCAAGATCCCCGGCCTGAGCCAGATGCCGGTCGACCTCGACGAGCTCGACGCCGACGGCGAGGTGAAGCGGATCCAGGGGATTATCGACTCGATGACCCCCGAGGAACGACGCAACCCCGCTCGGATCGACATCTCGAGGCGGCGTCGGATCGCGGTCGGCAGCGGCGTCGACCCGACCGACGTGTCGAGCCTGGTCAAGCAATTCGACGCGATGGCCTCGGTCGTCAAGCAGATGGCGCAGATGACGATGCTGGACAAGATCCGGGCCCTGAGCGGCCTGGGACGCGCCGGCGCCTTCAATCCCGGCGCCAAGCTGATGGCCCCGAAGCAGAGCACGGGCAAGAGGCTGTCGCCCAAGGAACGCGAGAAGCTCCGCAAGGAGCGGGAGAAAGAAGAGCGACGGAAGCGCCGCGAGCAACGCGGGCAGGGGGGCGACCCGTCGCCCCCGACTCCAGAACCGCGCTGAGCACGCCTCGTCCGCGAATCACGAGAGAGCAGGTTTTGTCGATCGAGAGGGGTAGCGTCGGGCGGAGATGGGGAGGACAAACCCCCGCTTCGATCGTCGCGCGTGGCCGCCGAGGGCTCGGGACCGGCCCCGTCCTGATGGGATCAGGACCCCGAATGACTCGCCATGCGTCCGAGCCAGTGTCCCCTCCAGGAGAAATCCGTGGTCCGTCTTCGCATGAAATCGCTCGGCAGGCGCCATCGCCCCTTCTTCCGCATCTGCGCCATGGACCTCAGGAGCCCGCGCGACGGCAGGGCGATCGAGGAACTCGGGCATCACGACCCGATGGTCCGCAACGTCCAGGCCCGGACGGTCCTGAAAGTCAACCGGATTCGCTACTGGCTGTCGGTGGGCGCCCAGCCCAGCCACAAGGTCCAGGCCCTCCTGAACCGCTACGGCGTCAAGAAGCCCGCGCCGGGCGAACCGTGGGAACTCCCCGAAACCGCCCCGGCGATGGCCGCCCCGACGGACGCCGCGCCGACGGGACCGGCCGGGGCCGCGCCAACCGCATCGACGCCTGCCCCGACGCCCGAGGCGGCCGCGCCGGCACCCGAGGAGACGAGTGGGGGCGAGGCGACCGTCTCGTAAAGTAGCCAACGATGTCCGCGCCCCCCGTCTCCCTCCGGGTCGACCTGCTGACGCTGTTCCCGGCCGCCTTCGACGGCTTCCTGTCACAGAGCCTGCTCAAGCGGGCGATCGACAAGGGGCTGGTCGAGGTCCACCGCTGGGATATCCGCGACTGGGCCGAGGGGAAGCATCGGCAGGTGGACGACCGGCCGTTCGGCGGTGGGCCGGGCATGATCCTGATGGCCCCGCCGGTCGTCGACGCCGTGACTGCGGTCCGGAGTGAGGCCCTCTCTCCCGGGCGCCTGATCGTGCTGACCCCGCAGGGGCGGAGGCTCGACCAGGAGAAAGTCCGCGAGTTGGCCCTGGAACCGCGATTGGTGCTCGTCTGCGGGCGGTACGAGGGCTTCGACGAACGGATCATCGAGACGCTCGAGCCCGAGGTGCTTTCCGTCGGAGATTATGTCCTCTCGGGGGGCGAGGTCGCGGCGATGGTCGTCGTCGATGCCGTTAGCCGGCTGATCCCCGGCGTCCTGGGCGACGCCGAGAGCGCGGTCGACGAGTCGTTCGGGCCGGACGAAGGGCTCGAATATCCGCAATACACCCGCCCCCGTGAGTTTCGCGGGCGAGCGGTCCCCGAAATCCTCCTCAGCGGCGACCATGCCGCGATCGCCCGATGGCGCCGCGAGAGTCGCCGCTAGCCGAGTTCGAGCCAGAGAGCGGGTGGGCCTCGCCCACTTCATCCATCCGAATCATCCCCGAAGGTGGGCAAAGACAGTCCCACCCTTCCGACGCCGAAAGGACGGGTCGAGCCGTGCAGAATAAGTTCATGGAGCTGGTCGAACAATCCAGCATGAAGGCGACCATCCCCAAGTTTGAGATCGGCGACACCGTCGATGTCCACGTGCGGATCCTCGAAGGCGAGAAGGAACGAATCCAGATTTTCAACGGCGTGGTAATCGCCCGGTCGGGGACCAAGACGCGCGAGATGTTCGTGGTCCGTCGGATCGTGCAGGGCGAAGGCGTCGAGCGGAAATTCCCCGTCCATTCGCCCCGGATCGCCGACATCGTCGTCAAGCGCTCGGGCAAGGTCCGTCGGGCCAAGCTGTACTACCTGCGCGACCTCTCGGGCAAGGCGGTCCGGCTCAAGGAGCGGTTCCCCGCCAGCAAGCTCACGCCGGCCGAGGCCAAGGCCGCCAAGAC
>JAABUS010003164.1_pt1 | contig 27632 bp, 20 predicted proteins | sample 5560161 | NCBI WGS metagenome assembly JAABUS01 (sample SAMN10711885, study PRJNA513376) | rock metagenome | isolation source: Antarctica rocks | place: Antarctica: Victoria Land, Trio Nunatak nord | collected 2016-01-04
CGAAAGTTGACTTCTTTATCTGAGTCATCGAACAACTGAGCTAGCTCTTTCAAAAGCTCATCGACGATCTTGTATGAGTTGAAACAGTCACGTTCACGTCTTGACTGAGTGATCTCAGCTGCATCATTGAATAATCTGAAATGTACGTAGCTCAGCTTGACTCATTCACTTGAAAAGAGATCGACGTTGATTTCTAGTTTATTCTGAACTTTTTCATATCAGTTCTTTCAGATAGAATTCTTTTCATCAGTGAACAATGAAGAATCGAGTATTTTCTGAAATCTAGAACGCTCAGAGTAGATTGATGATGACGAGATAATCTCTCTAGCTTGTAGTCTAGCTTTCAGCTCTTCGCATCGTTTCTTCAAAGCTTTCATAGTCATAGAAGATGTTATGATTTCAGCGAATGAGTCATTATTTTCAACAATGAAGAATGAAGCTTCGAAACACTCTTTGAAGAGACGAGACATGATGAAGAAGAAAGAAGAGATTGAATTGAACAAATGTTTTAAAAGAAAGAGATCGAGCGAAGAATGATGCTCGACAATAGAAGATGAAGTTGTTTTTGTTGTTTGATTTGAGAGTTGATTGATTCTCTTGATCGATTTGATTCTCTAGCAATCAACGAAGATTCTTTATTGCTGATTCTATTAATCGAGATGAATGATGCATACTTAATGAGCTGTAAGTCGTCTAGCAATTCAATCAGTTTCGCTGTTGATTCTATAGATCTTCTAGTGTTGTTCTGTCTTTCAATTGCGTCGATCATCAGATAAATGAATTTCTTTAGACTCGATCTGTCTGAACGAGTATATTGAACAAGTAATGAGTATCTGTATTGTATGATAAACGAGATTCTTAATGTAATGTTGAGATCATGTCTAGATCATTCAATCAAAGAAACTTGAAGCTGATATGTATATATTGCTCTTTAGAGATAGCTATAACAAGACATTAAGAATACAGAAGAGAGAGAGTGCAAGCTCTTTTATAAATAATGACTTGAGACTGCGCTAGACTCGATACAGATGTGATGTAATATGTCAGATGTGTTTATCTAAAAGAATGATGAAAGAGATGAATGAAGAAAGTGCTGAACAACGAGAAGAAGTGCTGAGAATGACTTGAAGAAATGCGCTAGGTTCAAACTAGGCATAGCATTATGACTTGCTTTAATCAAATTGATTAGGGTTAGATCTGAACTCTGATCGATTCAGACATGTTCATAACATATTCATATTTCTTGATGCTTCAAAAGTCATGAAGACGTTTAATCAACTCATTGATTTCTAATGATTGAAGAGCAATCTTTTGAATTTGTTTACTTCTAGATCAAAGAAATATATTTCTGAATAGAGTGAGATTAATAAGAATGACTGATTACTAACACAGTCATTCTTCAGTTGTTGAACTTTGAACTCTTCTATGATTTCATCTCGATCTCACTTATCGAGCTAGCTTCAACAGTCACAACACAATCTTTCACATTCTCTCAACAGCAGTCTCTTTATGCTGAAACTTAGTCTCTATTTTGTAAATGCTTTGAACGCAGCTATGTTTAAATATAGTCATATAGAAGTTTCTTTAACAACGCAGTCTCTTCATCTATTGAAGAAGATTACTGTCACGATTCTAGTCTTGTCAGACTCAATCTTCTAGTCTTGTCAGATTTATTCTCGCTTCGTCATCTTGACTAGTTTCTATTGAGTCTAGCGTCGACTGAGAAACACACATATGTAGTCAGCTTCTTTTCTGTAGCTATCTTTCTTTCTTAGCATTTATCTTCTAGTTAAATGACATTCATATTGACTCGCTCTATGCTGATCTCTAACATTAGATAAATGCTCATCATCTACTACTCTGCTATCGATGAATAAATGATACGAAACAATCTATTCAGTAAGAAAAATTTGCAAGAAATTCTTCAAATTTGCATCATCATTTTAGATCACAAGAAATTCTTCAATTCTACATTCATTTTCATCAGTCTATTTGCAAGAAATTCTTTGAATAAAGCACTCAATTATTATTTGAAATTCACAAGAGATTCTTTGAATTTTCACTCATCAAAAAACATCAATTCAAAACATCAATTTCTCATCTACTCTTATCTCAACAACTTCTATCTTCTCTCATCATGACACGCAACGTCAAGTCAGTTGAGTCTCGAACAAATCGTCTGCTCAGAAGCACTGTCAATAGAAGAGTTTCACTTCTACTCATTGATGCTTCAGTCAAAGCTGAGAAAGCTGTCATTGCATGAAACATAAACATCGAAGAACAACTGTTTCATTGAGTCAGCAATCAACTCAACGAAGTCATCAATATGCTGAACGAGCTTCGAAGTCAGCGCGACTTGACTCTACAACTCAATGAACACTGACTTCTTGTACAAGAAAATCACAAAAAGAGAGCGAAACAACTAGAAGTCACTTCTGATAAGAACGATGAGCTAGAGAAAAAGATTCATCAGCTACAAGACAAGCAATTGAACTTCAGAGCGAAACAACGTCAAGCTGATCGATTTATGCCTCGTCAAGAAACTCAGTCAGTCGAGCATCGAGTCAATCAGAAAGAGATTTCATTGACTTCTGAAGTCAATCAACGTTTTCGAAGCTCATGAGAGTCATTCACTCTATTTGATAACGAGAATGATTATCACAAGTTCATCAAGCTTTTGAATTCACTCATTTTCATCGAAACAGATGACTCTATCTGAGAGACATGAAACATCAAAATAGCTGACAAGCTCAATGTCAACGCGAATCATTACTCTACTGAAAAGATTCGTATTGTCTATGTGATTTTCAGACTAGAAGACGATGCTGATCAGCAAATTTATGCAAAACGTCATGTTGATGCTTTCTCATTCTATCAATCACTATCAGAGCTACTGAAACATCTGAAAGAAATTTACGAAGATCAGAATCTGATTTGAAAGTGTCGTTGCAAATACGTCGCTCTGAAGCAGCTCAACAAGTTCTTCAGCTTCTTCTATTCAGAATTCACTAGAATATTTAGCTTTCTGAACTACGATGATATCACTCTGATGAACGACATTCAGAATAAAATCAATAATCGTTTTCAGAACGTGTTGTCAGTTTGTCTCATAGAGTTTAGCTCACTTGATAAGCTCAAGATCTTTCTTCAAGATGTGAATAACAAACAAAAAGTCAATTATCAGCTACGTGACGAGCAACGAACAGTCAAATCGATAACAGCTTCGAAAAAACGTTTCGTTTCTTCGTTGACATCAGCATCAGTCTTGACTACTAGCTATGTTTGACTCACTACTTTTTTCACTTTCGAATCTGAATGATCAAGAATGTCAATCATCTGCTTCAACTGCAAAGTATCGAATCATCTTTCAAAGAACTGCTCTCAGCTAAAGACTAGTACTTTGACATCTCATGCATTCACTTCTCGCCTCAATGAGATCATCATGTTGAAAGAAGAGAAGAAATTATTTACAGAGAAATCGAAGAATGAGACAAAAAACTAGTGACTTTCATCAAAGATGCAATGAAAGATGTGTTAATTTCTTCAACAATGAGCAGCTCAAATGATCTCTTTGCTTTGAAATCTTTGACTACTGAATGTGTACTATCTAGCAATGAAATTAGTTACTCATTAAAGTCATTGATTGACACTGAAGCAGCTGACTATTCATTCATTGATGAATTAATCGCGCAGAATGTTTGTGATCATTTGCAAATTGAATCTTTATCTTTAATCAAGCTCAAATCAATAAGAAAATTCGATGATCATTATACAAAAAAGCTCATTACTCATGCAATTTATTTGAATCTAACTGTTCAAGATCATATGAAACGTTTCGTCTCTATGCTAATCACTTGATTAGATAAACATCAGATGATTCTCGAAAAAACATGAATGAACAAAATTGAAGTGACTATTGATATGAAAGATGATCGTCTTCAATTTTCTAGTTTCGAAGCTCATATCAAAGCTTTTATCAAAGTTCATTCGACTGTTCTTTCGAGCAAGAAAATCGCGATAGAACAGAAAAGTTCGATCTCTATTCAAATACTAAAGAGATTTATCTCTTCTGTTGTCACTTGACTCAGCGAGAAGTCATCTTCATTCAGTAGAATCATGAAATCATCTAGTTCAGTCAACTTCGCTTCGTCTTTCAATTCAATGAACATAGCAATGATAGAGACTGCAACATATAGATCACTAGTCAAACGATTGAATGTGACTACTTTCGCGATCATCATCACGAAAATCGATCGACTTTTAAAAACAGCTAGAAATAAACTCGAAGATGTAAATCTACAAGAGCTTTCACATGAAGAGATCTTGAAAGAAGTCAAAGCTAAGCTTTCTTTGAAATATCATGACTATCTAGACGTGTTTGATCGAGCGATGACTGATCAACTATTCTCTCATCGTCTCTATGATCATAAAATTGAGTTGATCGACGAGAAAACGTCTTCTCGAAGTTGTCTCTATCATATGTCTGATTACAAGCTTCAAAAGATGAAGAATTACCTGATTAAACATCTGAATAAGAGCTTTATATCTTTTAGCTCGACCTCATATGCTTCGTTCATACTATTCATCAAAAAGAAAGACGATAGTCTGCGTTTCTGCGTCAATTATAAAAAGCTCAATGCTTTGATCAAACGAGATCACTATTCTCTACTCTTAATAGACGAAACTCTCGCTCGTATTCAAGATAGCAAGTATCTGACTCGATTGAATATAATAGTCGTCTTCAACAAACTATGCACGCATTCAAGAAGCGAAGATTTGACTATCTTTATTATCTCTTTTGATTTCTACAAATATCACGTGATGTCTTTTGAATTAATTAACGACTCGACTTTCTATCAACACTATATAAACGACGTGCTATTTGACTATCTTCATCAGTTTTGTCAGATCTATCTAGATGACATTATCATCTACAGCAAAACACTGAAGAAACATAAGAAACACGTACGACTAGTTCTACATAAACTACGAGAGATCGATCTTCAAATGAATATAAACAAATGCAAGTTTCATGTTCAGAAGATCTTCTTTCTGAAACTATTGCTATTCATTGAAGAACTAAAGATGAATCTCAGAAAAGTACAAGCAGTAGTCAAATGATCTACTTCTACAAATCTCATTCAGATGCAGTTCTTCGTCGACTTCTGCAATTTCTATCGACGTTTTATAAAGAACTTTTCGAAGATTGCTCGTTCTCTAATTCAACTAATTCAAAAAGAGATAATATTTGAATGAGATCAAGCTTGTCAAACAATCTTTGATCATATGAAGAAACGAATGACTGAAGTCTCTATTCTTCGTCATTTTGATCAGAATAGAAAGACTATTCTTGAAACAGACTCATTCAACTACGTCAACGATGACATACTTTCTCAGTATGACGACGAAGAAACATTGCACTCAATGATCTACTACAGCAAGAATCTGAGTCTCGCTGAGTGCAATTACGAGATCTATGACAAGAAATTACTAGCAATCATTCGTGCCTTCGAGCATTGATGATCTGAGCTAAAATTGACTGAGCTATTCATCAAGATGTTCACTGATTATCAAGCTTTAACGTCATTAATGAAAGATAAAGAGCTAAGTAGACGTCAAATGCGCTGAGTACAAAAGCTCGTTGACTTCAACTTCAAAATCATGTATTGTTCAGGCAAACAAAACATCAAAGTCGATGCATTGACTCGTCAAGTCAATTCAGTTTCTAGAAGTCTTGAGAATAAACGATGTCGCTATCAGCGAACTACAATTCTCACGTTGAATTGAATGAAAATCGCTGATCTAGAAGAGAAAGAGAACGATGAATCAATTTATCAATTGATTCTAGAAGCTAACAAAATCAACGAGAATTGTATTCTACTTCGTGAAGTCGTATTAAAAGATGAAGCTCAATATGAAGATATTAAATTAAGAGATTGTTGAGTTCAGAACGAAATACTATATCGAGATGATCTTCTATGAGTTTTCTTCGATGAGCATCTTCAAATGAAGCTAATTCAAGAAGTTCATGATCAACTTTTTATTGATCATTTCGAAATTCTCAGAACGATGAAGATCATAAGAAGATACTACTATTGATTTTCAATGCGAAAGACAATAAATTGATATATTCAAAACTGCTACATTTGTCAGCGATCAAAGACTTCTCAAGATAAATTCAATGAACTACTACATTCTCTATTCATATTCGAACAGTGATGAAAGAACATAGTCATAAATTTCATCATCAACTTATCTCTTTCAAAAGGCAAAAACATCATACTAACAGTGATATGTAGATTGACAAAGAAACGACACTATATTTCTTGTTCTACTGATGACGAAGAAATCACAGCAGAAAAAACAGCTGAGCTAATGCTTCAGTGAATATATCGAATACACGATTTACTCGATTTCATTGTTTCGAATCGAGACTCTCAATTTACCTTCATTCTATGAAAGTCTCTTTGCAAAAGACTGAGCATTAATCTTTGATTATTCACTGTCTATCATTCTCAAATCGACGATCAAAGTGAACAAGTCAATCAGAACATTGAAAGATATCTTCGATTCTTCTGTTTGTACATGCAGAATGACTGAGCTAAGCTACTACTCATGATCGAGTTCGTTGACAATAATGCTCTGTTCTCAGTCATCTTCTCGATCTTTTTCTTTCTAAACAAAAACTTTCATTCTCGTATGAGCTTTGAACTCGATGTCAGCGAATATGAAAGTTCTCATGAACGCTTGCAGACAACTAAAGTCAAGAATATATCTGAACATATGAACAAAACATTGAAGTTTGCTCGCGAGTCGCTAGTCAAAACACGAGAACAAATGATGAAACAAGTCAATAAGCATAGAAAAGAAGTTGATTACAAGGTCGAATCAAAGATGTTTCTGAATGAAAGAAACATCGTTACAGCGAGATCTTTCAAGAAGCTAGATGACAAAATGCTCGATTCTTTCATCAATCTAGATCTCGTCGACTCTTCATATAAACTGAAATTATCAGAGTCTATGCATGTTCATGATGTATTTCATTCTGATCTGCTTCGCTCTGCCGTCGACGAGCCCTTGCCTGATCAAAAGAACGAACTCTCAGGTTCAATAGTGGTAAACGACGAAGACGAATGAAAAATCGACGATATATTGAATTTTCGTCGATATCGAAGACGACTTCAGTATAGAGTCAAATGAAATGACTATGACAATGATCTCAATTGATACAACGCTGATGACGACGAATTTATGAACGCTCAGAAGGTAGTTGACGATTTTCATATTCAATATTCGAACAAATCGCGCTAGAAGCGCTTTCGACTATTCAGTCAATCAGAATTTAATGAGCCTGAGCCTGTGAAATCATGATTGAGCAATCAATCGAACCGAGCAGAAAATACATTCATGCAAACATGAATCGTCGAAGAGAAAGAGTAATGTCACGATTCTAGCCTTGCCAGGCTCAGCCTTCTAGCCTTGTCAGGCCTATCCTCGCTCCGTCATCTTGACTAGTCCCTATTGGGCCTAGCGTCGGCTGAGGAACACACATATGTAGCCAGCTTCTTTCCTGTAGCTACCTTTCTTCCTTAGCATTTATCTTCTAGTTAAATGACACCCATATTGACTCGCTCTATGCTGATTTCTAACAGTTACCGATTTCGTTAGATCTTATTCAGTAAATATCAAGTGAACTTTAGAACAGGAATTTACGCTGAGCATGCTCGTTCGTCGATACTTGAATACTTTGAAAAGATAAGACAATTCTATTCAATGCATACTTCATCGACGCACAGCTGTTCACAGGCTCAAGCCGACTATATTCAGAGAAAGTCATCAGAACTATGTGACATGACCTGAGTCGTAAGAAAGATACAGATGACACGTCGAAGATGATCTGACAGAACATCGCATTTTCCAAAGTATCGAGCGCTTGAGCCGAGACCTCAGCATGTCACAAAGGGAAAGAGCTAATGCTTTCCTCTCGAGACAGCTCTTTCCATAACAAGGAAAAGATTCAGCTTGACTGAAGGCTATCGGCAAGCGAAGGTGGCTGCTACCCGGCATTGGCCCGGGCAATGCCGGTCACCAGGGAACGTCCCTCTTCTGTTTCCCCCCATCATCTCTTCCTGTTTCTCCATCCCTTAGGATTCAGCCAGAGACGCGCTTTTGCATTCATTCTGCTCACTTTATCCACTGCTATTCACTACCCACTCTACTATTCACACTACTACCCATTGCCAGTACCTACCGCTTCCATGATCGCCTCTACTCGTCGTCAGGACCGTGCCAACGCCGACACCGCATCGTCATCTTCTTCTCAGAAATCGAAGCTTCCATACCGTATTCATAATCCCAGTCGAATTCCCAAGCGCGCGTTCAGACCATTTTGCGACAAGAGCCAAGACATCAACTCGTCAACTTGTAACCGCGCTGGTAGCTTTACGAACGGTACCAATGTTCCTTCTTCTATCGGCGGTAAACGCCATATGGGATAGAAGCACGCACTCAGGCATATCAACAAAGTGCCAAACGGATCGACACCACCCTTGACACATCAAGAAAGCTCGAGACCTCGACGTGTTACAAAGAGAAAGAGCTACCATCTTCCATCTCGAGACAGCTCTTTCGAGATCGAGAAGGACACGATCTTTCCTCTAGTCTCAAAACGCCGGCTCGGCGATATTATTCAAACACCTATCAAGGTCGGCATCCTAAGGTAAGATTTCGCCATCTACTTCGCCATCTTCTTCTCAGAAATCGAAGCTTCCATACCGTATCCATAATCCCAGTCGAATTTCCAAGCGCGCGTTCAGAGCATTTTGCGACAAGAGTCAAGGCATCAACTCGTCGACTTGTATTCGCGCTGATGGCTTTATGAACGGTATCAATGTTCCTCCTTCTATCAGCGATAAAAGCCCTACGTTCAAGAAGCACGCACTCAGGCATATCAACAAATTGTCAAACGGATCGACACCATCCTTGATACACCAAGAAATCCCGAGACCTCAGCGTGTCACAAAGAGAAAGAGCTATCATCTCCCATCTCGAGACAGCTCTTTCGAGAACGAGAAGAGCACAGTCTTTCCTCTAGTCTCAAAACGCCGGCTCAGCGATGTTATTCAAACACCTACCAAGGCCGGCATCAGACGAGGTAAGATTTCGCTACTTACTCCGCCATCTTCTTCTCAGAAGCCGAAGCTTCCGCATCGTTTTCATAATCCCAGCCAAATTTTCAAGCTCGTGTTCAGAGCGTTTTGCGACAAGAGTCAAGACATCAACTCGTCGACTTGTATTCGCGCTGATAGCTTTATGAACAGTATCATCCCTCCTCCTATCAGCAGTAAAAGCCCTACGTTCAAAAAGCACGCACTCAGGCATATCAATAAAGTGCCAAACGGAACAACATCGTTTGTCTCCGTCACTCCAAAGCTGCTCGGCGCTTTCCACCGCGCCTTCAAGATGTTCACTAATCCTTCAATCGCGGTTATTGATCTAGAATTAGCGGGACGCCTAAGAAATACGCAGAAGGACTCTCACCCAGTCGCTCATTCGGTCAAATCACTCAAATTAGAAAGCCCGGATAACTACAGAGGTAACTCTAACCCTATTCCCCGACGGGCGCATTGGGAACACCTCTATTATGTAATGGGTGTTTCCCCATCCTATTCCCCGACGGGCGCATTACCATTGGGGAAACCTCTATTATTTAGTGGGTGCTTCCCCAGTTATCGATGTTCGAGGCTTGGCACCGACCCTGATCATGGTCGGTGCCAAGCTCCATTGGGGAAACCTCTATTATTTAGTAGATGCCTCCCCATCATATTCCCCGGCGAGCGCATTGGGGAAAGGTCAGCCAAATTGATAGAGGCTCCCCAACTACACTGCCGGTAGGGCTAACCACTGCTTCTAGGGCTGAGCATATGAGAGCAGGTAGGTCCCGAGGCATCAACATCCCCAACCTCATTTACTAGGTCAAACTTCAATATTTTTTAATTATTTTTGAAGCATTGAATTCAGCTCAATCAGAGCTACAATTACGCCTCTCAAAGTATGTTGAGTAGTCAATGTGCATATGTTGATCCGGGCGGGGGAAGGGTTACTACTAGGTGAGCGGCCATCCAGCGCAGTGAACCTCCCCAACCCCGATTCCTGAGTCAAATCTCAATATTTTTTAATTATTTTGAAAGCATTGAATTCAGCTAATTCAGGGCTACAATTATGTCACTCAAAGTATGTCAGGTAGTCATTGCGCATATGTTGATCCGGGCGGGGGAAGGTGGTGGCAGGCGGGGGACTGGTCAACCAGCGCATTGAACCTCCCCAACCCCATTTACTAGGTCAAACCTTGACATTATTCAATTATTTTTGAAGCATTGGATTCGACTGACTCAGGGCTACAATTATGTCTCCCAAAGTATGTGGGGTAGTCAGCGCGCATAAATCAATCCGGGCGGGGGAAATTGATGGTTTTGATGTTCAAACTGATCCGCGCTAGCAAAACCCTCTAAAATCTCAATGTTCAACATTTTTCTAAAAATGCAGTTTGATGCCGTTGAGCTCGATATTATGTTCGTGGATACAGCTGACTGAAACGAATAAGATCTGAAATTTTGAAGAAAATCGGCCAAGAAAGTAAAATGGTTTTCAGCCCCCTGCTCCCAGATTCTCGCTTAATTCCCTAACCAAAATTAATGGTTTTCTGCCCCGAAAACCATTACCCATCTGAGGTAGGTGTTCTGTCGCAACTGATACTGACCTTACTTACAATGTTGCTTCCGCTTATACTACGTGCGATTACAAGACGTCAGGGTCTGTTAACGGAGGTGGCCGTTGAGCTATCTCTACAAAAGTACTATTTCGCGTTTTTATTCATGCAAGTTTTCCTTACAGTCTCCTTGTCTTCAAGCATCACGGTCGTCGCTCAAGAAATTCTTCATGGTCTGAATTCCTTGCCAACGATTTTGGCTATCAACCTGCCAAAGGCAAGCAACTACTTCTTCTCTTACCTTTTGTTACGAGGCTTCTCGGTAAGCGCAGGTTCACTCCTGCAAATGGGAGAATTGATCAACTGGATTGTTCTCGCCCCTATCACGAGTCATACGCCTAGACAGAAATGGGAGAGACAGACAGTTTTGCCTTAAATGCAGTGGGGCACACTTTTCCCCGTCTATACTAATCTCGCCTGCATTGGTAAGTTGTACTTGTATCATTTATTCACTCTGCTAAAATTTCGACAGGAATTATATACTCAGTGATCGCTTCACTGATCCTTGTGTTTAGTTCTATTCGCTCCAGTCTTCTACGCATACCCGGGGCAATGCTACAAGATAAAACTTTCGGTACAAGATGTTAAAGTGAGCTTTAAATGCCCCGCGATCAAGAAAGCAATTGAGGGTCTCGTTGTCTCTAAAATCGAGCCGCTTCAAGCCGACTGTAGAAACCCTGCTTAGAGGCTTGAAGTGGAAACAGCAGGGTCGTAAAGCCATAGGCATCTACGTATCACCAAGCTCCTGCTAATTGCAGGTAGGAACGCAACATAGCGAACTAGAGCTTGCATCCCCGAACCTTCCCACGCCTCCACATCCCCAATGCTGCCTTAGTGGTTCCTGCAAGCCATATCACAATATGTTGGAGACTGCGCGGCTTGCATGGACGTGCATGCATGTTTGCCTATAAAGTATTCCAGAAGGGCTCGTTACCTTCTTTTCCTAATGAATTTGCCTTGTCCTATCGTTCAGCGCCCGAGATGCGTGTAGTCAATCCAGCGCCGCCTCCAACGCCTGAGCCCGGAGCCGCGTGGCCAGAGTTCAAGTATATTCAAGTCATCAATGAGGTCAAGTATTCGTGGGCTTCGCCAGAAGCCAATGTGGAGGTAGGACGCTCTGGCCTTTTCTCAAGAACTTACAATTCACACAACTTCATAGGTCTCAGGACCGATCCGATCTGACGTCGAGGAGCTTAGTACGGATCTAAGAAATGGGCCATGGAAGCTTGGCTGCGCACCAGCGAATCAAATCGAGTCAAGCAATTCCAACTGGTACCAAGTAAGATCAAAGCCGGAAATCCACGTTGCTGGGAGAAGTAATGACGGCGAATATTACGATGTTGCTGTCCATAGCCTATATCTTCCATGGCTAATCTTTCATGGGCTCGAGCTAAACCTTGACTATAATCCAACGACGCCAACAGAGAAAGACATATCGGTCCATGGTATCTGGGACGCGACAAGGAGGGCCCATGCTCATTTTCTCCTCAACGCTGTAAATGCGATCCGTTCTGGGCGCGGTCGAGGACTCGATGAATGTTATCGTGGTATTGCCCGATCAAATGGCCTAGCAATATCACTTGAAAGAGCCATCCTAAACCACGACATCTTGGTAGGCTCTTCGCTCATTGAGCTAGGAATTCCATTAACATTCTTTAGAGATCTGATCCTCAAGTTCGCAAACAGTTTACGCGATGTCTTGTGTTCCTTGGTTTGAACTTGCTGGGAAGTTATGACTCTCGTCTTGCCCTCGAGCTCTTGGCAAAAGACGAAGACGATTTGCTTCAACCTTTCTGGAAGGGTCGTAGAGTTCTATTCGAGGCTGCATCAGAGACCGAGGCATCGATGAAGATGTTAGAAGGCTTGAAGCTTCACAACATTTCACTACTTCGATGCCTGCTGAAATTTTCTGGCGGTAGGATGGAACGCCGACAACATGCGCTCGACCCAGAACATTCGATCAGCGACAACGTCAATCTATTTGATCTTCTTATCGGCATCGTCGGTACAAATCGGTTTGGAAGTTTTGATTCGAAGCAAATGCACGATGCGCTTTCGAAATCCGAAATATTCGCTGGAGATTCAGATATCAGCACGCTGAATACAGTGGAATGGAGTATGCAATTAATGAACTTTCTTCCCATCGACTTTCCGGAGGGATATTTGGTACGATATCTTGAAAGGACGAATCTAATTAATGCTAATGTTGCTAGAATCTTCCGTCGCAGATTCTATGCAGGTTAGGCTCAGAGCAGGTGAATCTAGTTCACATACATCTGTAAGTCGTCTTTCTGCGAACACAGAAGAGTAAATACTGATGGGAGGCAGCGAGCAAATTTATCACCAACGTCCATTCCTTCGAAAGCCAGAGAACAATGTACTATTGCTTCTCACTTGAAGCTCAATAGTTCACGGTCAGCCTCTTCGAGTACTTAGCGAATGGGCAAGCTCAGTCGACGGTCTGAAGCTATATCAACAATTGGTTGGAAATCTTCGGAATTCTCAAAGAACCGAGCAGCTCGCATTGATCCTAGCTGCCTTAGTGTGTCATCAACAACTTCTCCCTTACACTTCGAACGATACTGCGCAACCCGTCAAAGGTGACTATCTGGCCGACCTAGATTTTCTCTTGAATGGTCAACTTCTTAGTAACAGGCGAATGGTCTTCGAAAGGATGAGTTTTTCGTTTCTACGAGTACTTGATACCTTTGAGAACGAGTATGAGGATATGATTCAACTTCTCGCCGTTTCAGTTGACAAAAAAGCACTCTTACTGGAACGATTTGATGGATTTTCGGATCAATATTGGGCAAGGAGGGTCAGGGATCGACTTGCTCATAGCAGAGCCTACGAAGAGGAGGGAGCGTTAATTTTGATAGAGACATCGGCGGCAAGTGGCATAGATGATGGTCAGGAATGATCCTTGATAGCGTTCGATCACGATCTTGAAGGAAATGGGAGGTGTGGCACGGTTGAGGGAGCCGGAGAAGATGGTGGTACTGGACTAACTATGGTGTAAGACGGCGGGGCTGAGGGTTTAGTGTCGTGGTGGAAATTATCGAGAGTGACCTTTTGATGGGGGGGATCTCTTTGCTCTAGGTTTCCTGGGCCAGCGTCAAGGCCAGCGCTCGCAAGTTGAGTGGCCTTGTATAATAGAAGAAGAAATCTCGAGGATTTGCGGATTGGGACTAGAACGGCCCACCGCATTCAAGTCCCCCTTTTCGTAGCTGATATAATCGGAATCACATTTATTGGTGCAAATGCTGCAGATGCTCATGGGGATTGAGAGACGGCAGAGTGATGATTCCCGTAGGCTTCTCCAAGAGTGATAACCCCACAGCTTTGAAGATCTTCACTTTTCATGATCGAATGGTCTGTTCAAAGGTTCTGGGCTGAGTACGTGCACATCGTGCTGCCCTTTGACATGACAGGTCTAGCCTCCAAGTCACTCTTCGACGGCCTTTCACTCAGATCGATGTCGAGCAAGAAAGCTGCAATGGGGATTGATTCCAACGCCGTAACCCAAAAACCTACAAGCAGTAAATTGGACGTTTCAAGCGCAACATTCAGCTCTCCTCTCTTGACCATTTCTCCTAACCAGTAAGTGTTCAAGACCGGTGCCAACGACATGGTCAGTCGGAGGATGAAGGCTTACTTCTTTTAGTACGAAACAAAGCCAGAATTGCGAGCTGTCTGCGCACCAGGTCTTATCACTTGCACGGAGACGCCTGCTCTACGCCCAGACAATCGCAAGATTTGAGAGTCATTTTCAGTATCCGTTGTGAGAAAGTGAGAAGGATCATTTGGCTCATTGTCTTCGGTTACAGGTGGAGAGACCTGTAAGGAACGAGGGTGTGATTCAAGACGTCTTCTCATTTCCACAGCTAGCACAGAATTCAGTAAGAGCCGTTCAAAGTGATGCTCGAAATGAGAGAGAGATACGAGACGGTCTGAATTCGGAAGCAGCAAAGGAAGATGAAGGAGATACTACAGGATATAGGAACGAAGCAGCAGAAGAGGAAGATGACAGTGAAATAGAGGACATTGAAGATAAAGAAGCAGATAAAGCATTACGATGGCTCGAAATGGAATGGGAGTCCCTCGCTAAGATTCTTATGAAGACAGACTCAGAAACTCGTTGGGATGTGGTTTATTAGGTAGCAATGAGGAAAAACAACCACTCTCACTCCAGATTGGATGGTCTTCCGATCGAATGAGTCTCTGCATATACCAGAAGATTGTTACATATGTCTAGAATATTGATTTCATGCAAGCACGACTACGAAACAATGGCAGCCTAGGTCGTATAGTTTTTTTTACAAGGCAAGAGATGGAAATTGCCGCGTTGATTGCGAAATCTGTGCCGAGAGCCTCATCAAAATTGACAAATAGTGCAAAATTCGTAGAAATCAGTAGAATCAATTACACTGCACTTCGTACATGATGTCTCATACAGTGCTTTATACACGCTTCATATGTGACCTAACTAGTGCCTCTTATGTGAACTACTCAGTGCTCCATATGTGACCTACCCAGTGCTCCATATGTAGCATACCCAGTGCTCCATATGTGACCTACCCAGTGCTTCATATGTGATCTACCCAGTGCTCCATATGTGGTATATCCAATGCTTCATATGTGGTATATCCAATGCTCCATATGTGATCTACCCAGTGCTCCATATGTGATCTACCCAGTGCTCCATATGTGGTATATCCAATGCTTCGTATGTGATCTATCCAATGCCTCATATGTGGTATATCCAATGCTCCATATTGTGGTATATCCAGTGCTCCATATGTGGTATATCCAATGCTCCATATGTGGTATACCCAGTGCTTCATATGTGATATATTCAGTGCTTCATATGCGGCCTACCCAGTGCTCCATATGTGACCTACCCAATGCTCCATATGTGGTATATTCAGTGCTCCATATGTGGCACGTGTAAACCCCACTCTTCCCACAAAAACCAGACCATCTCTTTCTGCATAGCCCATGGCTGTTGCTTCAGATAAGCTATAAGGTAGAGTCCTCAGCGGCCGGACAGACCTTTCGGGCGGCTCCCTTCGGACGAAACCGGGGCTTAAGATACAGTGACAGTGTTACGGTGACAGTGAACCTTTGTCGGCGATGGCTTGAGACGTCCAGTGCAGAAGCAGGAGACGTAGTATCTTCGAGCGAAGGGCCGGAGCCAGTGGACCAATCATAGCTGCTTAGATGGTGGGGGAAGGGGGGGGCGCGACAAATGCGATGCCATACTTTCGGGTTAGAAATTCGGATTCGTGTGTAAAAGCTACCTACATTCTCCTTTCTACCCTTCCTACCTTCCTATCCTTCCTACCGTCCTACCCTCCCTACCTTCCTACCCTTCCTATAGTTCAAAAATATGAGTCTATGTATAGTTCTTTTTATTGACTCGAGTGCGAAGCTATAAAGCTACAATAGACACTCGCTAAATATGTAGGCCTGGTTACCCACAGATTATACAATCGCCACCGAACTGTACCATCCTCAAGACAGGTCCTCAATACACGAGATTCGTCCTATTCGTACCCCCTCCTTCAGTACTCCAGGATAGCTGGCCTTTGTAGAATAGCTCCACGGAAACGAAAAACCACCGGTTTTCTCCCGGTGAAAACTCTAAACCGTAGAAATGCATCGATGTCTCTAGGTATAGAGGCGTATGAGGGAGACTGACAATTGGATCCAGTCCTGCACAGTCCCTGGCTCTCAAACGACACATCGTTAAGTCTTGATTCCCCCTCTTCCTGAGCATTCCAACTTTTCAACCAACTTGTATACCTTCCATCGTAGTGGACGCTGGATCCAAGAGCCAAACTCCTACCGAAGGCCACCCTATAGCCCATATAGTGTGTTTATTGGCAAAGCCTCTTTCCCAACAGAACAGTGATTTGAACGAAACGCAGTCGAATAAGCCTTAACCGTCGAAGATCGCTGAGAGTCCCTATCGATAGAACTTCGGCATTGAGGTTATATAAGCCGTGTGGTGAGGACGCAGTATCTTGCCCCTTGGCTTCGATGATCGTTGTAACAGTCAAACATCGCTCGATAAAGATCGTTAATAGGCGTTTTCGGCTGTGTATCGTCGGGTTCGTGACTCTTCTTAGCTCTGATAACAATAACCAATTGTTATCAGGTTCCCAGCCGGCACCACGTGGAGGTGAGAGTCTTGCCAGCCTCAAAAATATGAGTAGAAAATAGTAGAATTAAATGTTTGTTTACATATTGATGCTCTTACTAACCCGAAAGTAAGGTTTCTGCATACGCTAATTACTACTACGTGACCTGTAAGGCTGACTTCCGCAGTCTCGCTTCTTAGGGACTGGATGAAAGAAAATGTACTGTATGGTAAGCCAACCGAATAATGGAACTTGACTGTAATCGTAAGATGGTTGTCTTTGTCTTCTACTGCATACCGCGACTATCTCTTTGGTTATGCAAGCTGCTGAATAGCTGCTTGCATCTCAAAGACAGTATATTTTCGCACCTACTAGAGATACATGGCTCGATTCATCATTTGCAAACAGAGCCAAACCGGAAATGGAACTTGGCTGTGATCGTAAGGTGCTTGTCTATGTTTTCTACTTCATGCCGCGAATGGCTGCTTGCATCTCGAAGACAGTATATATTGACATTGGCTCGATCCATCATCTTTAAGCTGTCAACGTTCTAAGAGTTTAGCAGCCGATCCTAGGTTTTTCTTTTACTTGGTAGCACCCGCAGTCTTCTGACGAGAAGCAGCCTGTCAGACATCATGGCTATCAAGTACGTCGACCGTACTACGCCCTTGCTTGCTTGTGCTTTCAAATCACCTTTATCGTAGAATCTGCTAACGCACGGCAGGGAGATGGACGTCCCGGCGAGCAAGTCTATCAAGTTGGTTGGGCGATGGGCGATGGGATCGATGTACTTTTGTGAGCACTACAGTTCTTCCGATCTGGTACCAAGCGATGCTGTGGTACAATGGGCGGATAACGGCGTCATGCTATGCCTTCGACCACAAGATTCAGCCTTGACTTCGGAGGCCGTCGGATGGGCACAAGCTGGTAAACTTGTGTCAACCACATCTTGCGGCATTTGGCATATCACCCCTGAAACGTACGTCAAGGTCGTCAGCTGGCAGGAAGGCGCTCAGCTCGAAGGTCGTACCATCAAATTCATCAATGATAAACACCCTGAGATTCCCACAACCCGGATTATCTATGAGTGGATCGATCCCGCCTGGACCCGAACTTTTATGATCATGAAACGTGCATGTGGAGTTCTGATGGATGAAGCATTGGTCTATATGACTGACAGTCAAGTTCAAGACGTCGCGGATCAGGTTGCAGCTCATGTCAAGACATTGACACAGCATACCTCTAATATGCTGGAAACGCTTGATCAACATGGCGTTCAAGACACCAGACTTATCGGATGGCCTCCGCTCAAGGACGTTCCACATAGCGAATCTTGGAAGCGATTTCAATGGCCTCGTTTTTCGCAGGAAGGATTCAAGACACATCTGAAAGAGAGTTCCAACATGACATTGATTCCCGATTCTGGATCTGAATTCGTCCTTTACAACTCCGACCTCACGACTCATAATATTTTTGTTTATCCTCCATTATCTGGCGAAAAAGGTCGGCTAGCAGAGATCATAGACTGGGAGTTTACAGCATACTGGCCTCGCTACTGGGTGGCCACATGTCCAAATCCAGACGAATCGTTTATCGCAGACTACGGATCGAAGCTCGACGTGCGCTGGCCTCTGTTTCTTAGAAAATCACTTGAGCAATTAGGATTTGAGAGTGTCGGAACGTGGTGGGATTCTTATCGATTTATCTCCGATGAGCTGAGAGATGAACGAGCAGGTAAGGAATATGACGATTGGGTGATGCTTCGTAAAGAGGAGAACATCAGATTGAACAACTTGAGAAACCAGTCTGAATTCTCATCCTGATTTAGATTCGCAACTGTTCGCGAAGTGCGAATATCTGATTTTTTGATTCAGGATTTGTTATGCTCAATCTCAGCTATGCGAATAGTAATTAACAATAATAATAGTACGCTTATCGACTTTGCAATATTCAACGACTAACAAGATTCGGATACTGTGATTACGCTCTTCAAGCGAATTATTCTGTCTTGATTCACTGATCTTCCCGTCAACTTCATGTCGCAATGCCTTTTCTCTTCAGATTCTCAATTTCAGAGCTTCGCTATGTTTGAGATCTTCTTCGATCGGAAAAAGAGAACAGCTGAGTGGTGATCGCTTGTGTGTCTGCGGAAATTCGTTTCAAGAGTCTCGTACAAATTTCACATCTGTCCGAGTAAAGCGGGTTGTTGTAATGACACTTCAGACAGCAGGTATTTGCTCGCAGCTCGGATGGATTCTCGGATTGAGGCATCGAAGGTGCGGGTGTATCTCCGGGGACGGGGAATGGCATGGCGTATGAGTGAGTAGGATGCAGCAAAGCAGTTGTACGGCTCGAGCTGGCTGGTGGAAGGAAGAGAGAAAGAGGGCAGATGACGTATTTTGAACGCTTAGGGAAATTCAGTAGCGGAAAGTACACAGTGAGGGATCTTATCGAAAGTTATATATCACTCAACACTCTATTACTATGCCCCGTGAAACATATTCGCCTTTGACGGAACAGGTTCGTGAACCATGACTCTTGGTGGAAAACACATGTCTCAGGACAAAGCTCTTTATCCTCTTTGTGCTCGGTCCGGCCCCGAAACCGGCTCTAATCAGTGCTCGGCTCGCGGATGCGCGACGCAGGCTGGTGTTGCAGAGACATACAGCCGCTATCTCGTTTGACCGCAGGGCTGCCGTATTATGTCTTCCGCGATGAACGGCTGGAAAATCTGTGTCTGTGTGCCTTTTTGATGGACTCTGAACATCGTGCTCCAATCATCCGACCTGGCCCTCCTCTGACGTCAAACTGCGAAGACCAGACCTTGTTTTCAGCTCAACGTTTGAAGATGGCCACCGGGCCTATGTTAAAGCTTCACTATCTACAGTGGCTAGAAATCTTCTGGACAACGTAAGTTTTGCTTTCGGGGCTCAGTAACCATTCGGATAGACCGAAGATATCCACTTTCCATGCCTAACAGCTTGCGCTCCCACTATTTTCGTGGTAGCGACGTGCTTGCCTGAAGGCCAACGAGATCAGTGCATATCGTACTGAGCCTTCCTATCGCAATGCGCATGACCTTGACATTCTCAATATTTGTCGACAGTTTCTTTTAGTTAAAATCTTTCATTAGGGTCCCCTCGGTCGACTGCAAAATCTCCGACCTCGCAAGCGGCTTCGTGAAAAGTTGCGCATATAATTCTGCTGCTTCCGTGACGACCATCTGTCTTGCTTATGGTCTCGAGTGGCATAGATCTCTCGTATGCAATGCACGAGCTCGCCAGGTGATCTTTCGGATTGTAGTTGAGGCCTGAGCAATTCAAGAGCAAGTGTTTCCAGACTCTTCATCTTGAACAACGTGCAAAAGAATCTGGTGAGGTTTTCAGTATTTGGGTAAAGGAAGGATCTCGGATAACCACATCAAGCTTACCGTTCTTTCAGTAGAGACGATCAGCATCCTTACTTGTTTCGGATCATCAAGAATTGGAGAGGTTGATGAAGTGAGTCCGAGGGAGGGCTCGGGAAAAGGAAGGCGATGATAATTTAGATCGTAGGGACGATGATGATAGCAATCTCAATAAAGGAAAAGATAGCTTGAGAGTGGCCTTCTGTTACCTCCTCCTACGCCCAATTCCTCGTATCCTTCCTCTCCCTCTCTCTCTTCCTCCTACGGCATCGGGCTCCTCCCTCGCCAAAGGGCCATTCCCATCAACCCCTCACACTGCCGAGGCGCGCTCTCCCCTGTCCTCTCATTCTCCTCTCCCTTGCCGCTATCGTAGCTGCTTCTCGAATCTACCTGAAGTATCGCACTCCAATCCAAGTGACTGTGATTTGGTGTTACGGGATGAGCGTGAAGAAGCGTGCCAATCTGGGTCCGGCAGAGGTTTCGCTTCATCGTTTTCTGACACTTCGCCATCCGAATCATCAGTGCTTGTCTTGACGTTCACCGTTTTGTATACACCTTCGCCTTTGTTGATTTTGTAGGATAAAGTTTCCCTAGTAGCCTTGAGCTTCGTATGGATTTAATCTTTTGCTTGCAATTCGAGAGACTATTGATTACGAGAGCATCTTTACCGGCAGGTATTTTCGGACGAGATTTGGGTACACGAAGGAGCTTTTACTGAAAGCTATGTTACTGTTCTTATTGAGGCAATCTTAGGATATACAAAGCTCATCGATCCAGTACGATACACAACCGGCTTGAATAAACGTAGGATCTGATGACGTACTGAAGGCAAGAAGGGGCCAGGGACAAGGAATGAGGCTAGAACTTGAAACGAAGGAACCTTGTTGTTGATGCACGTGATATTAAGGGCCTATCCTAATCGGGTTAGTCAGAGGTATCTGATGGTTTAAACAGTAGTTAGCCAACGATCGGCGAAGTCCTTTTCCTCTAAGGCATGTTCTACAGAAATAGACCACGAGACGGTCCTATTTGATCTAGAATCCGAAAGCCCTCAGCGAGGCATGACCTGAGGTTCTATAGGGATAAATCGTGTTATCCGGTCTGAAACTGGCTTGCTCAGGAGGCAAACGGAAGCCCTCAGCGATGAGGCACACACGTGAAACAGTCGACGGGAAGAACTGGATCGCCAGCAATATGAAAAGAGTTAGGGTGACAGCTTAGCTGGCCGATTGCTGAACCAGCTGGTTAAGAGAGGGAAATGGCTCGTTGTTGAACCGGAAATCGGCTGGTCCTACAGGAAGGGAGCCAGCTGGTTGATGAACCGGCCGATCCCACAAGCAAGAGACAGAGCTGGCTGGTTGCTGAACTCGGCTTATGCATTGCACGGAAGAGGCCGTGCAGAGGGAGGTAGTCGTGACGCACCTGTCAAAAGAATGGTCACGCGAAGAAGGGGCGCTGGCCGCTGCATCCTGAACTCGCATCGAAGCATCTACAAGAGAAGTTTAGAAAGATGCTGGAAGCTCAAAAGGCAAAAGAACCTCAGGCAAGAGCTGCATCGGTTAGGATAGAACCGATGACAGAGATCAAAAGAACAGTCATTGGTTAGAGTCATGAAGATGGCTCGGGCATTTAGGGTCAGCGACAACTGACCCGCGCAATAAAGATCTGCAGACAAGTTGATATTCGGCAATGATATCAGATATCTATACAATAGGAGGTAGCATCCAAATTGGTGACAGCGAGGTCGAGGATAAAAGAAGAAAGAAAACCACAACACCATTGTACCAGCGCTGTTAGGAATCGATAGATAAGGTAAAACAGGCACGCAGAGTTGAATGAAAAAGATCTAGTGAAGTGTAAATGGTACCGAAGGGTTTCTCCTTAACAACCGGGTTTCCTTCTGCCAACAACCATAGCTAAGATAGCGCTAATCTAAAGCAGTTTAGGCGTATCTTTTTAGCAATGCTAAACTACTTTAGGCTGACGCTCGTCATATGTTGTACTTGGAAACCACTATTAAAAAAGGGAACCGCTACCCGTACACCCCCAAAACCTGAAATTTCCATTGCGCATCACTCAGTTACACACCAAATTTAGTAGACAATTCAAGGGTTTACACTGTTTTCAATATCGCTGATTCAGCACCTTCTTCGCTACATATGAAACGCTGCAAACAGGCCTGCATCCGTTTGAATTCACCTCGCTGCCCTCCACCTCGCTGCCCTTCACCTCTTGCCCGTGTGAGACCTCGACCCCGACCTCGACCCCGGCTTTGGTAAGAGAACTTATTGATTCCCGAACCTCCTCTGTCATGGCTAGCCTTCGAAGAGCTGAATGAGCTGAGGCGAGTGTAGAAGTATGATTGTGAACCTCGTTTCGTATGACTTCAAGATATCAGCCACCCTCCTTGTTTCGTTTGCCGACGGCGCTGAAAGGACACTCCATGAGCCGTGTGCCACTGTGGAGACGTCTTCCAAAACCCGCTGAGTTTAGACTTGCTTTCCCCCCACGATCGCACCGTATATAGACGATCCGATCAACATCTTTCTTGGACTTCTTGAAGCGTGCAGTGACGACAGCATAGCCCTCTGGCCCAGCGTGTTTATTGAGCCCTTCAATCAGAAGTTTCACATCGTCATAGACCTTCCCCAAAACGGGAGATGAAGCCAAAGACATGAGGCCGGCGGAGGCGATGCTGACAGGTGAGGCGTCGATGAGGGTGATCATGACAATGGCGATGGCGATGGCGATGATGAGTGTCAGAAGGAAGTCTGATGTGTGGGTTTACTAGACTAGATTAATCGAATTTGAGGCTGTGGGGAAGGTCATGAAGAGGTTGCTCAGAATCATATGTAAACCCTTGAATTGCCTACTAAATTTGGTGTGTAACTGAGTGATGCGCTGGAAATTTCAGGTTTCCCGGAAGAGGGGTGTACATGTAAGCCGGGGGGGTGTATATTTTTTATAACAGCCTACCTAGCATTTAAAATATCAAGATGAAAGAAGTGTACATCCGCGCTGAAAAGTCTTTAAGAAAAAGAAATAGCTCACTGCAAACTCATTTCATACTCGTGGATTGAATCTAATTCTAATCAATTCACAGTGAACGCTAGCGTCGTTCCCTGCGTAATGATTAGGGCTAGTCTCGTCTCTCTATCAACTCTTAACACCTTCTAACCGATTTTCACACTTCTTTGTGTTACGAGTGATCAACAGTCTTCTAGGCAAACACATTTCTTTGTGTTTCAACACCTCTTCTTTGAGACTAGCGCAAGGCATGAGCACTGCTATATAAAGAGTGTTCTTCGTACCTTCTTACTTCTGTATTCTTACCTCTATAGATCAAGCATTCTACCAGCTTCTCTATCAGTAGTTAGATTCTAGGCACGATCTCAACACTCAATCGTCTTCTATCATATCATTTTGACCTCGATGAGTGACGTGTGAGCTCTGAGAGAAACTTCGATATGTCATCTGTGTCACGAGTAGGTTTGCCTAAATGACTCTCATCGAGATTTATCTTAGGCAAATCTGTTGTGAGAAACGAGATTGACTGCGCTTTGCCGTGATCTTTGAGAAAATCTGAAACTTTCATCCGCATTTCTGCTACCTTCTTGCCATTATTCTCTTCCCTTTTCGATGACACAATTCAATAGTCATCGTTATCTGAGACTGAAACTAGGTTGACAATTCTTCAAGACGAGCTCAAGTTGAATATAGTCATAAGCGAGAAGAATCTATGAAAGAACGTTTTGAATAGTCGATTTCCTAATCTCTTGAAGAACTTCAATGTTGTTAGATGTTGTAACACATTCATCAACATCTTCATCGCTCTGATAAAATCAAGTCGTATAGCTGGCAAGTCAACAATTTTCTTACGTAATGCATTCGCTATTTCATACTTCTTACGCCTATTAATCACAACGTTAAAGACGCAAGGTTTCCCTTCTTCATCTTCTACACACAGTTGAAGAAATCGAAGTCGCTCAGCAGTCTTCTTTCATTGTTTTTGAGTATCGATATTCGCTGCGAGTCGTACTCGAATTCTTCGAGAAGCGACGATTGTGATCTGTTTTGTAGAGAACGTCGAACTAATCTTTATTAGATCAGATTTCAGGCTTCGTACAGTCTCGACTCTTAGAATCATGAGTTCTTTCTTCGTTTGATTGAGAGTTCGTTCTGACACATTCATCACTCGTATCGACGTCATGTATCTTTTCTGCTCTTAATCGCAGACGATCGTTTTGCGTTCTGTAGACTGAAATAAAGAAGATATCCGAAGCGATGATCAATTTCCCAAAAAAGAAGAGATTCTTGTTTTCATAGCGCATTGACGTTTGCTGCGATCAGAATGAATGAAACCTGATACAAAGATGTTCGTGTAAAGACTGATGAGTAACTGCTATATCACTCTTTCTCAGTGCACTCAAAAGTGCTATGAAGAAGGTAGATCAAGATCACTCTTCGCTCTTCTTCTTCGATTTCGACCTCATAGACTCTTTCATATGATTCGCACGTCAAGAAATTATATAGTCAACGGGAATCGACGAGTCAGTCTGTCTTCATTCGCGAATCACGTAGAGTGCTGATTCAGTCGAGTAAGCTCACTGTATGCTTTTGAGAACTGACAGCATCTATATTCGAATTGTACTTTGTGCATCAATCATCGCTACGTATCACACTCTCTGAGAAACAAACAATCAAGAACGAGATAACAAGAAGTCTCTTTTCAACCTGAGACAAGAAATCTCGAAGATAGCTACTTTCATTTTCATTATCATCAAGAAAAAACTAGAGTCAATTCTTCGATGCTGTTGAGTTTCGATGACGCGTCACGCGTGTCGTGATCAGAGTAATGAAGATAGACGAAATCTTCAGACTGTGTCTTATCGAGTATCTTTTCAGAGCGAAAACAACGTTGAGTCACGATATTAGCTCTTCGATTGAGCGATCAGAGCTCGAGCTCGAAGAAGTCGTCGCGATGAGAATGATGATGTTCACGAACGTTGCTCTCTTCTCAAGATAGTGCTTGATCATCTTCGCATCTTGTACGCTATTCTGAAGACATCGATTCTTGAGGTAATAGAGTCGTGATCGCAGTCGCTGCCGAGTTCGTGTCTATCATGAATGTGACGTGAAGCAATTCATCATCAAGAATGAATTGCTCTTGAGCGCGATCGTGAGACGATCGTGTGACTATGCTGAGACAGACTGATCGAAGACGCTGCAGCCTGCGAAGTCTACTTGTTAGTATCTTCTTTCTGCAGCGAACTGAAGTGTTGTCGAATCTGTTCAGATATAGCTGACTTACACTGTTACACAGTACTACGTTATCTTACGCTCTCGTATAAACAATTCTTGTCAAGAGACTTTTTGCTAATGCAATGTTCAGCTCGCTGCAGAAAGAATCTGTACGTACTTTCGTACAACACTTTATGCTTGAAAGTAAGATGAACTAGAAATTGACTGCGTCTAAGTCTCGTCACGATTAGTGCTACTGTTGTTTCTCAATCATAATGTCAACATTCTGAATCTGCTTACATGCAGTTGTGATCGCTCAGTGTTCAAGTGAGTAATGAATATGAAACACTGCGTCAGACGTGAGAGAGATCACAACGTAGAGCTAATTCGCTGATTAACTGTGATTGTTTATCTATTATCATGTGACTGTTCACAGCCTGAAAATGTACGACGCTAATGATGAATCAACGATTGAATCGAAAGAGAGTTAGTCTTGACGAGCGACATTGATTGAGAGTTGAAGCTGAAAAGAAGTGATGATTTCTTGTTCATAACTTTTATGTTCTCTTTTCTTCTCTACCTTCGCTGATTCTTTACCTGCGCAACAATCTTCGGCAAGCGAAGCGATTTTTCCTGATAGATACAGTTCTAGCCTGTCACTCAAGAGCAAAATACTATCTTCTCACTCACTTCAGCACATTTTCTTTCATCAGAACATCATCTTTTCTTCTCATCTTCTCATCTTCTTACCTTCTCACAAAACAGAAGTTAGGCACGATGAATCAGCAATGAACAGAACATTTTCATTCTAACTCAATCTTAAAATCATATGAAAACAAAAACTTATTTAAAACTCTTACATCTCACTCTTTTCTCTTCTCAACATCTTCATCTCGTATCATACTTTCTTTCACCTCTCTTTTTCAGCGACTCAAATGCAAATCTTGATCAACACACAAATGCAATCTCGCTTCTTGAAATTTCACTAAACTTGGCTGGAAAATTTTGCTGAAGAGTAAGACTGATATATGTATACTAAGTATTCTCGAATACTAGCAAACAATCGCGTGTAGCTTTTTCCCTCAGAGTTTCACCTGATTTTCGTCAGCATCATCGTCTTTGCAGAGCTATTCTTGTTCGTGTTGCTTGCAGAAGATTCGTCAAAATCTTCTTTCTTCGAGACAGAGATGTTCTGTGCAGTTCATATTCTTTCTCTTCTCAAGTCTGTCGATCACTAATAAGTCTCGACATTCAGTTCATTAACATGCTTTCTTTATCGATGTCTCTCTTCTTCGCTATGAGATAATAGATAATGAAGCTGAGAAAGAGACAACGAAGAAGTATGACAAGAGCTGACAAGAGCATCGAAAGGCGCAGAAAGTGAGATTAGAGACGATCTTCTGTTTTTGTAAAGAAGCTAAGAAGAAAAGATGATGATGTTTAAGCAGATAGAAGGTTTCATTAGCTCACTCGAGAAGACGATCAAGCGTAATACGACACTGACTCTGTACTTTTCTTTGTAGAATCTTTCTCAACATGATAGAAAGAAGTCTCTGTCTAATCATTCATATATTCTTTTGATTTTGTTTCTCTTTTGCCTGCTGCGCAATCTAGAAGAGATAGAATCGTTTTCTGATCTGCATCTCGATGTGAACTTTGTAATCTTCGTCGATTTTGATTGCAAGAGTCTGTACTTCTGAGCACACTGTCGCGAGAGCTGTTTTCTTCGCTGAGTTGTTAAAGCATTGATCAACAGATCGAGAGATTGCGAACGTTCAATCTGCGATTCAAGGCGAGGAAAGACTTGTAGCGGCTGAAACAGCAGATTCAATCGTGAACATGATCGCGATGATGAACAAGATCAAGTGGTTTCAATTGTCGGGGTGAGTGCTGATGTTGACGATGAATCTTCAAAAAACCGTGGTACCCATGATTTCTCGAGTAGTTCGTTAAGCTGCGAAAGGCTAGGAATTTGCTGCACAGGGTTAGGGTTAGGGTTAGGGTTAGGGTTAGGGTTAGGGTTAGGGTTAGGGTTAGGGTTAGGGTTAGGGTTAGGGTTAGGGTTAGGGTTAGG
>JAABUS010003165.1_pt1 | contig 27624 bp, 38 predicted proteins | sample 5560161 | NCBI WGS metagenome assembly JAABUS01 (sample SAMN10711885, study PRJNA513376) | rock metagenome | isolation source: Antarctica rocks | place: Antarctica: Victoria Land, Trio Nunatak nord | collected 2016-01-04
CGGCGGCGGCGGCGGCGGCGCCGGTGGCGGCGTCGCCGGCGGCGGCGGCGGCGTCGGCGACGGCGGCGGCGGCGGCGGCGGCGGCGGCGACGGCGTCGGCGTCGACGGCGGCGGCGGCGACGGTGGCGGCGTCGGCGGCGGCGGCGGCGACGGTGGTGGCGGCGGCGACGGTGGTGGCGGCGGCGGCGGCGGCGGCGGCGACGGCGACGGTGGCGGCGGTGGTGGTGGCGGTGGTGGTGGTGACGGCTGTCCGCACCTTCTCGCGCAGCTCGGTACGCCACGTCCACCAGTCGGGCCCCACGACTTCGTTTCTGGCGGAGCGCGCCAGCTGGCGACCCTCGCTTGCCGTCCCTCGATCGAGGATCTCCGGTAGGGCTCGCAGTCGCTCGGCCGCATCCTTGGCACCTGCGAGGTCCAGCCAGATCGGCAGTGCCGTGCGCACCGACCAGTCCGCAGCGAGAAAGCCGCGCTGGCGGTCGTGGCTATCGGTCGCTGTGGCAATGAGCCGGTCCGCGTTGGCCATTGCCCACGCGTCGAGCGCATCACGGCCGGCTTGGTCGGTCGTGTCTTGGTAGCGGCGCAGGAACGCGCCGAGCACGCGGCTGCAATTGTCGGGGTGGTCAGTCCAGGACTGCCCGGTCACCCAGGAGAACTTCTCCATGAGGCAGAACGCGGCCGGGGGGCAGCCCTCAGCGGGGGAAGGGTGAGTCCCGGGCGACAGCGGGATATCGGCGACTGCGTTCAGGCGCTCTTCGATGACGACGGTCACGGCGTGGGCGCCAAGCCCCTCTCGCGGGCACAGGCAAGCGCGGCCTCACAGCGACCTACGTCTACGGACGGACCGCCCGTTATCAGCCCGTAGGCACGAGCGCTCTCGATGAGGAGACAGGCGCCAGCTAGGCGTGCCGCTACCCGTACTGCCTCGTCGTTCATCGCGGCGAAGCTCGTGGGCGTCATGGCGTGGCCTCGTCGGGCGTTCGAGGCGGCGTCGCGCAGGCCCGGAGAGGAGGGGGCCTTTGGTCAAGGGTGGGTGAGCCCTTGGGCGACGCCGCCTCCAACGCCGCGGCAGACGTCCACTTCTCACGGCGATGGTCCGCCGCTTCCTGCTCGAGCTCGAGCTCGGCGGCCTCGTTCTCGTGGCGCCGGTGACGCTCCTCCTCGTCAATCCACATCGCCCATCCCCTCCCATGTGGACGTGCTCCCCAAGCGCCACCAGTCACGCGGCGGGAACTCCACCCCGCCTTGATGCCGATGCACCCAGTGCCAACGCAGACGGCGCCACCGGGCTCGCCACGGAAAGAGCCGACCGCGTCCGTAAGCGCGATCACCGCACGGCCACGAAACGACTAGCACTGGACTGCCGCTTACCCGGGTCGCTATGGCCATGACGGCACCGTCCCGCAGGTAGGGCAGGTAGAACCCCAGCGGTCCGTCCAGCAGTCGCCGCACCGGCCACACAGAAACTCGTAGCGGTCGTCGTACTCGTCGGGCGAGGGCTTCTCGATCGGGAACTCGTCCCTCGGGTCCCACGGGTCGCGGTAGCCGACGTCGATGAGCTCGGTCACGCCGCCCGCCTTTCGGCCCTCGACGCGCCCGCGAACGCAGCACGCTCGGGATGCAGCAGGCGCTCGATCCGGTCGTACCGGTCGACCGCCTGGTTGTGCGCGCAACGAAGCCGCGCACTGGCATGAAACGCCACGGGCGCCCCCTGCGGCGAACGCGTCGGTAGTCCGGCGTGCTCAGCCTCGATGGCAGCCTCGATGGCGACGGCCTGCTCGTACGCTTCGCGGAGCTGGGCGCGTCGGTGGTCGCGAGCGGAGAGGACCTTCATCGCACAACCTCGCGGAACCTTATGAACACGTCGACCGCGCACGACTCGCACAGGTCGCCCTTGTGGGTGGCGATCGGCGGGGCGCTCTTCCCGCGCCCGCCGGAGCGCACGGTGACGCCGACGTGAACGCGATGCGTGGCGGGCTGATCGCAACGACGACACATCACGGTCCCGCTTATGCTCTGCAGGTCAGCGAAGCTCTTGGGGAGCGTGCCGTCGGTCACGCCGCTTCCCTCTCGGGCTCAGGCTCAGGCTCGCTGTAGAGCGCCTGCAACGGGCACTCCAAGGCTTCGACTAGCGCAACAAGGTTCTCCGAGTTCGGCATGTTGGAGCCGCGCTCCCACCGCGAGACCGCCATCCCGTCAACGCGATTGACGAGAGCGCCGAGCTGGCGCTGCGTGAGGCCCTTCGCCTTTCGCAGCCGCGCGATGTTTCCGCCAACGGTCGCCATGAGATGTCTACTTTCGTTGGTAGCCACGGTGTCGCTACGCTAGCAGGCATCGTATTACTAGTCAAGGGAGACGTGACGCCGTGCTGACGACAAACGCTGCGCGTCGCCGTAGGTTCGAGCTAATGGCGGCTGAGCACGCGGAGGCGCTTGCCGCTCGAATCGCGGAGCGGCGCAAGGAACTCCGCCTGAGTCAGGGGGAGGTCGCCGCTCGGTTCGCCAGCTTGAGCGTCAACAAGGACTACATCTCGCGGTGGGAGCGCTCGCAAAATCTACCCAGCCCGGAGCACCTCGAAGGGTTAGCGAGGGCGCTCGAAACGACGGTCGCCGATCTGGTTGGCGGCCCATTGCGGCCAGAGCAGAACGGGCAGACGCCCGACCTCATGGCGACGGTCAGCCCGAACGGCTCCCAGCTCGCTCGCGTCGAGGAGCTGCTTACCGAAGCGCTACAGCTTCTCCGTGGCCTTCACGAGGAGGATGCGGCATCGACCGCAGAAGGGGAAGGCCCGCCGCCCGAGACGCTGCCCGGTGAATCCGACGAAGCCGAGCCCGGGTCGGCTCGGGCAGACCAGTGACCGTCAACGCTTCCTCGGCCGCTCCCACGATGATCGTCCACGCCTGCCGGCGGGCAAGTTCACTTTCACGATGAGGACCGGCCATCGACACGAGCGAAGGTACCAACGTTTCCGCGCCATCGAGAGTTTCCATAAATCCCAGCGCCACCCAAACTAGGACAGGAGCAATAGATGACCAAGACGATCGCGGCTTCCCTCGTCGCAATCCTCCTCTTTGCGGGACTCGTCGCCGTCGGAGCGCTCGCTTCGCCATCCAGCGACAAACAGGCCAGTTCGGCCGCGACCAAGCGGGGGCCCCGCGGCAAGCGAGGCCCCCGCGGACCCATCGGCCCTCAAGGACTACGCGGGTTCACCGGCGCCACAGGTGCGCCTGGTGCGCCGGGTGCACCCGGCGTCGTCGGGCTGGTAACCGTGGATGCGGTCGTGCGTGTCCCCGCCAGGATGTCCGGTGGCCCGCAAGCGTTCTGTCCAGCCGGCACGTCGGTCGTGGGCTCAGCCTTCAACGCTTCCATATCGACCGTGGCGTTCGTCCAGTTCTTCGGTAATTCGGTCGGCGGGTTCTTCTTCAACGACTCGAGTATCGGCGTTGACGTGGAGGTGCAGGCGCGCTGCGCTCAGTTGCCAGCGGGGGCGGTCGCCGCGAGCAGTGGTCGCACGGCAGCACGCCGGACGTTCCAGAGGGAGGGCACCCAGGCCCGTCGGCTGTCTGCCCGGCGCTGAAACGAAGCTCACCTGCCGTGGGCTCTCGGACGTCCACCGTGCGGGGGGCCCAGCAGCCGTTGTGGCCCAGAACGAGAAGCGCCCCCGGCTGAGTGCCGAGGGCGCGAAGAGCCAGCTATACGACGACGGAAAGACCCCGTCTATCTACCGCCGTCTGAGCGGCCGGCCGGCGAAGAGGAACAGCGCCAGGTCGATGACGTGAACGGCCGCGCGGGCGAAACGGTCCGCCAGATCCGGGCCCTGCGGAACGATCACGCCGGCACCCACTCCCCGCCACGAATGAAGCCATGGTGGCCGCACGTCCGGCAGAGCACAGACGGCTCGATGTGCAACGGGTCGAGCGAGTGGACAGTCCATCTTGCCCGCGGGCCGAGATCCGCTGTCTCCGGCACGTCGAACGTGACCGCGCCGCTGCACCGCCCACCCCCGTCTGGCCGAGGATGCGACTCGATCAGACCGGCCGTAGCCCCGCCGTAGGTCGTGAGCCGAATGCGGACCTCGTGTCCGAGATCGAGCACGCCGGCTTCGTCGGCGGGGCAGGGGTCGTAGCTCATCGCCGAGGGAGCTCGGGCTGCACCCTGTTGGGAGCCGCGTAGACGGGCAGGCCAAGGAACGCGAGGAGTAGGCCGAGGAGCGCGTCGCGATCCCACTGGCCGGTGACCGCCCCGACCACGACGTAGCCGGCGAGCGCACCGCCGCCGGCCGCGACGATGGCTTTCGCCTTGACCTGGAGGCGCGGGGGGAGTAGAGCGATAAGAGCGTTCATGGTCGGTCCTTTCGCTTGAGTGCCGTCTTGATCGCCTCCGCGCGACGGCGCAGATACCGGAAGCGTGCCTCCGACCACCGCCCGGCGACGCGCTGGCGGATGCGTGCCAGCTCGGCGCGCAGACTCGTCTCTCGCGGATCGCCCGGCAAAATCGCGGCGCCGAGGCCCTTCATGCGACCCCACCACCGAACACGGTCGTCCCACCCGTTGAAGCCGCCGTTGATGCGTCGCGTGATCTCGCGGAAGTCGCCGCGGTCGGCCAACTCATTGAGGCCTCGTGTCCGCCAGAACCATGCGGCGATACGGAATCCCACCTTGGGCGTGGCGGCCAGCCCGGGGTTACGCTCGAGCGGCACGCGGAGCGCCTGCCCAGCGGCACGGTAGTTCGACCGGCCAGTGAGCTGAATGGGCCCGCGGCCCTTGTAGCGTCGCCCGTCGCCCGCCCGGGTGTTGCCGAGATCGCGCCGTCCCTCATACGCGGCGCCGGAGGCGATCTCCTCCCAGTAGTAGAGACCAGCGCTCTCATGCGCCACCTGCGCCAGGAAAGCCGCGGCGCGCCTACTCGTGGTGATCTTCGCCTCGCTCATCGCTGCACTCAGCAGCGGGGCGTAAGACTCCGCTTTGTCGGCGCTTACGTTGGGGAAGGCTCGACGGAGCGTCGCGGCGTTCATCCTCGCCACCTGTCCTCGCGCGAGCCCGTGCGCAGACGCCGCACGAGCCAGCGGATCCCGTCGAGCAAGCTGCCCAGGTAGACCCTCATGCCAGCTTCCTGCCCGCCACTGCGTCGCGGAGAAACCCGAGGCGCTTCCGCTCGCGCGCGGTCGGGTTGCGCTTCGCCTTGAGCGCGCCGATCTTCTTTCGGAGGTAGTTCCGCTTGATCGAGTTCGCGCGCTTCTTCTCCGACTCGAGCCACTTGCCGCGGCGACCGGCGCCCGAGCGGATCGCGGCGAGCTCCTTGACGAGGCGCTCGTCGTCCTCGTCCAAGACGTCGTACGGGTCCTCCTGGCCGAACTTGGCGAGGATCTGCGCGCTCGACACGCCCTGAAACTCCAGGTGCCAGGACTCGCCACGCACGGTCCTGACGAGCCGCACGCCCTTGCTGGCCGCGTACGCGATCAGCGCGTCCGTGCCCTCCAAGTCCCCGGCGTGATCCCAGCGGCCGACGCGGATGTGCGGCGCGGTCGTGCTCGGCTTGGCAGTGAGCGGGCGGTTCGGCCGCCGCGTGCCGTCTGGGTACATGTTCTGCGCGTAGAGCACCCCCTGCTCGCCCATGTTGCGGCGCAGCGAGTTGCAGGAGAACTGCACACCGTCGCGGCGGGCCGAGCCAAGGAAAGCCGCCCATTCGACTGAGCAGGCCTTCCCGTCGAACTTGACGTAGCGAACGGACATGTCTAAGCCTCCCGTTGAGGGTGAGGTCGAGGGTTGAGGGTTGCTGCGGTTCAGCGGTGGTGGGCGTGTCTAGCCCTTGACAACTAGGCGTCTAGTCCTATACACTCCATGCATGGAGTCCACCACCACCAAGGAGCGCCAGATGACCACCACCACCATCGAAGATGCGGTTCGCGACCTGGAGCGCGACGACGTGCTCGCCACGCTTCAGGAGGTCGAGTGGTACGGCGACAACCCCGCCAAGGTGACGACCACCGATCCGGACGACGCTCCGCTTACGGTGGTCAACCACCACGGCGAAGCCCTTACCGGCATCGAGGCGGCAGGGGAGCTCCGCAGCTACCTCCACACCATCCGATGAGCATGGCTGCTGCCTCTGGCGTGCGCGAAGACCTCTCCGAGGCCGGCGAGCGTCTACTCCGCGCCCAGAACGACCGCGCCGAGGCGATCACCGACATCACCCGCCTCGCCAGCCAAGCGCAGAAAGCGGGCGTGTCGATCGCTGAGATCGCCCGGCTTGCGACCGTGACCCGCCAGACCGTCTACAGCTTGATTCGCGGTCGCGCCTAGCGGTGGTGGGCGCAGACGCCCGTCACGTCACACACGAGCGACGGAATCTTCCCCGGCTTCCCCGGCGTGTTCCCCACTCCAGGGAGTCCAGGGAGCGGGGGGAGCCCGGGAAGTCCAGGTGAGCCCGGTTCTCCCTGCGCGCCGGCTGATCCAGGCTCGCCCGGCGTGCCCGGACTGCCTGGTCCTCCTTGCGCGCCACGCTGACCCTGCCGACCAGCGGCGCCGGCAGGTCCGACGGCACCTACGCCCGGCACGCCGGCGGGACCCTGCGGTCCCGCCGGCCCAGGAGGCCCTATGGCGCCCTGGCGGCCACCCTTGCCGTCACGGCCATTCTTCCCTGGTCGGCCGCGGGGGCCGCGCAGCCGCGCGATCTGACGCTCATCGAGGCCTGAGAAGACGCGCGAGATGTACCGCCGGCAGCCGGGGGACGACGGGTCCTGACACTGGTCCGCGATGATCGTGCGGTTGATGATCCGAACCTCGCGGCGGGTGCCCTCGCCGCGCAGCGCCACCACGATCAGCGCGACCACGAGCAACAGCGCCACCGCCACGAGACCGGCGACAACGCGGCGAGTGCGCAGGTCGATTGCGACCGCCCGCGCCAGAAGATTCGGTATCTGCGCGCCGTCGCTCATTCGTCCCCCTCGCGTTCCTCGCGCTCGAGCTTGGTTTCGCGATCGCCGCCGACCTCGCCCTGGCCGCCTCGTTCGCCCGACTGGCCGGCCCTCCAAAGCTGGCCGCCACTACCACCTGCACCGCCCTCGCCGCCAGCGCCGCCAGCGCCGGTGGCGCCGCGTTCGCCGGCGTCGCCCTTATCCCCGGCGTGCCCGATCTCGCCCTGACTGCCGGTCGCGCCGTGGCGGCCGGTCGCGCCGGTCTCGCCGGTCTCGCCGATCTCACCCTGGCTGCCGGTCTCGCCGGTCTCGCCGATCTCACCCTGGCTGCCGGTCTCGCCGGTCTCGCCGGTCTCGCCGGTCGCGCCGTGGCGGCCGGTCGCGCCGGTCTCGCCACGCAGGAGCGCGATGGGCAGCTCGACCCCGGCCGCCTGCACCACGCCCTCGAGCGCAGCGACGCGCTCACGCAGCTTGCCATTCTCGTGCTTGAGATGAGTGATGTGAAAGTCCTTTTCGTTGATGCGGTCGAGGCACTCGCGGGCGCGGCCCTCGAGCGCGCTCAGCCGCTCGCGCAGACCCGCGTTCTCCTCGCGCAGCGCGTCGACTGAGCCGGCGCGCTCCTCCAGCAGGCGCAGGCGCTCGCGCAAACCGGCGTTCTCCTGCCTCAACGGCTCGACGAGCTCGGTCGCCGTCTCGGTGAAGAGCTTTGCGGTCTGGCCGGCGAGGAGGCTCTGCTCGCGCGGCGCCTTCCAGATCGCGACGAGAGCGGTGAGCAGGCCGCCCGCGCCGAGGACCGCGACGATGATTGGCGTGAGGCTCATCCCATGAACATGACGGTGAAAGCGTCATCAACAGCCAGCCCCGCAGATGTCCGCAACCCGATCCGCAGCGATGTCTGACCAAGCCACTGGACCCACCCCGACGAAGCGTCGTAATACGGGGAGACCACCCCTAACCACCGGACACCGGGGGAAACCGCGTTGAGCCCGAGGTCGTAGATGCCCAGTTGGAGCCGGGCGATACTGGAGATCAGGCCGGCGGGGGCGGAGCTGTATACCTGCACGCCGAGGCTCGGTCGGCCCTCGAAGCACGCGACGCCTGCCATCGCTTCACCGGGGACAGCAGCACGGACGAGGTGACCGCGCAGCGTTTGCCTGCGGTCGCGAATGTTGTCAGCGACAAGAGCAGGGGCGTTTGGGGGCACAAGCGCATCGGCGAGCAAGTAAGACCGGGCGGGAAGCGCTGCCGCGCCGAAGCGATTGTCGCGCGTCGCTCCCGCAGTCGGTGTGCCTGTGACCTTCTGGAGGACCCACTCGCGACGGTTAGATCCATCGACTGAGTGGTCGTAGACGCGGGCGATGATCTGGTCGAGCCGCGGGTTGCTCGAGCTCGGCGCGGCGAGCCCGCCGCCATCGAACGCCGTGGACAGAACGCTGGCGGTGTTCTGAACGCGGTAGCGCTCGTCTGCTGCGGCGGCCTGCACGTAGCCGATCCCCGCCGCCACGTTGACCGCGATACCGGCGGCGACGGTGACAGCGAGGTCCCCCTGGCCGTAGACGCCGGGTTGCAGCGCGGCGTAGCTGGTGCGCAGGTCGGCCACGCCGATCTCGATGTCGGACATGCCGGCCGGCGTGGGCATGAACTGGGGGACGAGCAGGGCCATTGGGCCTCCAAGTCTTAGGGTGTGCCGATGCGGAACACCGAGAACTGCCTGCGAAGAAGCGGCGACGTGATAGGCCCGCCTTCACAGGACCACCGAACCTGGATGGTCCTGCTCCCGGCAGGTGGCCGCCAAGCGTGCAGGATGGATACCGTTCCGCCGTCACTGCCCGCCGTTAGATCAACCCGACGGTAGGAAGCAGGCAACAGGACGCCATTGTCATAAATACCAAAGTCGACGTAGTAAGCGCTGTTGTTCTCCTCGTTGTACAGACCAGCCGAAAAGAACGCGATGAGCGGATAACCGCCGTAGTCGCCCGTCTGGCTCATCTGTGGCACCACTGCCATGCTTTGACCATCGATGAGTGGGGCATTAGGTCCAGAGGTAGTTGGATTTGAGGTAAAGACATCTGTGAACTGCAACACAGCGACCGCCGCATTCGCCGCGTTGGCCGCCCCTTGCGCAGCGTTGATTGCCGGGTTGATCTGGTTCGGAATAATGTTGTTGGTGATGTTGTCGGCCGCGTTGAGCGCAATGCCAGCGTTTGTGTTGGCCGTATTGGCCGCGGTCTCCGCCCGCCCAGCCGCCTCGTTCGCCGCATTGGCCGATAGCTGTGCAGCGACAGCCGCGGCCTCTGCGTCCTTGATCGCCTTCTCCGCCTGCGCAACCCGCGCGCTCAGCTTGTCCGCCAACACCAGCTCCGAGTTTCTTAGCGACTGCGCCTGATCCCGCAGCCCGCGGATGACGCTCGTCTGACGCGGCACCCGGCCCACTACGCGCTCACCACCGAGATCACGCGCGGCACGGAATGGACCGTCACCTGAATATTGCCGGCCTTGTCGACCTCCTCGATCGTCGCGCCAACCACCCGACCCGAAAGGTCAGCGGTGCGCCGGCCGCGCCGGCCGATCGCCCGGAACGAGTCACCCAGCCACCACTCGCCGCCCGGCCCGAACCTGGGCGGCCGGCCCAGCCCGGCGACCCTACGCACCTGCCCGTCGTCGCCGACCAGATAAGCGCTGCCGTCCTGGAGCGCGGGCACGACGTCGAAGTGGTCGACCGGGAACGCCTGCGTCGCGACGACCTCGCCGACATGCTCGGCAACCCTCTGAAGATTGTCGATGCCCGTCAGCCCACGGTAGTCGCCGTGCAGCCCGTAGGCGACCTGAGAGGCCGGCTGATCGGCCGTATACCTGGGGGGCTCGGGCGCGTCGCCCTCACCGTCGTAAGGCGGCGCCTCACCGACGCCGGTCATGCGGTTGACGACGTCGCCGGACGGCTTGAGGATCAGGTTCGCGGCCGTGTTGTCCCCCACGCCGAACTCGAGGCGCACCCGGTCGGTGAGGTCAGCGCCCATCCGGTCGAAAGTGTCGAGCTCAGCGAGCACGCCAGACCGTGCCGGATCGTAGACAGGCCGCAGGTCGAAGTCGCACCCGTCGATCACCTCTGAGAGCTCCGTGATCGCCTCCCATAGTTGCTTGCCCGGGTCGTACTCACGGTCGCGCAGGTTGCCGCCGTGAATGTTGCCGCGGGCGATGCCGTGATCAGGGACGCCCGCGGCCTGCTCCGCGGCCGTGGGGGAGGCGTGCTGCACGAGCCTCCACATGATCTCCCCTTCCGCCACCTGCTCGAGGCGGTAGGGCAAACCCGCCGCAGCGCCGACCAGGCCCGCCCCATCCGAGCGCTGCCCGACGAACGCCCGCTCCAGCCGCAGGCTCGGCCCGAACGCCGGCACCTGACAGGTACCCGCGCCGAAGTCGAAGGTCGGCTCGCCAACCACTCCGGCGAACACGGGGGCCCCGTCAAGCCACGTCATGACCACAACCGCGAGCGGCTCGACCAGGTCGGCCATCTCGTCCTCCAGCGAAAGGTTGAGCTGCGCGCTGTAGCGGCCGTTCAGCGCGGGCTCGACCCGCGAGCCCGGCAGGCGATTCGTGACCGGCCCGAGCAACCCGCCAGCGAGGTCGTACAGACCCCACGAGAGCCCAGCGATCACCCCCACGCCGACGAGCACTTCTCACGCAAAGCAAGCGTCATCGAGAGGTCGCCGTGCAAGGGGGCGTAGATCACGAGAGCACCGAGACGAGCGCGCACTTGTCCGCTAGGAATCGCTCAAGACCGCGACGCTCAGCATCGGTCAAGGGCCGCGAGTAGTAGGCGATACTGGCTATGCGACCCTGGAAAAAAAGGCTCGTTCCGCGAGAGCCAATCCATAGATCGCCGCCATTTACGTCCGCCGTGGTATTCACCGACCCATAGAGGACGCCATCGACGAACAATTCCAGGCCGCCGGTAGAGGCATTGAACCGCCCCAGCAACAGGTGGTAGCCCAGTTTTGTGACCAGCATCGGGGCGGTGGCCGACCCCTCGGGAGCGCCCGTCACTTCGGGCCGCCCAGTCGCCGCGGAACCGCGGAGCTCATTTAGGGCCCATGAGAAGACCATCGGATAGTTACCGAGAGCATCGAACCGCGCTACCGATGCCATCGTCCACCCGGTCCCACCCGTGAAGGTCGCTGCCGTCCTGCCGAGCGAGTCGTCGACTCCGTCAAAGTCCGCGACGCCGAGTCCGTTGAGCGCCGATGCGCGGTAGAGCGGCCGGTTAGAGCCGGTCGCCTGCGTCACGTCGCGGCTGTTGCCCGAGGCGTCGGCCCACGTCGCGATGGCCGCCCCGTCAGAAAGCGACGAGAGGGCTTCGGGGCGAAGCCACAACTGCAATCCACTGATCGTGTCTGGAGACGCCGAGGCGGGGCCTAAACGGGGGAGCTGCCAGCCGTAAGTACCGTCCGCGCGCTTCTGGCACACATAGACGGCATCAACTACGCCGGCCGCCTCGACGCGAAGCAAGTGGCCGCGCCACGCCTCCGATGCGGTAGGTAGCGTCGCTACCGCTTGTGGACGGATGTCGGCGCTACGTCCACCACTGGCGCGCTGGGGGCGGGAGTGCTGACGCAAAACGTCGGCGACGCCCAGCTTCTTCCGGTAGAGCTTTACGGGCTGATTAGTGACAACCCACAGGTAGCCATCTGATTCCTTGATTGAGGTCGGGCCGCCAAGGTAGGGCGCAGCCTGTGCTCCGCTGGCGTTTCGGAACGCTCCGAGGTAGTCCCACTTCGCCGTATCCCAGCTAAAGGTGGCGATCCCCTTGTAGTAGTCGAGGTAGTACAGGGTGTCGCGGACCCCTATCAGGGGGCCGACGGGCATGGTGTCAATATGGCCGCCGGCCAGCGTGGTGCCAGCCACGAATCCGTCGCCGTTCCATACCGAGAATGTCACCCCATCCGAGGCTGCGGCGCTGACGGCGACCAGCTCGCCGTTGAAGTTCGCCATCCGGTAGATCGTGGCCCCCGAGTACATGAGGCGGCTACCCCCAGACGAGGAGATCGCCCACACCTCGCAAAGCGTCCTCGCCTCATTCACGGCGCTGACCCACAAGCCCCCATCGAACGGAACAAGCGACAACACGAAACCGCTGATACCGATGGTGGTGAGACTCAGCACCTGCGAAACGGTGGTGCCATCGTACGTGTAGACGCCCGGAGGGACGAACGGTGCGGCCTCGTTGAAGGCGTTGCCGAACGTGCCGATGTAGAGCTTCCCCCACAGCACGGGACCGGGGAACACGTCCTCGCCCCCAACGGTTGCCGCATCGGTCAGAGCATTGAAGGACCCGTTCGAGTAGAGGTCGAGGCGGCGAAGCTGCCCGCTGCGACGGTCACCGGCGTGGAGCTTGCCCTGGTATTCGGAGGCGCCGTAGACGCCGAGGCCGTTGAAGTCCTGGGTCCCTAGCGCGCTGAGTTGAGTCCACGCCCCGTTGCGGTAGCGCCACACTCCTTTCATCGCTCCGGCCGCTTCTCCGGCCGAGCCGAACAGGTACAGCTCGCCGGCTAGCACGCCCAAGAAGCAGGCCCCCGCCGAGCCGCTCGACAGCCCGGAGTCGAGCGAAACTTCCCACGCTCCGTCAGTGACGAAGGCACGGCTGGTTTCCACCGAAAGCATCTGTCCTTCGAGCGTGCCCACGCGCGGCTCCAGGCCGCCCGCCGACCCAGCAAGACCAGCGGGCCCACGAGGCGGAACGAGGAGGGTCATCCGACCTCCCTCCACCGCACGCTGACCGACCCGGACGCGGCGACCACCCACACCGCACCGAGGAACGCATCCTCGATAAAGGTTGCGCCGTCGATGACCTTTGGGACGCCGTTGGCAGTCGTCAGCGTGTTGTCCTCGCCGAGGTAGATGTCGCCACCTACCGGCTGAACCAGGAGGTAGAGCCGCTCAGCGTTGGCGGGCCGCAACAGCACGGCAGCGGTGACCGCGAGCACGTTCTTGACGATCGTCGTCGACGTTGGCGACGACGTTTCCTGGACGAGCTCTCCGTCGACCTCGCGGCCCCGGAAGGTCAGCAGCGCGCCGCGGCCATTGTCTATAGGGAACCCCATCTGTGGCCTCCGTGTCTAGGGGTAGGCGGGATAGAACGAGAGCTCAGCGCTCGGCCCGAGGCTTTCGCCTTCGAACCTCAGCCGTGTAGTGCCGGGCCGGATGGTGCGGTAGCGGTTGTCCCACCAGGTCGACGCGGGCCACGAGAGCGCCCACCGAGCGTCCTGCCCGTCGAGCATGATCGTGCCCTGCCCGAGATCGACGACGACCGCGCTGCCGGCGGGAACATCGAGGTCAAGCTGGAGCGACACGCCTCGATCCAAGTCCTCGACGTAAGGGCCCGCCCACGGCCCGTCGAAGCGAATCGCAACGGGTGACGCGACCAGCCCCGGGTTGACCACATCGACCTCGCCGACAGGCAGAGGGACGGGGCCCAAGGATGAGGACAGCACCACCGGCAGGACCCACGGCAACGCCAGACCGCCTCCCGCCGCCGGCGCGCCGAGCGTGGCCGACACGACCCGTAGTGCGGCGTCGTAGATTCGCGGGTCGCTCAAGGCGATCGCCACGACGAACGATGCCTGAAACGGCGTAGGGACCGCGTTCAGCGACTCGGGCAGCGCGTCGGCCACGTTGACAGTGCCGCGCCCTCGGAAGAAGTAGGCGTTACCGCGATAGCCCTCGTCGAAGGTGATGTCCATTCGCTGCTCCCGGTCGACCTCCTGGAAGGCCGCCTCGAGCGCATCCGTGGCCGCTCGCAACGCCATCGCCGACAGGGCCTCGATGCGACCCGTGTACACCACGTTTTTGCCAGCCCGTGCCCCCGGGCGGGGGATCGTGCCGATGCCGCCAACGACCGGGTCGGACGGGAGGGTCGGCTCGGCCATGTTGCGCAGGTCGATGTCGTCGCACCAGTAGCGCCAGGAGCGCACGCCCGGCTCGAGCGGCGCCCGGTCGTGCAGAACCACCCCCGCAGCCCAGGTGTGGGTCGCCTCGAGCGTCGGCACTCCGCCGGGAGCAATACGGCCAGCGCCTCCGGCAAGGAAGGGGGCGATACTCACCGGAATCCCCCCTGCTTGCGCAACTGCTGCTCCATCAGCGCGACGGTGTGCCGCGGGTCCGGCTGCGCCCCGGCGAGCGCGGGCGGCACGTTCAGGTTGAACGTGCGCTGGTCGTTGGTGACCGGCCCCGATGACGCGGCCATGGCGCCGGCGCCCCCGGCGAGGACGGGGACGGCCGCGAGCTCCGCCACGAGCGCCTTGTCGAGCGCGCCAGCCCCGAGCTGGAGGCCGGCGGCGAAGTTCTCCATCGTCGCCCGGCCAGCGCCCTTCAGATTGCGGAGCGGCGACCGAGGGTCCTTCGGCTCCGAGCCGGGGAGGAGATTACGGATGCTGTCAGCGATGCCTTTCACGCGGTCCCAGATCCCGCGGGCGAGACTCGCGATGCCGTTCCCGAACGCGCTCATGATTTTCTGCCCAGCCTCGTAGAAGTCGTTGGCGAGCCCGCGGATGAACCCGATGGCCTGCCTCACGGGCCCGGTGACGGCCTCCTTGATCGACTCCCACTTGCGCTCGGCGACGATCTTGATGGCCTCCCAGATCACGCCGAGGTCACGCTTGAAATCTGACCACTTGTCGCCGATCCAGCCGATGGCGGCGCGGACCGGATCGATCGTCACCGACTTGATGCCGCCCCAGATCGTTGAGGCGACCGTCTTGATCCCGTTCCAGATCGTCGAGAGCGCGGACTTCGCGCCCTCCCACTGAGACTTCGCGAGGCCCACGCCGGCGGTGATAGGCGCGGTGATGGCGGTCTTGATGCCGCCCCAGATCGTTGAGGCGACCGTCTTGATCCCGTTCCAGATCGTGTCGAGGGCGGTCTTCGCCCCTCCCCACAACGTCTTGACCGCCGTGACCGCCGCGTTGACCGGCGTGGTGATGAGCGTCTTGATGACGCCCCACGCGATCGAGGCGACGGTCTTGATGCCCTCCCAGATCGTCGAGAGAACGTCCTTCGCGGTCTGCCACGCCGTGGTGATCGCAGAGGCCGCCCCGGCGGCGCTGGGGAGCGTCCCGGCGAACGCCTGCCCGATTCCGTAGATCAGCCCGCCGAGCCCCGTGAAAATCTGGAGGAGCGGCATCAGCGCGGCCGTGACCTTGATGACAGCACCGAGGATCGCGTTGATGACCCCGACGAGAATCGCGAGACCTGGGGCGACCGCCTGGATGATCTGGAAGAACAAGACCGTCAGCCTCGCGATGAAGGTCACCAGCTCTTTGACGAGCGGCATGACGTCGGTGAAGAACTGCTTGATCGTGGAGGACCCCTTGGCAGAGTTCATCCAGCCTGCGAGCGCCTGGGCGCCCTTGGTCAGCCACTCCACGAGGCCCTGACCGGATGGGGCGGCAGCCTTGAAGAACGCGAGGAAGACACTGGCGATCGCCCCGCCGAGCCTCAGCCACGACCCGAGCTGCGACACCAGTCCGCCAATGACCTCGCGCATCCGGCCGGCGTCGCTCGTCCCCTTCGCCCAACCGCCGAACAGCTTGGCCACCTCCTTCATCCCCGCGATCAGTAGGGGCATGGCGGCCACCGCAATGTTGCGCAGGATCCGCAGGAAAGAAATGAAGATCGACGAGAACGGCCCCATGAGACTCGTGGCCCCCCGAATGAAGACGAGGAACGCGCTGGTCCACTCGGGGCGAGCGAACTCCCGGCCAAGCTGAGAGAGCACCCCGCCGATGCGGGAGCCAAGCTGCGTGAACGCGCCGCGCAGCGGGGCCATGATCTGCGGCAGGCGCTGGATGGCGCTGGTGAGCCCACCGAAGATCGCGTCGGTCGCCGGGCCAAAATACCCCTTCAGGTACGCCCCGGTGCTCTTCAGCGCGCCGAGGAACTTCAGCTCAGCGCCCGACAGCTCGTCGGTCGCCGCCTTGGCCTTGAGCGCGCCGGCGGTCGCTGCGCCGGCAGCAGCCGTACCCGCGGTGGCAGCGCGGCGCCTTGCCTCCGCGAGCTGGTCGTTGGCATTCGCGAGCGCCTGGACGGCGGCGACCACACTGGGCGCCCCAGCGACGCCGAGCTGGTCAAGGCGGTTCGATTCGCGCGTGGCCTCCGCGGAAGCCCGACGGCTGTCGGCCAGGGCGTCCGTGGCGGAGATCACCCCGGCCGCGCCGGCGATGCCCGCCTTCTCGAGCGCCGCGTATTCGCGGGTCGCGTCGTTGAGGCCGACGCGCGCACTGCGCAGCGCCTCCGCGGCGGCGAGAACGCCAGGGGCCCCCGCCACCCCGGCCTCCTGCGCAACCCGCGCCTCGTCGGTCGCAATCTTGAGGTCCTTCTGCGCCTCGGTCACGCCGACCACCGCGTCGCGGTACGGCCCGTAGGCGCCGATCCCCTGCTCGCGAAACGCCTGCTCGTCCTTCTGCGCCTTCGTCAGGTTTCGCGTGGCGTCGGTTTGCGCGTTCGTGGCGTTTAGCTCGGTGAGCTTCGCCGACCGGACGCGGAGGATCGCCTTTTCGAGCTCCGTCGTCTGGTCGGCGGTGAGCTTGATCCCCGCGGCGGAAAGGGACTGGCCCAGCAGGTCGTCGCTGAAGTCGACGTCGAGGTTGGTCAGCTTCGCGAACAGGTCGTCGACGCCGGCTCCGGTGAGCTTCGCGCCCTTGAGGAAATCGGCGAGCTCGCTCTGCGCCTCGCGGGTGTTGAAGTCCGCCTCGTCGACCGACTGGTTGGCATCGGCGAGGCCTCGTACGGCGTCCGCGGTCTCTTCTGCCGCGTCGGCGATCGCCTTGAACGCGGCGACGGACTCGCGCTCGAGCGTCTGATTGGCGGTAACGAGTCGAGCGGCGGCGTCGACCTCGCGCTGCACGGCCTGGGTGATTGTGCGGCTTGCCTCCGCGCGCGCCTCCTGGAGGCTCTTGATCGCGTCCCGCACGTCGCGGGTCGCGTCAGCCTCGGCGCGTCGCGCGTCGGCAATGTCGGCTGTGGCCTGGCGCCGCGCGTCGGCGAGCGCGCGCTGGGCGCGCTGAACGCCCCGTAGCGCGTCCTCCTCCGCCATGTTGCCGCGACGGATTGCTTCAGCGGCCTGCCGGCGAGCCTCGACGAGACCGCGCTCCGCGTTGGAAACCGCCTGCAAAGCTCCCTTGACGGCAAGCTCGGCCTGACGCCGCTGCTCAGCGGCCTGCGCGGCCTGCTGGTTCGCGCCGGCGGCCCCCTGGGTGGCCTGTGCTGCCTCCGCGTTCTGCGCCTTGTTAGCGGTGAGCACCTTCCCGAGCCGCGCGGCGAAAGCGCCGGCGAGAGCAACGACCGGGCCGATGGCAGCCATCAGCGCCGCGCCGAGCGCAGCGATCCCGCCGATCGCGGCTGCGGCAGAAGCGGCCAGGGCCGCCAGTCCAGCGACCAGCGCGCCGGCGGCGATGACGATCGCCGCTATGAGCGGACCAACGGCGGCCAACGGCCCAAGCACCCCGCCGATCGAGCCGCTCAGGCTCCCAAACCCCCCACCCGCGCTCGCCGCCGCCGAACCGGCACTTGTCGCCGCCGAACCGGCGTTCTGGATCGCGCCCGCCAGTCCAGCGATCCTCTCAGCGGCGCCACGCCGAACGTCCACGTCGATCGTGATATCCCCACGGTCGGCCGCTGCGACCATCGACTGCAGGCCGGCGAGCTCCGCCTCCGCCCGCGCCACGCCCGACACGCTGACCTCCGCGTCATACCTCTTCGCCGCCAGACGATCCAGGTCGGAGACAAGCCGATCGCGCTTGAGTAGCGCCGCCGCGATCGCCAGTCCAACCTTCGGCGTGTACTCCTCCTGCGCGAGCCGCTGTAGATCGTTCTCGATCGCGTCTAGCTTGCCCTTCGCGATCGTCGTCTCGGCGTCCACGCGGGCCACCTCGTCGAGCCGCCCGAACTCCCGCACCTTGCGGGTCACCCGGTCGATCGGCTCGTCCTCCACGTCGATCTTCACGCTCTTGGCGTCGAGCTTCGCGAGCTGAAGCTGTATCCGGTCGATCTGCGCCAGCGTCGCCGCGGTCTGGATGTCAACCTTCGGTGACGCCTCCTGCTGCGACAGCGCAGTCAGCCGTGCCGTGAGCCGGGTGAGCTTCGCGTTCGCGGCGGCCGCATCGACGTTGACGCGCGCGTTGGTGTCGGTGCCGGCGACCGCGGCGAGCCTTGCGCGGAGCTGATCGAGCGGGCCGGTCTGGACGACCACTCCAGCGTCCGCCTCGACGTCCTCGACATCGAACGCTTTGAGGCGCCGGGCGATCCCATCGAGTGCCCGCTCGCCCGGGTCGACGTCAACGTCGGCGGTCGCCTCGACCTCTTCCTTGTCGAACCCGCGCAGACGACGAGAAAGACGATCCAACGCGCTTCCCGCGTCCGCGTCCTCCCCAGTCATCCGGAGCAGCAGTTCAGAGACAGTCGCCATTCAGGTTCTCCCGGACTTTGGGATCGCCGCGGGCCCCGACGTCGGACGCGGACGACTAGCTAGACGAGCGCTGCTTGATCGACTGACGTGCCATGCGACGCGACGGCTGACGCTTACCGGCGGGGCGGCGGCGAGCCCGCTGACGCTCATTCAACGCCTTGAGGCCCTCCTCGCCCAAATGCATCGCCAGGGCCAGCCGATCAAAGTCCCGCACCGCAATGTCTCCGTCGAGCTGCGCCAGCTCCAGCAGTCGCGGCACGGTGATTCCCTTCTCCTGGTCGACGTTAGGCTCAACCGACCAGAAGTCGTCGAGGGCTACTCCCCAGTGCTGCCAGGCGAGACGGGCGTAGTGAGAGTCGACGGCTGCCCGTTGGTCGCCTGTGTAGGAGGGGCAGCATCGCCCAACTTCTGCACATCGCGCACGGTCTCCAGGAGCGCGCCCAAGCGCTGCGCGCCGGACGCCTGGAACAGCGCGACCTCGAGCGCATTGACGATCTCGTCGGTGAGCGGCGCGCGGTTCTTGGCCTCGTCCTCCTCGCCTGCCTCCATCGCCTCCTGGGAGGCGTAGCCGACGAACTCCCAGAACGGCATCGGCTCCACCTGATAGCCGGTACCGTCCGGGTGCGACACGCCCAGCGTGATCGCCGGGATGAGGAACGACAGGAGACGGTACGCCGGCTCCGCGTAGGTTCCGTCCTGCAACCCCGCGAAGACCGCCTGGAGGTCCTCGCCGAGGGTCGCCTTGCGGAAACGGGTGTGGCGTTGTGCGACCACGGGGAAGACGTGGTCGCCGAGCTTGACGCGATGCATTAGGCGATGACTCCGGGCGTCTCTTCGTACACGTCGCCGTGCTCGCGACCGTTCGCGGCGCCCGAGAGCGGCGCGAAGTCGAACGTGACCTGGGCGTTGACCGGCTCCGAGTCGGAGAACGTGAACTCCGACTCGTCGTCGCCCAGTCCGACGTTGTTGCCGATGATGATGACCGACGGTGGGCGGGTGCGGTTCGACGGTGCGGGCTCGGTCACGACCCCCGCGCCGGTGGGACGATCCGCGACAAGCGCGATCTGGTAGCGCTTGAGGTTGTCGTACAGGCCAAGGCCGACGCGCTTGTAGGCGGGCTTGCCCGCCGCCGCGGCGACGGTGGACGTGGACTGCGAGTTCGCGATGAGGGCGAGGTTGAGCTGCGCGATCCCCGCGAGCTGTGCCTGCACCTGGTAGCTCACGGACGTGACCTTCTTGAAGAGCTCGCCCTTGCCGGAGTACTCGAGCCCCGCCACTTCACGTCCAGCCGAGAAGGCGAAGTCGTCTGCGGCCAGGCCGGTGTAGCGCCATGGCGAGACCGGCGCGTACTCGCCGCTTGAGTCGGCGACGGGGGAGACCACCGCGGCCGGATCGGCCGGAACCGTCGGAGAGCCCGGGAGATCGCGGATGAGAAGCCACGCCGGTCCGGCGAGCGCCTCGAGAATGTCGATTGGATTACGGCCACCTGTCATCGGCATGGTTCAGCCTCCTCTGGCTAGGACTTGGGGGGGTCGGCGGACTGGCCGGCCCCTTCGTGCTTGCGGATGTTGGATCCGGCGTCGCGCACGCGCTGCGCCTGATCGTCGGTCAGGGCGACCGGGTCGCCGCCCTTGTAGAGAACGACGTCGTCAACCTCGACGGTGTCGGTGTTCGCGTCGGAATCGACGAGAACGTAGGTCTTTGATGCCATGCGAGCCTCCTCGCAGATCGGGGTCAGTTATTCGGAGAGGCGCCCGCCGAGCGGGCTTCAGACGTTGCGGTCGAGCAGGTCTTCGACCCGGTCGGCCATGAGCCGCTCGATGTCGTCCTGCCGGTCGCGGCCCGCGCGTTGTGCCATCTCCAGCCGCGGAATCTGGATCGGCGCGCCGCTCGGGGCGATCGTCCCGCCGAACTCCCACACCTTCGCCGCCGGGTGACTAGAAACCACGCCGCGGGCCTGGCCGCTGATCGTGTCGCGAATATGCGGCAGGCGATCGTCGTTCGGGTTCTTCGCCGCGAGGCGGGGGCCTGGCCCGTAGCGCATATTGCCCCGTGCGCCCGTAGCAACGAGCTCCGCCGCCTCACGCTTCATCGCGGTCAACTCACGCGACAAGCCAGCCTTAACCGACTCCAGATCGCGGGCGAGCTCACGGCCGCCGAAGCCCTTCGCGCGCAACGTAGCCGCCATTCAGAGCACCGCCGCTACGTCAACACGCACCGAATCCCGGGCGATCCACCCGTCCGAGTAGGCGTAGACGAGCTCGTCCGACGGGAACACGTCGACGACCCCAACGACCGTCAGGTAGTTGTCGGCCACCAGAGACTCTTCGATCGCGGTGACGATCTCCCACATCCGCTCTTCCGTCGCCTGCACACCATCCCGGTCCGCGCGGTGAACCTCAACGACCAGCTCGAGCCCGTACGTCTCCTGCCGGAACGTGCCCTTGGTTCGGCGCGTCAGGTTGACCGTCCTGGCCAGGTACACCCGCTCGCGGCCTTGGGGTAGCCTCACTGGCAGGCCCCACTCCACCAGCACCCCGTTGAGATCGTCGAGGCCTCGGAGGCGCGCGAGCAAAGCTGCCTTGGCGGCTGGGACCGTCACCGTGCGCGGCATCTCAGATGCCCGAGTCGCCCTTCGGCTCCGAGTAGAACCGGATGGCCGCGTCGACCTCGGGAAGCCCGACGATAGAACCGAACACGCCTGGCGTGGCGAGGTTGGTGACGCCGCCGTCCCCGGTCGCGATCTGGGTGGCCCGCTGGGTGATCGGTCCCTCCAGTAGCCACTCTTTCGCGAGGATCAACGCTGCGCGCTTGATCCGGCGCGGTGGCTGGTCGTAGCCGTGGAGGTAGGTGAGCTCGATGTTGCGGTCCCCCCACGGCCACCCCGCGTCACGGCGCAGCCTGCGCGACCCGACAACCCGGATCGTCGACAGGTCGGTCACCGCGGCGCCGTCGATCACTGCTGCGGTGATCGCCCGTACCCGGTAGCGGCTCGCGTAGATGTGCGGCGAGCCGCGACCGGAGACAGTCTCGCTCGCCGTCCGTGGCACGAACGCGACGTCTGCGGCGTGCTCGATCTCCTCCTCCGCATCGACACGCGCCGTCTCAAGACGGGAGTCGGGGAACTTGACCGTGTTCGCGAGCTCCGAGTCCTGCGCGCGCAGCTCCGCGACGGTGAAGTAGGCCATGTGGGGCGGCCCGGGCGGTTAGCGCCCCGGGCCCGTCTGGACGCCGCCCTTGACGCCCTTCTCGTCGCCGATGTCTGCGGCGCGCGGGCGCTGCGCCTCGACGCGGGCCTTGGGCTCGCCCTCCTTGGCATCGGGGACGGCGACGATCTGGTGGGGCTGGTAGCCGCCGGGGCCGACCCGGTCGCGGTAGTCGCCGCGCTTGGGGCCGGCACCGAGCGCATCCTCGGGCCCGACGGGCTCGGAGGGGTCGCCGGGGAGCATCGGGACGCCGAGGTCGGTGGCGTCGCTACGAGTCGTGGTCTCGGTGTCGGTCTTGGTCTGGACGTCGGTCTTGGTTTCGGCCATCAGCCGTTCACCTTCACTTTCAGGGGGTTGGGATGAGCTACTAGGAGGCGAGGATGCCCTTGAGTCGGCCGGCGGCCTTGCCGCCGAACACGCCGATACCGCAGAAGAACTCGAGGCGGACGCGGTGGACGGGCTTCGAGTCGATCTCCCCGAGGTCGCGCACCGAGATACCGCCGTTGGTCAGGCCCGACACGGCCTGGTCGGCCTCGCCACGCCCGAACTTCACCGCGTAGATCGACGACGCGACGCCCGAGCTGCCCTGCGTCTCGGTCTGGGTGATGATCTGCGTCCCGTCGGCCTTGAGGCCAATGTCGATCATCGGGAGCCCCTGGTAGGACGGCGCCTGCTTGACGCCGACCGGGGTGGTCGCGATGTTCAGGCGCCGCATCGCCGAGAGGATCTTTCCGCGGACCGCGTTGTTCATGTACAGCGCCTCGGCGCCGGGGACGGCGGCGAGAAGCGCGTCGAGCTGGTCGAGGAACGTCTGCCGTGCGGCGTCGTCAGCGCCGAGAACGGGCAGCCCGTTCGTCGCGGCCGAGATGACCTGCGCGCCGGTGATGCGCTTCGCGAGCCCGTCGAAGCTGTTCGCGTCGACCGCGGTATCGCCGTTGATGAACGCGTCCTGGAACTTGTAGCTCGACGCCTTGACCTTGTCGTGGACCTGGATGGCCTTCTGGTCGTTGAGGTTGCCGCGGGTCTTGATGATGAACGTGTCGACGTCGGCGTCGCCGCCGAGGATCACGAGGCTCTCGGTCTTCTGGTTGACGGTGCCGGTGCTCTCGGCGTACGCCGCGTTGACCGCGCGGAACTCGACGCCCGGGAGCGTCGCCTCCTCGTTGTAGGCGTAGGCGTTGCCCTCGATCGGGACCAGGGGCAGCCTGTCGAGGACGGGGGATTCCAGCACGAACGTCTCGACGACGCCGCGCTGGAGGGTGTTCTGTGAGAGCTTCGCGCTCTCGGCGAGGGTCAGTGCCATGAGGGGTGTTCTCCTTCTCGTGTTCCCCCAGGCACGGCCTGGGGCGTGTTAGCTGTCTTGCGGCGGCGGGGATGTCTCCCCAAAGGCCTGCATGAGCGTCCCGAGCCCCCCGCCGATCGCCTGCGCCTCGGTGCTCGCTGTCTCGCCGGGCCCGGGCTCGTTGACGGGCTCGCCGTCCTTGAGGACCTTCTGCAGGCCGGTCCGCTCGGGCTTGTCAGGCTCGATCAGGTATTTTTTCTGCTCGGCGATCTTCTTGAGGTCGCGCTTGATTGCGGCGCGGTCGTCGAGGACGTCATCGGGGAGCCGGCCGATCACATCGTCGGGGTCGCGGAATTTCAGCTCCCGCGCGATCTCGGTGACCGCCTGCTGCCGGCGACTGGTCTGCAGCTCGTCGCGGGCCTGCTCGCGCTCGGTCTCGTACTGCTTGGCGAGCTTCTCCCACTCGCCGGCCTGCTCGGCGTCCTTGCGCTTGCGTTCCTCGAGCTCGCGCTCGGTGTCCTGCGCCCGCTTCTCGGCCGCTTCCTTCTCGCGACGCAGCCTTGCGAACGCGGCATCATCGGGCTTGGGGTCAGGGGCAGGGTCCGGAGGGTCCGGAGGGTCCGCCGGAGGGGGCGGGTCCGCCGGCGGGTCTTGACCGCCGGCGATACGCGGATAGCAGGCGAGGAACTCCTCGAACGTCAGGGAGGCGATCGGGGGTCGGTGCATGGTGTGGCTCCTGTTCTCCCGCGCGGTTCGGTTGATGCCCAGGTGCGACCTGGGGCCGATGCGGGCTCGGCGGTTTGGTTGCTACTCGCCGCGGGGTAGCGGCGGCGGGTCGCCGCCCGGTGGCGGCGGAAGGACGGTTGGGTCTGTCCCGAGGGGTCTCAGGTTGTTGATCGGCATGTACGCCTCGTTGGCCGCCGGGTTGGTCAGCCGCGAGCGGTTCTGGATGTCGCGGCCCTCGTTCGGAGTCAGCGTGCCCGACGAGATCTCCGTCTGGATCTGCTGGGCCACAGCGAGGGGATCACCCTTGAGCTGCTCGCCGAGATCGAACTCGACGAAGTAGCCCTGCCAGTCGGGCTCCGGGTCAATCAGCTGCGCCTGGATGGTCTCCTCGATCATCGTCAACGTCGGACGCAGAATCGTCTTGTAGAGCATGCGATGAATCTCAAAGACGTTGGAGTAGGTCCCGTGCGTCAGGTCGCCGATCAGCGGGCCGGGAACGTCGTAGACCATCCCGACCTCCTCCCGGCTGACCTGCCTCGTCCTGGAGAGCTCAACCTCGACGGCGGTCTGCGTGACGGGCTTAACGTCGGCCCCCCCACCGAGCACCAGCGTCCGGAACGCCTTGTCCACGCCGCCGTACTTGACGTCGACCTCCTCGCGGATCTCGTCGCGCAGATCGCCGTCGGCGCGCGCGTCAGGCGGGAGCACCACTGCGAGGCCCGGGCGGGCGGCGTTCGCGAACGATGACTCCTGGTAGCGCTGCGCGGCATCCTCGCGGCGGACGGTCACCCCGAGCTGCTTGAGCGGCGAAACGCCTATCCCGCCCGGGACGAACCACGCGAAGTGGACGGTCTCCTCGACCGGTATCCGTCGCGCGGGCCCGATCTGGGTGGTCTCCCACACTTCGACGGGGCCGCCGGGGCGCGCGTAAGCGGAGATGTAGCGCCAGTCCAGCGGCAGAAGCTCCGTCGGGGGACCACCCGGCTCGCCGCGGTACTTGGCGAGCAGGCCATTGCCCTGGACGTGCATCGGCCAGGCAATCCACTGCTTGAGGTCCGTCGGGCTACGCCGCGGCGCCGGACTGTTCAGCACGGTGTCGGGCCCTTCGCCGCGGACACGCTCACGCTCCCCGTTGGCCTTGCGCCTGTAGGTCTTGAGCGGCAGCGTCGCGATCTGGTGGACGAGCTTGTTCACCGCGGCGGCGACGATCGGCTGCGTCTCGTAGATCTCCGAGTAAGACAGTGTTCGCGCCGGGTCGACAGTGTCGACGCTGCCTTCCCCCGACGCCCCCGGCGCGGTCAGCCACCGCACGGGGAGCCCCTCGAGCATCCGGGCTATGCCGGGACCGAAGACCCGCGTCAGAACGTCAGCAGCCAAGGAGGACTCCTTTTAGACGGCTTGGATGAATCCGGCGGCGTCGCTGATCCGCGGCGCCGGCGCGATCCGCCGCTGCCGGTTGGCCATCGCGAGCGCGATCACCGCGTCGACCGGCGGGCCATTACGCGCCTTGACCAACTTCCAAGCGTCCGGGCCCACGTCTTTAGCGACCCCCGCAGCGACATGCGCCGCAAGCACCACGTCGCCGTCGTGACACAACCTGCCCTTCAGGATGTCCTCGCGCAGATCACCCGACGCCGGGCACATCCGCTCGTTCGACTGGGGGAACGGCACGATCGCGACGCCCTCCCCCTCCAACTCCTCGCCGGCCTGATCGAAGTAACGCGGATCGAAGACGACCTCCAAATCGGCGCCCAGCATGTCATGCAGACCGCGGATCGCCGCCTTGATCTCCGTGTAAGGAACCGGATCGTCCCACGCACCCCGCCGCGTATACACCCGGTGCACGACGGCCGGCTCGTCGCCGCGGTCCTGCACCGCCACGACCGCCGCCGTGTCGCGATACCGGCCCATGTCGACCGCCGCGAACGTCCGACGCCCCCGCTCAAGACCAACACCGTCCCCCGCGAGCGCGCCCCAAGCACCGGGCGGCAACCACGACTCGAACCCCAGCGTCCACACGCCCGCCCGGTAACGAGCGAACTCCCACGGCGCGATCCCCGGAGCCTCAAACGCGTCCTGCAAAGAGTCGAGCGACACGAGCCGCGAAGGATTCGCGCGCTTCACCACCCGCATGTCCGCCAAGTCATCCGCCGGGCCGCCGTCCTTCCCGTCGCGACACGCCCACTCCACCATCACGTTGCGGCCAGACCGCGACTCAGCGACCGTCAACCGGCCAGCCGCGGAGCGCACCGCCCGCGCGCGACCATCCACGCGCAAGCCGCGGCGCACGCTCCCGCCCTGCGCCTCGACAGCCAGGAACTCCGTGCGTAGCTTCCCCAGCGTCGACTCCTGGTCCCACCCGGCCGTCGAAATGTCCAGCACGAGCGCGCCGCGCTTGAACGCCGCGGAGCGCATCGCGACGTACGCGTTCGCGTTCTCGTGAGCGTGCAGCTCCTCGATGATCGCGAGCGTCGGATTGTACGAATGCTTCTTCCCGCCCTCCCTCGTCTTATCGCTGGCGAGCACCCGCAAGAAGCCCTGGTCGCGCCGCGACCGGATCCGTCGCGTAGACGCCCGCACCAGCAGATAGGCGTCCAGCGAATGGTCCGGACACTCAATGAAATGCTGCGCGCAGCGGTACAACTCGTCGGCCTGCTCCACGTCCGCCGCGACGACGAACGCCTGCGCGTTCGGGGTGACCAGCAGATGAAACACCGCGAGCGCAGCGAGGACCGTAGTCTTGCCATTGCCCTTCGGCAACAACACCAACAGCTCGACGAGGCCCGTCCGGAACACGATCCGCAGGACGAATCGCCAGAACGCCTCGAGCTCCATCGGCCCGCCCGACGGCACCGTCAACAGCGAGCAGAACCAGTCGAAGTCGGTGAAGCACCACGACCTAGAACGCGTCAGCGAACGCGCCGCCCCGGACGGGCTCCGGCTGACCGGCGGCTTTCTGCCGGGCATCGGGGGAGAGAAGGAGCGCCTTGGCGTACTCGTGCGCGTCACGCTCAGCCTCCCGGGCCGTCTTCACATTCGGATGCTGAACCAGCTGGCCCTGCGACCCGACCGTCGTAAGCACCATCCGCTCAAGATCCTCGTCCCACAGCTCGCCGCGAGCGACCCGCGCGCGCTCCAAAGCACGGACGTAACGCTCCAGCAACGCCGCGTCCGAATCCCGCCACACGCCCGCCTCCTGCAACTGCTTGCGAGTCAAGCGCCACAACCGCTTCGACAAGTCGTCGAGATCCTTGACAGGACCCGTCGGATCGCGGCGAGGTACCGACGGCTCAGGTGACGGCACGGAATCAGCCCGGCCGCCGCGCGCGCGCGCGCGTTACCGGACCACCGTCGAAAAACCGGCCGCTGGGCAGCACTTTTTCGCGCGGGCTTGGCAGGGTGTCCGGGGAAATCGTCGAGCTGGTGATCGCGAGGCCCCCCCTCATCTCGACCCGTCCCGCATGGCCTGGGCGGCCGACATCCATTGGGCTGCGCTGCGCGACTAACCCGCGTATCGGCCAGCTAAGGCCCGCGCGTGTTCGTTCTCCCACGGTTGCACGGCTGCGCCAGGGGGCCGTGGCGCCGGTTCCGTTCAATAGCGAGTAGAACGCCGATCTGGAAAGCCACACCTTCCAGGGACTCACGAGAGCGACGAAGGCCCGTTGCCTTCCGCGGGAGCATCGGACCCTGGGGAGGCATGGCGCCACGCTACAGGTTTCTAGACGGCGCGGGAAACAGCCTATGCTGCGTCGCGTGCCTGACCGCTCACGCAAGCGCCCACGCGATCTGAACCGGCTCGCCAAGAGCTTGGTCGACGACTCCACCAGCGAAGCGCCGCGCGAAGAGCCGGCCGAGCCGGCGAAGGACCCCGCCGCCGTTGAGCTGGGCCGGCGTGGCGGACTCAAGGGCGGGAAGGCAAGGGCCGAGAAGATGTGCTTGCGCCGCCCGCTGTCGTCGCGCGGCGTGACGCTCTTCAACTCTTCGAGAACCCCTGGGGCCAAGCGCTTGTAGACAATGTCGTTGGTTAGGTGGCCGAAGT
>JAABUS010003166.1_pt1 | contig 27623 bp, 26 predicted proteins | sample 5560161 | NCBI WGS metagenome assembly JAABUS01 (sample SAMN10711885, study PRJNA513376) | rock metagenome | isolation source: Antarctica rocks | place: Antarctica: Victoria Land, Trio Nunatak nord | collected 2016-01-04
CGAGATCGCGACCTCCTCGTTGTAGCAGGGGATCAGCACGGCGACGCGGGGCGGCATGAAGGCTACTTCGGCGCCCTGGGGATGCCCGGCGCGCGAAACACGACGGAGCGCGACAGGTTGAAGTTGGCGAACATCCCGGCGCCTACGCCGGCGAGGATCGCGACGACGGGGTGCTGCGCGCAAACCGGGACCAGCGTGACCAGCGCGAAAAAGGTCCCGCGGTTCAGCACGAAGCCCACGCCATTGGCCGCGACGAACAGCATCCATTGCCGCAGCAAGCTGCCGCTGCCGCGCCCGGCAAATGTCCACGCCCGGTTCAGCGCCCACGTCGTGGTGACAGCCGCAAGATAGGCCAGCAGTCCCGAGAGATACAACCCAAGCGTCGCCATGGTGGCATAGACCGTTGTCACATCGACGATGGCGCCGGCGACCCCGACCGTGCCGAACCGGGCAAACTGCTGCAACAGCAGCCACTGCTTGGCTGTCATCATGGCGCGAAAGCGGCTGCCAAGGCAGTTGCTGACATGGGCTGCGGGCTGCATGACGGCGCTTTAGCCGGTTTTTGCATCGAAAGCCACCAGAGACGGCACACCGGCGCTGGCGCATCCCGAAACGGCGTGGTCTGTTCGCGCATGGCAGGGGAAAGACAAGAATGAGACGTCGTCCATTTCTGGGCACATTCCTGGCTGCATCGGCAGCGGGCCTGGCGGCGCCGGCGATCGGGCGTGCGCAGAATCGCGGGGTGCTCCGCTTCATCCCGCAGGCCGACCTCACGGTGCTCGACCCGATGTGGACCACGGCCTATGTCACGCGCAATCATGCCTTCATGGTGTATGACACGCTGTTCGGGCAGGACAGCGCGTATCGGCCGTCGCCGCAGATGCTCGAGGGCTTCGCGACCGAGGACGACGGCAAGACCTGGACCCTGACCCTGCGGCCCGACCTGCTGTTCCATGACAACGAGCCGGTGCGCGCGCGGGACTGCGTGGCCAGCCTGCAGCGCTGGGGCAAGCGGGACGCGTTCGGCGGCGCGCTGATGGCGGCGACCGACGAGCTGTCGGCGAAGGACGACCGCACGCTGGTGTTCCGGCTAAAGAAGCCGTTCGCGCTGCTGCCCGCGGCGCTCGCCAAGACGCCGCTGTACATGCCGGCGATCATGCCCGAACGCATCGCCAAGACCGATCCATTCACCCAAGTGACGGAGATGATCGGCAGCGGCCCATTCCGCTTCAAGGCCGACGAACGCGTGCCGGGCGCCCGCGTCGTGTATGAAAAGTTCGCCGGATACCGCCCGCGCGAGTCCGGCGCGACAGACTGGACCTCCGGCCCCAAGATCGTGCACTTCGACCGGGTCGAGTGGACCACGATCCCCGACCCGACCACCGCAGCGCAGGCGCTGATCAACAACGAGCAGGACTGGTGGGACTACGCGACCGCCGACCTGATGGGCCTGCTGGCCCGCAGCCGCGGGGTGAAGGTCGTAGTGCAGGAACCCTCGGGCCAGATCGCCATTTTCCGGATGAACCACCTGCAGCCGCCGTTCAACAACCCGGCGATCCGCCGGGCGCTGCTGGGCGCGATGAGCCAGGAGGACGTGGTGACCGCGGTCGTCGGCACCGACCCCAAGATGTCGCGGACCGGCGTTGGCTTCTTCTGTCCGGAGACGCCGATGGCGAGCAGCGTGGGCCTCGACGCGCTGGCCGGCCCGCGCGACATGGACAAGGTCAAGCGCGAGCTGAAGGCCGCCGGCTACAACAACGAGCGCGTCGTGCTGCTGGCCGCGACCGACTTCCCGGTGCTGAAGGCGATGGCGGACGTGGCGGCGGACATGCTGCAGCGGGCGGGGATGAACGTTGACTACCAGGCGACGGACTGGGGCAGCGTCGTGACCCGGCGCGCCAAGAAGGACCCGGTGGAGGCCGGCGGCTGGAGCGCCTTCTGCACCGCCTGGGCCGGCACGGACCACCTGAACCCGTCGGGGCACCTGTCGCTCCGCACCAATGGCGAGCAGGCCTGGTTCGGCTGGCCGACCGACCCGAAGATCGAGCAGCTCCGCAACGACTGGTTCGATGCGCCGGACATTCCGGCACAGGCCGCCATCTGCGCCGACATCCAGCGCGAGGCGTTCCAGAGCCTGCCCTACATTCCGATGGGCCAGTATCTCCAGCCGACGGCGTATCGCAGCAGCCTCGACGGCGTGCTTAGTGGCTTTGCACTATTTTGGAACGTGAAACGCGTTTGAGCCTGTGCCGGGCCTGCCGATTAGCCCATGGTTTGCTAGGCTCAGACATCACGGTCAGACATAAGGGTTCGCATGAAGCGTCGTGACCTCCTCGCCGCCGGAACTGCCGCCGCGCTGGGCAGCCTGGCTATGCCCCGCCTGTCCCGCGCGCAGAACGCCCGGGTGCTGCGCTTCGTGCCGCAGGCAAACCTCTCCAGCCTCGACGCCATCGCCGGCACCCAATACGTCGTCCGCAACGCCAGCCTGCTGATCTGGGACACGCTGTTCGGCGTGGACCGCAACCTGGTGCCCAAGCTGCAGATGGCCGAGGCTTACGAGGCGACGGACGACAACAAAAACTGGACCATCCGCCTGCGCCCCGGCCTGAAGTTCCATGACAACGAGCCGGTGCTGTCCCGGGACGTCGTCGCAAGCCTGAACCGCTGGATGGTGCGGGACACCATGGGCCAGCGGATCAAGGCGTCGCTGGACGCGATGGAAGCGCTGGACGACCGCACGGTGCGCATCCGCCTGAACAAGCCGTTCCCGAAGATGCTGTTCGCGCTGGGCAAGAGCAATCCGCCGATGGCCGAGATCATGCCGGAGCGCATCGCCAAGACCGACCCGTTCCAGCTCATCAAGGAGTACGTCGGCTCCGGCCCGATGGCGTTCAAAAAGGACGAGTGGGTGCCGGGCTCGATGGCGGTGTTCGAGAAGTTCGCCGGCTACGAGCCGCGGCCGGAGGCGGCGGATTGGCTGTCCGGCGGCAAGCGCATGATGTTCGACCGCGTCGAGTGGCTGATCCTGCCCGACGACGCCACCAAGGCAGCGGCGCTGCAGAACGGCGAGATCGATTGGTGGGAGAACCCAGTGCCCGACCTGGTGCCGCTGCTGAAACGCAATCGCAACGTCAACGTCGATATCGCGGACCCGCTGGGCAACATCGGCTCGTTCCGCATCAACCACTTGCACCCGCCGTTCAACGACGCGCGGGTGCGCCGGGCGGTGATGATGGCGTTGAGCCAGGAGGACTACATGCGCGCCGTCGTCGGCAATGACGACGAGTTGTGGAAGGCGCTGCCAAGCTTCTTCACGCCAGGCACCGCGTCCTACAGCGAGGCGGGCGGTGAAATCCTGACCGGGCCGCGCCGCTACGACGAGGCGAAGAAGCTGCTGGCCGAGGCCAGCTACAAGGGCGAGACGGTCGTGCTGTGCGTCGCGACCGACGTGCAGATCACCAAGGCGCAGGGCGACGTGACCGCCGACCTGTTGCAGAAAATCGGCATGAAGGTGGACTACCAGGCGCTCGACTGGGGCACGGTGGGCGCGCGCCGGGCCAAGAAGGACCCGCCGTCGCAAGGCGGCTGGCACATCTTCCACACCTGGCACGCCGGCGCCGACTGCATCAACCCGGCGCCCTACACGGCGTTCGACGCCGGCGGCGACAAGGCCTGGTTCGGCTGGCCGAAGTCGGACGCGATCCAGGCCGGCATCGCCACCTGGTACGACGCGCCCGACGCCGCGGCGGAAAAGGCCGCGGTCACTGACCTCAACAAGATGGCAATGGAGTTCGTGACCTACATTCCGACGGGCTTCTTCCTGGGCTACCAAGCCTGGCGCAAGAACGTCAGCGGCGTGGTTAAGGCGCCGTTCCCGGTGTTCTGGGGCGTCCAGAAAACATGATAACGGCCATATGAAGAAGCGGGCCTGATGCTCGGCTATCTTGCCCGGCGGGTGCTGTCCACGATCCCGGTCATGGCGATCGTCGCGCTGTTCGTGTTCAGCCTGCTGTATATCGCACCGGGCGACCCGGCCGCGATCATCGCGGGCGACCAGGCAACCCCGGCCGACGTGGAGCGTATCCGCGCCGGGCTGGGCCTCGACCGCCCATTCCTGATCCGCTTCGGCGAGTGGGCGTGGCACGTGCTGAACGGCGACCTCGGCGTCTCCATTTTCACCAACCTGCCGGTGACGCGGATGATCGGCCAGCGGCTCGAGCCGACGGCGTCATTGATGGTGCTGACCTTGATCCTGTCGATCGGCATCGCGGTGCCGATGGGGGTGCTGGCGGCATGGAACCAGGGCACCTGGATCGACCGCCTGATCATGATCTTTGCGGTGTTCGGCTTTTCCGTGCCGGTGTTCGTGGTAGGCTACATCCTCGCCTACGTGTTCGCGCTGCAGCTCGACTGGTTTCCGGTGCAGGGCTACACGCCGCTCGCCAAGGGCTTCGGCCCCTGGCTCAACAACTTGGTACTCCCATCGGTGGCGCTGGGCGGCGTCTATATCGCGCTGATCGCCCGCATCACCCGCGCGACGATGCTCGAGGTGCTCAGCCAGGACTACATCCGCACCGCCAAGGCCAAGGGCGTCGGCAGCCGCACCATCCTGTTCCTGCATGCGCTGAAGAACGCCGCGGTGCCCATCGTCACGGTAATCGGCATCGGCGTGGCGCTGCTGATCGGCGGCGCGGTGGTGACCGAGAGCGTGTTCGCGATCCCCGGCCTCGGCCGCCTCGTGGTGGACGCCATCCTGCGGCGCGACTACCCGGTGATCCAGGGCGTCGTGCTGCTGTTCAGTTTTGTCTATGTCCTGGTCAATTTGGGCGTGGACCTGCTGTACACCGCATTCGACCCGAGGATTCGCTATTGAGCAGCACGACTCTGCCCGACGCGCCGGTCGCCGCCGCATCAGCGCCGCATGTGACCCCGGCGGCGGCGCTGCCGGACGTGCTGCCGGCGGTCAAGCCGCGGGGCCGGATCCGCACCTTCATCCGGCGCTATCCCACCATCTTCGCCGGCGGATTGTTGCTGGCGGTCGTGGTGTTTGTCGCCGTCGCCGCGCCGCTGCTATGGACCGTGGACCCGACGGCGCTCGCGCCGGCCAGACGTTTGCGGAATCCTTCGTTGCTGTATTGGTTCGGCACCGACTCGCTCGGCCGCGACATCTATTCCCGCGTGCTGTACGGCGCACGGGTCTCGCTGGTCGTCGGTTTTTCGGTCGCCGCACTCGCGTCACTGATCGGCATGGCGATCGGGCTGGTGTCCGGCTTCGTGCGCTGGGCCGACAGCGTCATCATGCGGGTGATGGACGGCCTGATGTCCATCCCGCCGATCCTGCTGGCCATCGCGCTCATGGCGCTGACCCGCGGCAGCGTGGGCAACGTCATCACGGCCATCGCCATCGCCGAGATCCCCCGGGTGTCCCGCCTGGTGCGCGGTGTCGTGCTGTCCTTGCGCGAACAGCCCTATGTCGAGGCGGCCGTCGCCTCCGGCACGCGGGTGCCGATGATCATCTGGCGCCATATCGTGCCCAACACATTGGCGCCCATCATCGTGCAGGCAACATACATCTGCGCCTCGGCGATGATCACCGAGGCAATCCTGTCGTTCATCGGCGCCGGCACGCCACCGACCATTCCGTCCTGGGGCAACATCATGGCCGAGGGCAAGGCGTTGTGGCAGGTGCAGGCTAACATCGTGTTCTTCCCCGCGGCGTTTTTGTCGCTCACGGTGCTGGCGGTGAACCTGCTGGGCGACGGCCTGCGGGACGCGCTCGATCCCCGCATGGCGACGCGGCTCTGATGGTGCTTCCCCCGCCGCGGAGCGGCGAACCCCTCCTGCAGGTCGAAAACTTGCAGACCCACTTCGGCACGATCGACGGCGTGGTGCGCGCGGTCGAGGGCCTGTCGTTCCACATCGACGCCGGCGAGACCCTGGCGATCGTCGGCGAGAGCGGCTGCGGCAAGTCCGTCACCAGCATGAGCCTGCTGCGGCTGATCCAGGAGCCGCCGGGCCGCATCGCCGGCAGCGTCCGCTTCCAGAGCCGCGACCTGCTGAAACTCACCGAGCCCGAGATGCGCAGGCTGCGCGGCAACGACATCAGCATGATCTTCCAGGAGCCGATGACCAGCCTGAACCCGGTGCTGACCATCGGCCGGCAGATCGGCGAGACCCTGCGCCTGCACCAGGGCCTGTCGGCGCGCCAGGCGGAGGCGCGGGCGGTGGAGATGCTGACTCTGGTCGGCATTCCGGCGCCGGGCCGCCGCGTGCGCGAGTATCCGCATCAGCTCTCGGGCGGCATGCGGCAGCGCGTGATGATCGCGATGGCGCTCGCCTGCAACCCGAAGCTGCTGATCGCGGACGAGCCGACCACGGCGCTGGACGTGACGATCCAGGCGCAGATCCTGGACCTGATGCGCGACCTCAAGACCCGGCTCGGCTCGGCCATCATGCTGATTACGCACGATTTGGGCGTGGTGGCGGAGATGGCGCAGCGGGTGGTCGTCATGTACGCCGGCCGCAAGGTCGAGGAGGCGACAGTCGGTGAAATTTTTGCCAACCCGCAGCACCCCTACACCCGCGGCCTGCTCGGCGCCATGCCGCGTCTCGGCTCGTCGCTGTCCGCGGGGGGGCGCTCGAAGCTCGCGGAGATCCCCGGCCTGGTGCCGTCCCTGCGTAAGCCGATCGTGGGCTGTGCCTTTGCCGGACGCTGCCTGAGCGCCACCGACCTATGCCGCAGCATCGCCCCGGCGGTCGAGGCCAAGCGGCCCGGCCACTACGTCGCCTGCCACTACGCCGAGTACGCTATGCCGGAGGGCCTGGCCGCATGACCCGCCCGCCGCTGCTCGAAGTGATGACGCTCAAGAAGCACTTCCCATTGCGCGGCGGGCTGTTCGGCGGCGTCACCGGGCAGGTCTATGCGGTGGACGGCATCACCTTCTCAATCGAAAAGAGCGAGACGCTGTCGCTGGTGGGCGAGAGCGGCTGCGGCAAGAGCACCGTAGGCAAAGCCATCCTACGGTTGATCGATCCGACCGACGGCGAGGTTTGGCTCGACGGCGCCCGCATCGACAATCTCCCCGCCAGCCAGTTACGGCCGCTGCGCCGGCGCATCCAGGTGGTGTTCCAGGACCCGTTCAGCAGCCTCAACCCCCGCATGCGGGTGCAGGACATCATTGCCGAGCCGCTGCGGAATTTCGGCCTGGCGAACGGCGCCGCCGAGATCGAGGACCGCGTGGCGAAGCTCATGGACACCGTCCGCCTGCCGCGCGACGCCATGCGCCGCTACCCGCACGAGTTCAGCGGCGGGCAACGCCAGCGCATCGGCATCGCCCGTGCCCTGGCGCCCGGCGCCGACCTGATCATCTGCGACGAGGCGGTCAGCGCGCTCGACGTCTCGGTGAAAGCGCAGATCGTCAACCTGCTGTCGGACCTGCAGGACGAGCTGGGCCTGGCTCTGCTGTTCATCAGCCACGACCTGGCGATCGTCGAGCACCTGACGCATCGGGTCGCGGTCATGTACCTCGGCAAGATCGTCGAGATCGCCGACCGTCGCAGCCTATTCGCCAACCCGCGCCATCCATACACCCGGGCGCTGCTCTCGGCCGTGCCGGTGCCGGACCCCTTGGCGCAGCGCGACCGCATCATCCTGACCGGCGACGTGCCGAGCCCGATCAATCCACCCAGCGGCTGCCGCTTCCATACGCGCTGCCCCTATGTTTTCGACCGCTGCCGGGCGGAAGAACCATTGCTGCGGGACATCGGCGACAGCCAGAAAACGGCGTGTCACCTCGACGAGCTTCCGGCATTGCGGATGCTGCCCCAGGCTACCTAGAAGAATAGCCCCTTCAGTCTGAGGAAAGTACTTTCCGACCCCGGCTTGACCCTAGCCAGTCCTGGACGCCACACTACGTCAGGTGCGCAGGCCGCTGGTCACGCGCAAGTTTTGCATACAGGGAGAAAAACGATGCCTCAGGTATCGCTGACGGTGAACGGGCGCAACCACACCGCCGAGGTCGAGGGCCGGACCCTTCTGGTCGAGTTGCTGCGGGAAGGCATGGGCCTGACCGGCACGCATGTCGGGTGCGACACCAGCCAGTGCGGCGCCTGCGTCGTGCATATCGACGGCGAATCAGTCAAAAGCTGCAGCATCCTGGCGATGCAGGCAAATGGCTGCGCCGTCACCACGATCGAGGGCATCGCCGAGGCCGACGGCACGCTGCATCCGATGCAGGCCATGTTCCGCGAGCATCACGCCCTGCAATGCGGCTTCTGCACGCCGGGCATGGTGATGAGCGCCATCGACCTCGTGCAGATGCACCCGGAGGGGCTGACCGAGGACGAGATCCGGCACGGCCTGGAAGGCAACCTCTGCCGCTGCACTGGCTACCACAACATCGTCAAGGCGATCGCCGCCGCCTGGCCGATCATGCATGGCAAGGAGTTGCCGCTCGCCGCTGAATAGTTTGGCCGTCGGCGTAAAGCCGAAGGCGCAGGGAAGGAAGCATTATGGGTTTTGAGGGCATTGGCGCCTCGGTGCGCCGCAAGGAGGACCACCGGTTTCTGAGTGGCAACGGCAACTACACCGACGACATCAACCGGCCCGGCCAGCTTTATGCGGTGATGCGCCGGGCCGATCGTCCGCACGCGCGGCTGCTGGGGATCGACACCTCGGCAGCCGCCGCGGCACCCGGCGTTGTTGCAGTCTATGCTGGGGCCGACATGCAGGCGGACGGCGTGGGCGGCGTGCCCTGTGGCTGGCAGCTCCACAATAAGGACGGCTCGCCGATGTCGGAGCCGCCGCACCCGGTGCTCGCGACCGGCAAGGTGCGCCATGTCGGCGACCCAGTTGCCGTAGTGATCGCTTCGAGCCGGCAAGAGGCCAAGAATGCCGCCGAACTGCTGTCGATCGACTACGACGACCTGCCGGCGATCGCTGGGGTGCGCGATGCCGTGGCGCTGGGCGCGCCGCTGGTGCACGACGACGTGCCGGGTAACATCTGCTTCGACTGGCACATCGGCGACAAGGCGATCGTCGATGCAGCATTCGCCCAGGCGGCGCACGTCGTCGAGTTGGACCTGACCAACAACCGGCTGGTGCCGAACGCCCTGGAGACCCGCTCGGCCATCGGCGATTTCGACCGCTCGTCGGGCGAGTTCACGCTCTACACCACCAGCCAGAACCCGCACGTCATCCGGCTGCTGATGGGCGCCTTCGTGCTGCACATCCCGGAGCACAAGCTGCGCGTGGTCGCGCCCGACGTCGGCGGCGGCTTTGGCTCGAAGATTTTCCACTACGCCGAGGAGGCCATCGTGACATGGGCCGCCGGCAAGCTACACCGCCCGGTCAAGTGGACCTGCGACCGCAGCGAGGCGTTCATGTCGGACGCGCACGGCCGCGACCACTACAGCAAGGCCGCGATGGCGGTGGACGCGCAAGGCAAGTTCCTGGCGCTGCGGGTCAGCACGCTGAGCAACATGGGCGCCTACCTCTCCACCTTCGCGCCGGCCATCCCGACCTATCTCAGCGCGACCTTGCTGGCCGGAGTTTACACCACGCCGGCGATCTACGCCGAGGTCAAGGCGGTGTTCACCCACACCGTGCCGGTCGATGCCTACCGCGGCGCCGGGCGGCCCGAGGCCACCTACCTGCTTGAGCGGCTGGTGGACGTGATCGCGCACGACACCGGGCTGGACCGGCTGGCGATCCGCCGGCTCAACTTCATCCCGCGCGACAGCTTCCCATACCAGACGCCGGTGGCGCTGAACTATGATAGCGGCGACTACGAGGCGACCCTGAAGGCAGCGCTGGCCGCTGCGGATTGGGACGGTTTCCCGGCCCGGCGCCGGGCAGCGGCGGCGCGCGGCAAGCTGCGCGGCATCGGCATGTCCACCTACGTCGAGGCCTGCGGCATCGCGCCAAGCAAGCTGGTGGGCCAGCTTGGCGCGCGCGCCGGGCTGTATGAGGTCGCGAACATCCGCGTGCATCCGACCGGCAGCGTGACGGTGTTCACCGGCACCCACAGCCACGGCCAGGGGCACGAGACGACATTCGCGCAGCTCGTGTCCGACCAGCTCGGCGTGCCAGTCGATATGGTGGACGTGGTGCATGGCGACACGGCCAAGATCCCGTTCGGCATGGGCACCTACGGCAGCCGCAGCCTGGCGGTTGGCGGGTCTGCCATGGTCAAGGCGATGGACAAGGTGATCGCCAAGGGCAAGAAGATCGCCGCCCACCTGATGGAGGCGTCGGTCGAGGACATCGAGTTCAAGGACGGCCGCTTCTCGGTCGCCGGCACCGACAAGAGCAAGGCGCTGGCCGAGGTTTCGCTCGCCGCCTACGTGCCGCACAACTATCCGATCGAGGAGTTGGAGCCCGGCCTCGACGAGACCGCGTTCTACGATCCGAAGAACTTCACCTTCCCTGGCGGCTGCCATATCTGCGAGGTCGAGATCGACCGCGACACCGGCACCGTCGTGGTGGTGAACATGGTGGCGGCCGATGACGTGGGCCGGGTGATCAACCCGATGATCGTTGAGGGCCAGGTGCAGGGCGGGCTTGCCCAGGGCATCGGGCAGGCATTGATGGAGAACGCGGTCTATGACAGCGAGGCTCAGTTGGTGACCGGGTCGTTCATGGACTATCAGATGCCGCGCGCGCATGATTTCCCGCCGATGGTCACCTCGACCGAGACCACGCTCTGCATGCACAACCCGCTGGGGTCCAAGGGCGTGGGCGAAACCGGCGCCATCGGCTGCCCGCCATCGGTCATCAACGCCGTGGTGGATGCGCTACGCGATTACAACGTCCGGCATTTGGACATGCCGGCGACGCCGCTGAAGATCTGGTCGCTCATCCAAGCCAATCAGCCGCGCATGGCGGCCGAGTAGGGAACCCGAGCATGTATGATTTCACCTATACGAAGCCGTCCTCGATTCCAGCAGCGGTGCAGGCGCTGGGATCGGACATCGAAGCCAAGGCGCTTGCCGGCGGCCAGACCTTCATTCCGGTGCTGAAGCAGCGGCTCAACAAGCCGAGCGCCATTGTTGACCTGGCCGATCTCGGCCTTCGGGGCATCGCGGCCGACGGCAAGACGATCACGATCGGTGCGATGACGACGCATCATCAGATCGAGTCCTCGGAAGACGTGAAGCGTATGCTGCCCGGCCTTGCCAAGATGGCGTCATGGATCGGCGATACCCAGGTGCGGCACCGTGGCACCATGGGCGGGTCGCTCGCCAACAACGACCCATCCGCGTGCTATCCCGCCGCCGTGCTGGCATTGAACGCGACGATCCACACCGACCATCGCAGCATCGCGGCCGATGACTTCTTCCAGGGCATGTTCACCACGGCGCTGGAACCCGGCGAACTGATTACGGCGATCGAGTTCCCGGTCGCCGAGAAGACCAACTACGAGAAGTTCCGCAACCCGGCGTCCCGTTACGCCATGGTCGGCGTGTTCGTGGCCAAGACTACGGCCGGCGTCAGGGTGGCGATCACCGGGGCCGGGCAAAGCGGGGTGTTCCGCCATACCGCGATGGAGCAGGCGCTATCGGCGAACTTCTCGGCTGACGCGATCACGGGGATTACAACTCCAGCCGATGGGTTGAATGGCGACATTCACGCCAGTCCGGAGTATCGTGCCCATCTGATCGGCGTAATGGCACGCCGGGCCGTCGCGGCGGCCTGACCATCGGCAAGCCTGGAGCATGGGTTCCAGGGTGCGCCGTTGGCTGCATTCTGTTGGGAGTTTCGGCGGTTGGTCGTTGACCTGCATCTGCTTTGTAAACAAGGACAGCGTAACAAGCGTATTGGACCTGAGCCGACCCGGTACGAGACCGGTACCTGGCCGGTGACGGACGAGGTGGCCGAGGAGGCCATCGGCGGCCGGGTGTATCTGCATGCTGCGCGTGCCGAGGAGGCCTATTACGGCGGCACGATCAAGGCCTGGCATGCCTCCCTTGAGAACCCCAAGCGTAAATCTTTCGAGTATGTCGTAGACGGTCCGTTTCGCATTCGTTGCCCGGAGAAATGGGGCCAGGAAAAGGCGATCGTCCGGCGCTAGGGCACGGCGTCTAGCGGTTTGCCGGAGAACGCTCCATAGGCGGTGCTGTTGCTTCGCCCTACGAGGACCTGCACCATGACCGAACAGCCTTATACGCTTGCTGACCTCAAGGTCCTGCAGCAGTGGGACACGCCGACGATCTGCAATGGCTTGGAACTCGTGAGGCCCGAGCGGCGGGCGATCGGCTTTACCGTGGAATCGATGGTTGCCGCCGACCGCAGCCTGCCTCCCATGGTCGGCGCCGCCCGCGTTGGAAGGATCCGCGCCAGGGAGGCCCCCCGCGATCTGGTGGCGAGCCGACTCGATTGGTACGACTACGTTGCCGAATCGCAGTTCCCCAGTGTCGTCGTGTTGCAGGATTTGGACGACCGGCCCGGCTACGGCGCGTGGTGGGGCGAGGTGCATTCGACGGTGCACAAGGCACTTGGCGCACTGGGCTGCGTGACCAATGGCTCGTTCCGCGACTGCGACATGCTGGCGCCAGGGTTTCAGATCATCGGCGGCCGGATCGGTCCCAGCCATGCCCATGTCCACATGGTCGATTTCGGCAAGCCGGTGAACATTTTCGGCATGGACGTCGGGCACGATGACATCGTGCACGCGGATTTCCATGGCGCAGTGGTGGTCCCGGCCGACGCGGTGCGCAAGTTGCCGGATGCGATCGCCCTGGTGGCCCGGCGCGAAAAGGTGATCCTCGACGTCTGCGCCAGTGCGGATTTCAGCCCCGCCAAACTGCGGGCGGCGGTGCAGCGGGCCGGGGAGATCCACTAATCCGCCTTTTGAAGCGGCCGCGTTTGACCGGGCCGGGTCACCGGACGAAATATTGCCGAGCATCCAGGAGCGCATTCCATGAACATTGCCACAACCCCCGCCTCCCTTGCCGGCGTCTCGGACGCGGAGTGGAAGGTCCGCTGTGACCTTGCGGCGCTGTATCGGCTGGTGGCGCATCATCGGATGACCGATTTGATCTACACGCACATCAGCGCGCGGCTGCCGGGGCCGGAGAACCATTTCCTGATCAACCAATACGGCGTGCTGTTCCATGAGATGCGTGCGTCCGACCTGGTGAAGATCGACTACGACGGCAACATTGTCGGCGACCAGCAGTCGCGCCGGGTGAACGCGGCCGGGTTCTGCATTCGCTCGGCAATCCACAGGGCTCGGCACGATCTGGTCTGCGTGATCCATACCCACACCGCCGCCGGCATGGCGATTGCGACGCAGAAGCATGGCCTGCTGCCCATCAGCCAGCACGCGCTGAAGTTCTACGGGCACCTGGCCTATCACGGCTATGAGGGCATTGCGCTCGACCTTGACGAGCGGGACCGCCTGGTGTCCGACCTCGGCGAGCACCAGGCGATGATTTTGCAGAATCATGGGCTTCTGGTTGCCGGCCGCACCATTCCGGAGGCGTTCAACAACATCTACTATCTCGAGCGCGCATGCCAGGCGCAGGTTGCGGCGCTGGCGGGCGGCACCGAGCTGGTGCTGCCGCCCGAGGCGGTGCGCCTGCACACGGCGGAGCAGTTCCACCGTGAGGGCAGCCTTGAGCACTATGAGATGATGTGGGAGAGTTGCCTGCGCCTCGTGGAGCACGACCGGCCCGACTATCGTTCCTGAGTAGCTGGCGCTCCTGAGTAACTGGCGCTCCTGAGTGGCTGACCTTCTGCGGATCGACGGGCTGCATACGGTGTTCCGCAGCCCGGCCGGCGACGTGCCGGCAGTGGATGGCGTGAGTCTATCGGTGGCGCGCGGCGAGACCCTGGGCATCGTGGGGGAGAGCGGCTGCGGCAAGAGCATGCTGTCGCTTTCGGTGATGCGCCTGGTGCCGTCGCCGGGGCGGGTAGCGGCGGGCCGTGTGGTGTTCGACGGCCAGGACCTGCTGACATTGCCGAACCACGCCATGCGCGCCATACGCGGTAAGCGTATCGGCATGATCTTCCAGGAGCCGATGACCAGCCTCAACCCGGTGTTCACCGTGGGCGACCAGATCACCGAGGCCATGCGCGCCCATGACCGCGACGCGTCCAAAGCAGCGTTGCGCGCCCGCGCGGTGGCGGCGCTGGACCGGGTGCGCATCCCGGCGGCGGCGCGGCGGTTCGACGACTACCCGCACCAGATGAGCGGCGGCATGCGGCAGCGGGTGATGATCGCCATGGCGCTGTCCTGCGATCCCGACCTGCTGATTGCCGACGAGCCGACGACGGCGCTGGATGTGACGGTGCAGGCCCAAATCCTTGATCTGCTGCGCGATCTGCAGGCGCAGTCCGGCATGGCGATCATCCTGATTACGCACGATCTCGGCGTGGTGGCCGAGATGGCGGACGAGGTCGCGGTGATGTATGCCGGCCGCGTCGTGGAGCGCGCCAGCGGCACGGCGATCTTTGACGACCCGCAGCATCCCTACACGCTGGGCCTGCTGGGCAGCATTCCCAAGATCGAGGAGACCCGGTCCCGCCTGCTGGCGATCGAAGGCTCGGTGCCCGCGCCCTTTGCGCTGCCCGAGGGCTGCCGGTTCCACCCGCGCTGCGTGTTCGCCGCCGCCGCCTGCACGCGCGTGGACCCGCCGCTGCGCGGGCTGGGCACGGATCACCAGGCCGCCTGCATCCGGGCGCCCGTCGAGGATTTGGCGGCTTGACCGCTCCGCTGATGGAGGTGGCAGGCCTTGCCAAGCACTATCCCATGCGCCGCGGGCTGCTGCTGGCGCTCACGGTGGGGAATGTCCGGGCGGTGGACGGGGTGTCGTTCCAGATCTTCCGCGGCGAGACGCTGGCGCTGGTGGGGGAAAGCGGCTGCGGCAAGAGCACCACGGCGCGGCTGGTCCTGCGGCTGATCGAGCCGACCGCGGGCAGCGTGCGGTTCGAGGACGCGGATATCACCGCCCTGCGCGGCGATGCCATGCGCCGGCTGCGGCGCCGGATGCAGATCGTGTTCCAAGACCCCTTCGCGTCGCTCAACCCGCGCATGACGGTGGCTGAAATCCTGGAGGAGCCGCTGATCGTGCATGGCATCGGCGATCGCGTGGCGCGGCGCGCCCGGGTCGAGCAGTTGCTTGGCCTGGTTGGCCTGGCGCCCTACCACGCCGTGCGCTACCCGCATGAGTTCTCCGGCGGGCAGCGGCAGCGGATCGGCATCGCACGCGCCTTGGCGGTGGAGCCCGCGCTGGTGGTGTGCGACGAGCCGGTCAGCGCGCTCGACGTCTCGATCCAGGCGCAGGTGGTGAACCTGCTGAAGGACCTGCAGGCGCGGCTCGGGCTGTCGTACTTGTTCATCGCGCACGACCTGGCGGTGGTGAAGCACGTGGCGGACCGGGTTGCGGTGATGTACCTGGGCCGCATCGTCGAGATCGGGCCGAAGGACGCGGTGTTCGCCAACCCGCGGCACCCCTACACCCGCGTCCTGCTGTCGGCGATCCCGCGGCCCGATCCGCACCGCAGGCCGGAACGGCAGATGGCCGGCGGCGATGTTCCAAGCCCGGCCAACATCCCGCCCGGCTGCCGTTTCCACACCCGCTGTGCATTCGTCATCGACCGTTGCCGCATCGAGGACCCTGTGTTGCACATCATCGAACCCGGCCATCTGTCCGCCTGTCACCGTGCGGAGGAACTGCCGTCGGCGGCTGCAATAGAGGCGGCGCACGTTGCCGCCCCGGCCGCCGCACGGCGTCTCGCGCTCTATGCCGACCGCCGGGCCGCCGCCGAGCAGGCCGCCGGATGAGCGTTACGATCGTCTCGCCCCGGCTGATGCTGGTGGGCGGCGGCAGCGTCAGGGAGCTTGCCGGCGTGCTGGCCAAGTTCGGCCTGTCGCGTCCGCTGGTGGTCACCGACCCCTACATGGTCCGCTCCGGGCTGCTGCGCCGCTGCCTGGAGCCGCTTGAAGCTGCCGGGATCGCCGCCGCGGTGTTCAGCGACACCGTGCCGGAGCCGACCGACACCGTGATCGACGCCGGCGCCGCGCTGCTGCAGGCCGGGCTTTATGACTGTCTTATTGGCTTTGGCGGCGGGTCGCCGATCGACACGGCAAAAGCCATGTCCATCCTGGCGCACGGGCGGGCGATCGGCGCCGGGTCGCATATGCGCGACTTCAAGGTGCCGGTGCAGGCGGACGCGGCCGGACTGCCGGTGATTGCCGTCCCGACCACGGCCGGCACCGGCAGCGAGGCGACGCGGTTCACCGTGATCACCGACACCGAACGCGGCGAGAAGATGCTGATCGCCGGCATGGGCGCGCTGCCGCTGGCGGCCGTGGTGGACTACGAGCTGACCTTTACCGTGCCCAAGCGGATCACTGCCGACACCGGGGTGGACAGCCTGACCCATGCGCTGGAGGCGTATGTGTCCAGCCGCGCCAACGCCTATTCGGACACCCAGGCGCTGGCGGCCATGACGCTGATCGGCGCCAATCTGCGCACCGCCTACGCTGAACCTGATAACGGCCCGGCGCGGGAGGCGATGATGCTGGGTGCGATGCAGGCCGGGATCGCCTTTACTAACAGTTCGGTGGCGCTGGTGCACGGCATGTCCCGCCCGATCGGCGCCGCGTTTCATGTGCCGCACGGCCTTTCTAACGCCATGTTGCTGCCGGCGGTCACTCGGTTCGGACTGGAGGCGGCGCAAGGGCGTTATGCTCAAGCCGCCCGGCATATTGGCTTCGCCGGCCGGGCCGACGCCGACGCGGTTGCGGCGGAGAAGCTGGCGGATGGCTTGATGCAGTTGAACCACGACCTCGACGTGCCGACGCCCGGCGGCTTCGGCATCGAAAAGGCGGCCTGGGATGCGCGGTTGGAGGTGATGGCGGAGCAGGCGCTGGCGTCCGGCAGCCCCGGCAACAACCCACGGGTGCCGACCAAGGCGGAGATCGTGGCATTGTATCAAGTGGTCTGGTCGGGGAACCAGTAGTTCGTTTGTCTATCAAACGAAGCCAGACGGACAGCACGCATTAGGCTGCTCCGATAGCCCGTTCGGTGATGGCCTCGATATGAGCCTTGGCGCAATCGACCAACGGAAACGTCTCTTCGCCTTCGCGAAGCACCAGCGACAGCTCCGTGCCGGCGATGACAATGGCTTGGACGCCCACGTTCTCGTGCAGTTTGCGGCACAGCTCCTTCAGGTAGGCCGTGTCATCGGGGGAGGCCCGGCCGTCGCTGGCAATCGAGAGGTAAATCCGATGCACCTCGCCCACGTCCGGCGGAGCGAGGTCAACCACGTCCATATCCTCCAGGCGACCAAAGAGGCGGGACTCCATCGTGAACCGCGTTCCCAGCAGCACTACGCGGCTGATCCGGCGCTCGCGCAGGCGCTGGATCAGGACGTCCACGATGTCCACGAGCGGCAACGGCGACAGCTCCCGCACTTCGGGCATGCACAAGTGAGGCGTCACCGCCGACACGGCGGCGAACGTCGCGCCTGTTCGTGCCAATGCTTGGATGAGCGAGGCCAAGTAGTTGGCAAGGCCCATCCGGTCCCCGGCCGCCACGAAACCCAACGCATGCTGCATGTCGGCATGGGCCATGAACAGGCGCGCCGGCACGCCGCGTGCGGCATGGGCGTCGAGCAATGCTCGATAATAGTGAACCGTCGAGGGTGGACCAAGCCCGCCAATCAGCCCGAAGCACTCGGGTGCTCGTGAGGATGAAGGTTGTTCATTGGTCTGGCCAGGTTTCGGCTGGCCGCTGGGATCGCTTGGAACGCTACTCGCCATCTCTGCCCTCCATTGCATTAGGCAGGACGGACGCAGTGGCGTTGACCCGTTTGGTTGCCGGTCCGGCCACATCCCCCTTGCGGGGGCGCCACCTTGCTCGGGGAGCAGGTTGGCGTTGGGCGTCCGCCCAACTCTTGATGTGCTGTCATCCCTAGAGGGTCCTGCACGGCTTCGCAACCGAGCCATGCCGGCACCGACGCCGGTGTGCGTCATCCCGATTACGGGAGCTATCGTGCGGCGAGTGCGACGCCGCTGCCGATCATTGCCGATCCCGCTGTGCGGTTCATGATCCTGATGCGCCGGGAGTTGGTAAGAAGGTGCCGGGCGCTCGCGGCAGCGCGGGCGTAAGCGAGGAGAACCCCACCCACTACGGAAGCGGTCGCCAGGGCGACCGTTGCGATGGTGCCGCCCGAGAGCTGGCCGACGGCGACGAACGCCGGCAGGAAGCCCAGGTAGAACGCGATCACCTTGGGGTTGCCAAGCGACACAGCGAGGCCGGTCAGGGCAGTGCGCCCGAGCGAGGAACTGCCGGCCGCGGCGCCCGGCTCCGGCAGAGTGGCGGGCGCGCGCCAGAGGGCTACGCCCATCCACACCAGGTAGGCGGCGCCGCAAACCTTCACGAACAGGAACAGGTCGCCAAGGCTGCGCGCGATGAGGTCAAGTCCAAACAGGGCGAGAAGCAGGTAGGCCAGATCGCCCAACACAATGCCGGCGACCAGGGCTGCTGCGACGGCGAACCCCCGCCCAAGCGCACAGGAGATCGCCGACATCATGCCTGGACCAGGCACAACGGCGAAGACGGCGAGGGCGGCAGCAAGGGCCAGGAGCGAGGAAGTCGTCATGGGATCGAGCGTGGCAGCGGGAAAGCAGCACGTCCAGACCAAGGCTTCGGTCCACGTCCGAATGCCTGTCCGTCAAACGAAGGGACACCGGTGGCGAATTCAGCAGTTCCGTTCCTGCGTCAGCCGAAATGCTCGCCCGGCGATCGAAAACGCATGCGGTAGCGGTCCTACCGGGCTACCATCCTTGTGAACAAACCGCTAACTCCGAATTTGCCACTGGTGTCAGTTGGTTTGGCGGACAGTTAGCTGCCAAGCCCGTGCCGCGAACGTCGCGCCCAAGGATGTCCGGAAACGGCCCAAATACGAAGTGCATCAGTTGCTCGTGGTCAAGGTTGTGATGCCTCACGGGCGGTTGCCCGAGTGTTGCACGGCGGCGACCGGCTCCAGCCAATGTTCGCGACGGGGCGTCCACAGCTCGTAATTGGGGGTCAGCTCGGACGGCGCATCGTTCAGTGTTCCCAACCGGACCTCAACCTCGTCGTCCTTGTCGTCGATCCCGAACAAGGACGATCCGCACGCTGGGCAGAAGTGGCGATGGTCAGTTATGGCCGTCCAGCTGCCGGTCTCGCCCGTGACGGTCACCTGCCTTCTGTCCCAGACAGCGAATGCCATGAAAGGAGCGCCAGTCTCTTTGCGGCAAGTGAGGCAATGGCATAGCCCGGTGCGGATTGGCTCGCCGCGGACCTCAATTCGGACATTACCGCAGTTGCAGCCGCCTCGACGCGTTGTTTCCACCATCATGCATCCTCGCTTCTGTCTGAACACGGAGTCATTGATCTTCGAACAACTTTAAATGGTCTGTCCGAGGTGATCCGGCTGGCACGCAGGCCGAGGGACGCGGCGCTGACACAGACGTTCGCAGCGAGCAGAAAGCTGCGGCGAGCAGTAATGCCATCCCAAGCCCGTCGCGTATTCCCAGATGCTCGCCCAGCAACAGCACGCCTAGTAGTACAGCAATCACCGGAGAGACGTAGGCGTAGCTGCCGGCCCGTGCCGGACCCCAGACCGCGATCAGCCGTAGATAAGCGGTGAAGGCGACCAGTGAGCCGAACAGCACGAGGAACAGCCAGCCACCCCAGGCCGCCATGCTCCAGTGGAACCGCGCCGCAGCCGCCACGTCGGGCTCAAGCGCCAGCGCGCCAAGCGTCAGCACCAGGCCGCCGGGCAGCAAGGTCAGCCCGGACATGAAAGCGGCGTTCGTCGTCTTGGTCAGTGGCTGGGCGATCACCGAGCCGAGGCTGTAGACCACTGCGCTGAACACGATCGCCGCGGCGCCGAGCAGGCCGAGAGGGTCGGTCGGCGCTATAATTTGCGGGCCGAACAGTACGGCGAGACCGGCGAAGCCGAAGCCGAGCGCCGCGGCGCGGCCGAAGCTCCAGCTTTCCTCGCCCAGGGCGATGCCGAATGCAAGCAGGCTCACCGGCATCAGGGCGAGGTCCAGCACTGCGGTCAGGCCGGACGGCACATGCCGGATAGCCCAGAATAGCGGCGCATAGGTCAGCACGACCATCAGCAGCTGGACGAGCAACAACCGCCCGAGCTCTCGTTGGTCAAGGCGCCTTGCCTCGCCGCGCAGCGCAGACCACAGCAGGAGCAGAAGCCCTGCCACAACGAAGCGCGTGCCGCCGAAAAAGATTGGAGGCACGCTGGCCACACCCAGCTTCATGGCAAGCCAGGTTGCACCCCAGATCAAGCACATGAGCGCGAACAGGCCGATCATGGCTCCTCTATGGCTCCTCCTATGTAACGGCATTAGGGCTTAATACACGTTACAGAGTCAAGGGTTGCCGATAGTTGGAGCCGGGAACAGGGTGCGGACATGGATCAGGTGACGGTCGCGACGATCAAGTTGTTTGGCGGTCACCCGGCACTGAATTTCACGAACACGGTTGACTCGCGCGGCACCCGCTTTGGCCCCGATGTGCTGGAGAGCTTCGGCGACCTGCTGGACTGGGGGGTGCGGGTGGGCGTGATCGGCGCGGCCGAGACGGGCATGTTGCGAAGGCTGCCCGTCGAGCGTGGCAAAGTCGCCCTGGCCCGCGCAAAGGCGTTACGCGAGTCGCTCTATCGGATCTTTGCTGCGCACCCATCGCCTAACCCCGCCGACCTCGACCTTTTGCAGCGCGAAATTCGTGCCGCTCAGAAGATGCGCATGCTGGTGCCCGAAGCAGACGGTTACGCCTGGCGCTGGCGGGCAGGCGATCCGGACACGATCACCCACCGCATTGCCTTTGCAGCTGCCGACCTGCTTACCTCGCCCATCCTCGGCCGGGTGCATGTCTGTCCGGGCGAGAATTGCGCATGGTTATTCCTGGATACGTCTCGCTCTGGCCGACGCCTCTGGTGCAGCGAAGAGACTTGCGGCACGCGCAATCGGGTTCGACGCTGGCGCGCGCGGCGAGAGGACGTATGACGACATGGTGCGTCAAGATCGTCCGCTCCCCGCGAGAAGCGGCCCACGAGCTTTTGAGTCGCGTGCAGAGTACCTGTTCGCCAAACCACCATTCACCGGTCACCTTGGACGGGTCCGCCAACTCTGGCACCTATGCCGGAAAGCGGACACAATAATTGTCGGATGACAAAACGGACAAAGCAGCATGGGGGGTGTTGGCTAGGCATGGGTGAGCGAGCAGGGCCAGGCTGTTTCACTCCAGCTTGACACTCTGGCTGCCGCTGGAGGTCATGCGGGGCGCCTCCCAAATCACGCTTTCCGCCCCGCCGCGACCGGCACCGGCTGCGCGTCGCGCCGCAACCGGTTCTCTCCTAATAACAGCAAGATCGGCGCCGCGATGAAGATCGAGGACGAGGTGCCGACCACGATGCCGAACAGCATCATCAGCGCAAAGCCCGACAGCGACGCGCCGCCGAACAGCGCCAGGGGCAGGCTCGCCAGGAACACCGTCATCGAGGTGCCGAGCGTGCGGTTCAGCGTCTCGTTGATCGACAGATCGATCAGTTGGCGCAGCGGCATGCTCTTGTACTTGCGCAGGTTCTCGCGCATCCGATCATAGACGACGACCTTGTCGTTGGTGGAGTAGCCGATCACCGTCAGGATCGCCGCCACCATCACCAGATCGAACTCGATGCGGGTGACGACCAGGAAGCCGACCGCCTTGGTCACGTCGAGGATCAGCGTCACCACGGCACCGACGGCGAACTGCCACTCGAAGCGGAACCAGATATAGACCAGGATCATCAGCAAACTGATGCCAAGCGCCAGCATGCCGTTGCGGAACAGCTCGGAGGAGACGGCGGCGCCGACCGCGTCGGTCCGCACGATGCGGCTGCCGGGCTGCGCCTCGTCGAGCGCCTGGCGCACGCGGGTGACGGTCGCCTGGGTGGATTTCTCGTCGCCCTGCGGGTCCATGCGGATGATGACCTGATCGTCGCCGCCGAAGCGCTGCAGCCCGGCCTGCGGGATCTGCGCCGTGGTGAGCGCCGCGCGGATCTTGCCGAAGTCTGCTGGGCCGGGCGTGCGGACCTCCATCACCACGCCGCCGCGGAAGTCGATGCCGAGGTGCAGGCCCGGGTAGAAGAACAGCCCGAGCGAGAGCAGCGACAGCACGGCCGAGGTTGCTAAGCCGATGTAGCGTCCGCGCATGAACTGGATCGTGGTGTGGTCCGGCACTAGCCGGAACATCGGGCGCATGAACATCGGGGCTACACCGGCAACAAAGCGGGCTTGGTGGACACGTACCAGCGCACCATCAGCATGCGGGCGAACAAGGTTGCGGTGAACAGCGTGGTGACGATGCCGACCGTGATGGTCACGGCGAAGCCGCGCACCGGGCCGGAGCCGAAGACGAACAGCATGACGTGGGCTAGGAACGCGGTCGCGTTGCTGTCGATGATGGTGCTGTAGGCGCGGCGGAACCCGGTCTCCAGCGCGTTGAGCGGGGTGCGGCCGTTGTGCACCTCTTCCCGCACGCGCTCGTTGATCAGGATGTTGGCGTCCACCGCCACGCCCAAGGTCAGCAGGATGCCCGCCATGCCCGGCAGGGTCAGCGTCGCCCCGATCAGCGACAGCACGCCGATCTGCAGCACCAGGTTGACCAGCAGCGCGATGTTGGCGAACCAGCCGAACAGCCCGTAGAACACTGCCATGTAGGCGATCACCAGCAGGAAGCCGACCGCCAGCGCGATGGCGCCGTTGCGGATGCTGTCGGCGCCGAGTTCCGGCCCGACGCTGCGCTCCTCGACGACGGTGAGCGGCGCGGGCAGGGCGCCGGCGCGGAGCAGCACCGCCAGGTCCTGGGCGCTGCGGGCGTTGAAGTTGCCGCTGATCTGGCCACGGCCGCCGGTGATCGGTGTTTGGATCACCGGGGCGCTGATCACCTTGTCATCAAGCACGATGGCGAAGCGGCGGCCGACATTGGCGTTGGTCACGTCGGCAAACTGCCTGGCGCCGACGCTGTCGAAGGTGAAGTTCACCACCCAGCGGCCGTTCTGGTTGTCCTGGCCCGGCCGCGCGTCGGTCAGGCTCGCACCGTCCACCTCGACCCGGCGGCGCACCGGCTCCTTCACGTTGGCCTGCCCTTCAAGCGGCAGGAAATCGACGCCGGGCGGCGGAGCGGCGGCGAGGTTTGCCGTCTCGTCCAGCAGGCGGAACGTCATGCGCGCCGTGCGGCCCAGCAACTCCTTGATGCGGTTCGGGTCCTCGACGCCGGGAAGCTGCACGACGATGCGGTCGAGGCCCTGCCGGTTGATGACCGGGTCCAGGACGCCGGTCTCGTCGATACGGCGGCGGATGATCTCGATCGACTGCAGCACGGCGGAGTTGGCGCGGTCGCGCATCGCCGTGGGCGACAGGGACAGCGCGACCTCGTTGTCCTGGGCCGTGACGTCGTACTCGGCCGGCCCGGCGGAGGTCGCGGCCTCGCGCAGCAGGCGCACCGCCTCGTCCTGCTGCGGACCCGGCGCGACGCGGACCATGACGCGGTTCTGCGCTGCCTGCACCTGCGGTGGCTGAAAGCCGGTGACCTTGCCGCGCAAGGTGGTGCGGACGTTATCCGCCAGGCTGTCCAGCCGCTCGCGCGCCACGGCGGCCATATCGACCTCCAGCAATAGGTAGCTGCCGCCGCGCAGGTCGAGACCCAAGTGCACCTGCTGCCACGGCAGCCAACCCGCCGGCGCGGGCAGCAGGTTCGGCAGGCACAGCAGCGCACCCAGGACGCAGACGCCGAGAATCAGCGCGATCTTGAGGCGGCTGAAGTACATCATGGAAAGCGGGGCATCATGGCAGGCGCGGTTCCTCGGATACGAAGGCCCCGGGTATGCCGAGGTCCCCAGGCGTACGCAAGCCTGCACCTTGGCCGCATGGGGTGCCTGCTGCTACAGCGGGGCATGATCCAGCATCCATTGCGCCCCGGCGCATGATCCAGCATCCGCTGCGCATCGGCATCGCAGGTGCTGGGCATTTCGGGCGGTTTCACGCGCTGAAGGTCGCAGGCAGCCGCCGTGCCGTACTGGCCGGGTTGTTCGACCCGGACTACGCCCGTGCCGCCGCTGTTGGGCGGGAAGCTGGCGGCGCGCCCGCGATGCCACTTGCAGAACTGCTGGCGGCCTGCGACGCGCTGATCGTTGCTGCCCCGGCCGAGGCGCATTTCGAGCTGGCGACGCAGGCAATGGGCGCCGGACGGCATGTCCTCATTGAAAAGCCGATTGCTGCCACCCTGGCGCAGGCCGACGCGCTAGCGGCGCAGGGCCGGTCCCGCGGTCTCGTGCTGCAGGTCGGCCATCTGCTGCGCTACTCGGCGGAGCACCGTGCCATCTCGGCCCGGATCACCCGGCCGCTATATATCGAGGCCGCCCGCATCGCCCCGTTCAAGCCGCGCGGCACCGACGTCTCGGTGATTCTCGATCTGATGATCCACGACCTCGACCTGGTGCTCGCCCTGGTGGACAGCCCGATCAGCAGCGTGGACGCGGTGGGCGCGGCGGTGTCGAGCCCGCACGAGGACATCGCCAACGCCCGGGTGCGGTTTGAGAACGGCTGCGTCGCTACCATCACCGCGAGCCGAATCTCGCTCAAGACCGAGCGGAAGATGCGGCTGTTCTCCCAGGAGGGCTATCTGTCGGCGGACTTCGTGGCGCGCAAGCTGGTGATGATCGGCAAGGAGCGGGGCATGCCCTTGCCCGGCACCGGCGGCTACCGGCGGGAGGAGGTCAATTGGACCGAGGGCGACGCCATGGCGGCCGAGCACGAGGCGTTCGTCGCCGCGTGCCTCGACGGCGCGCCGGTGGTGGTGGACGCCGCCGCCGGGCGCCGGGCGCTGTCGGCGGCGCTGGATGTGGCCGACAGCATGGACGCCTCACGCCGCCGGGCGATGGCGTCGGGACTGATCCATGACCTGCAGCACCTCGCGGGCGGCGGCCCCTGACGGGGTGCCTTCGGGAGGTCGCAGGCTGTCCAGTATGCCGCGGAACGCGCTTCGTTGCGCTGCGACCGAGTCAGGGTCCCGCAGCAGGTCGAGCGCGGTGCGGCTCAGCGTCTCGGCCGTGCAATCCTGCTGCAGCAACTCCGGCACGACGGCACGGTTCGCCAGGAGGTTGACCATCGCGACGTAGGGCACGCGGATCATGCGCCGGGCCATGGCGGCGGTGAGCGGATTGACCCGATAGGTCACCGCCATCGGCACGCCGGCCAGCGCCAGCTCCAGCGTCGATGTGCCGGACTTGGTCAGCGCTGCCCCGGCGGCAGCGTAGGCGTCGTGCTTGTCGGCAAGCTCCGTCACGATCAGCGGCTGGACCGGCCAGGTTGCCGCCGCGCGGCGCACCACGTCGGCGACGGCGGGCGACACCGGGAGCACCGGCCGCAGCGCCGGCTCGCGAAGCACCAGGCACCGCAGCGCCTCGCCGAACACCGGCAGCAGGCGCGGCGCTTCGGACCTGCGGCTTCCGGGCATAAGGATCAACACCGGCTGGCCCGGCGCCAGGCCGTTCGCCTGCCGGAAGCGCGCGCCGTCGCCCTGGCCGGCACCGGATTCCAGCACGGGGTGGCCGACGAAGGTCGCGGGCAGGTCGTGCTGGGCAAACCATGCGGGCTCGAACGGCAGCAGGCAGAGCAGCTTGTCCCACAAACCTGGATAGTGCCGCACCCGGTGCGCGCGCCAGGCCCAGACCTGCGGCGCGACATAGTGGACGCGCGGGATGCCGAGCTTCGCGGCGGCGGCCAGGATGCGGTGGGTGAAGCCCGGGCTGTCGATCGTGACAATCACGTCTGGCTTCAGGCGCGCAACGTCGGCCAGGGTTTCCTGCAGGCGGCGGCGCAGCAGGCGCACGCGGGGCAGCACCTCGACAATGCCCATCACCGCGAGGTCGGCCAGGGGATATAAACTGTCGTGGCCCTGCTCGGCCATCCGGGGGCCGCCGATGCCGGCGAACTCCGCGCTGGGTCGCTGGGCGCGGATGGCGGCCATCAGGCGCGCACCCAGGACGTCGCCGCTGGCCTCGCCGGCAACCAGGTAGATCAGGGGCATCGCGAGTTGCCAATGTTCATGCCGGCCTGCATACGGGCGCACTAAAGCAGGCGCAACACGGCCCGCTGCCGGTCGCCGCCGTGCTGCAAGCCGAGCCGATTCAGCCGTACAGGTCCGCCGGCGCCACCAGCGGCGCGGTGATCTCGACCAGCGCGCCATCCCGCGCCGCACGGTAGAAGCAGGACCGGCGCCCGGTGTGGCAGGCGACACCATGCTGGTCCACCAGCAGCAGCAGCGAGTCGCCGTCGCAATCGACCCGGAGTTCCACCAAGCGCTGCGTCTGCCCGGAAGTCTCGCCCTTGCGCCACAATGCGCCGCGGCTACGGCTCCAGTAGCAGACCCGGCCGGTCGCCAGCGTCTCCGCCACCGCGTCGCGGTTCATCCAGGCCAGCATCAGCACCTCGCCGCTGTCATGCTGCTGCGCCACCGCCGCCACCAGCCCAGCGCTATCGAAACGGATGTGGTCCAAGACCTCCATTAGCCGGAATGCGCCCGCAGCACGGCGAGGCCGCGGTCGAGGTCGGAAATCAGGTCGTCGGTGTCCTCCAGCCCGATGTGGAACCGTGCGACGGGACCTTCGAACGCCCAGGCGCCAGCGGTGCGTACGACAAGGCCCGTGGTCGGCAGCACCAGGCTCTCGAAGCCGCCCCAGCTTGCGCCGATGCCGAACAGCTCCAGGCTGTCGATCATGGCGCAGGTCGCGGCGGTGCTGAACTCCGGCTGGAATACCACGCCGAACAGGCTGCAGGCGCCGGTGAAGTCGCGTTTCCACAACTCATGGCCGGGGGCGCCGGGCAAAGCAGGATGCAACACCCGTGCCACCTCTGGACGCCCAGCGAGCCATTCGGCGACCGTGATCCCGGATTGCATCTGGTGCTGCAGCCGCACCCCCAACGTCCGCGCGCCGCGCAGCGTGAGCCAGCAGTCGTCGGGGCTGGCATACTGGCCGAGCGCCAGCGCGGCCGTGCGCACGCACTCCCAATCCTCGTCGCTAGCCGTCGTCACGCTGCCCAGCAGCATGTCCGAATGGCCGCCGACGTATTTGGTCAGCGCCTGGATCGACACGTCCACGCCGTGCCGGAACGGCTGGAAGAAGTGGATGCCCCAGGTGTTGTCCATCAACACCTTGACGCCGCGCGCATGGACGGCCTGGGCCAGGGCCGGGATGTCCTGCACCTCGAACGTGTGGCTGCCGGGGCTCTCGGTGTACAGCACGGTGGTATTTGGACGGATCAGTGCGGCGATCCCGGCGGCGTCGATATCGGCGCGATAGTAGGTCGTTTCGATCCCCAGCCGGACCAGCATGCCGTCGCAGAACACGCGGGTAGGGCCATAGACGCTGTCCGGCATCAGGCAGTGGTCGCCGGACTTCAGGTAGGCCAGCAGCGGCGTAGTCACCGCCGCCAGTCCGGACGAGACGATCTGGCAACGCGTGCCGCCCTCGATCTCGGCGACCACGTCCTCCAGCGCATGATGCGTGGGATTGCCCATGATGCCGTAGTTCAGCGCCTGGTCCAGCCGGGTCGCGCTGG
>JAABUS010003167.1_pt1 | contig 27622 bp, 31 predicted proteins | sample 5560161 | NCBI WGS metagenome assembly JAABUS01 (sample SAMN10711885, study PRJNA513376) | rock metagenome | isolation source: Antarctica rocks | place: Antarctica: Victoria Land, Trio Nunatak nord | collected 2016-01-04
CAACACACACTCGGAGTACGTCGCCTTCCGAGACCTGCTGCCGCCCGATACCCGGGTCTACCTGGTGCAGCTGCGGGCGTCCAGGGCGGTGCGAGACCGGCGTCGGATGACGCGTGCCAAGCCGAGCGCAGCCGCCTGGCGTGACCACGTGGACCGAGTGGATCCGGAAGACACCAGCCTGCGTTCGGCGTCCGCGGACTACCGACTCATCGTCATCAACACTGACGATCTCACCATCGACGAGACGGTGGCGCAGGTCGTCCGCGCGATACCGGAGATCTACGAGTCTGAGGGCGGCGATTGACCTGTGCTGGCCTCGAAGACGACGGCGGGACCGCTGATCCGCACGCCTTGTTCGGCCGCCGAGACGAACGCGGCTCGGCCGCGGGGCAGGTCCAGCACCGTCCCGTCTCGGCCGTGCAGGCGCGCGGCTCCCTCGACGGTCAGGAGAAGGGTCGCCCGGCCGCCATCAAGGACGACGTCGTCGGTCACCTCGACCCGGCTCAAGTCGAACTCTTGCGCTTCGGTCGGAAAGCGGGTCCGCCCACCCCCGTCCTGATACCCATGGAGCACCAGCGGTCGAGCATCGCTGAAGTCCAGAATACGCTGCAGCTCAACAACATCGACGTGCTTGGCCGTAAGCCCGCCACGCAACACGTTGTCTGACTCAGCCATGATCTCTACGCCGACTCCAGACAGATAGGCATGCGGGCAACCGGCTGGGATGTACAGCGCCTCGCCGGGCTCCAGTCGAACGAAATTGCACAGCAACGTCAGGATGACGCCGCGGTCCTGGGGGTAGTCCTCGGCCAATCGCAGGATCCACTGCAGGTCGCGGGTGTACGAACGGGCGCGTACTGCATGGGCCCGCCCCTTGAGCAACGAGATGATTTGTGGCACAGCGTGATCCGACAGTTCGAAGATCCAGCTGACCGAGCCCCGGAGCCCAGAAGCCGACAACGTCTCCCGGAGTCCGTCGAGTTCGCGTACGGACAGCTCGTCGAGGAAGGCAAGCTCCTCAGAGATCGGACGGAACCCGGTGAAGGCCTCGACCGGGGTCAATGCACACAGCATCTCCGGTTTGTGCCGAGCATCGCGATAGTTCCGGGTCGGATCGTCGATCGGCACATCAGCCGCCTGTTCGGCGGCAAAGCCCGCTTCGGCCTGCGCGGAGTTCGGGTGCGCCTGCAACGACAGAGGTGCGCCGATCGCGAGCACCTTCATCAGGAACGGCAGCCGCGGCCCGAACCGAGCCACCGCGGAAGGGCCCAGCGCAGCCAGCGGGTCAGCCTCGATCAGCTGCGGCAGGGTTCGATCGTCCGGCAGCCGGGATGGGGATCCGGCGTATGCGCCGATCCACAGCTCAGCCTCGGCCTCGCCGCCCGGTGAGACCCGGCCAAGGAACTCGGCCATCGCCGTACGAGAACCCCAGGCGTATTGCCGAATCTCGTTGCTCAGAGCGAACATCGCCGGTCAGCCTAGGTGGTGGGGGCCTCTGCACCGGAATCCTGCGCGGCTGGTACGGCCGACGCCATCTCGGGAGTCTCGTTCGGTCGGCGAAAGTCCGGTTCGAGATAGATCAACCGGGCGATTGGCTCGATTGTTCTTACCCTTTGTTCGGCGTCGTTGATCGCGGCCACGAGATCGGTCGCGGAGACGTCGGCCGCGATGGCGATCTTGGCCGCCACCAACAACTCTTCCGGCCCGAGGTGCAGCGTGCGCATATGGATGACCGACTCGATGGCCGGCTCGTCGATCAAGGCGTCCACGATCCGGCTCTGGACCTCGGGACCGGCTGCTTCCCCGAGCAGCAGGCTCTTGGTCTCGATCGCCAGGACAATGGCTATCAGGACCAGAAGTACACCGATGCAGACGGTGCCGATCCCGTCCCAGACACCGTTTTCGGTGATCACCGAAAGCCCGACGCCGATCAGGGCCAGGACCAGGCCCACCTGCGCGCCGAAGTCTTCCAGCAGCACAACGGGCAGCTCAGGCGCCTTGGCATGCCGGATGAATTGGATCCAGGTTTGGCTGCCGCGCACCTTGTTCGACTCGACGATCGCCGTGCGGAAGGAGTAGGCCTCGAGCCCGATGGCGACGACCAGCACCCCGATCGCGATCAGCGGCGAGACCAGCGCCTCAGGATTGGTGATCTTGTGGTAGCCCTCGTACAGAGCGAAAAGACCGCCGACCGAGAACAACACGATCGAGACGATGAAGGCATAGATGTAACGCTCGCGCCCGTACCCGAACGGGTGCTCCGCGCTGGCCTGTCGAGCCGCCCGCTTGCCGCCAACCAGCAGCAGACCTTGGTTGCCGGAGTCCGCGACGGAGTGGACCGATTCGGCGAGCATGGACGAGGACCCGGTCAGCAGGAAGGCAACAAACTTGGCGACCGCGATTCCGACGTTGGCCAGCAGAGCCGCCACGATCGCCTTGGTTCCGCCACCGCTACTCATCTGCTGAACTCCATTTCTCGGTAAGTACTCACCTGCTGGCCTCCATGTCTCCGGCCAAGGAAACACGCGATACGGAGACGATCCTGGTCTCCCCGCCGATACTCACCTGCTGGCCTCCATGTCGCCGGCCAAGGAAACATAGGCAGCGGCGAAGTCCACCATGCCGATCAGTTCGGCCAGCTCGCGGATCGGTTGTTCGGCAGCCTGCTGGCTCATCGGCTGCAGGACGCTGGTCACGACATGGCTGGCATCGGCGAGCTCCCGAAGGTCGCGCATCGCGGCAGCGGCATCACCGGAGGAAGTATCGGTGATGCAGACCATTCGCAACTCTCGATGCCCGTCCTCCGTGCGATCGCGGAAGAAGTCGTCGTCGGCCCCCGCCCGGAAGGGCCCGGACAGCACCCGACGGGCCGGAACCGCCTGCTCGGGCAGCCGGAAGTGCGCGACCGGCAGTCCGGCGAGGACGGCTAGCTGGTCCACCGCTCGGGTGGCGGCCACGCCGGCCACCAAGCCCTGCGATACCAACATCGGCAGCGAGTCGAGCAGTTCCAGGGCCAGGGTCTTCGCCGGATTGGCGAAGGACTCCTGATTGGGTCCGCAGCGCAGCGCCGACTCGTCCAGCAGATCCGCGACCGTCTCCGGCTCCCAGAGGGCGGTCGGCAGGACCCCGGTGACGCCGGCGACCAGGAGCGCGGGCGTCATGAGCGACCACAGTGATGCCTGCTGTTCCCGGCTTCCGGGCAACGCGACGTACGGCGCACGGGCTTGGGCACACCGAGCGTGCAGCGGCGCATCCGCGGCGCCCACACCAGCCAGCTCGCAGCCACGGCGAGCCGCCTCGTCGGCAGCAGTGAGGGCGTATGCGCCAGCCCCGGTCCGGCTCAACACGAGCACCAGGTCGGCCGCCGTCACCCAGACCGGGATGTCTGGCCCCGGCACGTGGATCACCCAGACCGGGCAGTCCGGACCGGCCAGCGCGCGCAGCGCCGAACCCACGATGGCGCCTTCCCGCCGGCCGACTACCACCACCGCGCGCGGCCGACCGGCATCGGCGAGCGAGGCGACGTCTGCTTCCTCGACCAGCCGAGCGGTCTCACGGACCTGCGCACCCGCGCTGGCCACGGCCCGCAACAGTCGCCGCCGGTCGCGCTCGACCAGCCGCTCAGGGGCGTCGAAGAGTTCGTCGACCGAGCTGGGCATGGACATCAGCGATCAGCCGTCACGGTGGCGAGCCTCGTCGAGCAGCAGCACCGGAATGCCGTTCCGGATGGGGAAGGCCCGGTCACATTGCGTGCACAACAGTTCGCCGCCGGAGCTGTCGAGTTCCAGCGGGGCGTGGTGTTCCGCGGGACAGGCAAGAATCGCCAGCAGCTCCGCGTCGATGACAGTAGCCGGCTCCCGATCCGGGTCAGGCGGTTTGATCACGGACGACCTCCAATACCTCGTCGCGAAGTTGTTCCATTCTCGCCCGCTCGGGGGCCTCGACGTTGAGCCGCAGCAACGGTTCAGTGTTGGAAGCTCGCACGTTGAACCAGCTGCTATCGGGAAAGGAGACGGTGAGCCCGTCGAGCCGATCGATCTCGGCCCCCGACCGGGCAGCGAAAAGCTTCTCCACCGCCGCGGAGCTGGCCACCGGATCGTCCACCGTGGAATTGATCTCGCCGGATGCGGCATAGCGCTCGTACTCAGCGGCGAGCTCGGACAGCGGTCGTTTCTGTCCGCCGAGGGCGGCCAACACGTGCATTGCCGCGAGCATCCCGGTGTCAGCCCGCCAGAAGTCCCGGAAGTAGTAGTGCGCGGAGTGCTCACCACCGAACACGGCATTCGTACGGGCCATCTCGGCCTTGATGTAGGAGTGGCCGACGCGGGTGCGTACCGGCTGCCCGCCGTGCTCGGCGACGATCTCCGGTACCGCCTGCGATGTGATCAGGTTGTGGATCACCGCCGCACCCGGATGCTTGGCCAGTTCTCGTACGGCGACCAGCGCGGTGACCGCCGACGGCGACACCGGCGCTCCACGCTCGTCGATGACGAAGCAGCGGTCGGCGTCGCCGTCGAAGGCCAGGCCGACGTCTGCACCGACCTCGCGCACCTTGGCCTGCAGGTCGACCAGGTTGGCCGGGTCCAGGGGATTTGCCTCGTGATGGGGGAAATCGCCGTCCAGTTCGAAGTACATCGGGATCAGGGTCAGCGGCAGGTCGGTGAGGACGGCTGGGACGGTGTATCCGGCCATTCCGTTTCCCGCGTCGACGACGACGCGCAGCGGCCGGATGCTGCGCAGGTCGACCAGTCCGCGGAGGAAGGCCGCGTACGGATCGAGCATGTCCTTGGTGCTCGCCCTGCCCAGCCGCGGCGCGGGCTGCAGCGGACCCGTTTCGGCCAGGCGCCGTATCTCCAGCAGACCGGTGTCCACGCCGATCGGGGTTGCCCCTGCCCGGCAGAGCTTGATCCCGTTGTAGCGCGCCGGATTGTGGCTGGCGGTGAACATCGCGCCCGGCAGGTCGAGGCTGCCGGAGGCGAAGTACAGCATGTCGGTGGAACCCAGGCCCGCTTCGACGACATCCACGCCTTGGGACAGGACGCCCTCGGCGAATGCTCGGGAAAGCGGGACTGAGCTCTCCCGCATGTCGTGGGCGGTCACAATCGCCGGCGTTGCGGCCAACTGGGCGAAAGCCGCTCCGAGATCTCGGGCGATGTCCTCGTCGAAGTCATCAGGGACCACCCCGCGGATGTCGTAGGCCTTGATGATCGTCGACAGATCCCGCGTCTTCATAACGGGCGGAGCCTATCCGGGCACCGGCTCGAGCCCGGTGAGGCAGCCGCTGGCTCAGCGCAGCACGGGCACGGCACGCAGGTGGCCTCGCCGGCCGGTCCCGGGCGGCAGCGGCTCGGGAACCGTGGGAACGGGCCTGGCGGCCTCGCGTACGGCATCAGCCAAGGCGAGCAGATCGTCGGTGCTCGGCAGGATGGCGTCCGGGTCCACCTCGTGGCGGACGACCTCCCAGCCCCGTGGCGCGGTCAGTCGCTGGCCATGTAGTTCGCACAGGTCGTAACTGTGCGGTTCGGAGAAGGATGCCAGCGGGCCCACGACGGCCGTCGACTCGGCGTAGACGTAGGTCAGCGTCGCGACCGCTGCGTTGGCGCAACCGCTTCGCGAGCACCGTCGTGCCTGCTGCCTCACGAGCCGCGACGTTAGCCGGATGTGCCTCTTGCGCGGGTGAGGCGCACCGATGCTGTGCATGGGTGCGTCGGCACCGCGCCGCCGTAGGCTCAGCCCGTGAGCCGCAGGCGTCCCGATCGCAGCCGGTCGCGAGATCGCCGCGGCCGTGGGCTGCGCGGTCGGCTCGTGCCGCAGACCGTGCCGCTGGCCCGCTCCCGCGCTGCTCAGTTCGATGACCTTGTTCTGGACACCGTCGAGGATCTGGAACTGCGGTGGCAACGTGAGCTCGACGGCGTGGAGTTCGCCGTCGAGGACGTCCCTTACCTGACGACGGCCAGCCCGGACGAACTGATCCACGGCAGTGACGTCCTCGAGGACGGGAACGTCCCGCTGGCCAGGCTGCTGCCGGTCCGGCTCTCGGAATCCGGCCACCGGCTCCCAGCGCGGATCGTGCTCTATCGCCGTCCGCTGGAGATCCGGGCCCGGGACCGCAACGACCTCGCCGACCTCGTCCACGAGGTGGTCGTCGATCAGGTCGCCGTCCTGCTCGGCCGCGACCCGGAGGAGATCGACCCCGGGCACTGAGCCAGCGTTTCGCCGGACGGAACGCTGCTTCGGATCCGATTGGCCAGGACGTTCCGGGTACGTCAGACCGCTTTCCGGCAGCGCTGGTCACCTCAGGCGAGCAGCGTCAAGACCCGCCGTGCCTGCCGCTCCGTGCTGCCGACTGGATTACGGTCATGTCCCTGGTTTCCAGGGAGCAGCGCAATCAGCCAGTAGAGCGCCATCAACCGCCGCGCTTTACGGACTCGGCGATCCAGCGCTTCGTCGAGCGCGAGGTGACGTAGCAGGTCGTCAGCTTGGAGGACCCCAGTCAGCGAGGTCGACACGTGCTCGATGAGATCTGCGATCTCGAACGCGCGGTCGCTCGCGCCACAGTCTTCGAAGTCGACCAGCCCGCATCGGCCTTTATGCCAGATGAAGTTGCCGATATTCCCGTCCGCCTGGCCGAACACCGTCGGCACGTCGGCTCGGGCAAATGGGAGGGCATCGGCGGATTTGATCCAATCCAGGCCGGCGTCTAAGGACCGATTCACCACAAGACCGTGCCCTCGCGGCGTTGCTTTCAACTTTTCGCGCGTTTGGTCGACAGCTGCCGCGGGATCCCACAGGCGCCGGGGCAGCCTCGCCACCTCGTCGAACGGCACGGCAGTATGCAAAGTGTTGAGAGCGGCCGCCACAGCCGCGAGCTGGTCCTCAGACAGGGGTTGTGAACCCAACGCGACGCCGCTGAGCCGAGACATCATGATCACCGGACGCCCACCGTCAGTCCATCGGGCGAGCGGCCTCGGTGCCAGGCCCGGCGCGTAGGCGTCGAGCAACTCGAGACCTCGCCACTCCCGATCTGGTTCTTCTCGCTCCCAGGAACGGAAGCGTTTGATGACCTCGGTGTCACCGATGACGACATCGTGGGTTTCAGCAACCACTCGGGGAAAGTCAGCGGGTGTCAAGGATCAGGTCCCATAGTGGTAGCGGCAGGCGGCGATCCGGATCTCGTCGTCGTTCAGCTTGTAGATGAGCCGGTGCTCATCGGTGATGCGCCGCGACCAGTAGCCGTGGAACCCGTGCTTGAGGGGTTCCGGCTTGCCGATTCCTTCATTGCCGCCTCGATCGATGTCTCTGATCAGGGCATTGATGCGTCTGAGCACCTTGCGATCCTGCGACTGCCACCAGAGATAGTCCGACCACGCATGCTCGTCCCAGACGAGCTTCATTCGGACAGGTTCCGCTCAACCCCTTCGCCCACTTCGAGACGGCCGATCGAGGCAAGCAGCCGACGAGCATTCTCCGGACTCCGCAGCAGATACGCAGTCTCCTTGAGCGACTCGTAGTCGTCGAGCGAGACCATCACGACCGGATCGTGGCCGGCCCGGGTGATGACGACTTCCTCGCGGTCATCGACAACCGCATTGAGGGTCTCGGCATATTTCGCACGGGACTCCGAGTACGTCATGGTCCTCATGGCAGGCCTCTCCAGGATACGTACGTAAAATTGTACGTCCGCCATGACCCTAGAGGCAACCTGCGTCGGACCGAAGGCGGCTCAGACGGCCCGCTTGCGAAGCTTGCGCCGTTCGCGCTCGGACAGACCTCCCCAGATCCCGAACCGCTCGTCGTTGGCCAGCGCCGACTCGAGGCACTCAGCCCGCACCTCACAGCCGGTGCAGATCTTCTTCGCCTCCCGGGTAGATCCGCCCTTCTCCGGGAAGAAGGCCTCGGGATCGGTCTGGGCGCACAGCGCCCGCTCCTGCCAATCCCGTTCGGATTCCCGGCCCCAGGGGTCGGCTGCATAGACATCGACGCCGAACGGGTCCGCCGCCGCCCGATCACTGGGCAGCCAGTCCTTGCCAAACCCGTCGGCAGCAGTGCCCGCCCCGTCACGGAAGTCACCGGAGATGACCGCCCCCCGGCGCTGGCCCCGGTGCCACTCCTGGCTCGATGTTGTCTCGTCAAATCTCGCAACCGCTCGTGCTTCGGCCATTCCTGCCGCCTTACTATCTCGACCCGGCAGATAGCTCTCGGATTGAGAGCTACTCACGCCAGTGAAATTACACGCGTGTCGTTAGCCTCCCGTCAAGACCCCATCTGATACCCGCGCAAGGGAGCAGGAAAGGATGGTCCGGTGCGCGTGGTGGTCCTGGCCGGTGGCGTCGGCGGCGCCCGCTTCCTGCTCGGCGTACGCGCGCTCCTAGAAGAGCAAGCAGCGCAAGAGGATTCAGCTTCGCAGCACCGGATTCAGGTCATCGTCAACACCGGGGACGACCTCACCGTGCACGGGCTGCGGGTCTGTCCGGATCTGGACACAGTCATGTACACGCTGGGCGACGGGATCGACATCGAGCGGGGGTGGGGTCGCCGGGGCGAGAGTTGGCAGGCCAAGGACGAGCTGGCCGCCTACGGTGCCGAGCCCTCCTGGTTCGGCCTCGGGGATCGCGATATCGCCACTCATCTGATCCGCACCCGGATGCTGGATGCCGGGTACCCACTCTCCGCCGTCACGGCCGCGCTGTGTGAACGCTGGCAACCGGGCGCCGTCCACACGACGGTCGAGCTGCTGCCGATGAGCGACCAGCGGGTCGAGACCCACGTGGTGTGCCAGATCGAGGGTGTACGCCGGGTCGTGCACTTCCAGGAGTGGTGGATCGCTCACCACGCGGAACCACCCGTAGAGGAATTCGTCTTCGTCGGCCTCGATCAGGCCAGTCCTGGGCCTGGGGTCATCGAGGCGATCTCAGCAGCCGACGCTGTGCTTCTTGCGCCCAGCAATCCGGTGGTGAGCATCGGCCCGATCCTGGCCCTTCCCGGCGTTCGCGAAGCTCTGCGAACCGGCCCGGCGCGAGTCGCCGGCCTGTCCCCCATCGTCGACGGAGCCGTCATACGCGGCATGGCCGACAAGTGCCTGCCGGTGGTCGGTGTCCCGGTCACCGCGGAGGGCGTGGGGCGGCACTACGGCGCTCGTACGCCGAACGGCCTTCGTACGCCGGACGGCTCGGCTGCTATCGAGGGAATCCTCGACGGCTGGCTCGTCCACGAGAGCGACACCGCAGACGTACCCGGGGTGGACGTGCGGTCGGTACCCCTGCTGATGCGCAGCCCCGATGCCACCATCGAGATGGCCAGGGCCGCACTCGACTTCTGCCGTGGCTGAACCCAGCGCGGTTGACCCGGCGGCCGATCCGACCGCCGGTGGCCCGATCGCCGGGAGCCTTGCGATCATCCCGATCGCAGGGATACCCGAGTTACGCCCCGGCGACGATCTAGCGGGGCTGATCTGCCAGGCGGCGCCGTGGCTGCGGGACGGGGACATCCTGGTGGTCACCTCCAAGGCGGTGTCCAAGGTCGAGGGCCGGCTCGTCGCTACGCCCATCGACATAGCGGGGCGGGAGCGGGCACGCGAGCAGGCGATCGCCGCCGAGACCGCGCGGGTGGTGGCCGAACGTGGTGCCACGCGGATCGTGGCGACCCGTCACGGCTGGGTCATGGCCGCCGCGGGCGTGGACGCCTCGAACGTCGCACTCGGCGAGCTGGCCCTGCTCCCACTGGATTCCGACGCCTCGGCGCGAGATCTGCGCCAGGGGATCGGTGATCGAGCCGGTGTCTGGGTCGCCGTCATCGTCAGTGACACCAACGGCCGAACCTGGCGCCGCGGGCTGACCGACGTCGCCATCGGCGTGGCTGGCATGGCCGCGGTCGCCGACCTGCGGGGGCAACCCGACACCAGTGGGATACCTCTGGAGATCACCGAGATCGCCGTGGCCGACGAGCTCGCAGCGGCGGCGGACCTGGTCAAAGGAAAGTTGTCCGGGGTGCCGGCGGCCGTCATCCGCGGATTGCGCCCGCCGGTCGAGGACGGCCGGGGCGCGGCCTCGCTGCGCCGGCCGGTCGCCGAGGACATGTTCGCGCTGGGCACCCGCGACGTCGTGCGTACCCGCCGGGCGGCCACCGGCTTCGCGGCCCGGCCGGTGCCGGCTGCGGTCCTGCAGGCGGCGATCGAGGTCGCACTGAGCGCAACCGGCACCGGCGACGGTCTCGCACCCGGCGGCGGTCTCACACTCCTTGCCGAACCCGTGCGGACGCAGGCCGCGCCGGAGATCGCCAGTGCGAGGGCGACACCGACCGGTCGGCTGCTGGGGCAGGCTGCCGCGGTCATCGTGCCGGCACTCCCCGACCAAGCCGATATCGAGACAGTGACCCAGCTGGGGATGGCCATCGCCGCGCTGCTGATCCAATTGCACGCCGAGGGCTTGGCCGCGAGTTGGCTCTCGCCTGCCGACATCGCCGAGGCCGGCCCGGACGCAGCGTTCAGGGAACGAATCCTGCGCCAGCTCCGCCCCGGCGCACAGCCGCACGGCCTCGTGGTGGTCGGCCACCAGGAGGATCAGATCGATCGGTAGTTGCGAACCGGGGCCCGCGGACCCCGACGTGGGGGGCGCGGCGCACCGCACTCGATCAGCCGTACGACCCGTTGCCGGTGCGGGCGAAACGGTTCCAGCAGTTCGAGCATCCGCTCGTCATCGACGCGCTCACCGATCAACGCCCACCCGACCAGCGACGGGACGTGGTAGTCCCCGATCGAGACCGCATCCGGGTCCCCGATCGCCCGCTGCATGGTCTCGGCCGCGGTCCAGATCCCGATCCCGGGTACGACCTGCAACCGCCGTAACGCGGCTTGGCCTGGCATCGATACGCCGGCCTCGAGCCGTTGGGCGACCGTGGCGGCCGCTCGCAGGGTCCGTCGCCGCTGCCCGTCCAGTCCGCAGCGATGCCACTGCCAGTCAGTCAGTTCGAGGAGCGCCTCGGGCGTCGGCGGGACGCGCATCCGCGCGCCGGCCGGGCCTGGCGCCGGCGTACCCGCGGTGAGAAGCAATGAGCGCCAAGCCCGGTGGGCTTCGACGCTGGTGACCTGCTGCTCGATGATGGCCGAGACAAGGGTGTCCCAGATGCGGTTCGTACGGCTCAGGCGCAGGCCCGCAAACCGGTGATCCAAGCGCAACACGATCGGGTCCGTGGGGCGGAAATCCGACCGATCGTCCTTCGCGCCGAGCCAGCCGGGGACGGTACCGAGGACCCAGTCCGAGCCTGGGCCCCATGCAGCATGGTGGACCCCCTCGCGGTCGATCCGCAGGGCAACAGTCGAGGGACCCTCCGGGGTGGTGGTGGTCCGCCACCAGACCCCGTCCGGATCACGTCGAAAGGACGGGTCCGCGCCCCCGTGACGCAACGGTCCGAGGGTCCGAGCAGCATCGACCGGCCAGTCCGGCTGCCAGGTCGCCTCGCGCACACCTCCCCCTTCTGGCGGTTTACGTCAAAACCGCCAAGAACTACGGTGCCAGTCGGTTCCGGCCGGGGGTCAGTCCGGTTGCAGGACCGAGAGGATGTTGCCGGCCGGATCCTTGAACCAGGCGATGGCCGGCCCGCCGTGGCGGTTGATGCCCTTCTCGTCGAGCCCGTCGTAGTGCTCGAAGGCGACTCCCCGAGCTCCGAGTTGATCCACGGCCGCATCGATGTCCTCGACCGGGAAGTTGAGGATGGTGAACGTTGCCGGGGTGTGGTCGTCCTTGGGATAGATCAGCGTGTCCCGGTCGCCGGCGATGTGCAGCAGGAGCATCCCGTGCTCCTCGGAGACGCGCAGGCCGAGCGTCTCGCCGTAGAACTGCTTGGCCTTCGGAATGTCGTTCACGGAGAAGCCACTGAAGGCTTTGGTGTGCTCGAACACGATGCTTCCTCTCTGTAGGGCCGTCCGCTTCCTGTGCAATACCCCCCGCAGACGCCTACCTGGGTGGCATCCGCAGGGCGGCGTCCATCCGTACCGTCTCGCCGTTGAGATAAGGGTGCTCCAGGAGGAAGACCGCAAGGCTCGCATAGTCCTCCGGTGTACCGAGGCGTTTCGGGAACGGGACTCCGGCAGCCAGCGCGGCGCGGGTGTCCTCGGGAAGACCGGCCAGCATCGGGGTGTCGATGATGCCCGGCGCGATGGTGTTGACCCGGACACCGATGCTGGACAGGTCGCGCGCGGCAGGGAGCGTCATGCCGGCGACGCCGGCCTTGGATGCGGCGTAGGCTATCTGGCCGATCTGGCCGTCGTACGCAGCGATCGAGGCAGTGTTGACGATCGCGCCCCGCTCGCCTTGTACATCGGGCTGGTTGCCAACCATGGCTGCCGCGGCCAGGCGAAGCACGTTGAAGGTCCCGATCAGGTTGATCCCGATGATCTTCTGGAACAGCTCGAGGTCGTGCGGGGTGCCGTCTCTCGTGAGGATGCGCGAGGCCCAGCCGACCCCCGCACAGTTGACTGCCACCCGTAGCTCTCGGCCCTTGCCGACCGCGTCAGCCACAGCGGTCTGGACTTGCTCTCCGTCGGTGACGTCGGTCGTGACGAAGGAGGTCTGACCGCCGAGTTCGGCGACAAGCGCGGCAGCCTTGTCGGCCTGCAGGTCGAGAATCGTGACCGCAGCACCCTTGGCGGTCAACGCGCGGGTGGTCGCCTCGCCCAACCCGGATGCGCCGCCGGTGACGATCGCCGCGACGTCGGCCAGCTGCATATAGCTTCCTTCGACAGTTGAATGCCCCGTGCTCCGGGGACTCTATCCAGGGCCGCCTGCTCAGAGCACGGAGTCGCGGCCTTCGCGGTGAGCCTGCTCGACCAACGCCTTGACCTCCTGCGCCCGATCCCGGGGACAGACGAGCAGCACATCCTCGGTGTCGATGACCGCCAGCCCGGTGATGCCGAGCAGCGCGATCGTACGACCGGAACCGCTCACCACGACGCAGTCGGCGGAGTCCTCGGAGACCAGCGAACCGCTGCCCAGCTTGGTGTGACCGTGCTCGGCGCCGCCCACGATCTGGCCCAGTGCGTGCCAGTCACCGATGTCGGCCCAGCCGAAATCGGCCGGCACGGTGGCTACCGTCCCCCGCGCCCCGGCCGGCTGCATCAAGCCGTGGTCGATGCTGATCTTGGGTAGGGCCGACCACTCCCGCTGAATGTCTGATCCGGGGGCAGAGGTCCAACGCGGGGCCAGGGCGGTGACCCCGGCATGAAGCTCGGGTAGCTCGATGGCCAGCTGCTCCAGGAAGGCATCCACCCGCCAGCAGAACATCCCGGCGTTCCACAGGTAGTCCCCGGAGGCGAGATAGCCAGCAGCCGTCTCCCGGTCGGGTTTCTCCCGGAACTGGCGTACCGCCCGGGCGGTCCCGATTCCGAGCGGCTCGCCCAGCTGCAGGTAGCCATATCCGGTTTCCGGCGCGTCCGGGGCGATCCCGATCGTGACGAGCAGACCGGTCGCGGCCACCTCGATCGCCGTCCCCACTGCGCTGTGGAAGGCGTCGATGTCGCGCACCACCTGGTCGGCGTGGCAGGAGAGCATGACCGCCGCAGGATCCCGCTCGTGAATCAAGGCCGCTGCCAGTGCGATCGCCGGACCCGACTCGCGCGGGACCGGCTCGGCGATCAGATTTCTCGCCGGGAGATCGGGCAGCTGGTCGACGACAGCTGCGGCGTGCAGGACACCGGTGACGACGAGGACGCGGTCGATGTCGACCAACGGGGAGAACCGGTCCACTGTGGACTGCAACAGGCTGCGGTCGCCCTCCCCGGACAGCGCGTGCAGGAACTTCGGTGCTCCGGCGCGCGAAAGCGGCCACAGCCGCTGCCCGCTGCCGCCGGCGGGGATCACGCCGTACACCGTCCGGGCAGCTGCGTCGTCCGGTCGGGTCACCGGGCCAGCCTAGGTCTGCGCAGGTCGACACCCGGATTCTGGCTTGAAGATCGGCACCGGGAGCGCGGGTAGGCTCGACCCGGTGACTGACGGCTACGGGGGCGGGCGCGAGCTACCGGCGAATCTGAACCCTCGGGTCGGACGTGGCTCATCGACGCCAGGCTCGACCGACACCCGATCAGCGCGGTCACCCCGATCCCGATCCAGCGGCGGCTCCGGCGGCAGCAGCAGTGGCCAGCAATCCTCGAGGGTCCGTCGTGGCGGACTGCTCCTCGGCGTTCGACTGGTCGCCGGCCTGCTCTCGCTGACCCTGCTGGGTGCGAGCGGGTGGGGTTGGTATCTCACCCAGGTGGCCGAACAGAACCTGTCCCGGCAGGATGTCATCCCGATCGACGGCAACGACAACGCCGGGGGCGGGGATGTCGATGCGATGAACATCCTCATCGTCGGCAACGACAACCGCACCCATCTCACCCCCGAACAGCTCGCGCAGCTGGGAGTCAGCCTCGAGCCCGGGATGAACACCGACACGATGATCCTGCTGCATGTCCCCGCCAACGGCAGCCGGGCCTCGTTCGTCTCCTTCCCGCGGGACTCCTATGTGGAGATCCCCAGGTACGGCACCCACAAGCTCAACGCGGCATTCTCCTTCGGTTACAACGAGGACGCGCCAGCAGGCAGCACCGACGAGGAGCGGGCGGCTTTCGGCGCGCGAAAGCTGATCCAGACGATCAGTTCGATCACCGGTGTGGCCATCGACCACTACGTCTCGATCGACCTGTTCGGCTTCGTCCTGCTCACCGACATCGTGGGCGGCGTCCCGGTCAACCTCTGCCAAGCTCAGCAGGAACCCAAGTCCGGGATCAACCTGCCCGCCGGAGCGCAGGAGATCAGCGGCCCGCAGGCACTTGCCTTCGTACGGCAGCGCGACGGCCTGCCTCGTGGCGACCTCGACCGCATCGTGCGCCAGCAGGTCTTCATCGGCGGAATGGTGAGCACATTGCTCTCCCGGGAGGTCTTCTTCGACCTCGGCCTGCAACGGGATCTGGTCGAAGCGGCCTCCCAGGCGCTCACCGTCGACTCAGACCTCGATCTGTTCGGCTTGGCCGAGCAGATGCAGGCGGTGACCGCCGGCACCGTCAACTTCCAGACGATGCCCAATCGCGGGGTGGGTACCGAGGACGGTCTGTCCATCGTCATACCTGAGGACCGCGATGTCTTATACGACTTCTTCGCCAACCTGACTGCACAGGACGATGCGGTCCCGCCAGCACCGGACCTGGTCGATCCGGGCGAGGTCAGCGTCGCGGTCTTCAACGGTTCCGGCACCGGTGGCCTGGCAGCCGAGACGCAGACCGAACTCGAGGCTGCCGGCTTCGTGGTCACCTCGACCGGCAACGCCGACTCGAACGACTACAGGCAGACCGAGATCAGGTACGCCGAGGGCCAGGAGAGCGAAGCAGCCACCCTGGCGGCTGCCATCCCGGGTGCGGTCGGCAGGGCGGATCCGACGGTGGGCGGAGCCGACATCCAACTGGTGCTCGGCTCGGACTTCAACGGCGTCGGGCAAGCGGTCGACGCGGCGCCGCCCGCCGATCCCGACGACCAGGAAACCCCACGAACCGCCGCGGACACCGGGTGCATCAACTGATCGTTTCGGAGCTGTTCGCGCTCGCGCTGGGCCATGATCCGGCCGGCCCACTGCTCACCTACTACGACGACGCCACCGGCGAGCGGACCGAAGTCTCGGCCAGCACTCTGGACAACTGGGTGGCCAAGACAGCCAACATGCTCACCGACGGCCTCGGCCTCGACGTGGGCTCGAGCATCGCAGTCATATTGCCTCCACACTGGCAAACCGCGGGAATCCTCCTGGGCGCCTGGACCGCCGGGCATCGAGTGGTCGACTATCCCGATGTGGACTCCCCACTGCGACCGGAGGCGGTGTTCTGCGCGGAGGGCGACCTGATCGCCTACGCCGACATCGACGCTGAGGTGGTCGGAGTGACCCTCGACCCGTGGGGTCGGGGACTGTCTGATGAGTGGCGACGGATCACCGACTACGCGCAGGAGGTCGGTGCGTACGGCGATCGGTTCCGGCCGTCCGTACCGGTTGACCCGGCGGCGCCGGCACTGACTGCCGGCACCCTGGAACTCAGTCACCGAGGACTCGCCGACGCTGCGCTCGAACTGGCGCAACGGTTGGGGATGAGCCGCAACGGCCGGATCATGGTCAGCCGGGACCTTGCCGTGGCCGCCGGTCCGATGTCCTGGCTGCTGGCGCCGCTGGCCGGGGGATCCAGTGTCGTCCTGGTCACCGATGCCGGCTCCGATCGCCTGGCAGCCCGTGCCGAGTCGGAGCGGGTCACGGCTACGCTCGGGATCGAGCTCGCCGGGATCCCCACGCTCGGTGAATAGCCGGTCAAGGCAAGGTGAGGTGCATTGGACAAAGTCATGAGCAGCCCCGCGGATGCGGTCGCTGACATTCCGTCCGGGGCCCGCTTGGCCGTCGGCGGCTTCGGACTGTGTGGCGTGCCGATCTCGTTGATCAACGCCTTGTACGAGCAGGGCGCTACCGACCTCGAGACCTTTTCCAACAATTGCGGCGTCGATGGCTGGGGACTGGGCACTTTGCTTGCTGCGCACCGCATTCGACGTACGGTCAGCTCGTACGTCGGGGAGAACAAGGAGTTCGCCCGGCAGTTCCTGTCCGGCGAACTGGAGGTCGAGCTCACTCCCCAGGGGACCCTCGCCGAGCGGCTGCGAGCCGGCGGCTGCGGCATCCCGGCCTTCTTCACCCCGAGTGGCGTCGGCACCCAGATCGCCGACGGTGGCGTTCCGATGCGCTACAACTCCGACGGCACCGTGGCGGTGGCCAGTCCCCCGCGTGAGGTCCGAGAATTCGGCGGGCAGCAGTATGTGATGGAACTGGCGCTGATCGCCGACTTCGGCCTGGTTCGGGCCTGGAAGGGCGACCGGCACGGCAACCTCGTCTACCGCGAGTCGGCCGGCAACTTCAACAATTTGTGCGCGATGTCCGGCCGGGTGACGATCGCCGAAGTCGAGAACCTGGTCGAGCCCGGGGAGATCAAGCCGGAGCATGTGCACACTCCTGGCGTGTTCGTCCAGCGGGTGGTTCAGGTGAGCGCCCAGGACAAGCCGATCGAGCGGCGCACGGTCCGACCCCGGCCGGATGCCGCCGTCGTCGCTCTGGACCCGGACGCGGCAGCCGACGTCGAGGCGGGAGCGGCCTGATGGCACTGACCCGTACCGAACTCGCCGCGCGGGTGGCTGCCGACCTCGAGGACGGGCAGTACGTCAACCTCGGCATCGGCATGCCGACGCTGGTGCCCAACTACATTCCCGACGGCGTACACGTCGTGCTGCAGAGCGAGAACGGCATCCTCGGCGTCGGTCCTTACCCGTACGAGGGCGAGGAGGATCCCGACCTGATCAACGCCGGCAAGGAGACCGTCACCCTGCTGCCGGGATCTGCATTCTTCGACTCCGCGCTGAGCTTCGGGATGATCCGCGGCGGGCACATCGATGTGGCGATTCTCGGCGCGATGCAGGTCAGCCGAACCGGAGACCTGTCCAACTGGATGATCCCCGGCAAGATGGTCAAAGGCATGGGCGGTGCCATGGACCTGGTCCACGGTGCCCGGCGGGTGATCGTGATGATGGAACATATTGCGCGAGATGGCTCGCCGAAGATCCTCAACGTCTGCGATCTGCCCTACACCGGGCGGGCCTGCGTGGACCGGATCATCACCGACCTTGCCGTCATGGATGTGACCGACCGCGGCCTCGTCCTGCGCGAAGTGGCCCCCGGCGTCAGCGCGGACGAGGTGGTCCACGCCACCCATGCCGAGCTCATCGTCAATGGCACGCCCGCCGAGATGGCCATCCCCAGCACAGCGCAGTAATTCCTGGCGGTTTTGACGTAAACCGCCAGAGTCTGGACCGGTTCCACTTGGCGGTTTTGACGTAAACCGCCAAAGCTGTGGACGAGTCCAGCGTGCGTTGTGGCGATCGAGGCAGCATTTGGTCGTGCCCGACTTCGATCCCGGCAAACGCTCGAGCGTGCCCGACCGGTTGCGCCGGCAAATTTTTCGAGGCTCGGACGCAGTGGCCGAAGGCTTGATCAGCGCCACCCGCCTTCGCAGGGAGTACCGCCGCGTAATGCACGGCATGTATGTCCCGGCGGGAACTGAGATCGACCACGGTGTCCGGACTCTCGCCGCGCTGTTGTGGATGTCTGACGCTGCCGTTCTGACGGCGCATTCAGCGGCCTGGTGGTACGGCGTCACATATGCCGAACCAGGGGATCCGGTGATGCTCATCCTCCCCCGCGAGCTTCCGATCAAGGGTGCCCGTGGGGTACGAGTGCATGTGTCAGACCTTGTAGACGTCGACATCCAGATCGTGGATGGGCTGCGGCTGGCCGCTCCGATCAGAACCGCTTGGGATGCTGCCACTCTCACCCCGCCGCGGACCGCTCTGGCAACCGTCGACGGACTACTCCGACGAAACTTATTGACCAAGACAGAGCTGCAGGGTCATCTCACGCTCAGAGCCGGAACGTGGGGGGTGACCCGTGCGCGACCGGTCTTCAAATTGGCAGACGGACGAAGCGAGTCTCCGGCTGAGAGTTGGACGCGATGGCTGTTGCATCAAGCCGGCATCCCGCCTGCAGTCCCGCAGTTCGAGGTCTTCGACGAGCGGGGCCTCTTCGTGGCGCGTGTCGATTTCGGCTGGCCCGATCGCAAGATCGCCCTTGAGTACGACGGCGCCTATCACGCCGACCCACTTCAACAGATCAAGGACCGCGAGCGAGTTTCGGCCCTGAAATCGCTGGGCTGGACGGTCATTCACATGACCGCAAGAGACCTGCGGGATCCCGAACGGGTCCTGTGCGAGCTTCGTCGCGCCCTCGCGCCGTGATCCGTACTTGGCGGTTTTGACGTAAACCGCCAGACTTTGGACTGGTTCAACTTGGCGGTTTTGACGTAAACCGCCAGGAATGGGGGTGGTCGGGTCGATACGGGCACGTTGTGCGGGCTAGCGGAGCAGGCTGCGGGCCATGACCATGCGCTGGATCTGGTTGGTGCCCTCGTAGATCTGGGTGATCTTGGCGTCGCGCATCATCCGCTCAACCGGGAAATCCTTGGTGTAGCCGGCTCCACCGAACAGCTGTACGGCGTCGGTGGTCACCTTCATCGCTACATCCGAGGCGAAGCACTTGCTAGCTGCAGCCAGGATGCCGACGTCCCCGCCGTGCTCAGCCCGTGCGGCGGCAACGTAGACGAGATGACGCGCGGCTTCGATCTGCATCGCCATGTCGGCCAGCATGAACTGAATGCCCTGAAACTCCGCAATCGTCTTGCCGAACTGCTTGCGGTCCTTGACGTAGGCGATCGACGCGTCCAGCGCTCCCTGCGCGACGCCGACCGCCTGCGCCCCGATCGTCGGCCGCGTCTGGTCCAGGGTCTTCAGCGCGGTCTTGAACCCGGTTCCCGGCTCACCGATGATCCGGTCCAGCGGAATCGTGCAGTCGGTGAGGTGAATCTCGCAGGTAGGTGAGCCCTTGATCCCGAGCTTGCGCTCCTTGGAGCCGACCTCGAAACCGGGGTCGTCGGCGTTCACGACGAAGGCGGAGACCCCGTTGGCTCCCTTGCCCGCCTCGGTGACGGCCATGACTGTATACCAGTGCGAGACACCGGCGTTGGTAATCCATGCCTTGGTCCCATTCAGCACCCAGGAGTCCCCATCCCGACGTGCCCGCGCTTTCATGGCCACCGCATCCGAGCCCGCCTCCCGTTCGGACAAGGCGTAGGAGAACATGTGCTCCCCCGAGGCGACGCCACCGAGTACCTGCTTCTTCAGCTCCTCCGAACCGGAGAGCAGTACCGGCGTCGTACCGAGCTTGTTCACTGCCGGGATCAGCGAGGACGACATGCAGACCCGCGCCACCTCTTCGATGACGATGCAGGTCGAGATGGCATCGGCACCCGCACCGCCGTACTCCTCGGGCAGGTGTACGGCGTGAAAGCCCGCCCGGGTGAGGGCGTCCCGAGCCTCGACCGGAAATCGGCTGTTCTCGTCCACATCAGCGGCATGCGGCGCGATCTGCCCCTCGGCAATGGCACGTACGGCTTGGCGGACCATCTCGTGCTCGTCACTGAGCTGATAGACCTTCGACGTCGCGGTCATCGTCACCAATCGAGGCTAACTCAGCCGCCGTCCGCACGCTGGGCAGCATCGCGTTGGGCAGCATGGCGCTGCTGGAGCGTTACATCCTTGTCCCGCACTGTCTCTGCCAGCGCATCCGCAGCATTTGAAAGAGCAGTGCGTAGCCCGGGATCGGCGGTGGCCAAGATCCGTACGGCGAGCAGCCCGGCGTTCTGAGCGGCTCCGATGCCCACCGCCGCGACCGGCACGCCAGCCGGCATCTGCACGATCGACAGCAACGAATCCAGGCCGTCCAGCTGCTGAAGCGGAACCGGTACTCCGATGACCGGCAGGATCGTGGCCGAGGCAACCATTCCGGGGAGGTGAGCTGCTCCCCCGGCTCCGGCGATGATCACCAGCAGTCCGCGCTCGGACGCGTCAGCCGCGTATTCCAGCATCTGGTGCGGGGTCCGGTGCGCGGACAGGACGCGCACCTCGTACGCAACGCCGTACTCATCGAGTACGGCGGCGGCTGCACGCATCACGGTCCAGTCCGAATCGCTGCCCATGATCAAACCGACGTCGACCCGGTCGGACTCTCGGCTCAGCAGATGCGTCACAGATCTCCCCCCTTGCGCAGGTATGCGGCTGCGGCTGCGGCACGTGCCCGCACCTCGGTCAGGTCGTCACCCAGAGCTGTCACGTGGCCGAGCTTGCGACCCGGGCGCTGGGCCTTGCCGTACAGGTGCAGCTTGACATCCGGCCACTGCGCCATCGCGTGGTGCACCCGTTCGTCGAGGACCATGCCGCCATCCGGGCCGCCGAGCACGTTGGCCATGACCACCCATGGTGCGGTCATCGTGGTCGTACCGAGGGGGTAATCCAGGATCGCGCGCAGGTGCTGTTCGAACTGGCTGGTCCGGGCGCCCTCGATCGTCCAATGTCCGCTGTTGTGCGGCCTCATGGCCAGCTCGTTGACCAGCAACCCATCGGCGGTCTCGAACAGTTCGACCGCCATCACCCCTACGACGCCGAGGTCATGGGCCAACTGCACCGCCAGCCTGGCTCCTTTCCCGGCCAGCTCGTCGGACAGGTGCGGAGCCGGCGCGATGACCTGGACGCAGATGCCGCGATCCTGGACGGTCTCCACGATCGGCCAGACGGCGACCTGCCCGTACGGCGATCTAGCCACGAGGGCGGCAAGCTCTCGTAGGATCGGAACCCGTTCCTCGACGATGTACGTACGGTCGTCCTGCAGGAGTTCGGCTGCTGCGGCTGCGTCCGGCAGCATCCAGACGCCACGTCCGTCGTAGCCCCCACGGGCAACCTTGAGCACGACCGGCCAGCCGTGATCGTCAGCAAATCCGGCGATGTGGTCCACCGAGGACACCTGGCGCCAGGCCGGGCCCGGAATGCCAGCCTTGCCCAGCGCCGCCCGCAGCACTCCCTTGTCCTGCGCGTGCACGAGCGCGTCGGCGCCCGGGTGAACGGCGTGACCGGCCGCGGCCAGCGCTCGGATGTTCTCCGGGGGAACGTGCTCGTGGTCGAAGGTCAGGACGTCACAGCCGGCCGCGAAGGCGAACAGGTCCTCAGCTGAGGTGTGCTCGCCGATCACCACGTCCGCCGCGACCAGAGCCGCGCCATCATCCGGCGACTGGGCAAGTACGCGCAACGACTGACCGAGCGCGATCGCGGCCTGATGGGTCATGCGCGCAAGTTGGCCCCCGCCGACCATGCCGACGACGGGCAGGCCGGTGTGCGAATCCACCCGATCAGGCTAGTCAGCGATGAACAGCGACACCGCGTGATGGAGTCCTGTACGACCCGAAGGCGAACAAGAGCAGGAAGACGGCCAGCAGAGCACCGAGCTGAGCCACTGCGATGACCGCTGCCCCCAGCGGCACGGTTGCCCGGGCAAGCGAGTGCAGCGACCAATTGCGGACCCGGGCTGCCGATGTCGAGAGACGCCCGAAAGGCAGCCTGCCCGCTCAGATAGAGCGCGCCGCCGCCGCCGAGTGCCACGGCCAGCCCGATGCTCAACAGCTCGCTGGGGTGATGCGCCACCTCCTCGACGGCGGCGGCTATCGACAGATGCCGAGAAGGAGCGCCAGATGGACATACCCGTAGCCCGGATGGCCAGGATCGAGCGGCGGGCCGGCGAGGCGGCCATCAGGGATTCCTCGGCAGGCCCGTCATCTCCACCGAAGTAGGTCCACCACAGGCACGCTTGGGTCTCACCGCCGATCGCGCCACTGGTACCGACAGCAACGGCAATCGCTGCGTTGAATTGACCCACCCGCACGACATGTCGAAAGGAACGGATCCGAGTCGTCGCCGGAGAGCAGTCCGATGTGCACAGCAATGACGACGCCGTACGCGAGCCCGAAGGCCAATCCACCGCCATCGAAAGCATCCGGAACCGTCAGGGCGACGAGAAAGAACCCGGCCATCCCAGCCAGCAGTACGAGCGGGCGCGAGACTCGGTCAGTCGACACCGCGTTGGTCAGCCAGGCGTAACCCCCGTACATCCATAAACTGATCGCCAGCATGAGCACGACCTGCACCGCGACCGCCGGGGTCGGCTGCTCTCGGACAACCGCTGTCAACTGCGTGTTCGGCCCAGAACTGGGCTCTGCGCCGTCTGCCCTCAGTGTCCTGAGTGTCCTGTGGCACGGTGAGGCGCGTGCCGACAGTCCCCGACAACTCGCTCTACTTCGAAGACTTCACACCCGGCCGCGTCTTCGAGCTGGGAACCCTTGTCGTCGACGAGACGGAGATGGTCGCCTTCGCCGAACGGTTCGACCCGCAGTGGTATCACGTGGACCGTGTACGAGCACAGGCGTCCCGATGGGGCGGGCTCATCGCCAGCGGCTTCTTCACCGTCAGCGCTCTGATGCGGATGTACGTCGATGCAGTGCTCTCGCATGCGGCCGCAGACACCTCACCGGGTGTCGAAGGCTTGCGTTGGTTGGCCCCGGTGTATGCCGGCGACGAACTGACCGCCGTACTGACGGTGACCGACGCACAGCCCTCGACGCGCTCAGCCGATCTCGGCACTGTGTTCCTGCAGTGGCAGATGCACCGCGGGAGTCAACTGGTCCTGCAGATGAGCGGGCGAGGCTGGTTCAACCGGCGCGGGCCCGGATCTCCTGAACCGCCCAGCCGTTTCCGTCCGGATCGCTGAAGTACACGAACGCGGCGCCGTCCATCTCGCCGAACCGCTGGACCTCGCTGACCTCCACTCCCCGCTGGGTCAGCTCGGCACGGGCCGTCTCGATGTCGGGGACCACCAGCTGCAGGCCGTTGACCGAGCCAGGCTGCGCACCGCCGACCTCGGGACCGATGACGATCGAGCACGCCGATCCCGGAGGTGTGAGTTGGACGACGCGCATCCGCGGATCGGGCGAGGCGTCGTGGTCGAGGTGGAATCCCACCTGGTCCACGTAGAAGCTTTTCGCACGGTCCACGTCGGTCACGGGAAGCACGACTACTTCGAGTGTCCAGTTCATCATCGGATCTCCTTCAGGTTGCTTTGTCGATTCTGATTGGGTGGTTCTCGATCTGATCCACAGCGGAGGACTCCGCTGCCAGCCGGGCGCCGCGGAGGGTGAGGTAGTGCCGTTCGGGAATGCTGGCGGTCATCCTGGCTGCTCGTACGTAGGCCGCGCGGGCACCGACCAGATCCCCCGCGAGCTCGAGCAGATGGGCACGTACGGCGTCAAGACGATGGGTACGGGCCATCCGGTCGTCACCATCCAGGGTGCCGAGCAGCGCCAAGCCGGCCCGAGGCCCGTTGACCATGGCGACGGCGACGGCCCGGTTGAGAGTGACGACCGGACCAGGTGCGGTCGCTTCCAGCACCTCGTACAGCGCCAGGATCTGCGGCCAATCGGTGTCCGCGTCGCTGCCCGCCTCATCGTGAACGGCGGCGATCGCAGCTTGGAGTTGGTACGGCCCGATGCGTCCTGTACCGAGGGTGGCGGTAAGCAGGTCGATGCCCTCATCGATCTGCACGCGGTCCCATAGCTCGCGCCGCTGTTCGGCGAGCGCGACGAGGGAACCGTCGGCGTCGGTGCGGGCTGCCCGGCGGGCGTCGGTCAGCAGCAGGAGGGCGAGCAGGCCCGCGACCTCGGGTTCGTCGGGTAGCAACTGATGCAAGAGCCGGGCCAGGCGCAGCGCCTCGGCGGTCAGATCGGTCCGGTGCAGTGCCGCGCCCGAACTCGTTGCATAGCCCTCGTTGAAGAGCAGGTAGAGCACGTGCAGTACGACGCCCAGCCGGTCGGCGCGCTCGGCCTGCGGCGGCAGTTCGAAGGCAACTCCGCTGGCCTTGATGGCCTGCTTGGCGCGGCTGATCCGTTGCGCCATGGTGGCCTCGGGAACCAGAAAGGCACGCGCGAGCTCAGCCGTCGTCAGCCCGCCGACCGCCCGCAACGTGAGGGCGAGTTGCGAAGGTGAGGACAGCGAGGGATGGCAACAGAGGAACAGCAGCGACAGGGTGTCGTCCTGATCGGCCGGCTGGGCCTGCCCAGGCGGCTCGAGCACGGCGGCGTCCTGCTCCCGGCGCTGGCGAGCGCTTTCGCTGCGCCAGAAGTCGACCAGTCGGCGGGAGGCAACCGTGAACAGCCAGGACCGAGGATCGTCCGGGATCCCCTGCTCAACCCACTGAATTGCCGCAGCCAGCATTGCCTCTTGAACGGCGTCCTCGCAGGCGTCGAACTGACGGTGCCGCCGGATGAGTCCACCGAGGACCTGCGGCGCGAGATCGCGAAGCAGGTCCTCGGTGCGGGGATCGGGCATCACACTTCCGGAGGCCCGTCCCCCAGCCGGCGCAATTCGACCACTCCGGCGTAGGTGACGATCTTCGAGGCGATCTCGATCGCCCGCGCCTCGTTCTCGACATCGACCACCCAGTAGCCGATCAGCGATTCCTTCGACTCGGCGAACGGCCCGTCAGTCGCGACCGGGATCCCGTTCTCGAGCCGGACGAGCTTGGCGGTGCTCCCGTCGGTGAGGCCGGCCTGGAACACGAGCTCTCCGGAATCCCTCAGGTCCTTGTCGATCTGGACCATGAAGCCGATCATCTCCCTGATCCACACCGGCGGCTCGGTCTCCATCATCCCGGCCGCTTCCCCGAACATCATGATCATGTACTTCATCGTCATCACTTCCCTCGATGTGGCACCCAGGGTGGGTACGCATGACTAGGTCGGAGCCGTTTCCGGTTTCTCGACATCCGGGACGAAGCCGCAGGAAGTGGAGCAGCTCCAGGCGCAGATCACCCCAAACAAGCGTTGACTCGGCTAGAGACCACGTGCCGCTAGTCGATGGCTCTGCGGCCAGCCGGGGTGGCCGAACTGCTTGTCCTGTAAGCAGGCGTCAGTAAAGGCGGCCATCGCCGGGAACTCCCAGTCGGGGTTGACTTCGCTGCGCGGGTCGGGGGTGGCGCCCCACCCGGGGCGGTCGTGCCGACGGTTGATCCAGACAGTCGGCAGCCCGGCCCGCTGGGCGGGCAGGTGGTCATGGAATAAGCTTTGGGCGACGTGCAGCAATCGGCCCGGGCCGATGCCGAGCGCGGCCGAGCGCTCGGCCAGCGCCGTGAAGTTGCGGGGCGACGGCTTGTAGGAGCCGACGTCCTGTGCGGTGACGATCGCGTCGAAGCGGACCCCGAGCCGGGCGTTGCTGCCGGCAAACGACGCCCGGACTACGTTGGACAAGATGATCAACCGGTACCGCACGGCGAGGGCGGTGAGCGCGGCGGTGGAGTCCGGAAACGCCGGCCAGTTCGGAACCGACGCTGCCAGGCGCTGCGCGTCCTGCTCTGACAGGGGTGCACCCAGCTGGTCGGCGAGCGCGTGAAAGCTGCGGGCCAGGATGTCGGGGTAGAGCGCCGCGGGCGTGTCGGCCTCTCCGTGGGCCTCGTGGTCGGCGAACGCGGACAGCAGCGCCTCGTCGTCCAGGCCGAGGCCGTGCTCGCCGGCCCACGGTCCCAGCACCGCGGCGATGCCGGCATCCCAGTCGATCAGCGTGCCGTAGCAGTCGAAGCTCAGGGCGTCGAAGTCGCCCAAGGTCACGCATCACCCCTCATCACCGGCAGGAAGCAGCCCCCCAGCCGCCGCTCAGCTTTTGCAGCTCTCACGGCCGGCGACTTCGGCCGCAGACGCGCTGCCGACGACCCCGCCGGGGACTGGACTCTCACGTTCCACCGTAGTCGCGGACCGCACGCCGACCAACCAGCCTGGCATCGACCGGGGCCCGCGATCTGATCGGCACGACCTGCGCCCAACGCGAACGGCCTTGGTGGCGCCGGTCAGGTGCCATAGCGTCAGAAGGCGTGAGCACGAGCATCGTGAAACTGCGCCCCCATCTATACCGGCTGCTGCTGGGCCGGTATCAGGCCTACCTCTGGCGCGATGAGCAGTCGGTGACGTTGATTGATACCGGTGAGGCGGGCTCCGGGCCGGGGATCGTCGACGCGCTACAGCAGATCGGCCTGGGCGGCAGTGACCTGGACCGGGTGGTCCTCACCCACTTCCACGATGATCATGCCGGGTCGGCGGCCGAGGTCGCCTCCTGGGGTACTGGACAGGTCGTGGCGCACGCTGCGGATGCGCCCGTCCTCCGTGGCGAGGCCGTGGGGCCGCCGCCGAACTTCACCGACTTCGAGCGGGAGCTGCACGCCCGTGTCGCCGCCGGACTGCCACCCGCGCCGCCGGTCCGCGTCGACCGCGAGGTGCGTGACGGTGACGTGCTCGACTTCGGCGGCGGCGCGCACGTTATCTCCACGCCCGGGCACACCGATGGCAGCATCGCCGTGCATCTGCCCGAACATCGGGTACTGGTCACCGGGGACATCGCCGCGGAGTACGAAGGCGAGGTGATCCTCGGTGTGTTTAACCTCGACCGAGCCCAAGCTGCCGCCTCGTTCCGCCGGCTGGCCGATCTCGACGCCGACATCGCCTGCTTCGGTCACGGGGAACCCGTCGTCGGTAACGCCCAAGCCCGCTTACAGCAAGCCGCGGCCACGCTGAACGTCGAGTAACCACCGCAGCACCGCCTCCAGGACAGACAGCTGTCGCCGCATAGCGATCGGTCAGTGGGAGGGGTTGTTCGTGGGGGGCCGCCTTGCGCTGGTGCACGGCCATGCCGCCGTAGGCGAGTCCACCCACCACAAACCAGGGCTCGATGGCGAGGAGGACCGCGGGTGTCTGCTCGTCGAACGTTCCCTTGAGCAGGTCGACGCCGAGCAGCGTCAGGCCCAGCATCCCGCGGAGGAGGAGGACAGCGCATGCCGCGGTCGCGGCAATCAGCAACCAGCGGCGCACTCGCTGGCTACCCCACCTCTTCGCGAGCACGAGGGCTACCAGCGCGCCCAGGATGCCGAGGCATCCCGCCACCAGGTTGTAGGTGGCGAACCAGCCCTGCTGCAACGCGGCGTCCGCTGCAGCCGCCTGGGTTCCGAGACCCGCCGCGGCCACCCAACGCCCAGTAGAAGTGGGGTGCGGCGAAGATCAGCGACCAGATGCCGACCAGGACAGCCCACAGGATCCCAGATGATG